>ERZ506905.177-NODE-177-length-33424-cov-15.7411_pt1 | contig 33424 bp, 37 predicted proteins | sample MGYA00513175_ERZ506905 | MGnify/ENA metagenome assembly ERZ506905
ATTGTGTTAGAATGGATGTGATCCATAGTGATTGCTCCTTTGTTGATGATTTCTCCAAAACCATTTTAACATGAAGCTTCACTATGGATTTTTATTTTTTGATTAACTGTTCAAGTTCATTTTACAACTGACCAACTATAGAAAACGGCCAAGAATCCAAAATTGTTTCATTGGAGGATCTTGTACCGATAGTAAGTTATCGGGATGTGATTTATCCAGGTTTAAAAGAAGTAGATAGAATTGAACGTGGAAGCAAGGATGATCCTTATCAGGTAGTTATAAACGCAGAAAACTATCATGCACTAGAGATGCTGACATATTGTTATGCGGGCAAAGTAGACTGTATTTATATCGATCCCCCATACAATACCGGTGCAAAAGATTGGAAATACAATAACGATTATGTAGATGCAAATGATAAATACCGGCATTCCAAGTGGTTGGCTTTTATTGAAAGAAGGTTGAAACTCGCAAAACAACTGCTTAATCCGAAAAGCTCTGTATTGATTGTAACAATTGATGAAAAGGAATATACAAGACTTGGGCTTTTACTTGAGCAGATGTTTCCTGAAGCAAATATTCAGATGATAAGCAGTGTCATAAATAGAAAGGGAAGTGCACGGGATAAAGAATTTTCACGTGTAGATGAATATCTCTATTTTGTGATGCTTGGTACAATGGGACCGGCAGTTACTGAAAATAATATGCTGGATGTAGTTCCAGCAACTAATGACAAAGGGACTGATTGGCTCCCTATGCGGCGCGCAGGCACAAATTCTTTGAGAAAAGATAGACCGAATTTATTTTATCCAATTTATTTTAATACCAAAACGAATCATATTGTTAAAGTTGGTGAATCATTACCATTAACAGAGAAGCTACCACAAGAAGATAAACAAAATGATGTAATTGCAATTTGGCCTATAAAAAAGGATGGGACAGAAGGAAGATGGCAATTACAAAATACTACTGTTAGACAAAAAATAAAAGAAGGAACTGTACGGGTAAATAGACAAAAAAATGGCAGTTTATCAGTTCAATATTTAAATGAGGGAGCAATTAAGGAAATAGAAAGTGGTGAGCTGGTTGTAAAAGGCCATGATGAACAAGGAGCACTTATTGTTAAACGTATAAGTAGTAAATTATCGGCTCCAAAAACAATTTGGAATCAGCGTAGCCACGATGCGACAGCGTATGGTACATCCCTCTTAACTAAAATAATTGGAAATAATCGATTCTCTTTTCCAAAATCACTTTATGCGGTACATGATGCACTTCGCTTTTTCATTGCAGATAAGCCAGATGCTCTTGTTGTTGACTTCTTTGCCGGTTCAGGTACAACAATCCATGCTGTAAATCTGATGAATTCTGAGGATAATGGGCATCGTTGCTGTGTCTGCATAACGAACAATGAAGTTTCTGACGATGAGCAGAAATTATTCATCAAGAAGGGCATACGACCAGGTGATGATGAGTGGGAGGCGCATGGAATTGCAAAGTATGTAACCTGGCCACGCACAAAGAGTTCTATCGAGGGAGTAGACGTAAACGGAAATCCGCTCAAAGGTACTTATATCGGTTCCGATACGCCAATGTCCGATGGCTTTGCGGCTAATGCTATCTTTTTTGAGCTTACCTATGAGTCTGCATGGCCAATACGTCTCGACAATGCATTTGACGCCATTGCACCCATCCTCTGGATGCAGGCCGGGTGCAAGGGTCCAATTATCCATCGTATTGGAAAAAGCTATTTAACCACTGATTATTATGGCGTTCTGTTTGATTACGGACAGGCTTCGAAATTCTGTGAAAAAGTAAAACGTACGCCATCTATTAAAACAGTTTATGTAGTGACCGATGATCAAAGACGGTATTCGAATATTTGTCGCCGTTTGCCAGGAGTTGAAGTTCATCGTTTGTATGAAACATTCCTGAAAACATTTGAGATTTGTGGTGAAGGGGGCCTTGACTGATGAAATATGAACTTTTTGACTTTCAAAACGATGCGGCAAATGCTCTTTTAAATAAGATGCAAGCTATGCGCAATAGCTATGATACTGATGGCTCTTTATCGGCAGTATCCTTAACGGCTCCAACTGGAGCAGGTAAAACTGTTATTTCTGCTGCAGTCGCTGAAGGGCTTTTTTATGGTAATGATTTTTTTCCTGGAGATGATCAGGCCGTTATTTTGTGGCTTTCCGATAGTCCCAGTTTGAATGAACAAACAATGAAACGGTTTGATGCTGCAACAGATCTTCTTAATGGCGCAACTGTGATGGAAACGGTTGGTCCCGAATTTGCGAAAGCTCATAGTCGTCTGTTACCAGGACATATCTATTTTTTGAACCGGCAGCTCCTTTCATCAAAGGCTAAGTTAACTAACGAAGCAGAAGGTGGCAGGACGTTTTACGATGTGTTGACAAATACAATTGAAGATGTAGATACCCACTTGTATCTGTTTATCGATGAAGCACATAAAGGACTTGGAAAAGATGCTACAAAGGATAGTTTGAATAAAACAATCTATGCGAAATTGATTGATGGTCAAGAAAACATAAATCCACCTATGCCTTGTGTAGTGGGGATTTCAGCTACACCAGAACGATTCAATGCAGCTATGAATGGGCGGAAAAACAGAGATATGAAAGCCCCCGTGAATGTACCGGTTTCTGCTGTACGCAATTCGGGTTTAATTAAGGATGTTATAGAGCTTCGCACCCCGAAAAAGGCGGCGGATACTCGTCATCAAGATTTAACGCAGGCTTGTGTCAAATTGAGTCGGGCATCTAATTTGTGGAAGAATTACTGTATTTCACATGGTATCCAAAATGTAATACCTCTTATGGTAGTGCAGGTTGAGGATAAAGTTACTAACGATTCTTTAGCCGAGTTATGCAGCCAAATCCTCAAAGTATGTAAATGGCTGGATCCTGGATGCTTTGCAAATGTGTTTGGCGAACATGAGGATATTAAGACAACTGTTGCTAATATTCCCTATTGTCCGCCTGAAGATGTGGCGGCAAACACAGATATACGCGTATTATTTGCCAAGGATGCTGTGTCGACTGGGTGGGATTGTCCTCGTGCTGAGGTTATTTATTCTCGTCGCAAGCGTAATGATCCAACATATATTGCACAACTCATTGGCCGTATGATTCGGACCCCGCTTGCTCGTCGAATAGAGTCGGTTGAAGAACTTAATACTGTAGCATGTTACCTTCCTGAGTATGATTCTCAGACTGTGGAAAGTATCGTTGAAAAACTTAAGGAGGATAATATTCCTGTGGATGAAAATGGCGGGATTATAAAAAATCCTGCCGATGTTGGATGGTTTGGCGGTGTAAGAAAACGCAGAGAAGAAGAACTTGCCAATAGCCAGAAACGAGAAACTGAGGATACTACTACAGGACAATTGGGAACTTCTAATGCTGAGACGGCGGTAGATAATCCAATAACAGTCGAGGGAAGCAGTGATAGTGGTACGAAGCCAATTGAATCAAAAGGTGATAGCTCTGGGATACCTCTTGTATCAGAAGATACGATAAATCCCTATGGCAATGGTTTAGGCGAATTTGAAGTAGATACGGGAGATGATGGTGCTGACGATGTAAAGAAAGTACTTGAGAGAATACCCAATGTAGATGATACGCTCATTAAGCAAAGCTTTGAATCTATTGTTACTCGACAGGTGCGTCATGACAAACCAAATGCATTTTTGGACTTATGGGATTGCGTTGATGTGATAACTTCAGATATTGATAGGGATTCAGATTTGAACGATAAGATAACTGAAGAATTTTGTAACAATATTGAAGCAGAAATCGTGAAGCATCAGCCGGAATTTAAGCGTTCTCACAATGACATCTGTAATACAATGGTGACTGTAAAGCGTATTGATCCACTCACTGGTAATGAATATGAAGATCATGAAGAATTAGTGGAAAATGACGCAAATCGTATGCTTGTTTACTATAAGCAGGCAGTTGCTAAATTTGCGGGTGCTTCAGATATAGTTAAAGCATATATAAACGGATACAAGAATAAGAAGTCAGTTTCAGATGAAAAGGCTTTAGCAAGAATATGTGCTGTTGCTGCTTGTTTTGAAATTGTCCAGGGCCTTGAGACTTGGGCAGAGAATAAAACGAGAGATTTACTTGATGCTTATGGTCCATCTCGGTATGCAGTATCCGAAGAGAATAAAGATAAATGGAACCGCATTGAAGGGAATACCTTGCCTTATGTTGATAATAAATTGAGTATTAATGCAAGCGTAACGCGACAGAACAGAGAATACGACCGTTATCTGAAGCATATTATCTGTGATGATGATGGATGGGCGTACTTAAAACTGAATGATTTGGAAAAGAAAGTGGTAGAGACAGAATTATCCCGGCCTATGAATGTAGCCTGGTATCGTAACCAATCCAGAAATCTGAATGCCTCGCTTTCGATTCCCTACATGATTGGCGGAGAATGGGAAAACATGTATCCGGATTTTATCTTCTTTCAGAAGACGGGAACAGGGAAAATAGTCCGTACTATTGTCGATCCCCACGGCGATTGGTTAGGAGACAGCGTTGCTAAACTTAAGGGCTATATAAAATACTTACGTGATTACCCAGAAATGTTTGGCAGTGTACTGGCTGTTGCAGATGAAAAAAATGGTGAATGTCGATATCTTGATTTAATGGATCCTAAAGTTCAGGATGCAATTGATCAGTTTACTGGGAGTTCTGCTAAAGATCTTTTCTTGGGACAACTTAGCCGACCTTATAAATTGAGCGTTGTTCAAAAGCAATCTTAAAATGAGGATGAATTTCTTTTGTTGTTACAGCGGGATGGAACATTTTTAAAGGAATTCGAAGCAAGCCCCGCAAGATAGTGAACTGTGTTGAATCGGAGGATATGACTATGATGCAGCTAAAGAAAATAGATCTGGATCTTACGGTCTGCAAGGTCCCGACCATACGTGAACTTACTCTGGATCAGGAGTTTTATTTTATCGGGAGGACCGATGAAGAGATCTCCCTTGTCTGTGAGACAGACCACACGCCGGCAAACACCCTGGAGCAGGACGACGGCTGGAAAGCCTTCCGGATCGAGGGGGTCCTCGATTTTTCCCTGATTGGCATTCTTTCAAAGATTTCCTCCATCCTGGCGGAGGCGGGAATCGGGATTTTTGCTGTTTCCACTTTTAATACGGATTACATCCTTATCAAAAAGGAAAATTTTGAAAAAGCGATGCAGGTTCTGGCGGAGAAGGGGTATGGGATCCGTTAACGGCAGCCTTTTTGCAGATCCTATCTGCTTGGTTTCATATGGACATTATGGGGGAAGACAGGAATGTTTGATCAATCGCGCTTACAAAAAGTTCTAGTACAATACAAAAAGGATTTTGTACCCAAACATTGGGACGAGGAAAAATATAAGTGGGAAGCGGTCAAATGCTTCCAGGATAACTGGGATATCAAGGCAGCTAATTTTAAAGATATGCTCAGCCGTTCCCTTTCCAAAACCTATAATTTACTGTCTTCCATGAATAATTTTCCTGCAGATATGATCCTGGGCTTTGCAAAAACTGCTCCGGAAGATGTGCGTTCTATGTACATTGATTTGTTTGATGAAGACAAAGATGTGTATGAACGAATCGAGCATTTTAAGATGCAGGCGTCCATTCTTCTTGAAAAATACGGGAACGGGGCCAAACAGCATTATCAGTATGAAAATGCCATTACGACCTATCTATGGCTGCGCTATCCGGATAAGTATTACATCTTTAAATTCAGTGAAGTAAAAGCTGTAGCGGACGAGCTTCAGAGTAACTATGTTTTTAAGAGGGGCGCTTATGCAGAAAACCTTCGTAATTTTTATGCCCTATATAATGAAATTTGTGGGGAGCTGAAAAAAGATGCGGAACTGTTCAATCTTTTCAAATTCCAGATTACTGAATCGTGTTATCCGGATCCGGAATTAAAGACTCTGACTGTTGATATTGGATTTTATATTTCCCAAAATTATGCAAAGTACGGTGATCATGCTCCATCAATCTGGAAAATCAGCCATGGCGCTATTTCTGAACAGAACCGCAGCCTGTTTGAGGCAAGAAAAGTGGTCGTTGTTCACGGGCAGACCGCGCCAAAGGGGACTTCTGGGGAATCGCAGGGCCAGCAGTTTACTGATGAAATCAGGAAAGGGGATTATTTTTATCTTTGCAACGGAAACAGTATCAACTTGCTGGGAAGGTTTACCAGTGATACGGCTGTGCCGAATCCGGAGCAGCCCAATGGTTGGGTTGAGAGAAGCTACGAAAAAATAGCAGATTCAAGGGATACCTCAGCTTATAAAGGAGTACAGAAATGGTGGACTCCCAATGATAATTCAACTTGTATCAAAGTTGAGAAGAAGGACGAAAAACTCTTTGAAAAGCTGATCTTGAAACCTTACTTTGCTATGGGCCTGGAGGATCTGGATGGGAAGAAAGATCGGAAACCCAGGTACTGGTGGCTGAACGCCAATCCCAGGATTTGGAGCTTCTCTGATCTGCAGGTGGGCGAAGTTGAGGTTTATACTCTTTTTAATGAGAACGGCAATAAGCGCCGTATTTACCAGAATTTCCTGGATGCCAGGGCAGGTGATGTTTTTATCGGATACGAAGCTGCTCCTGTTAAGCAGATTGTCGCTCTGGGGAAAGTAAAAGAACCCAGTGATGGGACGAAGATCTTTTTCGAAAAAACGGAGTCCCTGGAAAATCCGATTGATTATCAGACATTGAAGGCATGTCAGGAACTCAGCGAGATGGAATTCTTCCAGAACCCCAGCGGCAGTCTCTTCAAACTGACGAATGATGAATATGAATTCCTCATGGATATGATCCGGGACGAAAATCCGCTGCCCACCGGGAAGCAGTACCCTTCGTATACAAAAAAGGATTTCCTGTCCGAAGTCTACATGACGGAAAAACAGTATGACCGGCTTGTGGGAGTGCTTGGCAACAAGATGAACATTATCCTGCAGGGTGCCCCAGGCGTGGGAAAGACCTTTGCAGCCAAACGGCTGGCGTATTCCCTGATGGGAGAAAAGGATGACAGCCGGATTGAATTCGTCCAGTTCCACCAGAATTATTCTTATGAAGATTTCATGATGGGCTATAAACCATCCGGCAGTTCTTTCGAGCTGAAATATGGGGTATTCTACAAGTTCTGCAAGAAGGCGGAGAACCAGCCGGATAAGAAGTTCTTCTTTATTATTGATGAAATCAACCGGGGCAATCTGAGTAAGATCTTCGGAGAGCTGCTGATGCTCATTGAAAAATCCTACCGGGGGAAAAAGGCGGCCCTTGCCTACAATGGGGAGTCTTTTGCTGTACCGAAAAATCTCTATATCATTGGCATGATGAATACAGCGGACCGGAGCCTCGCCATGATTGACTATGCGCTGCGGCGGAGATTCAGTTTCTTTGATATGGAACCTGCCTTTGGATCAAAGGGATTTGAAGCCTATCAGAAGACCCTGGAAAATAAAACTTTTGATGATCTCGTGCAGAAAATCAGTGCATTAAATGATGATATCCGGAATGATCCGTCGTTGGGGAAAGGCTTCTGCATCGGGCACAGCTATTTTTGCGGGAGGACGAAGGAAACCTGCACGGAGGAATGGATGGAGTCCGTTGTGGATTATGATATCCTTCCCATGCTGACTGAATACTGGTTTGACGATGACAGTAAGGCAGAGCGCTGGGGTAAAGTGCTTCACGGAGTCTTCAATGAAAAGGGATAACAGCATCTTCATCAAGAACATTTATTATATGCTGTCCTATGCGTTCACGGCGTTAAAGGGATCCGTCTATGAAGATGTCCGGACGGAGGCCTTTGACAACATTTGGAATCTGTTTGCAGCCATTCTGTCGAAAGGCATCGGGCTGCAGCTGAAGCAGGGCCTTTACCGGGAGTACCTGAATCGAGTTGAGGATCTTTCGGTGGTTCGGGGGAAAATCAATATACCGGGAACCATCCGGAACAGGCTGAAGCAGCGGGTGGCTGTGACCTGCGATTATGATGAGCTGTCCGTAAACAATCTGCTGAACCAGATTCTGAAATCGACAGTTTTCCTGCTCCTGAAACGCACGGATGTGGAGGACAAATACAAGGCAGAACTGAAAAAGGAGATGCTCTATTTTTCGGGAGTGGAGAATACAGATCTGAACCAGGTGCGCTGGTCCGATATCCGGTTCCAAAGAAATAACCGGAACTATCAGCTTCTTTTGGGGATTTGCCAGCTGCTGACCGAAGGCGCGCTGATGACCACGGAAAGCGGGGAAAACCACCTGGCAAGTTTCATCGATGAGCAGCGGATGTGCCGGCTGTATGAGAAATTCATCTTAGAATATTACGCTCAGAATTATGGCCGGCGGATCAAGGGATTTTCTTCAAGAGCCCTGCAGATTCCCTGGCAGCTGGATGATGGCTATGATGCTCTGCTCCCGGTTATGCAGACGGATATTACTCTGACCTATGGCAAACAGATCCTGATCATTGACGCCAAATATTATAAACAGACGATGCAGAACCATTTTGACGTGAGAACCCATCATTCCGGCAATCTGTACCAGATCTTCACGTACGTGAAAAACAAGGATGTGCAGGTTTCCGGAAACGGGTATAAAGTTTCCGGTATGCTTCTCTATGCAAAGACGGATGAGCCGGTCGTTCCGGATCATGTTTATCAGATGAGTGGGAATCAGATTTCTGTGAAGACACTGGATTTGGGTCAGGAGTTTTCCGAAATTGAAAAACAGCTGGGGCAGATTGTAGAAGATCATTTCAGAATTAAATCATGAAAGGATTTGAAAAAAAGCAATGGAACTCCTTAAGACGATAACCCAATTGATAGAAATGCGTCAGGAAGGCCCATATTGGGATTTCAAGAAAGAATGGTACGGCAAAGAAAAAGACGAAGATCAGCTTATTGATATAATCTGCATGGCAAACAATCTTGTAAATCGGGATGCTTATATAATTATTGGGATAGATGAAGAAAATGACTATTCAGTGCATGATGTTCTCCATGATAACAATCGTAGAAATACACAACAGTTAACAGATTTTCTTAGAGATAAGGGATTTGCAGGTGATTTCCGTCCGGTTGTTACTGTTGAACCTCTTCCATATGGTAACGGGGTAATTGATGTCATAGTAATTCATAACAGTTTAAATACTCCGTTTTATCTTAAAAAGAAATATAAGGGCATCTGCCAGAGCAACATATACGTCAGATTGCAGGATAGTAACACGCCAAGAGATAAATCTGCAGATTTTCATCATGTTGAATATTTGTGGAAAAAGCACTTTGGAATGTTGCTTTCTCCAATGGAAAAAGTAATGTTATATCTACAGCATCCAGAAAATTGGGAGGATAGCCCTTCACAAAAAGATAAAAAATATTATAAATATGATCCAGCGTTCTTAATAGAGCACAACTATGAGCCGGAAGATGGGCGCAACGGCTATGAATATTATCTATTTGCACAGGTAGATCCCACCCCACATTGGAGTAATATTAGAATTTATTATTATCAGACTGTGCTTGAAGACTTAGGTGGAGTTATTCTTGATGGTGGAAGGTACTTCACAGTAATGCCGGATACAGATGGCATTACTGTAACTGAAAATTCTTCGTGGGATATTTCTTTTAAATATTTGGTAAAAGGTGGAATCAAATATTTAGTCCATGATTTCTATTATGAAGATGATGGAGATGAAGCAAGACATGCTCATGATGAATTTGAAAACTGTATTTTAATCTTTAATGATGAAGACGAACGAACACATTTCAAGAAATATGTCACTGAACATTGGGACTCAATAAAAGATTATGATGATAAAATTCATATTCCTTATATGCGAGAGATTCCGGGATATAACATGGAAGCGTTTAGAAAAAAGTATAAGGATGTACAGATTTTAAGGAGAATGTTAGATGTATTCCGTTCGGATGAACGAAAAGTGGCCGCTATCAAGAAAGCCAGGAAAAAAAGTGTGGTCGAATAGCTCTTGTTTTACAGGGAGGCTGTTCAATCCCACATTCCATGGTATAATACAGGAGTAAACCCTTTGTCCTTCGATTCTGCCCCGCATCAGGCAGAATGCGGGAATGGGGGTAATCCACCGGGCCTTGGTTGCCCGAAGGTGGCCAATTTTCATTCTGCCCCGCAAAACGGGCTGAAAAGCCAGATGGCATGCGGCTCCTGGAGGGAGCTGTTTTAAACCTTAATCCCCGAAAGGGGACGGAAACAATACATCAGCCTCAAATTCCCGCGGGTCAAGATCATGTTTTAAACCTTAATCCCCGAAAGGGGACGGAAACTCTTTGGTCACCATGCTTGTTTCCTCCCTTTATTTCGTTGTTTTAAACCTTAATCCCCGAAAGGGGCCGGAAACCAAACAGGATTTCCCCAGAAAAATTAGGGGGAGTCCTGTCTTTTTTACCTTCACTCAACAAACTTTTGTTCGAGTATAACCGTGATAAAATTTTCTTAAATCCGGAGGAGGAACCGGGAAAAAATAAATTTTCCTGGAATTTTTGAGAAATCTTACACAGCCAAAAATCAGTACAAGCCTAGATTTCACGCGGTTTTACGCAATTCTAAACCGCAAGAAAATCCAACACCCTGAGAAACGGACCCAAAATTTCCCCTTCTAAAATTGCAGACTTGTGCTATAATAAGCATAAAAACGAACAAATGTTCAATATCGACAATCCGAGGGGGTATGACAACATGGGGAAAGTGAGACGGCATATTCGGAATCTGCACGATGGGTCCGAAGATGGAGAGAGATTGTTTGATGCCATCGTGGAGGGAGGCAGGGTGACTATTGAATTAAAGACCAGCAAGAAGCAGCTGGTGCAGGTTCCCTGGGAAGATATTTTGCTGCAGGTGGAGGCAGCGAAACGGGCAAGTTCAGAAGGATAAAGAAGTTACCATAACAGTCTGTATTTAGTACGGAGCTGTCAGACGGAGCTATCTACGTTGACCGGAAGGTCATGTGGATGGCTCTTTTTTTTGTTTCCCGGCTCAAGGTTCATCCCTGGACGCGGGGACGCCCAGAGCGGCGAGCCGGACCTTATTTTTCGTCAGCCTACTGGGGTGGTTGACCATGGAAGCGAGGATGCATCTTATGGTCAATAAAGACAGGCTGCCTGTGTGGATCTTCGCTTCGCATTTTGCGAAGGAGTCCGCACATGGTCAATCAGAAGACAACCAGAGTCAAAGAGCAGTATTTTATTCCCCTGGAAGTGAAGGAGGGAACCATCATTACGAAGGAATATGAAGAGGCACCACGGATGTGGTCCAAAATCGGGAACCGGAAGGTCCGTACCATCCTCATCCCGGCTACAAAGGAACAGTATGAGGCCTACATGCGGCCGGAGTGGAAGGAGGACAAACGGCAGCAGCGGCTGGCGGAAAAACGCAAAAAGCAGGAGGCGAGCAAGACCCTCCAGGGCTGGGATACGCCTGTATCCTACGAGCAGCTGCAGGAAACGGAATATGGCTTTCTGGAAGAAACGGTCCAGGCGGGGCTGGAAGAGATCCTGGAAAAAGAGGAACTGCTGGAAGCCCTGCGGCGGGAACTGGCCCAACTGGAAGAACTGGACCGGACCATCCTGGAGATGTTTTCTTATGGAATCAGCGAAGCAGCCATAGGCCGGGAAGTGGGTCTTTCCCAGAAGGGGGTCAACAAACGGAAGCACCGGCTTCTGGCGGAGCTGCGGAAGCATCTGGAAGCCTATCGGTAAAACTTTTTTTAAAAATGGGTACTTATCCCCGGGCCTTTTGTCCTGTTACTAGTGAAGGGTGAAAGAAGAGCCCTTGAGAGAGGAGGAAAACCCATGAAAAAGGAAGGACGCCTTCGGGAGCGGAACCGGATTTTGGACCGGGAACTGGCCGGGGTGCTGCTGAAAATCAGCGAAACCGCGGAACGGACCGCCAAAACCATCCTGAAACTGCAGAAGAAAAACGAAAGGAGTCAACTGGTATGACAAACAAAGAATTGGCCGGATTGGCCGCGGAATTGAAAAAATGTGGGGCCGCCCTGGTAAAGATTGCGGCATCCCTGGAGGTGCCTGCTCCAGAGGTTCCCAAGAAAGAGCCGGAGCCCCCAACTCTCACCCTGGAAGAAGTGCGGAAGGTGGCGGCAGATAAGTCCCGGCAGGGATTTACAGAGGAAGTCCGCCAGTTGATCCAGAAGTATGGGGCCGACAAGCTGTCCACCATGGATCCGGAGAAGTACGGGGCCTTTCTCCAAGACCTGGAGGTGATGGGCCATGCCGGGTAACCATGCGGTGCTTTCCGCTTCGTCCAGTTACCGCTGGCTGGCCTGTCCGCCTTCTGCTTTGGAGTGTGCCAAACTGCCGGATGTGCAGAGCGACTTTGCCAAACAGGGGACGGAGGCCCATGCCCTGTGCGAATACAAGGTGAAGAAGGCCCTGGGGGAGAAGGTGACGAACCCCACAAAGTCCCTCACCACCTTCGATGAAGAAATGGCCGAATGCACCGATGCCTATGCCCAGTTTGTGCTGGAGAGCCTGGCTGCCGCCAAAACCGTCTGTAAGGATCCCCTGGTGCTAGTGGAACAGAGACTGGACTTTTCCCGGTGGGTGCCAGAAGGGTTTGGGACCGGGGACTGCCTGATCGTAGCGGACGATACCCTCACCGTCATCGACTACAAGCACGGGCTGGGAGTGCTGGTGGAGGCGGAGAAGAATCCCCAGATGATGTGTTATGCCCTGGGGGCCCTGGAGCTTTTTGACGGGATCTACGATATCCGCCAGGTGTCCATGACCATCTTCCAGCCCAGGCGGGAGAACGTGAGCACCTGCACACTGACCAAGGAAGAACTGCTCCAGTGGGCGGATACGGTGCTAAAGCCCACGGCGGAACTGGCGGCCCAGGGGAAAGGGGAGTACAAGGCCGGAGACCACTGCCGGTTCTGCAAGATCCGGGCAACCTGCCGGAAACGGGCAGAATACAACCTGGAACTGGCCAAATACGACTTTGCCATGCCCTCCACCCTGGAAGACCGGGAAGTGGAAGCCGTCCTGGCCAAAGCCGATGAACTGGTGAGCTGGGTGGGGGACATGAAGGACTATGCCCTGCAGCAGGCCCTTTCCGGCAAGAAGTGGGCAGGGTGGAAACTGGTGGAAGGCAGGTCCAACCGCCGGTATGTCAGTGACGAAGCGGTGGCCGCCAAAGTGGAAGAAGCCGGGTATTCCCCCTATGAGAAGAAGCTCATGGGCATTACGGCACTTACCAGGCTGTTGGGAAAGCGCAGGTTCGATGAACTGCTGGCGGGTCTGATTGAAAAGCCACAGGGGAAACCGGTGCTGGTACCGGAAACCGACAAACGGCCGGCCATGCATACCGCAGCCGAAGATTTTGAAAATGAAGGAGGACAAAAATATGTCTAAGAATTATGTGAATCCGTGTAAAGTAATCACCGGGGTCAATACCCGTTGGAGTTATGCCAATGTGTGGGAACCCAAGTCCATCAACGGGGGCACGCCCAAATACAGCGTGAGCCTGATCATCCCCAAATCCGATGCCAAAACCGTGGAGAAGATCCGGGCGGCCATCAAGGCAGCCTACCAGGAAGGGGAAGGGAAGCTGAAGGGGAACGGCCGGGTAGTTCCGGCCCTGGAAGCCATCAAGACCCCGCTGCGGGACGGGGACCTGGAACGCCCTGGAGATGATGCCTACAAAGACAGCTTCTTCATCAACGCCAATTCCGCCACCCAGCCAGGGATCGTGGATGCCAAGTGCCAGCACATCCTGGAACGGTCCGAAGTGTACAGCGGGGTCTATGGCCGGGCGTCCGTCAGCTTCTATGCCTTCAACAGCAACGGGAACAAAGGCATCGCCTGCAGCCTGAACAACCTGCAGAAGATCCGGGACGGGGAGCCTCTGGGCGGCAAGCCCCGGGCAGAAGACGACTTCGCCACGGCGGACGATGACGATTTCCTTTCTTAATGCACAAGGTGGCGGAATGTAAACCGCCACCTTTTTTATAAGGAGAAACTTATGAGAACTCTATCATTGGATCTGGAAACATACAGCAGCGTGAACCTGGCCAAATGTGGGGTGTATAAATATACGGAATCCCCGGATTTTGCCATCCTCCTTTTTGGCTATGCAGTGGATGGCGGGGAAGTGCAGGTCATCGATCTGGCCCAGGGGGAAACCATCCCGGAAGAAATCCTGGAGGCCCTGACAGATGACTCCATCACCAAGTGGGCCTTCAATGCCAATTTCGAACGGGTGTGTCTGTCCCGGTATCTTACGGACCTGGGAAGGAGCCTGGATCCCTTCCATGATCATCATCCCCTGTCTCAAGAGTGTGCCCGGTTCCTGAACCCGGCCGGCTGGAAATGCTCCATGGTCTGGTCCGCTTATATGGGGCTGCCCCTATCCCTGGAGGGAGTGGGAGCGGTGCTGAATCTGGACAACCAGAAGATGAAGGAAGGGCGGGATCTGATCCGTTATTTCTGCGTTCCCTGCAAGGAGACCAAAACCAACGGGGGCCGGACCCGGAACTTGCCCCAGCATGCCCCGGACAAGTGGAATATCTTCAAGAGCTACAACAAGCGGGATGTGGGAGTGGAAATGGCCATCCAGGAAAGGCTGCAAAAGTATCCTGTGCCAGACCAGGTATGGGAGGAATACCACCAGGACCAGGAAATCAACGACCGGGGGATTGCCATTGATCTGGAACTGGCCCGGCAGGCAGTGGCCATGGATGCCAAAAGCCGGGAGAGCCTGATGGCCGCTCTGAAGGAAAAGACCGGCCTGGAGAATCCCAATTCCGTCCTCCAGATGCTGGGATGGCTCGAAGCCTATGGTCTGAAGACGGTCTCCCTGGGGAAGAAGCAGGTGAAGGAGATGCTAAAAACGGCCCAGGAGCCGTTAAAAAGTGTGCTGCAGCTCCGGCAGAAGCTGGCCAAGTCTTCTGTGAAGAAGTACCAGGCCATGGAGAACGCAGTCTGCGAAGACAGGCGAGCGAGAGGCATGTTCCAGTTCTACGGGGCGAACCGTACTGGACGGTTTTCGGGCAGACTCATACAATTGCAAAATCTCGTGAGAAACACCATACCGGACCTTTCCGAAGCCCGGGAGCTGGTGCGCCAGGGAAACTACGAGGCCTTGGATTTGCTTTACGATTCTGTGCCGGATGTCCTGTCCCAGCTGATCCGAACCGCCTTTGTGCCCCGTGAGGGGATGAAGTTTGTGGTTTCGGACTTCTCAGCCATTGAGGCGAGGGTCATTTCGTGGCTAGCCGGGGAGAAGTGGAAGTCCGCAGCCTTTGCAGCCGGGAAGGATATCTACTGCTCAACGGCCAGCCAGATGTTTGGGGTGCCCGTGGTGAAACACGGGGTGAATGGGGACTTGCGCCAAAAGGGGAAGGTGGCAGAATTGGCATGTAGCTATGGCGGCTCTGTGGGTGCCTTGAAGGCCATGGGGGCCATGGATATGGGGATCCCGGAAGAGGAACTGGGGCCCCTGGTCCAATCCTGGAGAGCCGCCAATCCCCACATCGTGGATTTCTGGTGGCAGGTGGATGGGGCTGTGAAGACGGCCATCAAGCGGCGGATTCCGGTCCAGATCAACAATCTCTACTTCTTCTGCAAGAGCGGCATGCTGTTCATCGAACTCCCCAGCGGGCGGCGGCTTTCCTATGTGAAGCCCCGGATCGGGGAGAACAAGTTTGGCGGGGAATCCGTAACCTATGAAGGCATCGGTGCAACAAAGAAATGGGAGCGGCTGGAAAGCTACGGGCCGAAGTTCGTGGAAAACATTGTCCAGGGAACGGCCCGGGACATCCTCTGCTACGCCATGCAGACCCTGCGGCACTGTGCTATTGTGGGGCACGTCCATGATGAACTGATCATCGAGTGCAGAAAGGATATGAGCGTGGATGCCATCTGTAAGCAGATGGGCCGGACCCCGCCTTGGGCAGAAGGGCTCGTGCTGCGGGCAGATGGTTATGAATGTGAGTTTTACCAGAAGGATTAAGAAATAATTTTAAATTTCGGTACTTACCCCAGCGGGTTCTGTCCTGTTACAGGTAGAGAAGAAAAATCTTCTCCTATCCATGTAGCGGAACGGAATCCGCTGTTTGTTTTAAAGGAGGGTCCAGAATGTTTTATGTGAAGGAAACTATCAACGAGGCACTGGAAGTGAAGGTGGAAATCAACGACGAGAACGTGTTCTGCCATTGCCCGGTCTGCGGCAGGGAGGTCTCAGTGAACCTGGAAGACGTGCTGGGGGATGGCCGGGGTGACCTGTTTGGCACATCGGTCATGTGCGAAGACTGTTCCCGGGAAATGATGGAGGTGCAAAGTGGAAAAAGACCTGAAGCATAACGCAGAGCACTACCCGGATCCCACGGCGTACCAGGCCATCCGGAATACGGAACCACCCCGGTTCCCCTTCCGGCCCATCGTGTACGTCTGTTCACCTTACGCGGGGGACATGGAACGAAACATCCTGCGGGCCCGGCGCTGCTGCCGGTATGCCGCAGACCAGGGGTGCATCCCCTTAGCTCCCCATCTGCTCCTGCCCCAGTTCCTGGACGAAAGGACAGAACGGGACCTGGCCCTTTTCATGGGGCTGGCGCTCCTCTCCAAGTGCGCGGAACTCTGGGTCTTTGGAGAAACCATCTCCCCCGGGATGGAACTGGAGATCCGGCAGGCCCGGAAAAAAGGGAAACCCATCAAGTACATCTATGAGGTGATTTAGTTGAAATTTACTTTGTTTACCGCATCCTGCACCGGCCGGGAAGCCAACTGCCGGTATCCCCAGAAACGGGAGATCCAGGATGCCCAGGATTTGAAGGAGGCGGCAGCCTTCGACCATGTCTGCGCCGTCTACAAGAACAGCTACCGGAGCCGGGACAATTTCCTCTGGTCCGATGTGGCAGTGATGGATTGCGACAACGACCACACGGAGAACCCGGAAGAGTGGGTGACGGGGGAAAAGCTCCTCACCATGCTGCCGAATGTGGCTGTGGCCATCGTCCCTTCCCGGAATAATGGGAAAGCCAAAGACGGCCGGAAAGCCCGGCCCCGGTTTCATGCGTATTTTCCCATCACCGAAGTGCAGGACGAAAAAGCCTATACGGCTCTGAAGCAGGGAATCCGGGAAGCGTTCCCCTTTTTCGACGGCCAGGCCCTGGACTCTGCCCGGTTCCTGTATGGCACGGAAGTGGTGCCGGAAGCTATCTTCTGGCAGGAAGGGGCGCAAACCATTACGGAATTTTTGGCCGGACTGGAACCTGCAGAACCCAGCCAGACGGAAGCTCCTTTCTATACCGGGACCTCCATCCCGGAAGGCAGCCGCAACAATGCCATGTCCCACTTTGCCGGCCGGGTGCTGAAGCGGTATGGAGATACAGACAAGGCCTATAAAGCCTTCTTGGAAAGGGCAGAAAAGTGCGACCCGCCCCTGCCGGAGAAGGAACTGGGGACCATCTGGAAAAGTGCCCTGAAGTTCTTCAGGAGCAAGATCCAGCAAAGCGAAGGGTATGTCAGTCCGCAGGAATACAACAACCCCTATCCCGGATGGAGCGAGCCACTGCCATTATCACGTTTCACAATGGCTCCATTCCCGGTGGATGCGCTGCCGCAGCCGATTGCTGATTATGTGAGGGCCGTAGCGGAAAGCACACAGACACCTGTGGATATGGCGGGGAGCATCGTACTTTCCGTACTTTCGACCTGTCTGCAGAAGAAATACCGGATCCAGGGAAAGCATGGCTGGGTGGAGCCGCTCAACACTTATGTGATTGTGATTGCCCCGCCGTCCGAAAGAAAGTCATCCGTCCTGCATCTCATGCTGCAGCCGGTCAACGATTACGAGACCGAGTACAACAAACAGAATGCCGCTGCGGTGGAGGCTGGGAAGATGCAGAAACGTGTCCTGGAACGCAGACAGAAGGCAGTCGAAGACAAGGTCGCCAAGGGAAATGCCAAACCGGAAGAACTGAAACGTATCGCACAAGAGGCCGCTGACTTTGAGGAAGTAAGCCCCATGCAGCTTTATGTGGACGACATCACCACGGAAAAACTGGTAGCCGTCATTGCCAAAAATCACGGCCATGCAGCTCTCATTTCCAGTGAAGGAGGTATTTTCGACACCCTCTCCGGTATCTATACGAAGACGGTCAATATCGATGTCATGCTGAAGGGGTACTCCGGAGATACAATTCGAGTGGACCGTATCGGGCGCGAGAGTGAAAGCATTATGGATCCGGCACTGACGATCCTCCTGATGGCACAGCCGAACGTGGTCTCATCCGTATTGAGCAACACCACATTCCGGGGACGCGGTCTTACGGCGAGGTTCCTGTACAGCATGCCAGTCTCGTCAGTGGGAAAAAGAAAGTATCGGAGTAAAGCTGTGACGGACGAAACCTACCGCGGCTATGAACAACTTGTGGTGAATCTCCTGGAAGATGAGTATCCGGAAAAACCGCAGACCATCACACTCTCTCCGGAAGCGGACAGGGAGCTTGAAGCATTCGCAAACTGGCTGGAGCCGAAGCTCACAAACGACTATGCAGAAATGGCTGACTGGGCCGGAAAGCTTGTCGGCAATGTACTGCGCATATCCGGACTCCTTTGCAGGGCTTCCGTTTACCAAAGCCATGACTTTCTTATGGTGCAGGATGCCTTGTCCGTCACCGGGAAAACCATGTCGGATGCGATACGTCTTGGGAAATATTATCTCAACCATGCACAGGCCGCCTATTCCGTCCTGCCGGAAAATGACATGTACGAGAACGGGAACCTGATCCTCCAGAAAATCAGGGAGCGGCGTCTCACCGCCTTTGACAGGCGGGAAGCTATGCGCATGTGCCGGAGGTTTAAGACCGTGGACAGCATCCAGCCGGTTCTGGACTTCCTTGAGGATTACGGGTACATCATGCAAAAACCGCAGAAATACACAGGCACAGGCAGGCCACCACTGCCCAAATATGCCATCAACCCCTGGTTGAAGGAGCATTGACTGGGTTCTGTCCTTTTGTCCTGAGGTTGTCCTGATTTTTGTGGTCAGTCTCAGAGCAGGCACCATGCGGGTTTCCGGCTTTGTCCTTTTTGTCCGAAAACTATAAAAAAGTAAAAAGTACTTACTTACTTACTCTATATATTATTCTACTAAAAAATATAAAAATATTTATTTAGGGACAAAACAGACAAAATGGACAAAACCCGGAAAGCCAGAAAATACGGGGGTTTTAACACTATGGGTGATGAATCAGAGGAAAAAATGGCTGATGGCAGAAAGGACAAAAGTTATTTTGCCCGCAGCCAGAAAATATTACGCGAATGGGGAGCACCGCTCTCAGGATGGCATTGCCAGGAAGTTTATGATGTACGAGAAGATGACATGGAGGCGCCGCTTCACACCTGTGAGCTCTGCGGCTGCAGGAAGGTACGGTTTGTGCATGTAATGGGGCATCCTGACTACTTTGAGGATGTAGCCGTTGGCTGCATCTGCGCCGGAATCATGGAAGGGGATATCCTTGCCGCCAGGGAACGGGAACGGCTTATGCGGAACCGTTCCAAACGGAAACGCAGTTTTCCAGGACGCAAATGGGAGCAGACCACGCATGGCTGGCGTCTCACTTATCACGGAGAGCAGATTCTCATTGGACGCAGCCGCCGCAATCCAAAACATCTCGGCGTAAAGTGCCGCGGCCAGCTCGTCTGGAACTATAAGGAGAAGCCTATCACAAACTTCCTCTCCGCTGCCTATGCCGCATTTAATCTTGTTGACCCGATACCGGAGGTGAATCATGAAGAGTGAAAAGCAAATAGAACTGAAGCTGGTGACGGAAACGAGGAAGAAAGGCGGACTGGCTGTGAAGTTCGTTTCCCCTTCCTTTTCCGGCATGCCGGACCGGCTGCTCCTTCTTCCTGGTGGGAAGCTGGCCTTTGTGGAAGTGAAGGCCCCCGGGAAGAAACCACGGGTCCTGCAGGTGAAACGGCATGAAATGCTTCGGGAGCTGGGGTTCCAGGTGTTCGTCCTAGATTCTCTGGAAGATATCCCGGGGCTGCTGCAGCAAATCGCGGAAGGAGGTGATGCCCAATGAAGTTCATACCCCATGCGTACCAGAAATACGCCATCGAGTACATCAAGACCCACCCGGTGACGGCTCTCCTGCTGGATATGGGCTTAGGTTCGGCAAGACGGTGACGACCCTGACGGCTATTAATGACCTGATGTTTGATGAGTTCACCATCCATAGGGTCCTTGTCGTATGTCCTCTTCGAGTTTGCAACGTGTGGCAGGCTGAAGTGAATCACTGGGAGCATCTTCATAATCTGACCTATTCCATCGTGAATGGCACCGTGACGGAACGGAGGCGGGCCCTCCAGAAACCGGCAGACCTTTACATCGTGAACCGGGAGAACCTGGTGTGGCTTTGCAAGAACTGCCGGCTGGATTTTGACATGGTGGTCCTGGATGAACTTTCTTCTTTCAAGAACCAGCAGGCCCAGCGGTTCAAAGCCATGAAGGCCCTGCGGCCCAAGGTGAAACGGATCGTGGGCCTTACCGGGACACCCAGCGGCAACGGTCTCATGGACCTGTGGGCGGAATTCCGGCTCCTGGACATGGGAGAGCGGCTGGGGAGATACATCAGCCAGTACCGGAACACCTATTTCCAGCCGGACAAGCGGAACGGGATGGTGGTGTTTTCCTACAAGCCCCTGCCGGGAGCGGAGGACGCCATTTACAAAAAGATTTCGGACATCACCGTGTCCATGAAGGCCACAGACTATTTGCAGATGCCGGATTTGGTGAACGTCCGTTCTGAGGTGAATTTGTCGGACTCGGAGCGGAAGCGGTATAATGACTTCAAAAAGTCCCTGGTGCTGGAATTGCCGGATGGAGAAGTGACGGCAGCCAATGCGGCTTCCCTTACGCTGAAGCTGACCCAGATGGCCAACGGAGCCATTTACACCGATGACGGGCAGACCATCCATCTCCATGACCGGAAACTGGATGCCCTAGAGGATCTGGTGGAAAGCGCCAATGGACGGCCGGTGCTTGTGGCCTATTGGTTCCGGCACGACAGAGAAAGAATCCAGAAACGGATGGAAGCCAGGGAACTGAAGTCCTCCCAGGATTTTGCGGACTGGAACGCCGGGAAGATTCCGGTGGCCCTGATTCATCCGGCTTCTGCCGGGCATGGCCTCAACCTGCAGCAGGGTGGGTCCATCCTGATCTGGTTCGGACTCACCTGGAGTTTGGAGCTCTACCAGCAAACGGTGGCCAGGCTCTGGAGACAAGGACAAACAAGCCGAACCGTCATCGTCCAGCACATTGTGACGAAAGGCACCATGGACGAACGGATCCTGAAGGCCCTGGAAAAGAAAGACAGCTCCCAGGCGGCTCTCATCGAAGCCGTCAAAGCGGATTTGGAGGGAAAAGCATGAACGCGAAAGAGTACTTGCAACAGGGATTCTACCTGGATAAGAAAATAGAGAGCAATCTTCGGGAAGTGGCCGAGCTCCGGCATCTTTGCCTGGGCATCTCAGCAGCCGGGCTGGAAGAAAGCCACAACCCCAACCGGCCCACGGAAGCCCCCTTCGTCCGGACCATCGAGAAGATCTGGGAGCGGGAGCAGGAAATCAACCGGGAAGTGGACCATCTGGTGGACCTGAAGTATGAGATCGGCCAGGTCATCGACCGGGTGGAAGACGAAGCCCAGCGGCTGGTCCTCCGGGACCGGTACATCCACTTCGATGCCTGGGAGGACATTGCCCGGAGCATGGGCAAAGGAATCCGGTGGATCTACGCCGTCCACAGTGATGGGGTGGCAGCCGTTGAAAAAATTTTGGAGGAGCGCAGTAAAATGCAGTAGAGATGCACTAGAATTCAACAGTCCCTTCGTGGTATGATAGAATCACCAGAAAAGGGAATAAAGACAAGCCTTGCAGGATGTAAAAAATCCTACAAGGCTTTTTTCATGCACAAAAATGCATGGTCTATGCTTGATGAATGATAATCCAGTCTCCTGAATTAGCTGCGAATGAAGTTTGATGATTTGATTTTTGGTAAGAATAATCATTTGGCAAGGACCTCATACGCTTTGCGGTTCTTGGCGATTAAACGCTTGGAAATGGCAAGTACATCTTCGTCACTAGCATGCTGTTCCTCTTCAGCGTTGTTGAACTCTATCAGCAAATAACGAGGAGAGTTGTTTTTTAGAATGACAACAGGACCTTTCTCATCAACCATTCTGGCTACGCGGGAAAAGTTCTGATTTGCTTCCGTGATGGAAACAAGGTTTTCCGTATTCACGTTCATTATTAATCCCCCCTTACCCTTTGATGATTTAATTATACTTCATCAATAGGATAAATTCAACCTACACATTTTAATTTCCGAAAGGAGGTGGCAGCTGTGCCGAGAAAACCGAAACGCCCCTGTTCCTTCCCAGGCTGCCCGAACCTGACGGACGGGCGGTACTGTGAGAAGCACCAGAAGATCATCGCCAAGCGGTACGAAAAGTATGAGAGAAGGCCTGGTACGAAGAAACGGTACGGCAGGACCTGGAAGAAGATCCGGGATGCTTACGTGGCCAGCCATCCTCTCTGTGAGCTGTGTCTGAAGAACGGCCGGTACGTGGTGGCGGAAGAAGTGCACCACAAGAAGCCCTTGGCGGAAGGCGGGACGCACGAATGGAACAACCTGATCGCTTTATGCAAAGCCTGCCATGCCCGGATCCATGCCAAACGGGGCGACAGGTGGCATAAAAAAGTGGAGTTTTAAAATGTTAAATCTGAAACAAAGTCATATACCCAGGGGGAGTATGAATCTCTGGAAGCCAGCAAACCCAGAACGGGCGAGGGGTCACGCGCACAAAAATCGCGTATTCAAACAAGGTATTGACCCATGGAAATAAGGGGGGGGGTGAAAAATAGCCAAAGACGGAACCATGCGGGGCGGACTCAGAGTCGGTCAGGGCCGGAAACCCAGAGCCCTGCTGGACAAACTACCAGACAATCCGGGGAAACGGCCGCTGAAAGTGATGGACCTACCGGAAGGAGCGGACCTTAACGGAGAAGATATGCCGGAACCCAAAGCCTACATGAAGGAAAAGCAGCGGAACGGCGGAAAACTGGAAGCCGAAGAAATCTACCGGGAAACCTGGCTGTGGCTGAAGGCCCGGCACTGCGAGAAATTGGTGAGCCCCCAGCTGATCAGCCAGTACGCCATGGCGGTATCCCGGTGGATCCAATGTGAACACGCCATCTCGGAATATGGCTTTCTGGCCAAGCATCCCACCACCAATGCCGCCATTGCTTCTCCCTACGTAACCATGAGCCAGAACTACATGAAGCAGGTGAACCAGATCTGGTACCAGATTTATCAGGTGGTGAAGGAAAACTGCTCTGTGGAGTTTTCCGGCAATACGCCCCAGGATGATGTGATGGAGCGGCTGCTGCGGTCTCGGAAGGTGTAATAGGGAGGAAAAGAAAGTATGGAAAAAACAACCAAGGAAATGAAGCTCATCCCCATTGATGAGCTGATCCCGTATGTGAACAATGCCCGGACCCATTCCCCGGAACAGATCAACAAGCTCCGGGCCAGTTTGCGGGAATTCGGGTTTATCAACCCGGTGATCATCGATAAAGACAAAAACATCATTGCCGGTCACGGCCGAGTGATGGCTGCCCGGGAGGAAGGAATCCAAGAAGTCCCCTGCGTCCTGGTGGACTATTTGACCGAGGCCCAGAAAAAGGCCTATATCCTGGCCGACAACCGGATGGCCCTGGATGCCGGGTGGGACGAAGAGATGCTGCGGGTGGAAATCGAATCCCTCCAGGGAGCGGACTTCGATGTCAGCCTGACCGGATTCGATGAAGACGAAATTGCCCACATCTTCGATGAAGAAACCGAAGCCAAAGAAGATGATTTTGATGTAGAAGAAGAACTCCAGAAGCCTGTGTTCTCCAAAGCTGGAGATCTTTGGCAGCTGGGAAAACATCGGGTCTTGTGCGGAGATTCTACGAAACAAGAAACCTATGCTCAGCTTATGGATGGAGTAAAACCGAACCTGGTCTTGACGGATCCTCCGTACCTGGTAAATCTTCGAAGCGCTTCCGGAAAAATCAAAAACGATGACCTGAATGACCAGGAAGGGTACGAATTCCTGAAAAAAGCCTTCTCCTGTTTTCATGATGCTATGGCTCCCGATGCGTCCATCTATGTGTTCTACGCCACCATGAAGGCCCGGGTATTTTACGACGCTTTCGAAGATGCCGGATTCAAAGTGGGGGCGGGGCTCATCTGGAAGAAACCCAAAGCCCCCTTTATGCGCACCGACTGGAAGTTCAATATGGAACCCATCATCTTCGGGTGGCGGAAAGATGGGAAACACAACTGGTATGGGGACCAGAAGCAGAAAGCAGTCTTTGAGTTTGAGGGCATTAAAAACAGCAAAGAGGACGGATTTGGCCATCCCTCCAGTAAACCCGTGCCCATGCTGGCCTATCTCATTAAGCTGAGTAGCCAGATCAATGGGGTGGTGCTGGATGGATTCCTGGGATCTGCTTCCACGCTCATGGCCTGCGACCAGCTAGGCCGCATCTGTTATGGGATAGAGCTGGAGCCTAAGTTCGTAGATGTGGCGGTAAAGCGCTACCTGGCTTCCCACGAGAACGAGACAGTAACCGTCCTCCGGGACGGAAAGCAGTACACCTATCAGGAAGTGGCGGATGTGAAAAAATAAAGACACAAAGGGCTACATTTTGCTTGCTATTTTTCGCCTTTAGAGTGATGAATAACAGTACCAAAATACCCTAAGGAGGTACATATGATGAAGGCAGAATACAACAAACAAGGTGCAGCACGGAAAGAATTGGCGGATGTCATCAGTCAAATTACGGGAGAAGGTGTGAAATACCTGTTTCTTCCCACCAAGGCCTATCAAATCGGTAGCGTCCTGGTCGGAAAGGACGGTACGGTGGAATGTGACGACACAGCGCTTTTTCAACGGGTTGTTCAGGAACTGGCAGCCAAAGGATTCCGGCCAGAAAACAAGGTCGCTATCCTGGAAGAAGTGGTAACACCAGAAGAAACTTCAGAAACAGACGGAATTGATACCCTGACCATTTCCCTTCCGGATGATTTGACGGATGAAGACTTTGAAAAGCTCCAAAACCTGGTGGCCTCCAAGGCCAGCCTTTTCAAAAAGGCCCTGGGCACAAAAGCCCTGACCATTCAAAGGGAAGATGGCAAGATATCTTTCCCCTGGTTCCACAAAACGGACAGCACTAAGGTCCAGGCCTATTCCAAGTTGGTGACGGCCCTTTGTCAAATGGCCAGGAATTCCAAACGGATCACGGCAAAAGAGCATGAAGTTCCCAATGAAAAATACGCCTTCCGGTGTTTTCTCCTGCGGCTGGGATTCATTGGAGCAGAATACAAAGGCTATCGGAAGATCCTGCTGGAAAGACTCAGCGGGTCCGCAGCCTATCGGGATGGAGGAAAAAAAGATGCGGTTTCCCAATAAAGAGATGCTGGAATTCCTGCGCAGGGAATATCCTTCTGGAACCCGGGTTGTCCTGATCCGGATGGATGACCTCCAGGCGCCGCCTTTGGGAACGAAAGGGACCGTGACCGGTGTGGATGACATGGGGTCCCTTCTGGTGGAGTGGGACAATGGGTCCCATCTCAATGTGATCCACGGAGTCGATGTGGTTCAAAAACTGAATAAAGAAACAAAATAACGGATACTTATTCTCAGATTCTGCTTGCTATTATAGGCCTTTAGAGTGATATATGTACATGCCAAAAGGTAAAGGTACACAATCACAAGGAGGAAAAACATGAAAAAGTTGAATGCAATCGACAAACAGAATCTGGACGGAGTATACGGAGCCACCGCAGTAGCGCTGGATTGGCCGGAAAACCTTTCCGAAAAGGCGAAGAAAGCGCTGGACTACCTGGATGACACCGCCTACCTGTTCCATTACCTTGGAAAGTACATCATCACCGACGAAAGCCTCTGGCTTACGGAATTTGGGAACGGAACCATGGACAGCCCATTCGGTTTTCCCAGAATCGAATTGAGCAGACTCGAAGAAGTCGGCCCCTGGTTGGAAAGCGTGGCGGACGAACTGGAAGAATTCTAACTCCATACAGACAGGAAACGGGGCCGAAGGGCCCTGCTCCTTTTTGTAACCTTGCATAAATACACAAAATCTGCTTGCTATTATAGGCCTTTAGAGTGATATATGTACATGCCAAAAGGTAAAGGCATACAATCACAAGGAGGAAAAAACAATGACCAAGATGGACATGATCGAAAGATTCTACGGACGGAACGAGGAACTGGAAAGAACGTTTGCAGCAGCAGAAAAAGCCGGGGATGCAGCAGCCATGGACGCCTGCCAGGATGCCTACCAGGATCTTCTCCAGGAAGTTCGGGCAGAAGGGGAAGCTTTCGGAGACATGATGCGGCTTTACAGCGACATGAAAAAGCACGGCAACAGCCACCTGGACCTTTCCGGGACCTACCGGGAACCGGAAAAGATCCTCAAAACCTTCCGGGAATTTGGGGTGACGGAATTCACCTTTTCCTCCAGCTGGTCCAGCGCCATCCAAGTGGCCTGGCAATTTACCCAGCTGGGCTGCAAATTGAAAGGGATGACCGAAATCTACGGATCCGGCCAGAAATTCATGAGCAACGAATACGAAAGAATCCCCGCCTTCCTCTTCAGCCTTTGAGGAACGGGGGACAGCAAGAACCAAGGAGCCTCCGGGCTCCTTTTCTTATACCCAGTAAAAAGAAAGGAGGGAGCCCTATGCGGAAACTCAAAAAGTACAAGCCCACAAAATTCAAAGCCAAAACGTCCACCTACAATAAGGAACTGGCGGATTATGCGGTAGCCTTTATCGAGAGCCTATGTCACACCAAGGGGACTTGGGCGGGCCATCCCTTTGAATTGATCGACTGGCAGGAACAGATCATCCGGGATCTGTTTGGGACCATTAAGCCCAATGGGTACCGACAGTTCAATACGGCCTACATCGAGATCCCCAAGAAGCAGGGGAAAAGTGAGCTGGCCGCAGCTGTGGCACTCCTGCTCTGCTGCGGGGACGGGGAAGAAGGGGCCGAAGTCTATGGCTGTGCCGCAGACCGGCAGCAGGCCTCCATCGTTTTTGAAGTAGCGGCGGATATGGTCCGGATGTGCCCGGCTCTCAGCAAGCGGGTCAAGATCCTGGCATCCCAGAAACGGATGGTGTTCCGGCCCACCAACAGCTTCTACCAGGTCCTTTCGGCAGAAGCCTATTCCAAGCATGGATTCAACATCCACGGAGTGGTCTTTGATGAACTCCATACCCAGCCCAACCGAGAGCTTTTTGATGTAATGACCAAAGGCTCCGGGGATGCCCGGATGCAGCCACTGTATTTCCTCATTACCACAGCCGGGACGGATACCCACAGCATCTGCTATGAAGTCCATCAGAAGGCCATGGACATCCTGGAAGGGCGGAAGCATGACCCCACGTTTTACCCTGTCATCTACGGGGCTGCGGAACAGGATGACTGGACCGACCCGAAAGTGTGGAAGAAGGCCAACCCATCCCTTGGAATCACGGTAGGGATCGACAAAGTGAAGGCGGCCTGTGAATCGGCCAAAGAGACACCCAGCGAAGAGAATGTGTTCCGTCAGCTGCGGCTGAACCAATGGGTGAAGCAGTCTGTTCGGTGGATGCCTATGGACAAGTGGGATGCCTGTGCTTTCCCGGTGAGGGAGGAGGATCTGGAAGGACGGATCTGCTACGGCGGCCTGGACCTTTCCAGCACCACGGACATTACAGCCTTCGTGCTGGTGTTCCCTCCTTTGGATGACCAGGACAAGTACTGCATCCTGCCGTACTTCTGGCTGCCAGAAGAAACCCTGCCCCTTCGGGTAAAGCGGGACCATGTGATGTACGACACCTGGGCCAAAGAGGGATTCATCCATACAACCGAAGGAAATGTCATCCACTACGGGTATATTGAAAAGTTCATCGAGAAACTGGGGGAACGATTCAATATCCAGGAAATTGCCTTTGACCGATGGGGCGCCGTACAGATGGTTCAGAACCTGGAGGGGATGGGCTTTACGGTGGTCCCCTTCGGACAGGGATTCAAGGACATGAGCCCTCCCACCAAGGAGCTTATGAAGCTCACGCTGGAGCAGCGAATTGCTCATGGAGGGCATCCAGTCCTTCGATGGATGATGGATAACATCTACATCCGGAGAGACCCTGCTGGCAACATCAAGGCAGATAAAGAAAAATCCACAGAAAAAATCGACGGGGCCATAGCCACCATCATGGGCCTGGACCGGGCTATCCGGTGCGGAAATCATGTCCAGGAAAGCGTCTATGACTCCAGAGGCCTGCTTTTTGTATAGAAAATCCCTGCTCGGTATGGGCAGGGATTCTCCTTCTCAGATTTTTGACAACTTGCAGTTACCCGACAGCAGCTACCTGCAGTTTTAAGTTCAGTGCCTGCATCAGTTTCACAAGAGTATCCAGTTTGGGCGTTGTCTTCAGGGTTTCAATGCGGGCAATGGAAGATTGGGGAATGCCGCACCGTTCGGCAAGCGTACGTTGACTCATTCCCAGTTCCTGTCTCCGCCGGATGATGGAGGAAACAATACTACTTACTTCTTCGATTTCCTCCATGTTGCGGCGTTCTTCTTCGCTGACTGCTTTTACGTGATTTTTATAATCTTCCCAGGTTCTCATGGTTGTTCCTCCTTCTGACGGATATAGTCATCCCGTTCCGACTTGGCTCGGATGATCTCGCGTTTTGGTGTCTTCTGGGATTTCTTGCGGAAATGATGGAGCAGTACGTATTGGCTTTCATCATAGTAGAAATAAAATACACGATTATTTCCAGGCCGAAGTTCCCATATATTATCTTCTAAATGCTTGGTGATGTTGGTTGGGAGATTGGTTCCGTTTTTAGCAAGCAGGTCAATGTAGAAGATAATCTGATTGTATTGAATACGAGCATCTTTGTTGGTTGTGCTCTTTATACGCAACGTTTCCAAGAAATCCCAGACGTCGGATTCGCCCTGTTGATTTTCATAGAATTCAATCTTGTACATAATGTACTCCTTATGTGTTCTTATTTAATGATAGCATATGTGCTATCAAAAAGCAAGAAAAAGCAAAATGGCGTTGTGCTCGATTCTAGAAAGGAGCTGTCTATGAATTTTCTCTCCAAACTCTTCAAATCTAGGGACAAGCCCAAAAACAGCCTTCTGGGCGGCGGGCACTGGTTCTTTTTTGGGGGCTCGTCTTCCGGGAAGGCGGTCAATGAGCGCTCTGCCATGCAGATGACGGCTGTCTATGCCTGCGTCCGGGTCCTTTCGGAATCCATTGCCGGGCTTCCCCTCCATCTGTTCCGGTACAACCGGGAGAGAAATGGGAAGATTCGGGACTTCCAGCATCCCCTTGCTGGACTTCTCCACGATGCCCCCAATCCGGAGATGACCAGCTTCGTCTTTCGGGAGACCCTTATGACCCACCTTCTGCTGTGGGGGAATGCCTTTGCCCAGATCATCCGAAATGGCCGGGGCCAGGTGGTGGCTCTGTATCCCCTTATGCCGGATCGGATGGAAGTGTGCCGGGATGGGGATGGGGAAATATACTACCTATACACCAAAGCCACCGATGAAAATCCAAAAATCAAAGCCTATGGCACGGTTCGGCTCCGAAAGGACAACGTGATGCATATTCCTGGCCTGGGGTTTGACGGCCTTGTAGGGTATTCTCCCATAGCCATGGCCAAGAATGCCATCGGCATGGCCATTGCCTGCGAGGAGTTCGGGGCGAAATTTTTCGCCAATGGGGCTTCTCCCAGCGGTGTCCTGGAACATCCGGGGACCATCAAGGACCCCCAGCGGGTCCGGGAAGCCTGGCAGTCCCAATTTGGAGGCAGCAGCAATGCGGGGAAGGTGGCCGTATTAGAAGAGGGCATGAAGTATTCTCCCATTGGCATTTCCCCGGATCAGGCCCAGTTCCTGGAAACCCGGAAGTTCCAGATTGACGAGATTGCCCGAATCTTCCGGGTCCCCCCTCACATGATCGGAGACCTGGAAAAGTCCACCTTCTCCAATATCGAGCAGCAGTCTCTGGAATTTGTGAAATACACCCTAGGCCCCTGGGTGGCCCGGTGGGAACAGGCCATGGGCCAATCACTTCTGACCCCGGAAGAACGGACCCGGTATGAAATCCACTTCAATGTGGACGGGCTTCTCCGGGGCGACTACGAAAGCCGGATGAACGGCTATGCCGTAGGCCGCCAGAACGGCTGGCTTTCCGCCAACGATATCCGGGAACTGGAGAATATGAACCGGATCCCGGAAGAAGAAGGCGGGGACCTGTACCTGATCAACGGGAATATGACGAAATTAAAAGATGCCGGCCTGTTTGCAGGCTCTGGCAATAAGGAGGAAACCCATGAAACGTAAATTTTGGAACTGGGTGAAGAATGAAGGGCAGGAGGCACGTACTCTTTACCTTACCGGAGAAATCTCCGATGAAACTTGGTTCGGGGACGAAGTGACCCCCAGAATGTTCAAAGACGAACTGATGGCCGGCAGCGGGGACATTACCCTTTGGATCAACTCTCCCGGAGGTGATGTGTTTGCAGCGGCCCAGATTTATAACATGCTGATGGATTATTCTGGCCGAGTGACCGTAAAAATCGATGGCCTGGCCGCCTCTGCAGCCAGTGTCATTGCCATGGCCGGGAGCCAGGTGGAAATGTCCCCGGTGGCCATGATGATGATCCACAATCCCATCACGGTGGCCATTGGGGATAGCAAGGAGATGCAGAAAGCCATTGATATGCTCTCTGAAGTAAAAGAAAGTATTGTAAACGCCTATGAAATTAAGACGGGTCTGTCCCGGAACAAGATTTCCAGGCTGATGGATGCCGAGTCCTGGTTCAACGCCAAGAAGGCGGTGGAACTGGGGTTCGCGGATGCCATCCTTTATACCGAAGAAAAAACGGAAAATGACATCAACGTGGATGCCATGCTATTTAGCCGGGCGGCGGTGACCAATTCCCTGCTGACGAAGATGGCCATCCAATCCAAACCGAAAGAACCCATCCCTAACAAGGTCCCCGCGGACAAACTCATGAAGCGGTTGGGCCTTCTTGTGCATTAAGGAGGAATTTCCATGAATCAGATCCTGAAACTGAGAGCAGAACGAGCCAACACCTGGGAAATGGCCAAAGCCTTTCTGGAATCCCACCGGGATAAAGACGGCATGGTCTCTGCAGAAGACAGCGCTGTTTACGACCGGATGGAAGAGAAAGTGGTGGCCCTGGGGAAAGAAATCGAACGGCTGGAACGCCAGCGGAACATCGATGATGAACTCAATCAGACCATCGATACCGCCCTTAAGGTCAATCCCGGTGCCGGAAGCACCAGACCGGACACCAAAACGGGTCGGGCCAGTGATGCCTACACCAAAGCCTTCTGGCAGGCCTTTCGGGGGAAAGGTAACATCCAGGAAGTGAAGGATACCCTGACCATCGGCTCTGACCCGGAAGGCGGGTACCTGGTTCCGGATGAATATGAACGGACCCTTGTGTCTGCTCTTCAGGAAGAGAACTTCTTCCGCAGCCTGGCCCATACCATCCGCACGTCTTCCGGGGATCATACGATCCCTGTTGTGGCCAGCCACGGGGAAGCGGCCTGGATGGAAGAAGGCAGTGCCTATCCGGAAAGTGACGATACTTTCAGCCAGGTGAACCTGGGAGCCCATAAGCTGGGAACCGCCATCCGGGTTTCCGAAGAACTGATGAATGACAGCGTCTTTGACCTGGAAAGCTACATCACCCAGGAATTTGCCCGTCGCATCGGGACCAAGGAGGAAGAAGCCTTCCTGGTGGGCGATGGGAAACATAAGCCCCTAGGGGTGTTCCAGGGAGCAGAAGTAGGGGTAACGGCAGCCAAGACCGCCATCACCTTCGACGACATGATGGACCTGTACCACAGTCTGCGCACGCCGTACCGGAGAAATGCTTCCTGGATCCTGAATGACTCCACCGTCAAGGCCATCCGGAAACTGAAGGACAACAACGGCAACTACATCTGGCAGCCTTCTGTCCAGGTGGGCCAGCCGGACCGGATCCTTAGCCTGCCTTACCGCACGTCCAGCTTTGTGCCGGAACTGGCAGCCGGGAATAAGGCCATTGCTCTGGGAGACTATTCCTACTACTGGATTGCTGACCGGCAGGGCCGGAAGTTCAAGCGGCTTAGTGAACTCTATGCAGCCAACGGGCAGATCGGATTCCTGGCCAGCGAACGGGTGGATGGCCGCCTGATCCTGCCGGAAACCGTAAAAGTCCTGCAGGTCCAGGCCGGCTGATGACCGCTTTAGAGGGAGGCGATGAGCATGGCAGTGACGGGACTCATAACGCTTGAGGAAGCCAAAGCCTATCTCCGGATAGACGGAACCGAGGAGAATGACCTGATTGCCCGTCTCATTGCTTCCTCTGAGCGGCTTTGTCTGGATATCCTCCGCAAGGAAGAGCCAGAAGAAACGGCGGCCTTCAAAATGGCTGTTCTTTTTTCGGTGGCCTATCTCTACGAGCACAGGGAGGATGCGGATTACCACAATCTGCTCCTTACCCTGCGTTCTCTTTTGTTTGGGGAACGAAAGGAAGCATTCTAATGAAAATCGGAAAGATGGACAAACGGATCACGCTGATGGAACCTTTCCCTACAGAAGATGGGTATGGAGGTTTTTCCACGGAATACAAGGAAGTCGGCAGCATTTGGGCCCAGGTGCTCCAAACCAACTACGCCGAGCAGGAAGCCCAGGGAACTCCCATGAACCGGGAACAGCTGCGGCTGAAGATCCGGCCCCGCAAGGATTTGAAACGGGGATGGAGAATGCTGCTTTCTGGAGAACTGTACGAAATCGAAACCGTGGACAACACCTATCGGGACAGCACGACCCTGATCGTCCACCGGTATGAACAGGGGGTGTAGCCATGGCCGTTTTTACGGTCAAAGTTCCGGAAGGGGAACTAAGCAAAGCCATTGGGCAGATTTCCGCTTGGGATGGAAAGAGCCGCCTCCGTGTGGAAGGGGCTCTCAGAAGAGGAACCAGTGGGGTAGCTCGGGAAGCCCGGCAGCGGGTTCCGGTCCGAACGGGAAAACTCAAAAAATCCATCAAGACGCGGTTTTCTGCAGTGAAGTTGGAAGGCCAGGTGTACAGCAATGTCCCGTATGCCCATCTGGTGGAATTTGGCAGTCGGGCCCATGCGGTAAAGCCCCAGAAGAAAAAGGCCCTCCGGTTCTTTAAGGGAGGCCCTGTGTTTACGAAACGGTC
>ERZ506905.188-NODE-188-length-32630-cov-6.30741_pt1 | contig 32630 bp, 27 predicted proteins | sample MGYA00513175_ERZ506905 | MGnify/ENA metagenome assembly ERZ506905
CAACCCTTATGAGGCCAGCCATGCAACAAGCGACTCACATCTACCGGAACGGCATCATCCTGACGATGGATTCCCGCTGCTCCATCGTTTCCTGCCTTGCCGTATCCGGCGAAACCATCCTTGCCGTGGGCTCGGAAGCCGAAGTGGCCCCGTTCCAGGGCCCGGAAACTCATATCGTCGATCTCGGCGGACGGTTCATGATGCCGGGCTTCTACGACTGCCACAGCCATTTCATGCGCGCGGGCATGTACAACAAATACTATCTCGACGTGAATTCCCATCCCATCGGGGACGTGAGGACGCACGGCGACATCCGCCGCAAGGTACGCGAAGCCCTTTCGGGTATGCCCGCCGGGGAATGGCTGCTCTGCGCGGGGTATGACGATACCGCCGTTTCCGAAGCGCGGCATTTCACGCTTGCCGAACTGGACGCGATGGCCCCGGATCACCCGCTGTTCCTGCGCCACATCTCCGGGCATCTGGCCCTGTGCAACAGCAAGGCGTTTGAGGCAGCCGGGATCACGGATGAAACCCTGAATCCGTCGGGCGGCGTGTTCCGGCATGACGGGAACGGCCGCCTCACCGGATTGGTGGAGGAACCCGCCGCAATGGAGATGGTTCTGGCGGCCTCCCCGCAGATGACCGAGGAAAAATGGCTCGGCGCCGTGGAACGGGCTACCGACGACTATGTCGCCAAGGGCGTCACCACGGCCCACGACGGCGGCGTCACCACGGCCATGTGGAAAAACTACATGACCGCCCACAAACGGGGGATGCTCAAAAACCGCGTCCAGCTTCTGCCCAAGCACGGCTGGTTCGACTTCTCGCTGGCCCCCACCGTGAAATGCGGCACCCCCCTGACCAAGGACGGCCTGCTCAGCATGGGCGCGGTGAAACTGTTTCAGGACGGGAGCCTCCAAGGGTACACCGGCTATCTGAGCAATCCCTACCATTCGCTGCCGGACGCCATCTCCGACGGGTCATGGCGCGGATACCCCATCTACAATTCCCGTGAACTCGCCAACATCGTTACCCGCTACCACGAAGAGGGCTGGCAGGTCGCCATCCACGGCAACGGCGACGCGGGCATCGAAGACATCCTCAACGCCTTTGAGGAAGCGCAAAAGGCGTACCCCCGGGCCAACGCGCGGCACATCATCATCCATTGCCAGACCGTCCGCGAGGATCAGCTCGACCGCATCGAACGGCTCGGCGTGGTTCCGTCCTTCTTCACCGTACACACCTATTACTGGGGCGACCGCCATCGGGACATCTTCCTCGGGAAAGCCCGCGCATCCCGGATCGATCCGCTGCGGAGCGCACTGAAACGCGGCATCCCCTTCACTTCCCACAACGACACCTCCGTCACGCCTATGGATCCGCTGCTCTCCGTCTGGTCGGCGGTCAACCGGCTCACCGGCAGCGGCAAGGTGCTCGGCGAGGATCAGACCGTCTCTGTGCTGGATGCCCTGAAAAGCGTCACCATATGGGGCGCCTACCAGTTCCATGAAGAACGCATGAAGGGCAGCCTCGAGCCCGGCAAGCTCGCCGATATGGTCATCCTCGGAGAGAACCCGCTTGAAATCGCGCCCGAACGCATCAGGGACATCCCGATTCTGGCAACCCTGGTGGGCAACCGGCTCGTCTACGGTTCCCTGTAATTTCCCCGTCCCCAACGCACCGGGCAAAGGATGATCCCCCTTCCCCCGCCCGGTGCGGTTTGGGGTTCCCCCGGCAGCACACTCGCCCATTCCTCCGGGCGGCCGCCGGGGGAACCAACCTCCATATAAGAATACCCGCTCAGGCAATCCGAGCGGGTGTTCTTATAGTATGAATGATAGGGAAGACGCTCCATTCGGCCGCCGTCCAGCCGCAACCCGGACGCCGCACAGAATCGGCATACCGGAACTTATGCGTGCCGCCCCATTTCGTATGCCTCATTCAGAGCCGGGCTTTCCTTGATGTCGCCTTTTTTCCATGCGCCCGATCCGTAAACGATGCCCTTTTCCCGCGCGCCTTCCAGACAGTACAGGAACCCGCGGAACCCTTCGATGGTCCTCTCCAGCGACCGCTTTTCGCCGTCGGCGGCGGTGGCGATAAAGTAAAATGCCTTGTTGCTGATTTCCGTATACCGGGCGACGCACCGATCAATAAGCGTCTTCATCTGCGCATCCATCGTATAGAAATACACCGGCGTCGCCATGACGATCACGTCAGCGGCGATCATCTTTTCCAGAATCCCGGCCATATCGTCCTTCTGCACGCAGACGCCGTTGTTCTGGTGGCAGGCTTCACAGCCGATGCAATAGCCGATGTTTTTGTCGCGGAGGAAAACCTTTTCGGCCCGATGGCCGGATTCACGCGCGCCTTCCATGAAGCGATCACACAATATATCGGAATTGCCGCCCTTTCTGGGGCTCCCCGACAGTATCAGTATATTTTTGCTCATGACATCCTCTCAAAACGGAAAGATCATTTTCCCATGCCGATCTTGCGAAGCCACGCGGCCACCTCGCCTTGCGCGGAAGCGGCCCGGCTTCCCCTGACGGCAAGCCCGTCCAGAACAACCGCCTTCGGGCAAAACGCCTTGATGTCCGCAACGCTGCGGCCCAGCGCGCTGCCCTCATGCGTGATGAACGGGGCAATCCGCTTGCCCGCCAAATCGTACTCGGACAGGAACGTCCTCACCGGCCCGGCTACAGTCCCCCACCAGTTGGGCGATCCCACGAAAACGACGTCGTACGCCTCGATGTGCTCGATCCTGTTCTTCAAAGGCGGCTTGTAGCCCGACGCCAGTTCCTGCTTCGCCTGATCCGTGGTCGCACGGTACGCCTCGGGATACGGCGTCACCGGCTGAAGTTCCACAATATCCCCGCCGACCGCCGCATGAATGGCTTCGGCGACGGCGCGCGTGTTGCCGGAACGGGAATAGTAGACGACCAACGCCTTGGCTCCGCCCTCCGTGGCGGCATAGGCCGACGAAACATGCGGCAACAAACGGCCTCCGAACCCGGCAAGCAACCCGGCGGCCGTATATTTCAGCAGACTTCTTCTGGACGAATCGATTTCCAGTGCCTTGCTCATAACAATCCTCTCCTGTCCGTTTCGAGCTTTCAGCTGTGTATTCCATCCATACGGATTAACAATCCCATGAATCAGATATACTGTCTCCGAACCTCTGTGAGTAGATACGATTCTACCCATTTTTTGCCTGATCCTCTCTTCCCTCCCCTCTGCAAGAGCCTATGGCTGCCTCCTCGAACACTCGGGCGCACATCTGAGGAAAGTACATGAAGGTGTACCATTGAAGGATACGGCACGAGATACGGACAATGTCCGGCAACGCTTCCCAGAGAAAGGGCGACAGAAAAAGCAAGGAGATCCCAGAGGCGCGGGAGAATGAAAACGGCTCAGGCCCTGTCGAAAAAGCCGGAAAGCGTTTCCACCCTGACCACACGGGGAGGCGGAAGCTGGGGAGCGGCTTCGGCAATGCGGCGGGCCAGCTCGGCACAAAGGCCGGGAGCAAGAGCGGGCTCCGGCAGGACGTGCAATTCCAGCCGTTCCGCATCGACGAGACGCAGACGGAAATCCGGCCCGGGCAGTCCGGCTGAGGCGAACACACCATGAACGGCCCGCTCACCGGCGGCAAGCCCCGCGAGCAGGGAACGCTCCGGCTTCATGCCGTACGGGAGCCGCGTCAGCAGGCAAGGCCGGGCTTTCTGCTCCGGCTCTTCCATTCCCGTCAGTGCGGCGCACCGATGGATGTCCGCCTTGGTCAGGCCGGCGGAAGCCAGCGGGGACAGGATGCCGAGTTCCTCGACGGCCCGTATGCCGGGGCGGTACTGCCCCGCATCGGAAGCGTTCGTACCGTCGCACAGGGGAAGGCCGGTTCGAGCTTTCAGCAAGGAAAACAGGTTACGCTTGCACGCATAACAACGGCGGCGATCCCCGGAGGCCACCAAAGCTGAATCCAGTGGATCGGCGGGAAGTTCCTCATAAGCGAGCTCCCGGGCGGCCGCCCAATGACGCGCGTAGTCCGTCTCTTCCGGCGGAATGTGCGGTCCGACGATATGCAGCAGTACGGGCTCGAAGCCGAACCGCTGGGCCGCATGAGCGAGAAAACGGCTGTCCAGCCCCCCCGAGTAGGCCAAAGCAAAACGGTTCCCTGCCGCGAGGACGCCGAGGACGCTTTCAAGACGCGACAGGAGCGCGTTTTCGTCCGGAGACGCGGCGGTCACACTTGAATCCATCACGGCAATACCCTCATACACTTACAAAAAATGCCGGAAATCCCGTTCACCGATGCGGCGGCATCAGCCCTCAAGCTCCATACCACAGGCGAAGATCGTCCCGTTGGGCGCATTGGCGAAAACACGCGATCCGTAGACCAGCGCCCGTTTTTCCACCAGCATGGCGGGCCACGGCCCGAACGTCGCCCCAAGGCTGCGAAGCAGGGCGATGGCTGTGGGCGTCACGGTTTCGCCCTCGCCGGAGAACGGACGGACGGGAATGCCTTCAAGCAGTTCCAGCACCGCAGGAGCCGGAACGGGTATGACGCCGTGGGCGCAAACGACCTCACCGTCCGCAATGGGCAGAGGGCTGACCACAAACCGCGCGGGCGAAATCCGCGTGAACAGGACACAGGCCATACAAATGTCCAGGATGCTGTCCAGCGCGCCGACCTCATGAAAACGGACGGCCTCCGGCTTCATGCCGTGTACGGCGGCTTCGGCCTTCGCCAGCAACGTGAACGTATCCGAGGCCAAGCGCTTCGGCTCATCGTCCATGCCGCTCCCGGCGATGATTCCAAGAATATCCTCAAGGGTGCGGTGTTCGTGCTGGTGGGGAAGCGACACTTCCGCGAACCAGCCGCCGATACGGTTCACCTGCCGCCGCGTCAGACGCACGGCCCCGGCGAGCTCGGGCAGCACGGAGGCAAGCAGCCTGTCCGTTTCCGCCTCGTCGAGTTCCGTCATACGCAGCAGCCCGGCAAGGAACATATCCCCGGACAGGCCGGAATGTGACCGGATGGTCAGGATACGGCCTCTCCCGGCTCTGTCCCGCCCATCCCCGTGGGCCGTTTCATGCGTATGGCCGTGCTCATGATGGTGTTCATGGCGGTGGGCATGATCCCCGTGTGCGTGCGCTTCGCTCATAATCCGTTTACCACCCTTGCGGCGGCGCAGGCCGCGCCGTATCCGTTGTCGATATTCATGATCCCCACGCCGGGAGCGCAGCTTGAAAGCATACTCGCCAGCGCGGCCCGTCCGCCCTGCGCCGCACCGTACCCAACGGACGTCGGCACGCCGAAGATCGGCTTGGGCGTAAGCCCGCCCATCACGCTGACCAGCGCGGCGTCGAGCCCGGCAACCACGATCACGGCATCGAAGGCATTGATCTCCTCCAGCCGCTCCGCGAGCCGCCACAACCCGGCAACGCCGCAGTCTTCGAACAGTTTGTGCCCGATACCCAGATACGCCAGCGTCCGCGCCGCCTCCCAGGCTACGAAGCCGTCCGCCGTGCCCGCGGAAATGACGGCGACCCTGCCCTTCCCTTTCGGCGGGAGCGCGTCCCCGAACGCGGTACGCGACAGGGGATGGTAGTCATACTCCGCGCGGATCTCGGCGGGAACCCGGGCGAACACGTCCGGGGCAAGCCGTGTGAACAGGACCGGATGCCCCGAGCCCCTGCCAAAACTGGAGAGCAGCTCCACGAGCGCCTCAAAAGGCTTCCCTTCGCAAAACACCGCTTCCGGCAGCCCGATCCGGGCCGTCCGGGCGTGATCAAACAGAATGCCGTGGTCCATATCCTTACCCGTCTTTTGGAAAATTCCGAAACACCACGCCGCCGGGGTGAAGGCCGAGGGGAGCCCCCACCACCGGTGCGGGCAGCCATGCGCCCGGACGCATCCGCATCATGGCCGCCCGCGAACGGCGCCTTACACCGTGATCAGCTCATAATCCCGCGAACCCATGCCGATGGATTCGGCATACTCAACCTGATGCCAGCCCCGCGTATTCGGATGCAGTGCCGAGAACTTGTCGTAGCCGCAGGAGTGCGCGCCGTGCTCGCCCAGCGGAATGAGGCTGTGCGCTTCCTTCACCAGCTCGAAACAGGCCGTGTCCAGCGCTACGGGGTCCTCCGAAGCGAGGATACCCAGATCCGGGACAATCGCCGGCTCGGACCAACCGGCGCAGTCGCACTGCGGCGTCACGTTGAGCAGGAAGTTCAGGTAGCAAATGCGGCCTTCCTTGCCCTTTACCGCTCCGTAGGCGTATTCCGCCATGCGCTCGGCGAAGTCGGAATACTCGTTGGGCGTGTCGACGCCGATGGCCCCCTGCTTACATGCCGTTACGCATTCGTAACAACCGATGCAGCGTTCCTTGTCGATGACGGCATGACGGCCCTTCTCGGCTTTTTCCAATGAAAGCGCGTTTCTCGGGCACAGCGGCACGCACTGCCCGCAGCCAATGCATTTCGGGTAGATCACGACGTTTCTGCCGTGCTGATCGATTTTCCCGGCCTGCGGGGCGCAGCCCATGGCGAGGTTCTTGATCGCGCCGCCGAAACCGCCCATCGCGTGCCCCTTGAAGTGGGACAGAACGACCATCGCGTTGGCGGAAAGGAACGCCTGCGCGATCTTGACCGAAGCGAAATGTTTCAGGTTGACGGCCACTTCCTCGTAGCATTTGCTGGTCACGCCGTCGGCCATGATCACCGGAGCGTCCACGACATAGGGCGTAAAACCGTGGCGATACGCCGTTTCCAGATGATCCACGGCGTTGTGGCGGGTGGACTTGTAGAGCGTGCAGGTATCCGTCAGGAACGGGCGGGCCCCCGTCGCCTTCACGCAATCCACGACCTGCCGCACGAACGTCGGGTGCAGGTAGGTATCGTTGCCCGCTTCGCCGAAGTGCAGCTTGATGGCAACGACCTCATCCTCTCCGACCGTGCCGAGCGGCTTCACCTTGTCCGCAAGCCCCACGGCGTCGCAGAGCCGCTTGATCTTGGCGAGCCGGTGATCGGAAGGATTTTTTACAGCAAGTTTTGCCAGATAAACGGGAACAGACATACTTTCTCCTTGTTTTCAAACTGCCCCGCCGAGTACGGCGGGAACTCTGGCACCCGGTGCGCGGCTCACAGCGAAGCCCTCACGCACACCGGAACACTCTCAATACGGAAGGGAAGCCACGCCTCCCGGATGGGAAAGCGGGCGAGCCGCCGCTAGTTTTCCGGGATGACCGCGTTGACGCACCCGAGCGCGTTCAGGGTCCGGGGGAATCCGATATACGGCAGGCAACACGTCAGCGCGTCGATCAGGTTTCCTTTCGTGTTCCCCACATTCACGTTGCCCTGCACATGGCTCTTGACCTGGCTCTCGCACCCGCCCAAGGAGCTGATGATGCAAAAGGTCAGGATTTCGCGGGTCCGCAGATCCAACCCCTTCCGCGTATACACGTCCCCAAAGCAGAATGCCGAGAGCATGTCGCGGAGGAGGTGTTGCTGGTTCTGCGGCGTGCTCTTGTGCATGGAGTCTATCGCCGCTCCGAAAATGGACTTCTGCACTTTGACGCCCTGCGTGAAGCGGTCGTCTTCCATCACGGTCTTCTGCGAGGCAACGGGCAGCGGGATACGTTTTTCCCTGAAGACCTCATTGACCAGCCGGAGCGCTTTTTCGGTCTTGGGAAAACCGATATACGGAGCGCACTGGTACATCGCTTCCTTGATTTCCTCGGGCGTCGCCCCGACCTGCAAGGCCGCGCCCACATGCGGGGCGAAGCCGTCCAAAGTCTGGCTAGCCGTCAGGACGACCAGCGTGATCAGCTCCTGCATTTTGGCGTCGAGCGACCCGTGCCACGCGACTTCGCCCCAGATGAGGCGATCCCGCATCTCGGCGAAATCCGGATCGGTCGCCTCTAAGGGAGACCGGACGTTTCCGAAACGTTCCAACTGTTTCTTTTCGGCCAAGGCGTCTCTGCTCATGTTCTTGCCTCCGTTTGGAACCTGCTGCGCAGGGGAAGAAGCCGCGATTGCCGCGCCGGACAACAGCAAACAAAACAATGCGGCGAAAAGTCCACAGGAAATGTTCCTTTTTTTGTGTGCGGGCATATGCGACCTCCCATCATGTCAATGCGTTGAAAGCGGCCCGGATACCCGAGGCCGGAAGGGAAAACGCTGCGGGCATGGCGTGATTCCCTATGGGTGCACCATACGCTCCCTAATGGAGAACAGAAGATACGATCCTCTCTTATTCTTGCCTGATTCTCTCGCGGTGCTACCCAAAGGGGACGGAGTGTGGTATCAAAAAACGGAAGTCTGAAAAGGATTTTTCTTTATTCCGTGCAAAAACAGAGGATTATGCCATATGATAGAAACAGGGAGTGGAGAGACGGCAAGAACCGCCAGCCTGTTGAAAGAGAAATTGCTCCAGCGGGCGCCCGAGCACGGGAAGTATCCGATGGACATCGAAGGGCTGGTCATCACGCGGCGGCATGAAGCCAACAGGATTGAAACCTGCTTCTCCAAGCCTTCCGTCAGCGTGATCATTCAAGGCTCCAAGCGGACCATGCTGGGCTCCGAGGAGTACTGCTACGGCGAAAACCAGTGCCTCGTGGCCGGGGTGGACATGCCGAGCTCCTTTTACGTCACGGATGCCAGCCCTGAGCGGCCCTTTCTGGCGCTGTGCCTTGATCTGGACAAGTACCTGATCACCCGGCTCGCGGCGGAAGTCCCGCCGCCCTGCGCGACCGGGGCCTGCTCCTACAAGGGGCTCTCCGTCGCGGACGTCGATCCCGATATCCTGCATGCGTTCCTGCGCCTTATCGATCTTCTCGAGAAACCGGAGCAGATCCCCATACTCGGGCCGCTCATTGTCCGCGAAATCCATTACCGCCTGCTCATCGGCCCTCAAGGGGAATTCCTGCGCCGACTGAACACCCTCGGTACCCAGAGCAATCAGATCGCCCAAGCCATCACGTGGCTGCGGGACAATTACAGGGAACCGTTGCAGGTCGACAAGCTGGCTCAGAAGGTGAACATGGCCACCTCCACGTTCCACCGCCATTTTAAGGAAGTGACGACGCTCAGCCCGTTGCAGTTCCACAAGCGGCTGCGCCTGTACGAGGCCAAGCGCCTCATGCTCACGGAAAGCAAGGATGCCTCCAGTGCGAGCTTGGCCGTCGGCTACGAGAGCCCTACGCAGTTCAACCGGGAGTATAAGCGGCTGTTTGGCGAACCGCCGCACAGGGACGTGATGAGGATGCGCTGAGGACGGCGGCGTTTGCGCACCTCCCCCGCGCCTTTCCCCAGAGCGGTGGGAGTGCGGTGGGATCACTCAAAAAACCGGAAAAAAGCCCCTTCCGAGCATATCGGAAGGGGCTTTTTTCCGGGTACGGCATTCGCCGCCCCACTGTCCCTCACCCAGAGAATGTACCGCGTTGGCTGCGGCATAGGCATTTCTTTCCGGCAATAAGACGGCTCTTCCGGATCGATCCGCACGGTATATATAGAGAGAGAATTTCTTTACAATACATGTGGATATATACTTTTTAGAGAAAAAAACACTTCCATTATTGCCTTTATAGACAGATCAGTCTAAAAATCATCCATGCAAAATCACGCGCAAGACGCCAAAGGCCGTGGCCGCCCGCCCAAGCAACGCGGCAACAAACTGCTGACCCGGGAAATGCTGGTCCACGTCGGGACGGAAGTGCTGACGGAAAAAGGCTATTCCGCAGTGGGGGTCGACGAGATATTGCAGCGCACGGGTATTTCGAGGTGTTCTTTCTACTACTATTTCAAGACAAAGGAAGGGTTCGGCGCGGAACTCATAGACCGCTACAGGCACTTCATCACGCAAAAGCTGGAGCGTTGCCTCTCTGACACGTCCCTGTCCCCGCTGGGCAGCCTCCGGACCTTCGTCGGCGAAGTGCGGGACGAGATGGCGCGGACCGATTGCCGTTCCGGTTGTCTGGTCGGAAAGCTGGCGCAGGAGGTCAACACGTTGCCGGAAAACTTCCGCGAGCAGCTTTCCGCCGTCTTCGCGGAGTGGCAGGCTGTTTTCGCGCGCGGCCTCAAACGTGCCCAAGAGACTGGAGAAATATCACCGGAACTGGACTGTGCCTCTACGGCGGCCTTCTTCTGGTACGGCTGGGAGGGAGCCCTGCAGCGGGCCAATCTGGAATTGAACATCAAACCCGTCGATATCTTCATCGGCAATTTCTTTTCCCGGCTGACGGGATAACCCTACCGTCCCCATGAATCGGCAAACGGCCGAACAGCTTCCGGCGCCCGTCGATAACGCCGGGGTCTCCGGTTTTTGCCTCTATCCGGCCCACTCACACAGCCCGGCTTCCCGCCGCCGGCAACGTTTCAAAAAAGGATATGCCTCATGGCTCACGCGGACCCCGCCAGCGAACTGGCAACGAAGCCCCTCGGCAGGCTTCTTTTACGTTTCGCCATCCCGAGCATTTTTGCGCAGATCGTCAACCTCCTCTACAATATCGTCGACCGCATTTTCGTCGGCAGGATACCGGAGATTGGCCCACTGGCGCTGGCCGGGCTCGGCGTCGCCTTCCCCATCATCCTGATCATCTCGTCCTTCTCCTTCCTCGCGGGCATGGGCGGCGCGCCGCTCGCCTCCATCGCCATGGGGCGCGGCGACAATGCAAAAGCCGAGCGCATCCTCGGCAGTGCCTGCGTGTTCCTCCTCGTCATGTCGGTCGTGCTCACGGTGTTGTGCTTCTGGGCCATGCGCCCGATGCTGCTCATGTTCGGGGCAAGCGAACAGACCATCGGGTACGCGGTCGACTATTTTTCGCTCTACCTGCTCGGTACCCCTGCTGTGCAGCTCTCGCTGGGCCTGAACTACTATATTTCCTGCCAGGGCTTTGCCAAGACGAGCATGATGACCGTCCTCATCGGGGCGGCCCTCAACATTATCCTCGATCCGATCTTCATCTACGGCCTCGATATGGGATGCAAAGGCGCGGCGCTCGCCACGATTTGCAGCCAGGCCGTCAGCGCCGTCTGGATCTTCGCCTTCTTCTTCGGCAAACGCACGATTTTGCATTTCCGCAGGCAATACCTGCGGCTGGACCTCAAGGAACTTGTGCCCGTCATCCTGCTCGGCCTTTCCCCGTTCTTCGTCCAAGTGACGGACTGCATCGTCCCCCTGGTCATGAACGCCGGGATGCAGCAATACGGCAACGACTATTACGTCGGCACCATGACCGTCATGTTCAGCATCGAGCAACTGCTCCGCCTCCCCGCGGACGGCCTGTGCCAAGGCGCCGTGCCCATCATGAGCTACAACTACGGCGCGGGCAAACCCGAACGCGTGAAGAAGACCTTTTTCCTCATTCTGGCCTTTTCCTTCGGCTTTACCACCATCGCAAGCTGGCTCATCCTGCTCTTTCCCAAGACCTTCATCATGCCGTTCACCGATTCCCAGCGGCTCATCGAAATCACCATCCCCGCCATACGCATATACTTCGGGGGCATGATGTTCATCGGCGTCCTCTACGCCTGCCAGCGCACGTTCATGGCTCTGGGGCGCACCAAGCTCTCTCTCCTCGGGGCCATGATGCGCAAGCTCGTCATCCTGCTCCCGCTCTGCTTCATCCTCCCCAGGCTCGGCTACGGGACGGACGGCCTGCTTTATGCGGAATGCATCGCCGACGTTCTGGGCTCCGCCATTGTTTTTGCGATTTTCATTTGGAACTTCAAATCGATGCTCAAAACCCCCTAACGGTGTAAAAGGCCTTCACAGGCGTTTCGGCGTCCCGAGCGATTTCCTGATCCTTATCCTTATACGGCGTAAGGTCCAAAGCGGCAGGGGCGGAAGGCCGTTTCGAATCATTGGCAGAAGGGGCGGGCATGTTTTTCTCCTCCGCGCTTGACGCCCTCCCTTGAGTTACAGAGCGGACTCCCTTAGAATCATAGGACATACGCTCTTCTTTGGAGATTCATCGTGAAGCCGCTTGCCGCCCTTGCCAAAGGTATCTGTCTGTTCTGCGCCATTTTCGCGGCACAGGCGATGGCCTTTGCTGATGTGGCGGAGCGGACGGCTCCTTTGCCCGCCGCCGAAGTTTTGATCATCAATTCTTTTCATTCCGGCCATTTCTGGGAATACAATATCATAAAGCGGATCTCGGAAGAGCTTGAAAATGCGGAAACGGGCTTCCGTATACGCCTGCATTGCGAATATCTCGACTATGAACGCCATCCTCCCGGAAGTCTGGATAACGAACTCGTAAGCCTGTTTGCCCGAAAATACGCCGGGGTATCCCTCAAAGCCATCATTGTAACGGATAACGACGCGCTGGACTTCATGCTCGCCCACGGGAACCGCCTTTTCCCCGGCGTCCCCGTCGTCTTTTGCGGCATCGCGGATCCTCCCGCAGAACTTGCCGAACGCCGGGCGCAGTATACCGGCATTCTGGAAAATTTCTCCATCCACCGCATCCTTGAATCCATTCCCCTCGTCCACACGGAAGCCCGCCATTTGGCCATCATTTGCGGCGACACGACGTCCGCACGTACGGCATTGCGCCAGGCGGCCCCGGAGCTGGCCGCAATGGATCCGGGCATTACCGTCCGCACTCTTTCCGCGCTGCCCGCACAGGCCATGCGGAAAGCTCTTGAAGAACTGCCCCGGGATACGGTGCTCCTGAACTTCGGCTACTACCGCACAGCCGACGGCCAAAGCTATTCCATGAAGGAAAGCCTGCAACGGCTCCGCAGCTGGACCGACCTGCCCATGTATTCCCCGTGGAGTGGCCAGCTCGGTAAAGGGGTGCTGGCAGGGCAATGCGAATTCAACGAATTCCACGCCGTACATGCCGCGCGTATGGTCCTGTCCATTCTCGGCGGCACGCCACCGGATACCATCCCGCTGCTGCATGAACCGTCCCCACATCTCATTTATGATCATGCCATGCTGACACGGTACGGCATCAGCGAAAGCGACCTTCCGCCGGATTCGGTCATCATCAACCGCCCCCTTTCGTTTTATGAGCAGCACCGGGCCGCTTTGCTGCCGGCGATGACCGTCATGCTGGTCCTTTTCGGCATCATCCTGTTGCTCATGTATCTGCTCCGCGTGAAACAGCGTTCGGAAGCCCTGCTCAGACAGGAAAAAGCTGTGCTGGCCCAAGCGAACGCCCTTGAACGCCGCAGCCAGCTCGAGCGGCGTATGGAGGCCATCGGCCGCATGGCGGGAGGGATCACCCATGACGTGAACAATATCCTCGGGGGAATCGCCGCTTGCGCCCAGCTTGCCCTGCCTGAAATTCCACGTGAAAACCCGGCCCACGAGGACGTTTTGCATATCCTTGATGCCACTGTTCGCGGCAAAGATCTCATGAAGCAGATACGCATGACCGACAGCACCAAAACGCTGGATGCCCGTTCTGAAACGCCGCTTGTGTCGAAACTGATACGGGAATGCGCGGAAACGCTTCAGCCGCAGCTTCCTCCCCACATTTCCCTCAACGTGCGCAACGCCTGTCCCGAAGCGCGTATCCGGGCCGTATCCGTTGAGGTGCACCAAGTCCTCCTCAACCTGTGCCTCAACGCCATCCAGGCAATGCCGGATGGAGGCGAACTCACAGTTTCCGCCGGGCTCTACGCCGTGGAGCGGCACCGTTTCGGAGACGAGCTTGCCGAGGGCAGCTATGTCCGCATAGACATTTCCGATACCGGAAAAGGCATCCCATCGGGGCTCATGGAATTCATTTTTGATCCCTTCTTTACTACAAAACAGGAAAACGGGGGCAGCGGCCTTGGGCTCGCGCAAGTCCACAGCCTCGTCCAGCGTAACCGGGGAGCGGTGCGCGTGGCCAACCGTCCCTGCGGCGGGGCCCTCTTTTCCGTATTCTTGCCGCATGTTTTTCCCTCTCCCGAACGGGATGATGCTGGCAAAGCAACCGGCAAGCCCCTCTCCGAAACGGTATCGCCCGTCGATTCCATCCCGCAGCCGGTTAACGGTTTCCCCACGGGCCACCCCCGCACCGCGCCGCCCGGCGGCACAGCCGGGGAAATCCTCGTTGTGGACGATGATCCGGGCATACTCTATCTTCTTGAAAAGCTGCTGAACCAAATGCGGCTTTCCGTCGTCACCGCCGCTGATGCGGAAACGGCGCTGTCCCTGTTCGAGAAGGGGATGCATCCGGCTCTCGTCATTACGGATCAAAAACTGCCGGGTATACAGGGCATTGCCTTTGCCCGCCTTGTGCGGAAACGTTTTCCCCGGATGCCGATCATTCTTTGCAGCAGCTGTTCGGCCATGCATGACGCGCAACCATGCCAGATGGGAGCTGACGAGGACATACAGCGGTTCGTGAAGCCATTTGATCCGCAACGGCTGAAAGAGGCCGTGGACCGCGCTCTGCAACCCAAGACAGGAAGATGAATATGGCGCGCATTTTAGTCATAGACGATGATGAAACGTTCTCCTACGTGCTCAAGCGTGCCTGTAGCCGCCAAGGCCATGAGGTGATGCTCTCCGCCTCGGCGTGCGAAGCGAAAGAAGCCAGTGCCGGCATGTTCGACATTGTTTTTTTGGACATCAGCCTGCCGGACGGCAACGGCTTGTCCCTCCTTCCCCTGCTCCTAGGCAGCGAAGGGCACCCTGAAGTCATCGTGATCACGGGACACGACAACCGTGACTGGCTGGAACAGGCACTTATGGCAGGGGCATGGGACTTCATCCGCAAGGACGACTCGCTCGACACCGTTTTCGCGGCTCTGGAGCAGGCGCTCCTTTATCATCAGAACCGCTGTGGTGCCCAGCTCTCCTCTTCCGGCCAGCGGACAACGCCCTTGAAGCGAAACAGGCTTGTCGGATCGGGTGCGGCCATCGGCCGTTGCCTGGAATCCGTGAGCCAGTGTGCCGACAGCGATGTCTGCGTTTTGCTCAGCGGGGAAACGGGGACGGGCAAGGAGGTTTTCGCGCGAACCATCCACGAAAACAGCGGCCGCCAAAACGGTCCCTTCATCGTCGTGGACTGTGCGGCCCTTCCCGAGAACCTTGCCGAAAGCCTGTTGTTCGGGCATGTGCGCGGCGCCTTCACCGGTGCGATTACACGTGAAAACGGCCTGATCCCCGAAGCAGACGGCGGGACGCTGTTCCTTGATGAAGTGGGGGAGCTTCCCCTTTCGCTGCAAAAGGTCTTTCTGCGCGTACTTCAGGAAAAGCGCGTCCGCCCCGTGGGCTCCACGCAGGAAACCCCCTGCAATTTCCGCCTGATCGCAGCGACCAACAGAAATCTCGAACACATGGTGGAGGAAGAATCCTTCAGGCGGGACCTTTTCTACCGCCTTCAGACCGTCCACATTCCGTTGCCGCCCCTGCGTGAACGCCAGGAGGACATCCTGCCTCTGGCGCACCATTTTTGCGCCCACTTCTCCGAACTCTACGCCCTCCCCGCAAAGCAGCTTGCCACGGGGACGGCTACGGCGTTGCAGTTGTACGGCTGGCCGGGCAACGTGCGGGAACTGTGCGGAGCCATGGAGCGTTCGGTCCTCACCGCAGGGCGGGCTTCCGTCATTTTTCCCCAACACCTGCCCACAGGTATCCGCATCCATGCCGCAACGCAGCGCCTGACCGCGCTTTCCGTTCCAAAGGAAGAAAAGGGCTCCTCCGTTTCCGAAAGCGGCCTCCCCTCCTATGCCGAGTTCCGCGAACAGGTATGGCAAAAGGAAGAAGGGCGCTATCTGGCCCGGATACTCGATCAGACAGGGGGAAACATTTCGGAGGCGTGCGAGGTGACCGGGCTTTCACGTTCACGGCTCTACGCCTTGCTCAAACGCCACGGCCTCACGCGCTGATGTCCTGAAAAACAGGATTTCGGAGGTCCCGCCGTCTTCTTATCCGGGATTTCCGCATTCGCTCCGGTCGAGAAGAGACGGTAACATACTGCTATCATAAAGGGGATCTTTGGAATCCTTCTTGCTTTGCGCATGGCAAAAACCGGGCGTCATACCCCGGCAAGGAGGAAATGATGAACAGATCCCAAAAGTTTCTCGGTATCACGCTGATGGCCTCGCTGCTTTGCGGTTTCGCACCCATGCAAAGCGAGGCCAAAGAGTACAAAATCGGAGGGATGTACACTTACGACTATCACGACGGGCGCCATGCGGACTGGGGAGAGTACGAGCTCCACGCCGCCAAGATGGCGATTGAGGACATCAACGCCTCCGGTATGCTCGGCGGAAACACGCTCAACATGCCGCCCGAGCTTGTCATCGATTACCATTGCTGGCCGGAAGGCGCAGCCGAAAAAGCCCGGTCACTCCTGAAACAAAATGTCGTCGCCCTTACCGGCGTGGATTGCAGCGGCCCCGCCGTCCTCATCGCCAAGGAGGCCGAAAAATTCAAGACTCCCGTGGTGTCCGTCGGCGCCAACGCCGCAAGCCTGAGCTCCCCCACCGAATTCCCCTACTACTACCGCAACGTGACTCCGAGCACCAAATATGAAGGCTACCTCCTTGAAGTGGCCAAGCATTATGACATCAAGGAAATCGCCCTGTTCCACACCACTGACGCATGGGGTTCCGGCGCTGCGGCGGTTATCCTGAACGAAGCCGCCAAGCTCGGCATTGAGGTGAAGGCCTCCTACGGCTATTCGCGGAATACGCCTGTCGAGGAAGTCCAAAAGAGGATGGCTGCGGTCAAGGAGTTGGGGATCAAAAGTATTTTTATCACCATGCCCACGCCTGATACGGTCATTGCCTTCCGCACGCTGACCAACCTCGGCATGAACCAGCCCGGCTACAGCCTCTTCGCCGCCGAGATGACCTCAGCCGACGAAAAGCCCGATGCCATCAACGGTGCCTTCGGCTATCTTGCGCCCATGACCAAGCTCGTGCCCAGCAAGGCGCTCGACGAATTCGCCGCCCGGTTTTCAAAAAAAATCGGCAAGAAGGTGGACATGAATTCCAAGGCGTTCTTCTACGGCGTGCTTTCCTATGATCATATGATGGCCCTCGGCCTCGCCATGAAAAACGTTCAAGATCAAAAGCTGGAAATGAATGGCGACACCCTTATGGCAAGCCTGCGCGCCTTGTCATTCGATGGCCTTTCCGGACGCCAGAATCTGGCCCCGGGTACAAACGACCGCGAGATCATGGCCGTGGAAATCATGAATTGCCAAGGCTACAAGGAAGACGGCAAAACCGTCCGCTTCGTTCCCGTGGGATTCGTTGATTCCGTTACCGGCAAGCTCACCATCGAAGAGGGCAAAATCCTCTGGCCCGGCAAGACCAGTACTCCGCCCAATCGCTGATCAGACGCAATAGATTCTTGCAGAACAGCCGCCCGCAATACCGCAGGCGGCTGTTCTGGGGAATATGCTCCTCTCAACCACTTTCCGCTGCTCTAGAAAGAGCGCTCCCCAAAGAGCCTTCCAGAAGGCACGCCCGGCTTCCCTTCTCCCTGCCGCATTCGCGAATGTTTCCCGTACGGGACCGGAAAAAAGGCGTCAGGCTTACCGACCTTTCAAATAACGTGGGGGTAAAAACGAAATGAGGCGGAAAATCAGAATAACTCCACCTTCTCATAGAGAAGAGAAACCTCACCTCTCCCCACGTGGGGCCTTTTCATCACACAACGCAGGGAAAACGGGGGCGGCATTACCCTAGAAGCCTGATGGCCATGCGTCATTTGTTAGGAATCAATTTCTATATAATAATCATCTATCATAATATAATTATAGTTATATTTTTTACACATCTCCATATAGTACGCATTTTCTTTACGCATTGTTCTTATTGTACAATACGAATCACCAAGATGCTTCTCAATTATACTGGCATATTTTTATATCTGAATCTCATAAAACTATCCCATTTTAATGGTAGATGGACCTCAAGGTAGTGTAAAAATATCTTCTTTAACTTTTCTTGCGAGAACAGTTGAGCCACGAGAACATACCCTCATTGGAATTTCAATAACTTCGCTATATTTATACGTTTATGCACAAAAACACCATCTTAGCTTTTGACAATGTCTCGGATATTTCACAAAGTATGTGTGATGAACTCTGCAAGCTAGCGTCTTCTTGGAGTATCACAACTTATACTTGGTAAAAATAAATGGGAAGGTACTATAACTACCTTGTTGGAAGAACTTGAAGAGGAATTTCCTAGTGAAACACGCCGTAAAGACTGGCCCAAGACACCACAAACTGCTGGAAGTCAAGTCAAGAGACTTAAAAGTTCTTTGGAGCAGTATGATATCTCTTATCGGAGCCTTCGCAAAAAGAGTTGCCGCCTAGTAATATTGGAAAAAAAGCATAAGGACTAAGAGCATGGTTGCGCATAGCGCAATAACGCCATGAAATGGCGGTATAAACGTCAGTTTATCATGCCAAGGGGGGAGGGGCCTGCAGAAACAGCATATCGTAACATATTGTATTTTATAAAAAATAACGAGTGAAAAGTTTTTTATCTTTTTAATCAAGAAGAAAAATATAATTAATACTATGTAGATAGAGAGAAAAAAGAAAGAGGAGATTGCTTATCGCGTTGCCACTAAACTCTTGGGTGCAGTAAAAATCGTATTCTATCTTGATATTACAATAAATTTCATAATGTTATAATAAGAATCCATTCTTGATGTATATTACTAAACTCCTTTTTTCCGTGGCTAACCTCCCTTGGATGTGCTATGCGTTGGGAAAGTCCATCTTAAAAACATAGCAATCAACTATGGATTAAGCTAGGAAAAAGGGAGTTTCCTGTGAGAACATCGACTCTTATGCTTTTAACTTGGTTAAAAACAATGGAAAATAAGGAGTTAAAAGCAATTATTCAGGCTGTAACGGATGAACAAAAAATAAGAAAGGGGGAATCCCATAGGAGGGAAGCTCTTTTTAAGGAAAAAGCCCTGTTAAAGGATGGAAAAAAGCTCTTTTTAAAGCAGTCACAGCTTGTTGATAAATGGTTAGAACAGTATTCCGTTAATGCAGAAAATCCCCTTGAAGACGAAAAACGACTTGATGAATTAGCCAATGAATGGAATATATGGGTAAATAGCTTTAAAGATCTAATAGGTAATGGAATTACTGAAACTTGCTACACAGACGGCCAGACAGAAAAAGACGTTTTAGAGCACGTTCAAGGTTGTTTGCTTGGAATGGTGGCTGGGGCTTGGCTGAACGCTATCACGAGGGAGTATTCTCCTAGTGAAAAGGCTTTTTCCAGCCTTGTTTGGAATATTCCTTTCACGTGGGCGCCTGATGATGGCATCGAACTGGCCTTGGCGTTGGCTAACTCTTTAATTAAAGAAAAAATGTTTAAGCCAGAAGCCGTTTACTACGCCTACCTTACGTGGATGCTCTCAAGACCATTTAAGGAAAACAGGCCGATTCTTGCCGGAATAGGCGAAAAGACCAGCACGTTGCTCAGGACAGCCGTTTTAGCCTGTTTTGGGAGGAACTGCGAGTTAACGCAAGTAATACATTGGTGTGCCCTTAACGTTAAGATAACCCATCCCGACCCCGTATGCGTTTTTACCAACGAGATTTACGCAGTTGCCGTGTTTTTTGCTTTGAAATCAGGGAACCCTGAAGAACTCTATGAAAAAACAATAGAATGGGGTTTTAAGTCCGAAAACCAGGAAAAAACTGTATTGGAAGCCCTTCTTAGGGCGTCAACCAGCCCCCCAAATGTCCCCTCTCAAGGAGCTATTTGTTCTCTGCAAAATGCTTTTTACCAATTATTACATGCTAAAACCCTAACAGAAGGTATCCTTTCCCGTGTAGAAGACACTTTTCCTGTGGATAGGGCCATTTGTGGAGCCTTGCTGGGAGCAACGTATGGAGAAAAGGCTTTTCCAGAAGAGTGGAAAAAGGTCTTACAGTCTTCCCCATTAGGGGAAAAACGCCCTCCTGACTACCAGCCGCACAATATATTTCTGATAGCTGAAAAACTCATAGTATCTTGTATTTAATAATAAAATAATAACAGAAAAATTGGAGCGAATACGATTAGCCTTATCGAAACAAACGCGCTGCAACAGCATACCTCGTTTGAGCATTGGTACGAATGAATATCTCAAAGGCGAATAACCTTAAACAAACAGGCCTTGCAATTTTCCCGTCTCACATGGGCATTGCAAGGCCTGTTATGATATAGATGGTCCTGACGGCACATTCCGTCTATTCATGTATTCCTTTTGATAAAAAGTCCTTTTCCTATGGACTAGAACTTATACATGAAGGATGCCGTCACCCCTTGTCCCGTCTGATGCTCTGATGCCTGCACGTTATAACCAAGGCCAAACGAAACATTATCCTTTTGCAGTTCCACGCCGAACACCCCGTCAAAAGCCGTCGTATCCATGACGCGACGCTTCATGGAGTCGGAGGCATTAACCCCCGGGGTGCGCACGTCAATCTTGGTTTTGGTGTCACCCGCGGCTGGCACTACGGAAAGATCGGCCTGCGGCTTGATCTTCCATCCGGATTCCGTCTCGAAGGACTTGCTCAGGTTCACGCCCACGGGGAACTGCCAGACGTGCTGGAGATCACCGTCGGTACGGAACAGGTCGCCGCCCTGATCGAGCTTCGTGAAGAACGAATCCGTCTTCACTGCCATGTAACGGACGCCGACATGGGGCATCACGTCGAGCACGTCGGTCTTGACCATATACTCAGCCTTGACCCCGGCGGTAATCACGTCGGAATCCACATCCGCCTTGATCTTTCCGCCCATGCCGAGGGAGGACGGGATGTCCTGCTTCAGTTCGTTCTTGGAAGCGGAATAGCCGAGGTCGGCAACCACGTTGATGTTGTCCATGTTCCAACCGCCGTAGACGGATACGCCCCAGAAATCGAAGTCGTTCTTGGTGCTATTGAAGTCGCCGCGCGACTTGGTGTCGCCCGCGCCCACGTTGAGGGCGAGACCGACCCGACCCTTGCCCATACCCGCGTCGAACGTCCAGTCCCCACCGATTACGCCGCCCGCAAAGTCAGTATCATATCCGGCATCAAGCCCGCCTGCGCTGAAATCACGTGTACGGTTTGCCCCATAAATGGCGTTGGCCCACAAATCGAAACCATCTTCATGCAGATTCGTTCCTTTCTGTGCCACACTACCGGCAAGGGACAAATGCTCCTGAAGAGCCCGCGCCGGGGCCTGAGCCACGGCAATCGCCGAAGCCTGTACACCGCCCGCGTAGGCGAGTTGCGCCGCACTGTCAGCGGTAACCCGCACTTGCCTGTCAGAGAGTTCAGAGTCCATCAAACCGGACAAGAAGCGGACTCCAGCGGCATCGGGGTTGTTCACGTTACCAGAGGCAATCCCAGCCAACGTATTGGGTATGGCGTACTGGGAAAATTCATCGGGCCTCTTGGCTTCCGTTTTCACGACAAACTTGCCGCCGTCCGTATTCACAGCAGCGTTGAAAAGTCTACTGACGATAAGATCGTCCCCTTGCCAGCCTTCGATTTTATCGTTCACGAAGCCGGAAGTAACGGTATATTCCTGACTTCCCTTTACATCCATGATATGCAACTTCGCTCCGCCATCGACGGAAAGCCTGCTTGTCCCGTCCCCCTGCAACGCTCCTTCACCATCGGCAGCGGCGGCATTCACGACGAGCAGGGATTGCCCCGCAAAAGTTGCCGTATTCTCGGTGACGGATGGGGCGGCAGCCAATGAACCATCCACAAGAAGCGCCCCGCTAGCGGAGAGTTTCTGTGAGGACTTGATTGCCAAAGCAGCCGTGACGGAATCCTTGCCCCACGTCAGATCGGCATTATCAAGGGCGTCCTGAACGGCTTTCTGAGCCCACGCGCTGTCTTTGTCGCCAAGAACGAGCAAAGAATTCCGGCCAACGGCAAATCTACCGTCTACAGCTCCATTGGCAAACGACTCGAAAACGCCTATCGAAGCATCGGAGACCAGATTCCCACCGTCCTTCCACGCGGGATCAAGAAACACATTCGCCCCATTCAGAGAGGCCTTGCCGACTGTCAGTCCGCCAGCGTTTTGCGCAGTGCCGATAGTGATGGCTGAGGAAGAGGTTCCTTCCATAGTGGATATGGAAAACATTCCGGCCCGCACAGTTACCGTGCTCTCGTCCGCAATGGAAAGCGTACCATCCAAAGAACCGCCGCTGGTCAATCCTGCATCGCCAAGATTCAACGTTCCCGCGCCGTTGTCCTTGCTTCCTACAAGCAGCTTCACATTCCCGGAGTCGGACGTAATCAGCTTTTCTCCGTCGCCACGGATTGTTATGGCCTGCCCACCGTTGATCATGATTGTATCGCCGCCCACCAAATCAATCTTGCCTAAGCTGACTGAAGTTGAAGGCACTTCTTCCGCATTGCCGACGTCTTCCCCCTTCCCCTGGCTGCCGAAAACAAGGTTGCCGGATTTCAACGTGCCGAGCATTGCGAGGCGTGTATGTCCATCCGCCTCCGCTATCACTTTTTCAGCGTCAACCACATACTTCATATTGTATGAGGCGTCCTGAAGGGCCAACGTCCCGCCCGTCAAGGCCAAACCTGTTGTAATGCCATTTGTTGCGGCAGCCTCGCCAGCATCTCCGAGCCCTTGCTTGAATGCCTGAGCGGACATGGTCTGCAACGTGCCGTCGGCCAGAGTCAACTTACCGGTTTCAAGCTGAATGGAAGGGGCAATGAGCGTACCCTTCCCATTTAAGGTAAGGGACGTTCCCACATTGGCATCAGTAAAGCCCCCTATAACGCTTGTCGTTCCCTCAGCCTTCAAGAAATCGAAACCGCCAAACTTCGTTCCGTCCAGACGGGTGACTTTCGAAGTCAAGGACAGGTTACTGGTTTCCGCATTGCCGCCCAGCAGCTTGCCGCCGACATTCAATGAGTCGGTATCCACGGTGATCGTGCCGGTCTTGACGGTAGCCGCATCATTGGTCGCACCGGTCGTATCCCCGGCACCTCCGCCCGCATAAACGTTCCCGCCGATCTCGCCACCTGAAAGGATCACATCAGCGGTACCGGTGGAAGAGTTTTTCTTGCCGCCCGCGTACACATCCCCTTGGATCAGGCCGCCTTCCACCCTGACTGTCGTGTTATCGACATTAAAAGTTACGCCGCTATCGTCGATATCGCCCTTGTCGCCGTTCCCGCCGCCGTAGACGATGCCTCCCCCGTTTTCACCTCTCAGGATACGCACCCCATCCTTGAGGAGAACGGTCGAGGAATGTACTGTGCCCGCCGCTCCCTGACCGTCCCCGTCGCCTCCGCCGAAGACACTGCCCGAGACCTCTCCGCCGGAAAGGGTCAGATGAGCCGTCCCAACAGATGTTCCTTTGCCATTGCCGCCGGCATAAATATCACTCAGCAGTTTTCCGCCGCTGACAAGCGTAGTTGCCGTACCAACTTTGGAAACGGCTTCCCAAGCGTCGCCACCTCCGTATACAGCCCCTTCAATCCGGCCACCCGCTATAGTGAGGCTGGCCGTGCCCACTTCACTGAAGCTCGTTTCGGCAAGCCGCCCTTCCGCACGCCCGCCGCCGTATACGTCGCCCTTAATGGAGGCATCTCCAGAAATGATCACATGTGTCGCATTTATCTTTTCCGAGGCTCCATCTACGACGCGTCCGCCGCCATAAATATTCCCAGACTCGTCATCCTCTCCGAACGTTCCACCGGAAATAGTGATACTGGTTTCCTCAAAAACAGCTTTATTGCCTTCGCCGCCGGTATTGCCGCCGCCGTAGACATCACCGTTCACCCTGCTCGAACCGGAGAACACGATGTTCGCCTTGCCGATGGTCGTCGTGTACGGATCAGGCGCATCAGCATCCTTATCCGAATCTCCGCCGCCATAGAGATGATCAACTTCGCTGTCGATAATATTGATATTGACGGAACCGACGGAACTGCCTCCCCATCCCCCTCCATAGACGCGATCTACCGTTGCGTCTTTAATCGTGATCGTGGATTGTTCGGCAAAAGTGCCTGCGCCGTCCCCACCGCCATAAACCCATGCGTCACCGTTCGTTTCTCCCAGATCGACACCGCTTATGTTGATCTCCACATTCTTGACGGCAACCTTCGAGCCCGGGGAAAGGTTGTCGCTGACTCCCGCACCGTAAATTTCCACACGTCCGGGATTTCCATTCGCGGATGGATCGAATATGCCCCCAGTAATATTCATCACGACATTGCGCACGGAAGCCGTCCCACCGTCAAAGGCACCGCCCGCACCCCGGATATAAATGCGGCCATGGTCGGCCTGAACATCCTTCTCCATCGGCTTAAAAGTGCCGCCCGTGATATTGATGGTCGCAGTACCCGTCACTGAGGCATCAGCTCCACCCCCGGCGGCGAGGCCACCGCCAAAAATTTCTCCGTTCAGTATCCCGCCGGTGAACGTAAGTGATGTATCGCCGTTTATCACAGCGGAATTCCCTTCCGCCGCACTACCCCCAATGACACGCCCATTGATAACGCCCTTGTCCACAACAACCGGCTTGCCGTCCCCGGCAATCGCCGTCGCTGTGTTCTCATTCGCTGTCGCACTCACGGCACTCCCCGCTACCAGCAACCCCGCTACGGCAAGCGAACCGAACATATTCATCAGATGGCACTTCTTCAGCACTGCGCGGTACCTGTTCACCAGGTTCCCTACGGCTCCTTTTGACAATGTCATACCCAAGCTCTCCTTTTCTATGGCGCATCGTCGGCATACGGATTTTCGCGGCTCCCAACCCAATGTGAACGTAGTGGTTGAATGCGCCCCATGCCGGACAGGTGTCGCCCTGTTAAGGGCTTCAGGATAGGCCGTTTTAGTTAAAACATCAATCTATATGACGTATAACCTTATTTTATGATTCCTCCACCTCTCGTATCCTGTTGTATTAAAAAACAGGAGAACCAATGTGGCAGACCAAGAAAAACATCAGCTGGAAAAAGTGGTAGGGCAAACCATTGCCAAACGCAGACAGAGTCTCGGTATCTCCCAGTTTGAACTAGCGGAACGTTTGAATATCGCTCCCGCCTCTCTCTCCCGAATCGAAAACGGCCTTGCCGCTCCCCGCTTTTCCCGGCTTGAAGAGATAGCTGAGATACTCGATTGCCCCGTCTCCGTCCTTTTCCGAATGAACGACGAGACGCTGAGGAACACTTCAGATACAATTGCAGAACTCGTAGGCTCACTTCCACCAGAAAAACAAAAAATCGTGCTTGATATGGTGTCCCATCTTGTTTTTGCGCTAAAACAGTGAGTTCTCATCTCTTTCAAGGATTGCTGGCTGCAATGCTTCAGAAAATCTTAAAATGACTATGAAATGGAAAGACATCGCCACCAAAAGGTATAGTTGAAGAATCCAATATTATCGAAAACACTGTTAACTATAGATCTGAAAATCCTATTTAAGAGTATAAAAAAGAGAGTACGCATGGAATTTATTCTTCATAGCGTTACTCTCTTTAAAATAAACGAAATAGTATGAATTTTGAGAGATACTTTCTTATCAATTCTCAGCGTGGTCAATCACGGCAATAATGGAAACCTCAATTCCTTCAAGAGGTATATGCTGCCACTTTGCGGTTTCAGGAGCTTTCTGTTGCCAACAATCCGGATCTTGTGGCTGCAAGCTCAATCCTTTCCTTCGATATGGATGCGCCAAGCTCCTGTAAAGGAGTCAAATGTATACTGGTGGAAAGGAAAATAAGGGTAATAGGGAGGACGAAAAGGCTTGGCAGAGGGAACACTGTGCCACGCCAGATAGTATTGGGTATTTGGGCAAGCGGGATCTCGTGGGACTTAGGGGGAACTGGTGGGACTGGTAGTTGAGTGGTGTTGGTGGGTTAGGTAGAGGTAGCGTAGGAAAATCGGCTTGCGGCGTCAAGAGTGTGTCGCGCCATATGCTTTTCCAGGATTAGGCCGAAACGAAACGCAATTTTGGTATACGCGAATACCCCCGTTGCATGTCAATTCTGACATAAAACGGGGGTCTTTTTTTATCTATCCAAGTTTGCCCATTTCAGCAGGGCAACGACTAGTAAGCGGTTTGTCCATACGCTCCTCCAAGCGGGCGCATTTCTCGCGTAATTCACCGTTTTCTTTCCAAAGTTTACGGTTTTCCTCTATTGCTTCATCTCGTTGATATTCTGCCCTTTCTAATTTTCTTTCAATTTTGTCACAGTATGTACGCAACGCTACAAGTTGACTACAAATATCTGTCTCCATATTTACACACACATCAATTTTTTCACACTCTTGAGCCGTCTCTCCGCGATAAAGCCATTCTGTACTAATATTAAATAATGAAGACATCTTAGGAAACCAAGAGGCGGGAATTTTGGCACGCAACCTAGCTGCTGCTATCGACTGCCGAGATAACCCTAATACCTTAGCAAGATCAGCATCTGTAGTAACTTTTGCAGCCTGTTTAAACCTATCAAGAATATCATCTACGCTTGCATGTTCCATAGCATAACCTGCAAGTAAACATGCAATTCAATACGAAAGGCATATTTACTATTATTATAGTATGTTATAGTAAAGTTTAAAAAATGTTAACATGCAAGCGCTTTTTTGTTGACTTGTCTACAAAAATTAGTCAAAAAGAACTTGCGGGCGGTTGACATGAGAATTGACAAATCAAGTTTACCCGTCCCGTTCCACAAGATCAACGTCCGGGCTTTTGAGAAGTTCGGACAAGCGGCGGGGACTCCACCATGTCTCAATTATCCCTTTTCGACTGTGATTTGAGCCGGATCGCCGGACTCATGCCCGCCGTGCGCGCGGCCATGCGCCGGGCGGCGGGAAATCCCGACGGCGAGGGACGCAAGGCGCTGGTAGACAAGATCAATTCCATCGCCAGAGACGCCGAAGTCCGCTTGACGGCGGGCCGCGCGGAGTCCGTATCCAAGGACGTTTTGGACAAATGGCTCAGTCCATCGGACGTGAACCATCCGCCCTCGATCCTCGCCGTGGTCGTGTTCTGTAGGGCTACCGGAGACCATGAGCCGCTGCGCGTCATCCTCGCCGCCTGCGGGCTCGACGTTATGACGCCGGAAGACCGGAAATTCAGGGATTACGGCAAGGCCGATCTGGAAATGAAGGCGGCGAGGAAACGCAAGAGACAACTGGAGGAAGGGCTATGAGCTGGCAGGCAACAAAGGAACGGGCGGAACTGGGATCGAAGCGGTGCTTCTATTCCATGCGTATCCATGAGGCACTGCGTCGTAACGGGCGTTCCGCCGCCGTGGTCGCCTACGAAATCGGCGTCAGCCGTGAGGCTGTTTCCGCGACCATCCTCGGCAAGAATCATTCCGAACGGGTTTTGAACGCGCTCCGCTCGGCGGGTGTGCCCGAAAAGTACCTTTTTGACCCCCGCCGCGTTGAGGCGGCGGGGAAGGAAGCGGCGGCATGAGCAAGGAAAAGAATCTCGGCGAGTTCATCCAGACCGTAAACGAGGAAGTGATCAGCACGATCATCAGCAAGCAGACGAATCCGCTCAAGCCTGACAAGCAGTTCACCTGCCTCATGCAGGACGTCCGGGTTCAGCTTGACGTGAATGTAACATCGGAAAGGAAGGTAGCTGACGGTGAGGGCGTCGCCGCCAGTCTTCACCTCGAATACAGTTACGTCCCCATGTTGCCGCGCGAGCAGATGAAACTTGAAAGCGTTCCGAAAGAAAGCGGCACGGGTGAAGGCGGCGTCAAGGCGTCCGATGATGAAGACGATGTCAATGAGGCGGTCGGCAAGCGGCTTTTTGAGGAGCCGCAAGGGGTTTTTATTCTGACGCGCGGATTGAGCGGAGAGGCCAAAAGGCAACTGTTGAAAGGCATGAATGACCTGGTGGCCCCTCTTCTGGATCAGGCTGTTCCAGCTAATGGACAGTCTTCAACCAATCAGTAAACAGTCTTTGTTCCATTTTATACCCACCGCGTTGAGGCGGCGGAAAAGGAGGCGACATGACGGTTATGTTCGACAATGTCCATCATCCCCATGTCGGTTTTACCGAACAGGAAGAAAAGGCCGTGCAGGACTGTCTGGGAAAATCGGAAAGCGTCACCTTTCAGATCGAAGAAGGGTTTATCGGCTTGTACGATTTTATCGAAATCAGCCGGGAGTTGGTCAAAAACCACGATGAAACCGAGCTTACCGCTATCCTGTGGAGCTTTATGGAACGACACTGGACACTTTGCCGTAAGCTCGGCTTCGTCTCGAATTTTAATGATTCCCAGACATAGCAGCATCTACGCCCGCTTGCGTCAACCACATGACGCTAAGGCTGAATTGAATAGGTGTTCCCCCGGTTGCACGCAGTATGCCGCTCTTCCTTAAAAGCCCTCTTGAGGCGAGCCGCTCTAAGGCGTCAGCGAGCTTTACTTCGCTTCCTCCGGCTGCGCTGAGCATCAGTTCAAAATCGGCACGGGTAGGGAGTCTATTAGAATTTTTACCGATAGTTTCAAGGATAAACATTTCAAGTTCAGTAAAATATCCCATATTTCCGCCTCCTCGGCGTCCCGGATGGTCCGGGGTTAGATGGTTTTTGTTTGCATCTCCAGTCTAACCGAGAAGGCGGAACCCAACAACGGGCCGGGTGTCCCGTAAACACCCGTAAACAGTTTTTTTTGTTCCATCCAGCTACCGCGACCGTGTAGGTCGTCCCGAGTTCTTCCATGTAGGGGCGGCGAAATCTGCACAACGGCGGATACCGCGTTGACCTGCGCGGGACGTTTCCCCGGCACGGCACAAGTCCGGGGCGAATTTTGAGAGGTGAAGGCATGAACGGGATGAAGGAAGCGTACACCACACAAGAGCTAGCGCCGCTGCTCGGCATGACCCGGCAAGGTGTGGACTGTCGTGCCAAGCGTGAAGGCTGGCAATCCCGCCCCCGCGCCGGACGCGGCGGCGGCAACGAGTGGTTCGTCGCATCAATGCCGGAATCCACCCGCCTCGCCATCGCCGCCAAGGTTGCCCCGTTTACGCCGGTTCCTGTCAAGGCTCCCGTCCCCGTTACCCTGTCGCTTCCGTCCCGGTTTGCCGGGAACGGCAAGACCCGCGCCGAGGCGAAGGCCGCGCTCTTCTTCCTGTACCGGATGTTTACCGAAACCGCCGGGCTTCCGAAGACGCGTGGCATGGAAACCTTTTCGGTTCGCTGGAATGCCGGAGAGATCGAGTCCGAGGCGTGGCTTCGGGAAGCGATCCCGCATGTCAGCAAGAACACGCTCCTCAACTGGGAGCGTGCGATCAAGGAAGAAGGCACGGCGCGGCTCGCGGGCGACTACGGCAAGGGCAAGCGCGGCAAGGGCTGCATCGACGGCCAGCCGGAAGTCAAAGAGATCGTCGTGGCGGCGATCTGCGAGCACCCGGAAGGGAAGGCGGGCAACGTGCGGTACAAGCTCGAGGCTGTAAACGAGCAGCGGGTCAAGGACGGGCTTGAGCCGTTCGAGCTTCCCTCCCTGCGCCGCCTGCAAGGCTGGATAAGAGACTGGAAGGCAAAGAACTCTACACTGTTCCTGTCCGCCACGGCTCCCGGCAAGGCGCGCAACAAGACGATGCCCTCCTTCGGCGATTTCTACGCTTTTGTGACCGGGATCAACCAGCGGTGGGAATACGACGGCACGCCGTCGGACGTCATGCTTTCGGACAACAAGCGGTACGCAATCATCGGCGTCATCGAAATCTACACCCGCCGCGTGAAGTTCCGGGTTGTCGAGCGCTCAACGTCGCAACAAGTCGCCTGCGTCACGCGGGATTGCCTTCTCGACTGGGGCGTTCCCGAAACGGCTGTAACGGACAACGGGAAGGAGTTTACGTCTCGGCAGATGCAGCGGCTTTTCTTGGATCTGGGGATAGCCTGCGACATTTTGCCGCCGTTCCGCCCGGACCTGAAACCGGCCATCGAGCGCGTGTTCCACACGTTTTCCCATGACCTGTTGCCGATCGCGCCCTGTTATGTGGGGCATGACGTGGCCACAAGGCAACGTATCCGGGATCAGGAAGACTTTGCGAAGCGCCTCATGAAGCGGGCGAAGAAAGGCGAAGAAGCCGAAGCGCTCACCATCGGCATGAGCCCGGAGGAATTGCAGGCGTTTTGCGACAAGTGGACGGATTCCGTTTACATGCACCGTCAGCATAGCGGTTTGAGGGGAAAAACGCCGTATCAGATGCTCGCCGAGTACCGGCACAGTGTCCGGCGCATCCCGGAAGAGTACCACGAGGCGCTCGACGTACTGCTTTTGCCGGTCATAGGCACGCGCCGCGTTACAAAAGACGGGATCGAAATCGGAGGGAAGACCTACATCGCTCCGGAACTCGGGGACCCCCGCGTCATGCAGCAGGATGTGGAAGTCAGGTTCGACAAGGCAAGGCCGGAATACGCCTGCGTCTACCATGACGGCCTGTTCCTCTGCCGGGCGAAGTGCGTCGACGGCATGGCCCCCGAAGAGCGGCGTCAGATCGCCGTTGATGCCCGCAACGTCATGAAGTCCGTCCGCAAGGCCGTTTCCCAGATCAAAAGGGATGCCAAAAAGCACCATATCGACACGATGGCGCAGGACATCATCGAAATGCTCACCAGGCGGGCGATGAAGGCGGCGGCCGACAACCCTGTTCCGGCGCAGGACGTCATCGATCATATCACGTTCGATCTGGCGGAAGCGCAGCGCGCGGCGTCGGGCGAGAAGTCCATGCAGACGTTGACGCTTGAGGAAGCGGAACAGGCGCGGGCCGAAGCCGTCGAAATCGTGGCCGAACCGGAAAGCGGATTCAAGGTTCCCGATTCGGATCGCGGAAGATTCGACAAGTTCAAGGAGTTGCGCGCCCGTCTTCTCGGCGGTGAAACGCTCTCCGACGACGAGCTTGGCTGGTACAGCTCCTACTCGACCACATCGGACTGCATGGGCTGGCTGGATATGGAAACAGGGCTTCCGGACGCCGTTAACCAATAAGGAGTGAGAGATGGACGATCTTTGTCTCGTTACGCGGCAAGTGACCAGAAGAGGCGTGTTTTTGTACGGAAACGTCTACTGCCACCTCAATCTGGTGCCGTGGTTCCATGAGCGTGTGCGCGTGTGCGTGGACCCCGTAAACGCGGACTCGGCCCTCGTATTCGACCCGTTCACCGGGTTCTTCATCTGTCGGGCGCACAAAGTGGGCGGCATAAAAAAAGACCCGGCAGTAGCGGAATGCCGGGCCTCATCAAAAATAAACCAGAACTGACAGGAGGTTATTATGCAACAGGCAGCATCCATAGTCAACAGCGGCAAGACAGCCCCCCTGGCAAACGTCGCCCTGTGCCTCGGCACCTTGAAAAAGGCCATGAACCGCCCGAAGCACCTTCCCGGCATCGTAGTCTTCTACGGGCCGAGCGGCTACGGGAAGTCGAGGGCGGCGGCTCAGGCGACCATCCAGTATCGGGCTTGCTGCGTCCAGATCAAGAGCATGTGGACCCGCAAGGGGACGCTTGAGATGATCTGTAAAGGGCTCGGGCTTCACGCCGACAAGACCGCTGGCGGAATGCTTGAGCAGATCGCCGAAGAGCTGTCTTTGTCGGGCCGCCCGCTCATCATCGACGAGGCCGACTTTCTCGTCGAGCGCGGACAGATCGAGATCATCCGGGATATCTACGAGTCGTCGCTTGCGCCGATCATGCTCATCGGGGAGGAGCTGCTCCCGAGCAAGCTGAGCCAGTGGGAGCGGTTCCACGGGCGCGTGCTCGACTGGTGCCCGGCACAACCCGTGTCTTTCGAGGACGTGCGGGCGCTGTACCAGCTGTACAGGTCGAACGTCGAGATAGCGGACGATCTGCTCCATCTCGTGTACGAGCGCGCGGACGGGTCTGCTCGGCGTGCGTGCGTCAATTTCGAGCGGATTTCCGACATTGCCAAGGTTGAAGGCCGCAAAGAAATGGATCTGGCCGCCTGGGGCAAGCACACGCTGTTTACGGGCGAAGCCCCGAAGCGGGGGCAGTAAACAATGGCGAACCTCACCTTATCCACGCCCGAAGGCGCGTTGACCGACCGCGAAAGGCTGTGGGCGGCCATGCGCGAGCTGAAGACGTTCACCGTGGCCGAGCTCTGCCTCAAGTCCAAAGTGGATCGCCGGACCTGCAAGGCGCGGGACTACCTGGCGGGGCTTGTCCGGGCCGGGATCGTCGATGTGGTCCATTACGGCCCGGGGCAGTTCAGCACCTACACGCTCGTCAAGGACTGCGGTGTCTGCGCCCCGCGCGTCCGCAAGAACGGGTACCTGCTTCCCGATTCCGGGCGGACGCGGATGTGGTTGGCCATGCCGATCCTCGGCACGTTCACGGTCCGGGAGCTGGCCGCAGCCGCGAGCCTCCCCGACGCTTCCGTGGGCATCGAAGAAGCCAAGGGGTACTGTTGCTGGCTGGCCAAGGGCGGCTATCTGCACCATGTCGGGACGTCCACATACCGGTTCGTTCCGGCCCGCGCCACCGGCCCGAAGGCCCCGCAGATCCTGCGGGTCAAGCAGCTCTACGATCCCAACATCGACAAGGTGGTCACGTCCGGCCAGCCTCAAGGGAGGGACGACGAATGACGAACCGCGAGAAGGCCGAGGCCGCCTGGGGGAAACCGCTCCCAGACTGGATCGAGAAGCTGGCCACGGCCTGCGACGGCAAGGGACTGCGCAAAACGGCGGCGGATCTTTCC
>ERZ506905.196-NODE-196-length-31728-cov-14.2064_pt1 | contig 31728 bp, 19 predicted proteins | sample MGYA00513175_ERZ506905 | MGnify/ENA metagenome assembly ERZ506905
GGCTTTCCTTCAAAGCGCGAACTTCGTAAGTTTTTTGAGTGCTTTTGAAAGTCACTCCTGAAACTGCCGATGTTCACACTTATCGGTTCGTTGAATTCTGATTTTTAAAGAACAGCGCTCCTAAGAGCACAGAATTGAGAGCTTACCAACTCATCAACTCTTTGTCAAATTTATTCGCTGATGACTTGGCGTCGTCAGCGAAGGATTGGAATTAAACACGACTCCGGCACGTTTGTCAAACATTTGCGTCAAAATCCGTATTACTACCTAGAAAACCTCCTCAGGCCATCATTCCCCGTCACCCGATCTTTCGCCGCGCATGGACTTCGACCGCATTTGGAGGTATCTTCTTCTGGACCATTCCGGAGGCGCCCGCGGCCTCTTCAACAACCACCACCTTCATGACTCATCTCAAGCCCATTGCAGTGCTCGCCCTGATTCTTGCCGCCACGCTCGAGATGCGCGGTCCGATCACGGCCGTAGGCCCGCTCGCAGGGCGCCTTACCTCCGAGCTCGGCCTCTCCGCCTCCGAATACGGCCTTGCGGCCGCCCTTCCGGTTGCGGCCTTCGGGCTCTTCTCGTTCGCCGCCCCGGACGCAGCCCGCCGCTTCGGACTCTACGGCGCCGTCATCGTCTTTCTCGGCGTGCTTGCCGCCGGCGGATTCGTGCGCACGGCGCCGAGCTATCCCGCGCTCCTTCTCGGCACGCTTCTCATCGGCGTGGGCATCGCCGCCCTCAACGTCCTCATGCCCGTCGTGGTCAAGACGCAGAACGAGGCGAAGACAGGTGCGCTCCTCGGGATCTACACGGGCGTCGTCGGCCTTTCGGGCTCGATCGGCGCACTCACCTCGCATCCGCTTGCGGCCCTCACGGACTTCACCCAGTCGGCCTTCCTCGCGTGGGCCGCCTTCGGCGCCGTCGTCCTCGCCCTCTGGCTCGCAGCCTTCGGCCGCTCGTCGGGCCCCTCCGCCATGCTCCTTCGCGCCCCATCCCTCAGGCGCCATCCCGGCGCATGGGCCGTCACGGCCGTCATGGGGCTGCAGTCGCTCCTCATATATACAGTCGCCGCGTGGCTCCCGCCCTATCTCCAGACACAGGGCGTCAGCGCCGACGCCGCAGGCGCTGCCCTCGCCCTCTATCTCGTCTCGGGCCTCCCCGCCTCCATCCTCACCGACCGCTTCATGAAGCACTGCGGTTCCGAATGGGCCTCAGAAGCCCTCATGTCCCTCTCCTATCTCGCAGGCCTCTGGTTCTGGACGCTTGGCGGCCCCTGGATCTTCCTCGGCAGCATCCTTGCGGGCGCCCCTCAGGGCTCCATGCTCTCCGTCGCCTTCATCCTGATGGCAAGGAAGACGCGCTCCTCGGCCCACATGCTCGGACTCTCGGCGCTCAGCCAAGGCGTGGGCTACCTCGGCGCGGGCCTCGGTCCCCTCGTCTTCGCCGCGCTCCTCCCCGCAGGCTGGGGCGCCTCGCTCTCCTTCGTCGGATTCATCATCGTCCTCTGGGCCCTCGCAGGCCTTGCGGCTTCCCGCTTTTCGGAAATCCATCCATAAGGATGATCCGTCCGCCCTAAGCCTGCGTTTTCTGTACACTGTCAGCGCCCGGGCGAATCCTCCTGATCCGTCCCGAATCCATTCATCTTCAATACGGTCCGCCTCATCATGTCCCCAATCGAGAAGCTCAGCAGCACCCCGAACCCCGCCGTGCTTCTGTTTGACTTCGAATCCGCTCCAGCCGGACTCGAGGAGTCGCTCGCCGCGACGCTTCCCGAGGCGACCCGCAGCCGCATCACGGCCTTCTGCCACCCCGTGCGCCGCCGCCAGACCCGCTGGGGCCGCATTCTCGCAAGCGCCGCCGCGCGCATTCTCGACGCCGAACTCGTCGAGGAGCCGCCCTACGCTCCCTATCTTCTCAAGGACGGACGCCGCACCGCGCTCTGCATCGCCCACACGGGCACGAGCATTGCGCTCGGCATCGCCTCCGTCAAGGATCCCGTCATGGGACTCGACCTTGAGACGATGCGCCCCGTGCGCAGCATCGAGGGCATGTCCCGCATGAGCTTCGGCGAGGCCGCCTCCGCCATCGTGCGCCAGTGCGCCGAGAGCGGCGACTCGGAACCCTTCTTCCGCGCCTGGGGCATGAAGGAGTCCGAAATCAAGCTCAACCGCGGCGGCTCGGGCTGGCGCCTCACGCTCGACGAAGAAAGCCGTCCCGTCGTCCTCGATCCCGAGGGGCGCTCCGTCCTCGCCACGCACGCCGCCTTCGGCAGCCTGCGCCTCACCGTCCTCACAGGCGCATGCGCGCCCGTCATCGGACGCGTCACCCCCGCCGACATCTCCCGCACGCTGCTCTGAAAGCCTCCGTCGCCGCCTGCGCCCCATTCGATTTCAGGCAAATGGTTTGAGGTTGCAACTGATGCCTTGCGGGCGCGCCACATGGGCTACACTCATGAATTGGCCGGGCCCTGCGTCCGGCACGTGTTCATCACTCCGAAGGATATACGCCGTGCGCCGTTCATTGACCGCCGTTCTGGCGCTTTCACTCTGCTCCGCCTCCGCGCTCGCCGCCGACACGCTCAGGATCGACATCAAGGGACTTGACGGTGATCTGGCGGCCAACGCCCGCGCCTGGGTCGAACCACTCGAGAAGGCAGGCTACACCGATACGCCCGCCGCCCGCATGAACGTCGACAAGGCCGTCAGGCTCTCCCTGCGCGCACTCGGCTACTACCAGCCCGCGGTCTCCATGACGGTCAAGGACAAGCGTAGTCTCGAGATCACGGTCGTTCCGGGCGAGCCCGTTCTCATTTCCGACGTCGACGTGCACGTCACGGGCCCGGGCGCCGACGAGCGTGTCTTCAAGTTTCTTCAGAAGCGCCGCGTCCCCAAGAAGGGCGACGTGCTCAACCACGCCAAGTACGAGGAGTTCAAGAGCTCCCTCACGAACGCGGCCCTGCAGCTCGGCTACTTCGACGCAGAATTCGTCAAGAGCCAGCTCGGCGTCTCCATTCCTCTTCGCGAGGCCGTCTGGTCCATCGACTACGAGACCGGCGAGCGCTGGCGTTTCGGCGACGTGACCTTCTCGGGCTCGCAGATCGACGAGGAGCTTCTTCGCAACATGACGCCCTTCAAGAAGGGCGACTACTACAACGCCGACGTGCTCGGCGACTTCAACCAGAAGCTCGCCTCCGTGGGATGGTTCAAGTCCGCAGTCGTCGCGCCCGACTTCCAGGCCGCGCGCGATGCGGGCACGACCGAGCTGCCGATGAACTGCGACGTCACGCCCCGCGCGGCCAATATCTTCGAAGTCGGTCTCGGCTACGCCACCGACACGGGCCCGCGCGCCAAGTTCGGCTGGAAGAAGCCATGGATCAACAGCCGCGGCCACAGCCTCTCGTCCTCGACCGAGGTCTCCTCGGACGAGCAACTCGTCGACCTCTCCTACAAGATTCCCGTCGTCGCCAATCCGCTTGAGGAATACTGGCTCGCCCAAGGCGCCATGAAGCGAGACGTCGTCAACGACACGGACTCCAACAACATGACGCTCGCGCTCTCGCGCAACTGGGAGTTCTCCACGGGCTGGCAACGCTCGATCGGCGTCCACTGGATGTTCGACTCGTTCACGCAGGCAGGCGTCTCGAGCAACACCATGCTCGTCTATCCCAGCATCAGCTTCTCGCGCACCCGCAGCAGGGGCGGCATGATGCCCTACTGGGGCGACACCCAGCGCTACAGCATCGACACGGGCACCCATTATCTCGGCAGCGACGTCGACTTCATCATCATGCAGGCCCACGGCACGCTCATCCGCACGCCCTGGCGCGGACACCGCTTCGTCGTGCGCGGCAGCGCGGGCAAGATCAAGACGAACGACTTCGACGAAGTCCCGCCCGACCTGCGATTCTTCGCGGGCGGCGACCGCTCCGTGCGCGGCTACAAGTACGAGTCCATCTCGCCGCGCGACAGCGAGGGACGCCTCACGGGCGCATCCTGCATGGTGACGGGCAGCATCGAATATCAGTACAACCTCACGGGCAAGTGGTGGACGGCCGTCTTCTTCGACGTGGGCGAAGCCAGCAACAGCTTCGCGAGCTTCGACTGGAAGCGTGGCGCCGGCGTCGGCATCCGCTGGAACTCCCCCGTGGGTCCCGTCAAGCTTGACGTCGCCAAACCCGTCGCCGCAGACGCCGGCGAGGACGACGGTCTCCAGTTCTACATCGGTCTCGGAGCTGAACTATGAGACGTTCGGCCAAAGTTCTTCTCAGCGCCGGCGGCGTTCTCGTGCTGACGGCCGCGGGCCTCGCATGGCTCGTCGCCACGCCGTCGGGCCAGCAGATGCTGCTTCGCACGGCCCTTCCCCTCGTGCCCGGCCTCAAGGCGGGCTCGATCGAGGGCGGCTTCTTCGACCTCACGATCACAGACCTCTCCTACGAGATGCCGGGCCTCACTGCAGGCGCCGACCGCATCACGCTGAGGCTCGACCGGGACGCGCTCCTCTCCGAGCGCCGCATCGCCGTTACGAAGCTCGAGATCCTGCACCCGCACGGCGTACTCGACTCCGCATCGCTGCCGCCCTCCGACCCGTCCGCCCCCTCCGCCGATACGGGCCCCGTCACCATGCCGTGGCCCGTATCGCTCGACAACGCCGAAATCACGAGCCTCGACTTCACCGCCGACGGCACGAAGGTGACGCTAGCCTACTTCGCCGCCTCCGCCTCCTGGATCGGAGAGGCGCTCTCCGTCAAACCCCTTCGCATCCGCTCGCTTGCGGTCGCGCTGCCCGGCTCCGAGAAGACAGCCGAGGAAAGGGCCGAAGAGGACAGGAAGGTTGCCGAGCGTCGCGCAGCCGAGATCAAGGCCAAGTTCGAGGCCCGAAAGCCCGTGATCACGTTCGACGCGACCGAGCTCAACAAAATGTTCGCCGACCTCTTCTCGAAGCCGCTCCTCACAGAGCTGCCCGAGGTGAGTCTTCCCTTCTCGCTCGACGTCTCCGAATTCGAGGCCACCAACCTCAAGCTTGCGGGCGCCTCGCCCGTCGTCATCGACGAACTCAGGCTCGACGCCTCCATGAAGGCGAGCGAAGTCGAGATCCGCCGCCTCGACCTGAAGATGCCCGAAGCCACGGGCTCCCTCAAGGGGCGCGCACGTCTCTCGGGCAAGTGGCCGCTCGACCTTCGTGCGAACACCAGGCTCTCCGTCGCGCCCGTGCGCGGCGAGAAGGCCGACGTGACGCTCGTGGGCGAGGTCATGGGCAAGGTTTCGCTTGCGGCCGTGGCCGAAGGTCCCGTGCCCACCAAGTTCCTGCTTGCGGCCGATCCCGCCACTGCGGGCCTCCCGTTCTCCGTGACGCTCGTCTCCCCCAGCCTCAAGCTGCCGCTCGAAGGTGCAAACCCTGCCGACCTGACCTCGCTCTCCGCCTTCAGCCTGCGCATGTCGGGCGACGTCCGCAACTGGAAGCTCGATGCAGGACTTGGCGTCAAGGCGCCGGGCACTCCGTCCGCCACCGCCGGCCTCAAGGGCCGCGGCACCCTCACCTCGCTCACGCTCGACGAGCTCACCGCGAAGACTGCGGGCGGTACGGGCCGCGTCACTGGCGAGATCACATGGGTCGACGCGCTCCGCTGGCGCGGCGACATGAAGCTCGCAAACCTCGACGTCTCCCACTTTGCGCCCTCCGTCAAGGCCGTCCTCTCGGGCAGCTCCCGCACGTCGGGCCGCATCGACAAGAAGGGCTGGTCGGTCGAGCTTCCCGAATTCGACGTCAAGGGCAGGATCGATAACGCCGCCCTCGACGTTCATGGCTCCGCCATCGCGCAGAGCCCCATGAAGGTCTACGTCCCCGACGTGAGCGTCTCGCTCGACGCCAATAAACTCACGGGCCGCGCCATGCTCGACGGCAAGAACATCAAGGCCGACATCAAGGTGGACGCGCCCGATCTGGGCAGAAACATGAAGGAGCTCGCAGGCAGCGCCTCGGGCTTCGTGACGATCGGCGGCACGCTCTCCGAGCCCGTCGCCAAGGCCGACCTCACGGCCACGGGCCTTCGCTACGGCGACGACGTCAGGCTCGAGGCCCTGATGCTTCGCGGCGACATCTCCGCAAAGCCCTCTGGCGAAGTCGGCGGCTCGATGATGCTGCACGCCTCGAACGGCGCCCTCTCCGAGAGCCTCGTCCTTCATGACATCGTCGCTAGGCTCGAGGGCACCGACCGAAAGCACGAGCTCACGGTGAATCTCTCAGGCGAGCCCGTCAACGCCGAACTCAAGCTTGCGGGCGCCTTCGACACGAAGTCCCTCGTCTGGAAGGGCACGCTCTCCAACGGCACCGTCTCGACGCCGATCGGCAGCTGGCATCAGGACAAGGCCGCGGGCCTCGTCTACAAGGCCTCAAGCTCCGAGGCGGTGCTCGAACCTCACTGCTGGGTCGGCAAGCCGGGCGACGTCTGCATCGACGACAAGCTGCGCGCAGGCGAAAAGGGCTCGGCCACCCTCAGACTGCGCAAGTGGGAACTTGACGTCCTCAAGCCCTGGCTGCCGCCGCTCACCACGGTGGCAGGCACCGTCAACGGTACCGCCAAGGCGAAGTGGGACCTCTCCTCGGGCAGCCTGCCTGAAATCGATGCGCTCGTCGACGCGGGCGGCATGACCGTCACGCAGACGACGGGCGAGGAGCCCCTCGTCGTGCATCTCGACACCGTCAGCCTCAAGGCGCGCACCGACAAGTCGCGCGCCTCAGCCGAGCTCGACGTGAAGATCCGCGACAACGCCGACCTCAAGGCAACGGTCGCCGTGATCGATCCCGCCAAAACCCGCAGGCTAGACGGCCGCATCCTCTTCAACGGCGGCGACCTGTCGATCGTCAACACCCTGATCGGTTCGGACGAAAAGGTCGAGGGCAGGCTCAACGTCGACGTGGCGCTCTCGGGCACGCTGCTCAAGCCGCTCCTCAACGGCGGCATCGCGCTCACGGACGCAAGGGTCTCCGAAGGCGCCGTGCCCCTCGTCATGAAGCCCTCGAACATCCGGATCGACTTCGCGGGCGACACGTCCACGCTTGAAGGCCGCCTCGAGACGAGCCAGGGCGCGCTCGACCTTGCGGGCGACGCGCAGTGGCGCGACATGGCGCACCCGACGGCGAACGTGCATGCCTCAGGCAGCGACATCCTCATCACGGTTCCCCCGTACGCCAAGGTCACCGTCTCGCCCGACGTCTCGCTTGCGGCCTCGTCCGAGCGCGTGACGCTCAACGGCAGGATCGAGGTGCCCGCCGCGCAGATCACGGTGGCGGATCTTCCCGCCACAGCCACGGGCGTCTCGTCTGACGAAGTGCTCCTTGACCGCCACATGAAGCCCAAGGTCTCGAAGACCGCCACGATTCCGATCGACAGCAACATCGTGGTGCACATGGGCGATCAGATCTTCATCGACGCCTTTGGCCTCAAGGCGAAACTCTCGGGCGACCTCAAGGTGACGCAGGACGCCAGGCGCGGCCTCGGCCTCAACGGCCAGGTCAACGTCGACGACGGGCGTTTCCACGCCTACGGCCAGGACCTCATCGTGCGCACGGGTCACGTGATCTTCGCGGGCCCGCCCAGCCGTCCGCAGCTCAACATCGAGGCCATCCGCAATCCCGAGGCGATCGAGGACGACGTGACGGCGGGCATCCGCGTCACGGGCAACGCCATGCGCCCGAAGGTGACGGTGTTCTCCGAACCCGCGCTCTCTCAGCAGCAGACCCTCTCCTATCTGCTTCGCGGACAGGGGCTCGACACGTCGAGCGACGACAACTCGATGATCACTTCGGCGCTTGTGGGGCTGGGCGTCTCGCAGACGGGCAGGATCATCGGAGAAATCGGCGACGCGGTGGGCATCAAGGATCTCGGCGTCGACACGGCGGGCGTGGGCGAAAGTTCGCAGGTCGTCGTTTCGGGCTACATTCTCCCCGGCCTTCAGCTCAAGTACGGCGTGGGCATCTTCGACTCGCTCGCGACCATCACGCTGCGCTACCGCCTGATGCCGCGCCTTTACCTCGAAGCCGCCTCGGGCGTCAATCAGGCGTTCGACGTGCTCTACAGCTTCGAGTACTGACGACTGAACGCATCGAGGGCGCCTTCCTTTCGGAAGACGCCCTCGATTGTTCTTGAGCTTATGGACTCGACCGCAGGTTCCGGTTCCTCACCGGGAGGCCTGCGGGCAGGATTCACGACTTAGAGGTCGGCGTTCTGCGTGCGCTTGGCGGGACCCTTGTAGCCCTCGGTTTCGATGAAGGCGGTGTCCATGGCGGCGACGCGCTTGCCGTCGACGTAGGTGTGGAGCCAGATGTCATAGTTCGCGCCGGCGAGCATGTTCTGGGCGAGGCCCTTCTGCGTGAACGTGAAGACCATGTCCTTCAGACCGTCGCCGTCAACGTCGCGGGCTTCCGCCTTGACCGGCTGGGCGAGCTTCTGACCCATCGTGATCTTGTTGCCGATGGAGGCGCGGCCCACACCGCCCCAGGTCTGCTTCGGATCGGCCTTCGTGGCGTCGAGCTTGCCGCTCGAGAAGAGAACCACTTCAACCTTTTCGTCGCTCTTCGGATTGATGCTGTCGGCCATGACGGCGAGCGTCCACGGAGCCTTTTCCTCAAGCTTTTCGGCAACGGCGGCCTGGGCTTCGTTCAGCATGCGGACGTTGTAGGCATGCAGATATTCGACGGCCTTTTCGTTGGAGACCTTGAGAAGGGTCTTGGCGTGAGCCGTGACGGCGGGAACATCCTTTTCCCAGCCGGCTTCAAGCTTCTCGACGAAGGCGCGAACATCCTTCTGGTCCTGACGCTGGAAGTCGTACGTATTGGCGGCGGCGACAAACGTCGTGACCGGCCATTCAGAGCGCCAGCCGAAGTATTCCGGCGTGCCCTTGAAGTGTTCGGCCGTGGCCTTGTCCCAGCTCATGAAGGCAGTGCCTTCGGCCGGACGGGCGAGCGGATAGAACGGGATGTACGGAGATTCGCACGGACGGGCGAGCGCGCGGTAGCCGGTGATGAGGAGCGGATTGGCGTTCATTTCGAACACTTCGGACTCATGCGTCGTGGCGCGACAGATGCCGAGGCTGTTCGTATGCGTCCACTGGGCGTCCTGTTCCTGGATGTCGTGTTCGTGCGTGCGCAGCAGGTCCTTCACGTCATCAACCGTCCACTTCTTCGTGGCGACGGCGGAGTACGGGAACTGTTCCGGATCCGTGATGTTCTTGCCGATGATCTTGTTCCAGGCGAGGTTGTTGCGGCTGGAGTTGTAGTCGGCGGAGCGGCGTTCGGCCGGAGCGACGGCAACGCGGTAGTTGAAGTCGCTGTAGACGCCTTCCTTGGCGGGCTTGTAGCGACCGTTCTTGATGGCGCGCTCGATCATGCCCGGAGCAACGATGACGTTCTTAGTGTCAGTTGCGTCAACCTTGTCCATCATGAAGTTGTTCGGAATGTAGACAACTTCATTGTCCTGCACGCGCCTTGCAACCCACGTGTTGCCCTGATGAATGGCGAGCTGCCAGGCTTCGTTCGGGTCGGCGATGGTGTAGGTGCGGCCTTCGGAGAAGTAGCCGTACTTGCCGAGAAGCTCAATGGCGATGTCGACGGCGTGACGGGCGCTAGTGGCGCGCTCGGCCATCAGGCGACGAATGCCGTAGCCGATGCCGCCGTCCTTGGTCGGCATGATGTCGTCCTTGTAGATGCCCGTGCAGGCATTCGTGACGATCGTGACGCCGTTTTCATTGACGAAGCCGTCGGAGAAGGAGGCGCCGGTCGGATCGAAGGTCTGCGACCAGAAGAAGCCGAAGGTCTTTTCAACCTGCGGGATGGAGGCGGCGGCCTCTTCGAACTTGATCATTTCGCCGGCCTTGTGCGTGGCGGCGGGGACCCAGTGCTGGGCGGTCAGAATGCGGCCGCCGTTGTCCTCGTTGTGGCCCACGAGAATGTTGCCCGTGGCGCTGGCGTCCTTGCCGACGATGACCGTCGAGCAGGCGGAGGCGTTGAATGCCATGGAGCCCATGGCGGCACCGATCGCGAGAACGGCAAGCTTGGTCTTGAAGTTCATTTGTTTCTCCTCAAAAGATTCAACTGCTGCGACAAATTGGTCCTGTGTCGCTAAGTAGCAGTTGCACAGAAGTCTACGCATCGCCACCGGAACTGCCCACAGAATCTTCCCTTAGCCATGAACCCTTAAGCCTTTCAGACTAAGCAAAAACCCTTTCCCGTGGGCGACTGGAACAACGATAGTGTCACAAGAGGAGGCCGTGATTTTTCAGCCTGCACCTCACAGTTGGCCATGAGGCTTCCGCAGCCGGCCTCTCTATGGAGCTTCAGCCGTTGAACTGACCTGTGCCGATCACACGTGGGAAAGGGCCTCTGTCTGACGACAGGGGCCCTGTGGATGGAGCGTTCAGGTGCAGACCGCGGCCGCCCCTGATGGTTCATGGTCAGAACAGGTAGCTCATGCCCAGGAAGCCCTGGACCGTGTCCTTGGCGGAGGCATCGTCGACCTTGGAACCGGCGCCCGAAGCGTCGCTGTAGTTGACCGCGACGTAGGCGATCACGTTCTTGGCGAACGAATATTCATAGGCGGCGCCGTATACGGCACGCTTGAAGTCGACGTCGGAGTTGTTGGCAAGTTCGCCATCAAAGTACTGGGCGCCGATCAACGTCTTGTGCGGCCCGGAAAGGTGCTCGAAGCCGAGGGCGAGAGAGTAGCCGTCCCAGCCGCCCTTCTGATCCGCCGTCACGGCCGTGGCCTTGGTGGCGGCGAGCTTGGCGCCCGTGGACCAGGCAGTCTGATAGCCGGCGCCGGCAAAGATGCGGACGGTTGGCACGACACGGTACCAGCCGCCGACCTGGTAGGCGCGGCCGTCGGCGGCGGTGCCGCCGGGATGCTTGTTGTCGACGTTGGCGAACGTGACGCCGAGGAAGAGGTTGTCGCCGATGTAGTTCATGGCGGCGGCAAAGGTGTGGCCCTTGTCCTGCCATTCATTTGCATCGTCGTCATCCTTGTCGCCCGTGGAGTAGGAGAGGCCGAACTTGAGGTTGTTCATGACAGGCGAGACGTAGTTGATGGCGTTGTCGACGCGGCTGGAGTTGGCAAACGTCGTGCCGATCGAGGAGTTCGAGTAGGAGGTGCCGAAGACGTCCCACTTGATGGAACCCATGGAGTACGGAGCAGCCGTGGACTGGACCGTGCCGGCGCGGCCGAGGCCGAGTTCGCCCCAGGCGCCCTGAACGGCGAGGATGGCGCGGCGGTCGAAGAGCGTGTCGGCGGTGGAGAAGCTGCCGTCGTCAACCTTGAAGCCGTTCTCCAGATAGACCTTGACGAAGTTTCCGTTGCCGAGGTCTTCCTTGATGTTGAAGCCGAGGCGACTGGAGGTGCGGCCGCCGGACTTCATCGTAAGGGAGCGTTCGCCGCCGTCGGCATCTTCGAACATGAGGCCGGCGTCAACGCGGCCGTAGATCTGGATGTCAGTGGCGCTGACGGCGGTGGCCGCAGCGGTGAGCATGACTGCAAGCGCGATCTTGGAATATTGCATGATGAATCTCCTTTTCTGTCGTATCAATCTGTCGAATGAGTCTTTCAATGAGGATCGAAGCGCGCCCTCGACGGGGGGCGCACTCCGTTTCTGGATTCAGCGGTTAAGGCTTCAGGCCTCGGCTCCGCGGGCCTCGATGAGGGCCCCAAGCGCCTCGGTGGAGCGACGTGCAGACTGCATTGCACCCTCCCAGAAGCCGGGATCGGCGGCGTCAGCGCCGAAGTGTCGGCGGATGATCTCGTCGACGGTCATGCGGCCCGTGTCTCGGAGCATCGCGACATAGAAGCCGTAGAAGTCGTCTCCCCTCTCCTCCCACTCGCGCATGAGCGCGAGGCTCATCAGGTAGCCGACGGCGTAGGGGTAGTTGTAGATAAACTGGTCGGTCTTGTAGTAGTGAAGCTTGTGGGCCCACAGCCACACGTCCGGCGTGACGTCGTCGCCGTACCAGCGCGTCCAGACCTCGCGCATGAGCTCGCAGCAGCGGCCCGCGGGGACCACGCCGCGGCGGCGCTCCTCGAGGAAGGCGAGCTCGAAGTCCATGCGGACCATCGTGTTGACGAGGAAGTTGCCCGCGCTGCGCACGTCCTGCCAGAGCATCTTGAAGCGTTCGGCGCCTTCGGCCTCCTCAAGGAGGGCGCGGCGGATGACGGCTTCGTTGAAGGTGCTCGCGGTTTCGGTGAGCGTCATCGGGAATTCGGTCTCGATCATCGGCAGATCTCGCATCTTCCAGTAGTGGAAGGCGTGGCCAAGCTCATGGCCCTGCTGCAGGACCGAGGTGATGGAGCCGAGATAGGTCGAGAAGACGCGCGGGATCCTGAATTCATTGAATCGCGAGTAGAAGGCGCCCCCCACCTTCCTGTCGGAGGGCTTCGCGTCGATCCACCGATTCTCGAGCATCAAGTCGACGAAGGCAGTCATATCGGGATTCACGCGACCGAGTGAACGCTTCACAATGCCGATGCCTTCTTCATAGGGCATGAGGCGCGGGGTGCCGCCCGAGGTCTCAGGAGCGGGCGCAAGCACGTCCCAGTAGGCCATCTTCGGGGTGCCGAGCACGCGGGCGCGCATGCGGAAGCCCTCGCGGATCCAGTCCGTGTTGCGCAAGATGGCCGTGCGAATCGCCTCGAGGCACTCGCGGCTCATGCGGTTCTGGGCGAGCGAGACGCTCACGGGTTCGACGCCCGCACGCTCGAAGCCCGCGAGCCTGATGCCGTGCAGTTCGTTGAGAAGGCCGGCGTAGAGTTCGCCGTGGCGGGCGTACCACTCCTGCATGGCCTCGCCGGCGCTCTGGCGGAGCACGGGGTCGGGATCGCCCTTGAGAATGGCGACGAGCTTGGCGGCACGAACCCGCACGGTCTCGCCTGCGGCATTCCTCGCGTCGAAGTCGACGAGCTTCTGAAGGGACTTGTGCAGGGAACCGAGCGGCGCAAAGGCCATGACCTCGATCGAGGCATAGAAGTCGGCGTCGGTCGCGCTCAGCCTGCGATGCCAGTCGGCCTGACGCTCGCGGATGACGAAGCGCCAGTGCGAGAAGGGCTTCATGCTCCAGAGAGGAGAGTCGTCGGGCTTTGCCGCGAGCGTCTCGAAGAGCGGGCCGGCAGCAGCCTCGAGGTCGTGATGCAGGCCCGCCGTGAAGTTGGAGGCGGCCATCGCTGACGCGTCGGTCGTGTCCTTCGCGCCCGTGCACTTGGCGAAGGCGGACATGGAGGACTCGATCGTGAGCGCCTCCTCGTAGGCCTCGAGGCCAAGGCGCAGGGTCTCGTCGCTCGAGAGGTCCTTCGTCAGGCGGGCGATTTCGGCGATGAGCTCGCGCACGCGCTCGGCGCCGCGCGTCCAGCGTGGATCCGCAAAGCTGCCGTAGGCGTCGTCCATCTGCCATTCGGGGGCGCCGGAGTTGAATTCCGTCATTTTTGAATGCTCCTTTCTTCTTTAAATGGCGAGCCAGAAGACGCTCACGTGATGCACGATGAGACCGACGATGCAGGGCACGGAGGCGCGCTTGATGAGTTCGAACGGATTCATCTGGAGCATGCCGGCGATGGCGACCACGACGCCTGCGACGGGCGAGAGCGGACGCGCGATCGTGGAAGCCTGGTGCATCGGCAGAACGAGAGTCACAGGGTTGACGCCCATGTCGCGGGCGATCTTGGGCACCATTTCGACGAGCGGATAGAAGGAAGCGCCGTTGGAGCCCGCGATGATGGTCACGAGCGTCGTGATGGCGACGAAGAGGATGGACATGCCGACGGCACCCGCACCCACGTTGTGGGCGACGTCGACGATCGCGTCGAGCATGCCGAGCGCCTTGAAGCCTTCGGCGAAGACACCGGCGGCGATCACGAGGGCGACCACGCCAGAGAGCGCCTTGCCCATCGACTGCAGGAAGACCTTGAGGCCCGCGGCGATCTTGTCGTAGTTGCCGCGCCAGCGGATCACTTCGCAGACCATGCCGATGATCACGCACAGAAGCATCAGGGCCGTGATGTCAAGCTTGATCGAGGAGATGCAGTACTGGGAGAAGACGACCACCAGAACCATCGGGAGGAACGGCAGGAAGGCGTAGATCTTCGGTGCGGCGGTGCTCGGACGCTTCACGTCCTCGGAGAAGACGAGCGTCTCGCCTTTGTGCTCCTCGCAGTTCCAGCCTTCGCGACGGTCAAGCCAGCGCTGCCAGAAGACGTGCGCGAGGCCGATGGCGAGCACGGTCGGAATACCGGCCGGAATTTTGAAGAGGAAGACGTAGTCGAGAATCGACAGGTCGCAGGCCTTGGCGGAGGCGGCCGTCGAGCCGCCGAGCAGCACGAGCGAGCAGGCGCCCGACGTGACGAACACGGCGCCAATCGCCTTCTTGTTGATGCCGAGCGCGGCAAGCGCGGGACCCATGAGCGCCAGACAGAGCACGCCGAGGCCCACGGCCGAGGTGATCACCATCGAGACGGCCTTGCCGAGCATGAAGGCGACGAAGATCAGGATGTACGGATTCCTGATGATGGAAAGCGGCTTGATCGCGATGTTCACGAAGGCGTCGTTGGCGCCGATGTGCGTCATGTAGGAGGCAAAGCCCACCATCGTCATGATCAGGAAGCCGAGGCCGGCAAGACGGTTCGAGAACATGTAGCGGATGAACTCGATGATGTTCAGATAGTCGTTGCCCGTCGGCAGCGCCTTCTTGGGCATGAACGTGCCCGTATCGAAGAAGACTGCGCACGCAAGCATGAAGGCGCCGCTTGCAAAGAGCACGAGCGGAGCATACTTGCCCTTGACGATGGCCCACCCCACGACGACGAGTGTGAGACAGCCGATCAGAATACCGATCATGATGTTTCTCCTGTTGATTGTAGGAGCGCCTCCCCGCACGCTGCACGGACGGCACCCTTCTTTTGAAGCCTTCACATGATCGCGCCGCGCCTGCAACCGCGTAGGGCAACGGAGGGAAGCTCTTCGGGATGACGAGGGTTGTCCCGTAGCCCGAAAGTTCAATTTTCCACTTCCGGAACGGCATTACACTTGCATGCAAACGACCCAAAGCACCATGCATAAGGGTTTCCATTAGATACCCCCAGTAAAAACCCTGAAATTCTCTTGAACCGCTTATACGACCGCATGACCCGCCCCGCCCCCAACAAGACGCCTGCCTGGACGGGCAGATCCGTACCGCTCCTTTCTGAAGAAGGCTTCGCCGAGGCGCTCGAGCGTCTCGAAGCGAAGATCGTTGCGCTCGAGGCACTCGCGAAGACGCCTCCGAAGGGTGCGGCCGCACTCGGCGATCTGGTGCGCATGGCGGACGAAGCGCGCGATCTGGGGGTCTCGCTCCGGACAGTCTGCCGTGCGCGGCAGAGCTCGAACGCCGCGGACACGTTGCCGGGCACCTGGCTCTCTTCGGTCAAGCGCCTCTCCTTCAGACTCGAGGAGGCCTCAGGCGGGATTCTTTCGGCAGTGCGGGAGCTTCCGGACGAGGTGCGCGCGAGAGCGCCCTTCGAAGCGTGGCTCTCGCCTCTGGCCGTGCGCGGCTCACAGTCCTCGCCCCTCTTTGAAGCGGTCATGCTGCCGCTCGGCTCCCAGCAGTCGCATCTCGTCGCAACGATGAAGCTCAGGATCCCGAGCGAGGACGGCCACATGATCAGTCTGAGCTACGCGCAGGCGACGTCCGTCCTCAAGACGAGTCCCGACAACAGGTTCCGCCGCTCGGTATTCGCACTCTTCAACGCGTGGTTTGCGGAGCACTCGGCCGCCTTTGCAGACCTGCTCAATGCGGTGCTCGGCTGGAAGCTTCACGAGGCGCATGCCGCGGGACGGGACTTCATGACGGCGGCGTTCGAGGCCGACCGCATCACGCCCGCAGCGCAGCTCGCCATGATGAAGGCGCTTGAACTCAGGCGTGAGAACGCGAGACTCACGATCACGGAAAGGGCCCGCTTGCTCGGCGAAAAACAGCTGCACGTCACGCAGATTCTCGGCTCCGTCGAGGGCATGCACGCCTCGGCGCCCGAAGGGCTCAACGGGCTCGACGAGGTCTGCGGCTCGCTGTCCTCGGCCATGGCCTGCACCGACCCCGCCTTCGGCCGCTATCTGGAGGAGGCGCTCGAAAACCACTGGATCGACGCGAGATCAATGTCGCAGCGCGCGGGCGGCACCTGGTGCGAAGACCTTCCCGCCTACAATGCGACGGCCGTCTTCTCGACCCTCCCGTCGGGCACGGCGGGAGCATTCCAGTTCGCACATCCGCTCGGCGTGGGCTTCATGCACAAGGCCCAGCACGGCGAGCAGGCGCCCCTCAAGCGCCTCCCCTACTCCGTGATCGAGATCTTCGGACAGCTGGCCGTCACCATGCTCGAAAGACACATGGCCCGAAAACTCGAGGGCTCGACCGAGGCCGACCTTCTGCGCTGGCAGCTCATGCGTCGGGCATCGAACATGCTCCTCATGGTGCCCTCACGCCACAAACTCCTTGTCGACCTGTTGGCCGCAAGACGAGACGGCATCCTCTCGGCGAGCAGGTTCAACGAGGCGAGCCGCCGTGCCTGGGACGCATTTTTCGGCGGCACGACCGACGGATGCGACCAGTACGTCTGGTGCTGGAAACCTCATCTCTACCGCACAAACACGGTCTTCTACGACTGGCAGTACGCCTTCGGCTACCTGGTCTCGCAGCATCTCGCCGAGACCTTTCTGACGTCGGGCACCACGGCTTCGGGCGCCTCGCTCGGCGACTTCGCGAGGGACGCCTGCAGAATGCGCTGCGACGAGCTCATCAAAAAGCACCTCGACGCGGACATTCGCGACCCCGTGTTCTGGACGCAGGCGATCGACACCGCGCTCGCCCGGTGCGGACTTTTGCCTGCCGGAACAGGTCTTCGCCGATAACGCACGGACCAGACCTTTCGGAAAGGATGGAACATCCCGGCCAATGCATCTCCCTCGCACTCGTCAGGCCCGCGGACAAAAAAAGGGAAAGCCCCGGAAAAAAGGCTTTCCCAAAATGACGCGGCTCTTTGTTTGGGGACCAGAGCCGCGATCCCACTAGACTGCGTTTGAATTGCTGATGCGGCCTCAGGCAGCCTTCGCACCTCTTGCGAGCGCATCGATCTGCTCCTCGAGGAGCGAGGCGATCTCGTAATGGTTGACGAGTTCGCGGAGCACCAGGAGATAGGAGAGATGGAACTCGCAGCAGCGGATGGTCATCGAACCGCGGGGCTGGGCCTCCATCAGGCGGCGCTGAAGATCCTCGATGCGGGTGATGACGTCAGCCGCCCTGTTGCGAAGCGCCGTAACGTCGGCATGATCCTCACGGGCGTTGACGAGCGTGCGGATGTCCGCGACGAGCGTGCCGATGTCGTTCGTGATCTCGTTGCTGCCAACGCGGTGGCGGTTGGCCACGTGGTCGCGGGCAAGCTTGGCGAGGTTCTGCAGAGAGCGGCTCACCTCTCGGGTATTGGTGCAGGCGCGCAGATAGAGGTAGCGGGCATCGAAGTCGGCCTTGGAAGGCGCGGCCTCGGCGGCGACCATGCGGTAGTAGACGCTGCGGGCCTCGATGGCGTCCTCGAAGACGTCGGTGGCGCTCGCCTTGACCTTCGTGAGCTCGCGCTCACGATCGGCCGTGAAGTTCTCATGAATGCGCGAGAGCACCCGGAGCGTTTCGGAGAGGCTCTTCTGCACGTGCTTCGAGAGAAGCTGGCCCACGTAGGCGGCGTCGTAGACGGATCGGCTTTCGTCGGAGAGCGTCACGTCGTCCTCGCGGGTCTTGAGGTTGGAGCGCACGAGGAGGAAGATCGCGCCGAAGCCGAGGATGATGGCGGCGGCCTCACCGCCCCAGAAGACGAGCACGGCGACGACGGCGGCGAGCGAGCTCGCGGAGAGCGCGGTCAGGAACCAGCCCGAAATCACGGTGAGCACGCCCGAGATGCGATAAACGGCGGACTCTCGGTCCCAGGCGCCGTCGGCGAAGCTCGAGCCCATGGCGACCATGAAGGTCACGTAGGTGGTCGAGAGCGGCAGCTTGAGGCTCGTGGCGGAGGCGATCAGGATGGCGGAGACGATCAGGTTGATCGAGGCGCGCACGTAGTCGAAGGGCAGCGGAATCTCGCCCTTGACGACGGGGAGCGGCTCGAAGCGGGAGGCGATGCCCCTCTGCATCGGCATCGGGATGATCTGGCTGATCACCTTGCCGAGCCCCATGGCGCCGCGCACGATCATGCGGCCGGGCGCGGAGGCGCCGAACTGTTCCTGCGTGCCGGAGCGGCTCGAAGAAAGGTTGATGGAGGTCTGGATGACGCGGTGGGCCTTCTTGGAGAACCAGAGCGTGAGAACCATCACGAAGCCCGAAAGGAGCAGGAAGGCGGTCGGAGCCGTGGAAGGCTTCAAAAGGCCGCCCATCATGAAGGCGTTGTCGGCGGCACCCGAGGCCTGCCATTCCTTCCAGCTGTCCCAGGCGGCGAGCGGCACGCCCACGAAGTTCACGAGGTCGTTGCCCGCAAAGGCGAACGCGAGGGAGAACGTACCCGCCAGAATGATGATCTTGAAGATGTTGACGCGGAAGACCGTGATGAGCACCTGGAAGAGCACCGTCAGGCCCGTGAAGAGCGAGAAGAGGATGACGGCCGTGTTGGCGTTGATCCACTGGATCCACTCGGGACGCATGAAGCTCGCGCCCTTGGCGCCCTTCATCACGAGGAAGTAGATGATGGCCGTGAGCGCGATGCCGCCGTAGATGGCGCCGATGCGTCGGTAGGCCTTCTCGAACTTGAAGGTGAAGACGAGGCGGGCGAGGTACTGCACGACGGCGCCCGAAATGAAGGCGACGACGACGGAGATCAGAATGCCCGAGACGATGCCGAGCGACTTGCTCGAGTTGATGTAGTCGGCGACGTCGGAGAGCGGAGCGCCCGCGTCGATGAGCTTGAAGAGCGCGGCGGCAAAGGCGGCGCCCATGAGCTCGAACACGATCGAGACCGTGGTCGACGTCGGGAGACCGAGCGAATTGAAGGCGTCAAGCAGGATGACGTCCGCCACCATGACAGCGAAAAACACGATCATCAGCTCGGAGAAGGTGAAGAGCTGAGGATGGAAGACGCCGGAGCGGGCGATCTCCATCATGCCCGAGGAGAACGTCGCGCCCGCGAGCACGCCGATCGAGGCGACCCAGAGCGTCGTGCGGAAGGAGGAGATGCGGCAGCCGAGGGCCGAATTCAGAAAGTTGACGGCGTCGTTCGAGACGCCGACGAAAAGGTCAATGACTGCGATGACCCCGAGGAAGGCCAGCAACACCAGATAGTATTGTTCCATGTCAGATGTAAGCGTTGGTAAGACAACGCCCGCATTCTGACCGCTCCGCGTGACGGCTTCGTGACGGAATTATGACAATTTGATGACAGACGTCATATTCGACACTTTCTCCTGCGCCGCGAGCGTCCTCTGGCGGCGCCCGTCTTCCCGGGACCGTCACTCGCACTGTCGTTTCAGCCCGTTCATCTCATTTGTGTGACACGACGGCATTCACGGTTCCCGAACGCAGAATCGCCCGCCTTTCGTTTGAAAGGCGGGCGAACTGCATCCTCAGCACGACCGTTTGAGGGCGGTCACCCCTTGACTTGTTTTGACCTGTTCTTTTTAGAGAAGGGTCAGGAAGCGCGAGAGCATGCGCACGCGGTTTTCGATCGTGTCGACGCGGAGGTATTCTCGTTCTGAGTGGAAGCAGCCGCCGGCAGGGGCAACACCGTCAACGACGGGGGTGCCGGCCTGGGCGATGCGGTTGGCGTCGGAACCGCCGCCGGCATCGACCCAGCCCGCATCAAAGCCTTCGAGGCGGGCGGCTTCGTTGATGAGCTCGACGAGTTCGCGCGTCTTTTCCGTGCAGGGCATGGCCGGGGAGACGGAGGCGCGGCGGGCGTCGACGGTGATGCCGTCGCCCCAGTTCATGGCGGCGAGTTTTTCAATGCCTTCGTCGATCTCGCGGCCGTCCTCGTCGTTCCAGCGACGGGTGTCGATGCGAATGGAGCAGGTTTCGGGAACCGTGTTGCAGACCGTGCCGCCTTGGATGACGCCGACGGTCACGCTCGTGCCCTTGCCTTCGAGGTCCTGGAGCTTGGTGACTTCGATTGTGAACCTGGCGGCGGCGAGAATGGCGGAGCGGCCGTCCTGCGGGTTGTTGCCTGCGTGAGCGGCAACGCCGTGGAAGGTGACGTCCCAGACGGAGCGACCCTTGCGGGAGCGCACGAAGGCGCCGCTGGCGCGGCCCGGTTCGGAGACGACGGCGCGCCTGGCCTTCTTGGCCATCGTGGCGAGCCATTCGCGGGAGGAGAGCGAACTCACTTCTTCGTCGGGGTTGTAGCAGACGGCGATGGCGAGACGGTCGAGGTCTTCCTTGCGGGCGTTCTTGAGGGCGTGGAAGATGGCGATGACGCCGGCCTTGCAGTCGGCGCAGCCCGGGCCGTAGACCGTGCCGTCCTCGACGCGGAACGGACGCTGGGCGACGGTGCCTTCAGGGTAGACCGTGTCGAGATGGGCGTTGAACATGATGTCGAACTTTTCAGCGCCCGGCTTGTTCGTGGCGAAGAAACCGCGGCCGGCCTTGTCGCCGAGGTCGACGAGTTCGGTGGCGAAGCCGATTTCGTCATAGTGGCGCTTCATGATTTCGGCGACGCGCGTGACGCCGTCGCAGGTGTTGCTGCCGCAGTCGATGTTGACGACTTCTTCGAGGTCCTTCAGATAGGTTTCAAGCATTCGCTCTCTCCGCTTGGTAATTCGGTTGTTGGTCCGTGAACGGGCATGTGGTCCGCCCGTCCGATGGGAAAGATTGTGGATCAAAACGAATCGCCCCGCCTTGTACCTTGGTTCAAGCGGGGCGCACGATGCATTTTCGGGAGAGTCGGGCTCCCTCTTCTCAGTCGTCGGTGAAGTCCCTGTCCTCGGGCGCCTTCTGGTCCTCGGCGAGTTCGCCGATGGCGGAGAGGAAGTGGTGGAGTTCAAGGGCGGAGCGCACCTCGAGCTTGCGGCAGGCGTTCGAGCGGTGGATCTTGACGGTGTGCTCCTGAATGTCGAGCTCAGCCGCGATCTGCTTGTTGAGCATGTCGCGGGCGACGAGCCGGACGACGAGCTGCTCGCGTTCGGTGAGCGTTGCAAAGCGCTCGCGCTTTCGCTCGACGTCGATCGCCTCGCGGCGGTGCGCGATGTTCTTGCTGATCATGCGCCTGACGCTCTCGCGAAGCTTCGCGGGCTCGACGGGCTTTTCGCAGAAGTCCTCGGCACCACGCTTGAGGGTCGAGACCGCCATGCTGATGTCGCCGTGGCCAGAGAGAAAGAGGATCGGCAGGTCGATCCCCCTGCGAGTCATCTCCTCCTGGAGCTCGAGCCCGCTCATGCCGGGCATGCGCACGTCAAGCACGAGGCATCCGGGGTGTCTCAGATCGTCCCTCGCGAGGAACTCCTCGGCGCTCTCGTAGGCGACGGCGTTGATGCCGCCCATGCGGAGCATGAAGGCCTCGGAGTTGCGTACGGTCTCCTCATCGTCGATGATGCGCGCGAGCGGCGAGTAGAGATCGGGATTGGGCATGCTGGTGAACATGATTCTAGTGACTCCTATGCGGCTTCGGCGGTCCTGACCTGCGGAAGCGAAAGCGAGACGACGAGGCCCTGGGGCTCGGCGCGTCTGAAAGTGAGGCGCCCCCTGTGGCGTTCGGCGATGACGCGGCAGATCGAGAGTCCGAGACCGAGGCCCTCGAACTTCTCGCTCGTGACGGGATGCGAGAGCTCGGCGAACTTCTTGTCGTCGAGCGGCAGGCCGTTGTCCTCGACCTCGAGCACCCAGCGCGGGTTGTTTTCGACGCTGAGGTCAGCCTTGAGGCGCAGCCTGATCTCGGGGTGCTCCACACTGCCCGACTGCAGCGCGTGGAGCGCGTTCTTCAAGGTGTTGACGACGAAGAGCTCGAGTTCGAGTGGATCCCCCTCGACGGGAGCCGCATCGACGAGGTCGGCCGAGACCCGGACGGACGAGCTTGCGGCGCCCGAACGGAAAGTGGAGTACGCCGACTTCACGACGCCGCAGAAGTCGATCTCGCGCTGCAGGCCCTCCTTCTGCCTGGCATAGCTGCGCACGCGCTCGACGATGCTCGAGACGCGCTCGGCCTGACGCCCGATCTCGCGGGTCGCTTCATCGATGACGGGGTCGTGCCCCTTGCCGCCGAGATAGAGCGAAAGTCCGTCGGCGTAGTTGATGAGGGAGGCGACGGGCTGCCTTAGCTCGTGTGCGATCATGCTCGAGAGTTCCGAGACGATGCCCGCGCGCTCGAGCTGCGAGAGGCGCTCGCGGTCGCGCCTCGCATGGTCCTCAAGTGCGTCCTTCTCGTCGATCACCTTGACGAGCGCCTTCGTGCGGCGCGCGACGATCTTGCTCACCGACACGCTGTAGAGCATCGAGGCGGCGAGGATGAGAAATCCGAGGACGAGCGCGTACTTGTAACGCTCCTCGACCACCGAGAACCTGGCGTCGGACGCCTTGTTCGTGGGCGCATAGGCGAACTTCTCCGCGACGCGGCGAACGTTCCTGTAGTCGTTGGCGAGCGTCCAACGGTAGCCCGACTCGGGGACGGGCATCGAGTAGACTGCAGCCGCGATGCGGCGCCTGACGTCCTCGGGCACGTAGGTCTGGGCGGCGAGCGCAAGGCCCGGAAAGAGCTCGGTGGAGCTCACGCAGGCGAGCCCCTGCTGCGGCTTCTCACCCACGACGCGAAGGCTGTCCGGCTCCACCAGTCCCGCAGCCGTCAAGGTCTCAAGCTCGCACACGCGCAGAATCCCCACGTCAGCGTCACGCTCGAGTACGGCCCGAGCAACGGACAGGCCCGAGGCCCCGAGGAAGGTCGTCTTGCCGAAGAAGTTCTTCGGATACTGCGAAACGTTGGCCACTTCGTCGAGCGCCGTGATCCAGCCGTCGAAGGACGCCATGCCCGCGGCCGCCACGAAGGCGGTCCTCAGATCGGAGACCTGGTTGTAACGGGTGTCGTCCGCCCTCACCACGAAGACGGAGCCCGCGGCCCTCTCGGGATCGGTCGCCTGCGGAGGCTTCAGGGTCGAGATCCACTCGACGCCTGCGCCCATGTCGGAGAGATAGATGTAGTAGCCGCTCGTGACGAGAAAGAGGTCGACCTCGTGGCTCACAACAGCGGTCTGCAGGTCGAACGGCGCGTACTTGTGAAGCGTCACGCTGACGTCTGCGCCGCCCTTGCCCGCGCCCCTGAGGCTCTCCTCAAGACGGGCCGCAAGGGACTCCATGAAGCTCGAACCCTGTCCGAGATCGAGTGGATCGGCGTAGCCGATGCGAAGCGAGCCGTCGAAGTGCCTCACGACCTTCGCGGGCGTCTCGATGGCGATGGAGGCGTCCTCCTGAACGCCCGCTTCGGGCGTGGCGGCGCGTGCCGTGCTGAGTAGAAGTGCCGCCAGAAGGGCGAGCATTGCTGATGGGCGCATGAGTGTGTGGCCTTAAGGACCCGGCATGCGTTCAGGCCGGGTCGTTCTGATGTTCTTGTGCGGTGAATGCCGACGGGAATTCTCCAATTATGCGCATTCGACACGATCGCGACCAGAGGAGGTTCCCGAAAGGGCGCGCGCAGAACCTAAAAAAAGGCGGGCGCACCGTACAGGGCGTCCGCCGAGAAGAAAAGCAGCCGGCAGGAGAACCCGGCCGCTTTGAGAGGAAATCGATGTGTTTCGAATCGATGTATTTCGAGGTTCCGGCTTAGTTCAGGATGATGGTCATGACAACCATCACGATCAGACCGCCCGTCATCGGGATCGCCGTGCGGCGAACCAGAGCGAAGGGGCTGATGCCCGAGCAGCCTGCCACGGCCACGACCACGGCGGTAATCGGAGACATCACGCGGGCAAGCCCCGTCGAGAGCTGCATCGGCATGAGAAGCAGGATGGTCGAGACGCCGAACTGCTGTGCGAAGTCGGGAACGAGCGGAGCGAAGGCGAAGAACGGAGCGTTGCCGGAGCCCATCACGACGCAGGAGATCGAGATGAAGGACACGACGACGATCATGATGGCGTAGGCCGGAAGACCGAGGTTCTGCGTGCCGGCAATGAGGTAGTCGATCGTGCCGGTGGCGATGAGGCCCTTGGCGAAGAGTTCGCCCGCGACGATGAGGGTGATCACCGTGGCGAACTGGCGGCCCATCATGTTGAAGAATTCAAAGCCGGTATTGAGTACGTCCTTGACGGCCTTGCGGGCGAGTTCGCAGCAGAGGGCGACCGTGAAGGAGATGAACATGGCGGTCGGAACGTCGAGCTTGACCGTGTCGATCACGAAGCGGTTGAAGACGATGAGCAGGACGAGCGGGATCATCGGCAGGAGACCGTACCAGGCGGGAGCGCCCTTGACGTCGATCTTTTCCTGCTTGGCGGTGGCTTCGTCGACCTCGTTGGCCTTGTCGCCGTCCTTGGCGTCAAAGTAGCGCTGCGTGAAGAAGTGCAGGGCGGCGACGGCGATCGTCACGACGATGCCGACGGGGATCTGGTACTCGACGAAGTAGGTCATCGTGTCCATGCCGGCCACCTGGGCGGCGTAGTTCGCGGCACCGGAGGTCGGCCCCATGTCAAGACAGGAGACCGTGGCGATGACGGCGGCGGCGGAGAGGCGGGAGGCGCCGAGACGCACGAGGACCGGGTAGATCGTGACCATCAGGAGCATCGCGAGGCCGGAGGCGGACGGGATGAAGAGGTCGGCGATCGCGCCGATGATGTAGGCGAGCGAGAGCACGAAGTACGGCGAGCGGAAGATGCGCAGCGGCCTGCAGAGGTAGTCGGCCATGATGGCGGAGGCGCCGATCATGGACATGTACTTGGAGTAGCCGGCAGCCGACATGATCAGCAGACCGATGCCTGCGGTGCGACTCGACATCAGCGACGTGATGCACTTGAAGAGGTCGAAGCCGATGAAGCCCGTGCTGGCGACGCCCTTCGGAAGGATCTGGGCGCCGTTGGGCAGAAGCCCGAACGCGTCCATGGCGATCGAGCAGACGAGAAGCGTGAGGCCGCCGAAGAAGAGCACGAACTGTGCCTTCATCTTCTTGAGCAGGATGACCACCACCATGATGGTGACCAGAAGAGAAATGATGACGCCGACCATGGCTGACGTTCCTTTTGGTTTGTGTTGGTTCTTTTGGGTCCGGGTTGGAGGTCCGCCGACCTCCCGCCGCAGGTCACGGCGGGAGGCGGAAAGGGAGCGGACTGTGAGGGATTCTGAACCAAGCAGGACGCATGCACCATGTACCAAGGTTCAAGGACGAGGATTCTTTCGGCGTTCATAATGGTTCCGCATCGGGGAACGGCGCCCCTGGACACAGCCACTGTCCGGAACGCGTTCCCCTGCTTCGACCACAACGCGTCCGCTCCCGGCAACAGCCTCCGTCCGGGTTCGGGCGCCCCCCTGCAAACCGAGGGGCCACCATTCGATTCGTCAAAGGAGAATCTTCCATGGACAAGAAAGCCGCACTGCTCGAACGCTTCATGCGCTATGCAGCCATTTCCACCCAGAGCAATCTGAAGGCCGGCTGCGTGCCGAGCAACCCGCGTGAATTCGAACTCGCCGAAATGCTCGCCGGCGAACTTCGTGAAATGGGCCTTGAAGACGTTGAAGTCGACGAACATGCCATCGTCTACTCGAAGCTTCCCTCCAACCTGCCCGAAGGCACGAAGGCTCCGGTGATCGGCTGGGTCGTCCACATGGACACCGTCGACGTCGGCCTCTCCCCCGACGTCCATCCGCAGGTCGTCAAGAACTATCAGGGCGGCGACATCTGCCTCAACAAGGAAAAGGACATCTGGCTCAAGACGGCCGAACATCCTGAAATCGAACGTTACGTGGGTGACGACATCGTCGTCTCCGACGGCACGTCCGTGCTTGGCGCCGACGACAAGTCCGCCATCGCCAACGTCATGACGGCCCTCTCCATCGTCACGAGCGAAAACCGTCCGCACGGCGACATCCACATCGTCTTTGTTCCCGACGAAGAGCTCGGCGAACAGGGCGCCCGCAAGATGGACTTCTCCAAGTTCCCCGTCGACTTCGCCTACACGATCGACTGCTGCGAACTCGGCGAAGTGGTCTGGGAAACGTTCAACGCCGGCAACGCCAAGCTGACGGTCAAGGGCGTCACGGCCCACCCGATGTCCTCCAAGGGCGTCCTCGTCAACCCGATCCTCGTCGTGCACGACTTCATCAACATGCTCGACCGCGCCGAGACACCGGAATGCACCGAAAACCGCGAGGGCTTCGTCGTCCTCAAGACGATGCAGGCCAACCCGAGCCAGGCCGTCCTCACGATGAAGGTCCGCGACCACAACAAGGCCCTCTACGAACGCAAGAAGGAAAAGCTCGTGCGCGCCGCCGAGTACCTCCGCTTCCGTCACCCGAAGGCCGGGATCGAAATCGAGCTCTCCGACTCCTACGCCAACATCGCCGACGCCGTGCGCGACGACAACCGCGTGGGCATCGACTACCTCTATGACGCCCTCGCCACGGCCGGCGTCGAGCCCAAGACCACCGCCATGCGCGGCGGCACGGACGGCTCCTACCTCTCCGTCAAGGGCATCCTCACGCCGAACTACTTCACCGGCGCCCACAACTTCCACAGCAACTGCGAGTTCCTGCCGATGAAGTCCTGGGAAAAGAGCCTTGAAGTCACGCTCGCCATCATCGACCTGACGGCGAAGAACGCCCGCGGCTGATCCCTGCGAGTGAAGTGTACGAAAAGCGGCCCTGCTGTCATGCACAGCGGGGCCGCTTTTCGTTCAGAAGGTGTCGAAGACCGCCCGCGAGAAGAGGAGACGTCTGCCCTCGCGCTCGAAGCACCCCGCCTCGCGCCACTTCGAGAGGATCCGGCTCACGAAGGCGCGGTCCGCATGCACCATTTCGGCGAGCTGCAGGACGGTCACGGGAACGGGAACGGGCTCAAGACGCCCGGAGAGGGACTCGCCGCACGCCCTGAAGAGCGTGTCGATGATGCGCGCAAGACGCACATCGACGGGCAGGAGGTCGTTTAGAAGCATGCCCTCCATCTGCTGCTCGTGCTGCCGAAGGAGGAAGAGATAGGCGGGCGCCGCTGCATGGTCGTCGGCGGCGAGAAAGTTCACGAAGGCGCGCGCACTCAGGCGGCGCATGCGAAGAGGCGTGAGCGCCTTCATGATGAGCGCAGGAGGAAAGTCCTTTTCATGCATGAGCGCCTTGAAGGCACCGAGAAGGCAACCGTGTCCGAAAAGCCCCGTCATCTGGTTCTGCATGTCGGGATGAATGGCATAGGTCGCGACCAAGCCTTCGTCGATCAGATAGACCCAGTCCTCGACGCCGAAGCAGTTCTCGTCACGGGCGGGCATCTCGACGACGGGTGCGCGCTCAAAAAAAGGCAGCACGCTCTCGGGCGCTCCCTCGATGAGCCAGGGCGAGGCTGAATAGATGCTGAAGTCGGTGGGCTTTTGAATGAAGGCGGCCATGAATGCAATACTGGAAATCAGGGTCCTTTGAGCGATTTTATGCGGAAAAGGACCGCGGGCACTTGTTCAACGCCCTGCGGTCCTTCATGACGGCGGGAGAGCCCGTCAACGAGAACGATGCTCAACCCGCGCTTCCTGCACGTTCGGAACCTATGTGCCTTACCGGCCGGCTTCGATGGCCTTCGCTGCGTGGACGGCGGCGACGCGGCCCGACGTCAGCGCGAAGGACGAGGCGGAGCCTTCGCACTTGAGGTCGTACGAGGAGTCGAAGAGACCGCCGATGTCCTGACCGACGACGTAGAGGTTCGGGATCACGTCGCCCTGCGGAGTGCGGGCCTCGAAGTTCGTCGTGACCTTCACGCCGCCGAGCGTGAGGAAGAACGCGCGGATGGCCTTGAGGGCGTAGTACGGACCGTGGTTCATGTCAAACTTGACAAGATGCTCGGGATTGCGACCGAACTCGGGGTCGTGTCCCTTTTCGGCGTAGCCGTTGACCTTCTTCATCGTGTCCTTCAGGTTTTCGGGCGGGACGCCGATCTGCCGGGCGAGTTCTTCGATCGTGTCGGCCTTGAAGGCCCAGCCGCGCTGCATGCCGATCTCCCAGGTCTTGGGAAGGGCCTTGAGCGGCGTGTCGGCGAGCACGATGGCGTTGAAGGGAAGCACGGCGCCCTTGTTGATCATCCTGTCCATCATCTTCTGGTCGAAGATCGTGTAGGAGACGCCGCCGGCGGTCGTCATGGCATTGTAAACGTCGACGAAGACGGAACCGCGGGATTCGTTGAAGAAGCGACGACCCGTGTGGTCGACCCAGAGCCAGGGCTGCGCGAGGGCACAGCGGCCCTGCTTGAGCTCGTCCGGACCGGAGAACTGGTTGATCGGAGGATTGTCCGGAAGGTACGGGGCGTTGCCCGCGACGGCGTGCATGCCTGCGACGCCGGCGCCGACGAGGCGGGCCATGTTGATGCCATCGCCCGTGCGGCCGTCGTTGACCGGACCGCGGAGCCAGATCGGCTCGACCATGCCGAGCGCGGAGGAGTCGAACACATACTGAGCGAGCATTTCCTTGTTGGCCGCGAAGCCGCCCGTGGCGATGATGACCTTGCAGGCATGGATGATGAGCTTGTTGCCCTTCTTGTCGACGGCTTCAACGCCGCAGACGAGACCGTTTTCCACGATGAGCTTCTGAACGTGCGTGTTCTTGCGGATTTCGCCGCCGCGCCTCTCGACGTTCTCGATGAAGCGCTTGATCACTTCGGCGGCGCCACCCTTGAACAGATGCCACGTCTGGAGGGACTCCTCCTTCGGATAGACGGTGCGGATGCCGCGAAGCTCGACGCCCATGTCCATGATCTCGTCGATCGTACCTGCGGACTCCTCAATGAGAACGCGGAGTACGGCCGGGTCGGCGCGGAAGTGATGGTACTGGAGGGCGGCGTCGAGGACCTGCTGCACGGTGGTCTTGATGCCGTGGGCCTTCTGGTACTTCGTGCCGACGCCGAGCGAGCCTTCGGGGAAGAGACCCGCGCCACCGAGGAAGGGAAGCTTTTCGAGCACGATCGGCTTGACGCCCATGTTGACGAGCTTGTTGGCTGCGGCAAGGCCTGCGAGACCGCCGCCGACGATGACGACGTCGGCCTTCTTCTGGACGACTGCGGCCATGACGGCGGGAGCAGTGCTGAGGGCGGCCGCTGCGGCGGCGGATCCGAGGAACTGACGACGATTGAGTTGCATGGTTTTTCTCCTGTTTGTGTCTTGAGGGCCGGAGCGCCCGGTCCGTACTCCTCATCCCTGACATCGAGTCTAGGCGGGTCCGAAGGCCCCCTCTGTGACAAAGTTCACAAAGACGGGTTTTTGCCCAGACCCGCCCCGCAGCCTTCCATAGGCGGATCACCCTAAGCAAACCACCTGATGCACAAGCGAAGCCTTCCGCGCTATGCTGTTTCCATCATGAATACGCAGATCCTCCTTCCGACCCCTTCCGCTCACCATCACCTTTGGTGGCGCTCCTTCTCTTTCTAGAGCGGGTCGGGCGAGCTTTGCCCAAATTCCAGTCCAAAAGACCCGCACTCCCGCGGGTCTTTTCGCATCAGGCGCACAGAAGCCACGGGACGACGGACAAGACACAACGAAAACGTCCATAGTGGTTTCAACATGTTCCAAAGGCTCAACGAGCGCGCAAGGTCCTGCAGCAGACGATGGCAAAAGGAAGACTTCCGACTCCGATCCGTCCTCCGACAACCATCCCCCGACAGGCACCCGACATGACAACGCTTCGATTCCACGGCTCCGCCGCCGTCCTCCTTCTTCCGCTCGCGCTCTTCGTGGCCGTCACGGCCAAGCTCTTCATCTCCGAGGCCGCCTTCGACCTCACGGGCCTCGCAGCCGCAGGCGTCCTCACGCTCTTCTCGGGCTCGCTCCTCTCGAAGGCCCCGTCCGAATACTGGAAGGCCGCCGTACGCGGGGCCTCGTCCGAGCTGACAGGCACGGTCGTGCTCATCCTGATCGCCTCAGGCATCTTCTCCGCCATGATGAAGGCCTCGGGCGTCGCCGACGGACTCGTCTTCCTCGGAGGGATGCTCCACCTCACGGGCCACGCCTTCACGGTCTTCGTACTCCTCGCCTCCTCTCTGATGGCAGCCGCCACGGGCTCGTCCATCGGCACGCTTCTCGCCGCCATGCCGATCTTCTTCCCTGCGGGCGTCGCACTCGGTGCGGATCCTGCCATGCTCGCGGGCGCCGTCCTCTCGGGCGCCATCTTCGGCGACAACCTCGCGCCCGTCTCCGACGTCACCGTCATCTCGTCGGTCACCCAGCGCTTTCGCAACGGCACGCCCGCCGACATCGCAGGCGTCGTGCGCACCAGGCTTCCCTACGCGCTGATCGCGCTCGCCGTCTCCCTGCCCGTCTACGCCTTCATGGGCGAATCCCTCCCCGTCTCCGAGGCGGCGCTCTCGGGCGACGCGTCCGCCCTTCTGATGCTCGTTCCCGTCGCCGTCCTCATCGCCGTTGCGGTCAAGACCCGCGACGTACTGATGGCAATCTCGGCGGGCGCCGTGACGGGCACGGCCACGGGGCTTCTCATCGGCCGCCTCAGCTTCGCCACAATCTTCGCGGCCGACGACGGCAGGCTCTCGGGCTTTCTCATCTCGGGCATCAGCAACGTCTCGCCCATCATCCTGCTGTGCGTCACGCTCTTCGCCTTCACGGGCATCGTACGCGAGGCGGGCGTGCCCGACATGATGGCGAAGGCCCTTGAAGCGGGTTCGGCGGGCCGCCCCTCCGCACTTCGCACCGAGCTCTTTCTCTCGGCCACCACGCTCGTCGTGACGACGCTCTTTGCAGCCGTCACCTCCGCCTCCGTCGCACTCGTCGGCTCTCTCACCGACGACATCGGCCGCGCCTCGAACGTGCACCCGTACCGCCGTTCGCACATCCTCTCGGGTCTTGCGAACAGCCTTCCCGTCCTGATGCCGTTCTCGGCCTTCGTGCTCATCACGATGGCCGCCGTCTCGGGACTCGAGGGCGCGGCCGCCGTCACGCCCTTCACGCTCATGACCGCCGCCTTCTACCCGATCGCGCTCTTCCTCGTCTTCGGCTTCATGGTGCTCACGGGCACGGGCCGCATGATGGAAACGCCCGAACCCGAAGCTGCAGAGGCCAAGACTGCAACCGCCCTCTGAACAACGCCAGACATTCAGGATTGACAAACAGGAAACAGACGATGACATCTGACGACACGTTCGAACTCTACGACCTCGAGGTCACCGTTGAAGGCGACGAAAAGGACTTCGTCTGCCGCCACCATGCGGGACACGCGTTCAGGGTGGAAGGCGAGGACCTCGTCTTTCCCGAGGGCGGACGCTTCTCGATGTATGCGCTCGCGGCGCTCATCCCGCTACTGCCCGCCAAGGAACGCCCCGCATCCCCGAACGACTGGATGACGACCGATGCGCTCATCGCCTGTCCCGATCCCAACTGCGGAGCAAAGTTCAGAATCCGACGAACCGCAAAACGCATCCTCTCCCACGCCGAATGCACCGTCGTGCCGCTGGGCGAAAAGGCCTGAGCGGTCCGACAACCGTACAACTAGGAGTACATCATGCCCCAAGCGCCCCTCATTGACCGAATCCGAATCACTGAAGACTATTGCGTGCCGCGCGTCATCAACGGCGGCTGGCAGCTTTCCGCGGGCCACGCGCTCGAG
>ERZ506905.197-NODE-197-length-31662-cov-5.14965_pt1 | contig 31662 bp, 24 predicted proteins | sample MGYA00513175_ERZ506905 | MGnify/ENA metagenome assembly ERZ506905
GGTTTTTCCGCTGGAAGCCCTGCGCCTTGCCGTGGACCCCGGCTACGGCGACCGCATCCGGGCGCTTTCGGAGCACGCCGAAACGCTCTCCCCATTCCGGATCGGCACGGTTTCGCTGCGGGCCGCCGTCGACGGCTCCGGGCTGTCCCTGACCCTGTCCGCCCCGGCCCGCCTGCGCATGGCGGCGCTGGACGGCGTGGCGACTTCTCCCGGCGGGCAGCGCTGGCTCGTGGAGCCGGGCGGCTGGGAAACGGACGTGCCCGCCTTCCGGCTGCTCCTGCGCCCGTTCGCGGCCTTGTCGGCCACGGCTGAAAGCCTGCTTGGGGACCCCGCCCGCGTGTCGTTGGACGGCGAGGCGGCCCCGATCCCCGGTTTCGACGCCGCCGGGAACATCCGGCACATCCCCGGCGGGACAGGGCGGGAACTCCGGCTCACGGCGGCGTTCGGCAGCGCCGGAGCCCAAGGGCGTCCCCTCGCCCGTCTGCCCCTGCGCCACAAGCCGCTTGAGGAGGAATCCGGCCTGCCCGTGCTGCACATCCTCACCGGCTTTCTCGGCTCGGGCAAAACCACATTCCTGCGGCAATGGCTGGATTTCCTGCACGGGCGTGAGCGCTATACGGGCGTCATCCAAAATGAATTCGGAGAAATCGGCCTTGACGCGGCGCTTCTGCGCGGCGAAACCCAGGTGGAGGCGCTTGATGAGGGGTGCGTGTGCTGTTCGCTGGCGGACAGCCTGCGTCCGGGGCTGCTGCGGCTCATCGGGGACATGCCCGCCGAGCAGTTCATATTGGAAACTACGGGGCTGGCGAACCCCGCCAACGTCATGGACGCGCTGTCCGAGCTGCGCGACATCGTGCAGCCCGGCCTTGTGATCACGGTGGCGGACGCCCTTGATCTGTGCCGTTCGGAAGGGGACATTGCGGGCATCCGCCGGGCGCAGGCGGCGCGGGCGGACGTGATCGTCCTGAACAAGGCCGACACCGTGGAGCCCGCCGCGCTAGAGGCGTTGGCGGAACGGCTGCGGGCGCTGAACCGTCAGGCGCTGATCCTGCCCGCGCGCCACGGGGCCATCGCCTTCGCGGAACTGGACGCCTTCTATGCGGACTGGGCGGATCGCCGGGGCACGCCGCTGCCGTCGCATCGGCCCGCCCTGCCGCGTTTCGGCGAAACGGTGACCCACGCGGATGAGGGGTTTGTCTCGGCTGCGCTCCGCCTGTCCGCCCCGCTGGACGAGGCCGCGCTCCTGGCGTTGCTGGACGGCGCCGGGCCGGGGCTGTGCCGGGCCAAGGGCGTCGTGGATCTGCGGCTGGACGGCGGCGTGACGGTGCCCGCGACGGTGCAGTACGCCGCCGGGCGGCTGGGCTTCGAGCCCGCCCCGGAAGGCGAGGATCGCTATCTGGTGTTCATCGGCACGGATATTTCCCTGCCGGAAGCGCCGTCTTCGTAAAGGAGGAGCTTGTGGGGCTGATCGAACTGGGCGGCTGGATGATGTGGCCGCTGTTGGCCGTCTCGGTGGCGGCGCTGGCGATTGTCGTCGAGCGGGCGCTGGTGTTCATGGGATGTCCGTTCCCGGACTCCCGTTTTCCCGGCCTCGTGCTGGAGGCGATGCGCACGGGCGACGTGCGGCCTCTGGCGGCCCGGCTGGAGGCCGTCCCCTCCCTGCGGGACTTCGCGGCGCTCCTGGGCTCGCCCCTTCCGAACCGTGAAGCCGCCTTGCGCCTCGCCGGGGAGACGGTGCTGGAACGGCTGGAAACGCGGCTTTCCCTGCTGTCCGTGCTGGCGCGGCTGGCCCCGCTCATGGGGCTGCTCGGGACCATCCTCGGGATGATCACGACCTTCTCGCGCATTGCCGAGGCCCGCTCGGGCGTGGACATGTCCCTGCTCGCCGGGGGGATCTGGCAGGCCCTGCTGACCACGGCGGCGGGGCTGTGCATCGCCATTCCCGCGCTGTTTTTCCTGTCCTGCTTTCAAGGCAAGGTGCGCCGCGTGGCCGACGCCCTGAACAAGGCCGGAAACGCGGCTCTGCTGGCCGACGGCGGACGGGGCCTCACCGTTCGGGCCGGGGCGGAACCGATTCAGCCCGGAGACATTCCCCGTGGGGGCGGCACGGCACGGCCAACGCCGGAAGGCACGGCGGACGGGGCCTCTTGCCCGAAATCGCCGAAACCTCGCGGCAGCGTTCCGGAGGGCCGGGAAGCCCCGCAATGCCGGGATGCCGCCGGGGAAGGGCTGCCGGACGGAGGGCGATCATGCTGAACCTGCGGCCCAAGGCGGCGCGGGACGACGAGCCGGATCTCACGCCGCTCATCGATATGGTCTTCATCCTTTTGATTTTCTTCATCCTCGCCGCGTCGTTCGCGGTGCGGGGCATCGACCTCGACCTGCCTCCGGCGCACAGCGGGCAGGCGCTTTCCGGGCGGGTGGTGGAAATCCGGCTGCTCAGGGACGGCTCGTTCCTGTGCGAGGGCATACCCGTGGCCCGCGCCGGCATCCGCGCGAAGCTGCAAAGCCTCGTGCGGGACTTCCGGGCGCGCCCCGGACAGCTTGTGCTTAAGGCTGCGCCCGACGCGCCGGTGGAGGCGCTGGTCTTCATTGTGGACGAGGTGCGGATGCAGGGCGGGGAAAAGCTGCTCATCGCCACGGCCCAGCCCGACGAGGCGGGGCGCCCATGACGGAAAAGGAATGCCTCGCCGCCGGGATCGCCGTGTCCCTGTTCGCGCATTTCGCGCTGCTGATCGCCCCGAGGCCGCCCAAGCCCGAGCCGTCCTTCACCACCGTTGTCCAGATGGACATGGCGTCCCCGGCAGTGGCAACGAGCCGGGAAAAGGGCATCGGCATAGCCGCCGCCAGCCCGCGCGACATGGACAAGGCCGATGCCGCCGACCGCAAGCGGCAGGCCTTCCTGCGCTACCTCGACGACATCGACGAGGCCGTGCACGCCCGGCGTCTGGACGGCGGCGAAACCGGGCTCATCGGCGTTGCCGAATATATGTTCACCGTCCGGCCCGACGGGACGTTCACCGATCCCGTGCTCCGCGCATCCTCAGGATCGGCGCAGCTCGACGCCTCGGCGCGCCGGGCCGTCCTCGCCGCCAGCGGCAAAGTCCGCCGCCCCGCCATCATCGGAACGGAACCCATCCCCGTCATTCTGCACGTCAAATACCAATACGGCCTCCGCTGATCGCGCCACCGCCCGGCAATCCAGCAGGATCGCACGGAGAGGGCAGGGTGCGGGGCTGACGGTGCAATCTCTTTTCAGGTGCGCTTCAGCGCGGTTGCTCCGTTCTCTCTCTCTCTCTCTCTCTCTCTCTCTCTTCATTTCTTCGTCATCATCTTTTTCGCTTTCTTCATGCCCCACTGGATGCCCCCGTTGGGCATTGGAGGGCTTCGTGGGATCTTGAAAATATATTTCTATTTCATAACATATAATAATTATAATATATTTTATAAAGATTACGGTTCGGATCGCTGTGTTTTTTCGTCATGGGGGAGCCGAGGCCCTTGACATGATTATAACGGAACAGTACTGTTCAATCATCATATTTTGGCATTGAGTTCCATAATGTGGAACTTAAGAGGCCAAATCTTCCTTCCCTAAAGCCTGCCGCCCGGCATCCCCGGCCCTTTCGGAGACGGGGTCGCAAGCCCCCTTTATGGCTGGCACTGGGGCGTTCCAACGCATATTCATTTTTTGGAACATAATTCCAAAATAGGTTCATCCTGTGGCTGTTCATCACTTCAACCAGCAAGGAGAGCGAAATGAAACTCGGAAAGGCGTTCAGGAACATTGCCGTATTGGGAGCGTTGGCAGCACTTCTAGGGGGATTCCCGGCGCAGGCCGCCGAGTATCCCACGAAGGAAATCCGTATCATCCAGCCGTATCCTTCCGGCGGCTTCAACGATGTCGTCACCCGCAAAATGGCGGAAGTCATCGCACAGAATCAATTGCTTTCCAAAGATATTCTGGCGGTAGCCATCACCGGGGCCAATACCCGCAACGCACTGCAGACCGTTCTGGACGCCGCGCCGGACGGCTACACCTTGCTCATGCACCATACCGCGCTCGTGGCGACCAAGGTTTCCGGACAGTTGCCCATCGGCTACACGGATTTTGAAATGCTCGGCGGCCTGTGCGCCGGGCCCATCGCCATCGACGTGATGAAGGACTCCCCGTGGAGGAACGTGCAGGAGATGATCGCCGACGTGAAGGCGCATCCCGGCAAGTACACGATGGCCCTGCCGGGCACGGGCGGCACGGCGCACATCGCCACGCTGCACTTCCTGAAGATGGCCGGCATCCCGGTCAATGCCTTCCGGTATCTCCCCCTTAGCGGCGGGGCCGAAACCATGAAGGCCTTGCTCGGCAAGAAGGTCGACATCCGCTGCGCAACGGCCGCCGACTCCATGCGGGCCTGTCTCAGCGGCGACGTACGCGCGCTGGTCGTTTTGACCCACCTGAGCCTGCCAGCGTTCAAGGGCGTTCCCACGCTCAAGGATATGGGCCTTCCCGATTCCCTCCATATCCGCATGGGCCTGTTCGCCCCCAAGGGAACCCCGCAGGACGTGAAGGACAAGTGGACCGCCATCCTCAAGACAGTGACAGAGGATGAAGGTTTTATGGCCTTCATGGACGAGCGCGGTTCCCCGGCCCAGTTCTCGGCGCCCGAGGAATGGGCGAAAATTTACGAAAGTGATACGCGGCTTGTGACCGACATCCTCAATGTCCAGCAATAGCCGGGGCGTCCGGGGCGGGGCCCGCCCCGGACCGTTTCCCGCCGTGCACAAGGAACCATACGGAGCTGCACGTATGACTGAACAAAAAACCGTTCCTCGGGGCACCGGTCTGGGGATTGCCGCCGAACTGGCCTTTTCCCTGCTGCTGATAGCCTTCGGCTGTCTGTGCATCGATACGACCGTGCCTGAAGTCATCAATTTTATGGTGGTGGAATACCTCGACTCCGCCCTCTACTCGCAAATCGTCGGCGCCATGCTTGTCTGTTCGGGGCTGTATCAGGGGGGTATGGCCGTCAGGCGGCCCGCCGAGCCACGTTTCGTCCCCTTGAGTATGCTGCTCGGGCTCGTCATGACGGTCATCTATATCTTGGGGTTCGCCTATGTGGGGTTCTACGTCTCCACGTTCGCGTTCCTGTTCGGCTATTCACTGCTCATCGAGCCGCCGGACGAACGGAACATCGTGAGCAAGGCCTTGTTCGCCTTTATCTCCGTAGCCGTCCTCTATGGCGTGTTTTCCGTATTCAAGATTTATCTCCCCACAACATGGCTGTTCTGACGCCGCGCGTCGACCCGCAACGTCGAAGGAGCCTTTATGACCGATCTCGTCAATGCGTTTCTGGGAGTTTTCGATCCGGTTTCCTTCGCCCTCATCACCGGGGGCACCATTTTCGGTATCATCTTCGGGGCCATCCCCGGCCTGACGGCGACGCTCGCCGTCATCCTGCTCATCCCGCTGAGCTACGGCCTCGATCCCACACAGGGCATTAGTATGCTCGTCGGCGTGTACATCGGCGGCATTTCCGGCGGGGTGGTGGCCGCCGTGCTGCTCGGTATGCCGGGCACGCCATCCTCGATGGTGACCGTGCTCGATGGGTTCGCGCTAGCCAAGCAGGGACGGGCGGGCAAGGCCCTTGGCGCGGGCGTCACCGCCAACCTCGCGGGCAGCTTCATCGGCTGGCTTTTCCTCATCGCACTGGCCCCACAGGTGGCGCGGTTCGCGCTGGAATTCGGGCCCATCGAAAACACGGCGGTCCTGCTGTTCGGGTTTACGGCGGTCATCAGCCTTTCCGGCGGCTCCATCACCAAAGGGATCTGCATGACCGCGCTCGGTATGGCTTTCTCCACGGTGGGCGTGGACCCCATCAGCAGCATGGAGCGCAACACCCTCGGCTTTTCCGTCCTGACCAACGGCATCAGCCAGATGCCCGCCATGATCGGCCTGTTCGTGGTCGCGCAGGCATTCGCCGAGATGGATACCCTATCCGAGCGGTTCATCATCGCGGCGAGCAGGCTGACCGACCGGTTCATGTCGCTGGCGGAACTTCGTGCGTCGCTGCCCAACTTCATCCGTTCCGGGCTCATCGGCACGGCCATCGGCATTCTGCCGGGCATCGGCGGGACTCTGGCCAGCGTGGTGGCCTATGATCAGCCAAAAAGGGCGGCCAAGCATCCCGAAAACTACGGGCGGGGCGAGCTTCAGGGCATCATCGCCTCCGAGACGGCGAACAACGCCACCATCGGCGGCGCGCTGATCCCTTTCCTCGCGCTCGGCATCCCCGGCGATACAGTGACGGCCGCGCTGCTCGGCGGCCTGCAGATCCACGGGCTCGATCCGGGTCCCATCCTGTTCAGCCGCCACATGGACATGGTGTACGGCGTATTCGTGGCGTTCATACTCTCCTGCGTGGTCATGTACGTGTTCATGCAGTTCGTGGGGACCTACGTGTTCCCCGTCGCCCTGCGCCTCCAGAAGAAGTACATCCTGCCGCTCGTCATGGTGATGAGCCTGATCGGCTGCTACAACATGGAATATTCCATGATGGCGGTCTGGGTGGCTCTGGCTTTCGGCGTTCTGGGCTATGTGCTGAAGAAGTTCCGGTATCCGCTCATGCCGCTGATCATCGGACTCATCCTTGGCCCCATGTTCGAACGGGAACTCCGTCTGGCCTGCATTCAGGCAGGGGGGAGCTTCGCGGAATTTCTTTCCAGCCCCATCGCGCTCGTGTTTTTGGCCCTGACGGTCCTTTCTCTGGCGGTCGCCCTGCGAAAGGGCGCGCTCCTCAGAAAGGGCTAATTGCACCATACAAAGTAGGGAGTTGCACATGTTCAAGGTGGTATGCGTCGGCGCCTTTCACCGGAAGGGGATCGAACTGCTGGAATCCCGGCCGGATCTGGTGACCTACGAAGTGTTGACGGATTTGTCCCCCGAAAACGTCGCCCGCGGCGTGGCCGGGGCGGACGCCGTGGTGGTCCGCACAACCCCGCTTCCGCGAGAAACGCTGGAGCGCGCCGATCGCCTACGGATCGTGTCGCGGCACGGCGTGGGGACGGACAATGTGGACGTGGCCTATTTATCCTCGCGGAAAATCCCTATGGCCATCGCCATCGACTCCAACGTGGGGTCCGTGGCCGAGCACACGCTCATGATGCTGCTGGCGCTGGCCAAGGATGCGATGGCGGGTGACCGGGCTACGCGATCCGGGGATTTCGCTTGGCGTGATCGGCGGACGGCGTCGGACGTGGCGGGCAAGTCGGCGCTGATCATGGGGTTTGGGCGCATCGGGCAGCGCGTGGGCGCGTTGTGCCGGGCGCTGGGGCTGCGTGTTGCGGCCTTTGACCCGTATATGGAGCGGAGCCCCGTAGAAGGGGTGGAGCTGGTGAAGGATTTCCGTGCTATCCTGCCGGAAACCGATTTCCTGTGCCTCCATCTGCCGTCCACGCCGGAAACGCGGGACTTGATCGGTGCGGGCGAGCTGGCTCTGCTCAAACGGGGAGCCTTCGTGATCAACTGCGCGCGTGGCGGAATCGTTGACGAGGACGTGCTGTGCGATGCCTTGGAGAGCGGGCATCTCGGCGGCGCGGGGCTCGACGTGTTCGCCAAGGAGCCGCCGGATACGGCGCACCGCCTGTTCCGGCAGGAGAAGGTTCTCCTGAGCCCCCACAACGCGGCGCTGACCGAGGAATGCGCCATACGCATGGCTACGCAGGCCGTGCAGAACGTCCTCGACTGTCTTGATGGAAAACTCCAGACCCGCGTGGTGATGAACCGCCGCGAGATCGGCATGGCCTGATTTTTCCCTTGCAAAGGGTGCTGGTTGTGAAGCGACCCATTGGGGCCGTATCCGTTTCTGCGCGCTTTTTTCACCGGGCGCGCCCCTTCCGGCGGCTGTGCCGGAACCAAGCTTGAGGAGCGAATCATGTTTGATATCCGTGAACGCGTATTGAGAGGGGATTTTGTGGCTGGGACGTGGTGCAGCCTGAACTCGCCCGCCGCCGCCGAGATCACGGGCCTGTGCGGGTTCGATTGGGCTTTGCTGGATTCCGAGCACGCCCCGACCACCACCGCCGGGCTCATGGCGCAGATGCAGGCCCTGAGCCGTTTCCCCACTGCGCCCATCGTACGTATCCCGTGGCTGGACAGGGTGGCGATCAAGTGGAGCCTCGACATCGGGGCGGCGGGCATCATGGTGCCCTATGTGGAAACGGAGGAACAGGCGCGGGAGGCGGTGTCGTTCATGCGCTACGCTCCGGAAGGCGTGCGGGGCGTGGCCGGGGCTACGCGGGCTTCGGATTTCGGGTTCGGCTTCAAGGACTATTTTGCGGAATCCAACAAGCGCCTGCTGACCGTGGCCCAGATGGAGACCCAACTTGCCGTGGACAACAGCCGGGCCATCGCGGCGGTGGACGGTGTGGACGTGCTGTTCGTGGGGCCGATGGATCTGAGCGCCAGCCTGAACTTGCCCGGACGGTTCGCGGACCCGGCGTTCATGGATATTTTACAGCTCGTTTCCGACAACGCCCGCGCCGAAGGCAAGGCCTGCGGCATCCTGCTGCCGGATGCCACGCTGATCCCTACGCTCAAGGAAATGGGCTATACGTTCGTGGCGGTGTCCTCGGACGTCAATGTGCTGACCAAGCACCTCAAGGCCATTGAGCGGGCCTTACACGGCTAAGAAAGCGGGGGGGCAGGCCCCCCTTGCTTCATCTTATGTCCATTGCTGGTCTGCCGCGTTGTAACCCATGCGGCTGGAAATGAGGGCGGCGGCCTCGACGACCTGTTCCGCGTATTCAAGGATGTCCCTGTCGTGCAGGGGCACGATGATTGTGATGCTGATGGCGGCGATGCACTTGCCGGAAAAATCGAAGATGGGGGCGGCCACGCCGTCCACCTGCGGGTTGGCCTCGTGCCGGTTGACGGCATACCCGAGTCTGCGGGCCTCTCTCAGGCTTTCCTTGAACTGGGCCACGTCACAGACGGTATTGGGCGTCATGGGCGGCAGGCCGTGGGTTTCGATAAGCCGGTCAAGCTCCTCCTCGGGCAGGTAGGCGAGCTGGCATTTGCCGAGCGCCGTGCAGTAGGCGGGCCGCGTGCTGCCGACGTCCTGCTTGATGGTGATGCGGGGGGCTATCTTTTGGAGGTAGACGATTTCAAAGCCGCTCAGGGTGCAGATGCACACGGTCAGCTTTGTGGCGTCGTACAGGGCTCTGGCAATGCTGTAGCCCGTGGAGGCCACGCTCGTATGCAGGGCCTTGGCCCCGAGGCAGACGATCTGAGAGCCGAGCACATATTCGGAATGGCGGTCGATGGATACGTACTGATGGGCGACCAGACTTTTCAGCAGGCGGTGAACCGTTGTCTTGGACATGCCGGAAAGGTTGACTATCTGAGTCAGGGTCAACGGTTCCCTGCTTTCGCCGATAATATTGAGTATTGTAAATGCTTTGGTGAGGACCTGTACGTGGCCGACCTGTTTATCAAACATGCGGAGCAGACTCCCGGAGCCGTTTGGGTGTGGTGCGCGCCCTAGCGCGCTAGATTCCGGGGCGCCGCCCGGAAAGGCGTCTTTTCGCGGAAACGCCGGAGATGCCCGCCCCGAGGCGGAACGTTTAAAAAGCGATAGAATACAAAACGTTATATACTATACGTATCTTCTTGTAATAGCAAGAAAAATATTTTTCTTTATAGACCAAGAGCCCACAAAAGTCCAGACCGCCCCGTTTTCCGTCTAGAATGTCCCAGAAAGAGAGGAAGGCACGAACCGGGGGATGCCTGAGCGAAGGTCCTTCGTGGGATATGTCATGAGCGGGATTCACGCGAAACGGTGGGATTCAGGGCTGCCGGAGAGCCCCACCCTGGAGCGACGAGCGAGCCTTCCGCATTGAATCGGAACACGCTGGATTCGGGAGAGACGCGGCAGTCGGGGCGGGCGGACAATTCCTCCGCGAGGGCGGTGCTCGCCCAGAACGTGTTCAGGGAGAGGGTGTCTTGAATGTAGGCCAGACGGACGGGGCGCGGCCCCGCGCCGCACGTTTTGATGAGACCGCGCACGGCGGCCTCGTCCGAGGGCATGACAAGAGGGATGGCGGCCGCCTTGAGGCTCGTGCTGGTGATGGCGTTGGCGTAGGTGGACTCGAAATCCACGCTATCGACCAGACGCTGGGTGACGACATCGGCGTTGCCCATGCCGGTGGCATTGCCTCCGCTCGCTTCGGTCAGTCGCAGGACGCCGAGCCGTGCGGCCCTGAGCCCGCCTGTCTTGTAGGGACTTGGTGAACGTCCGGTAACATTAGGGTCCATGCCCGAACCGGAAATGTCCTTGCCCATGCGGTCGACGAGGAGGACATCCAGATCGTCCACGGGGAGCGACCCCATCCGGGCACGAGCTTCAACAAGCAGGGCTTGGTCACGTTCCAGCAGCCGCTCCGGGAGGACGGCTTCAAGGAGGCAAACCCGATCATGCGCGTTCTCGACCACGGCCAATCCCCCGAGCAGGGACGGCTTGCGCTCCAGCAGGAGCCGGGCCATTTGCGGCATGACCTCCGCGAACAGCCCGAACCCGAGGCTGTGGCAGCAGTCCGCACCGTTGCGCTTGCCGAGGCCGATGACCAGCATTTTGACGAGCCCGCTTTCGTGCGGCCCGGTGAAGGCTGTATGCGGCTTGACCCGGTTGATGACGAACACCCCGTCGGCGGAGGTGGCGTGTGCATCCATATGGACGGGGAGTCCGTTGTCCAGCGTACCAATCACGATCGTATCCATCCCCGCCCGGATCGGGCATCCGGCCGATGCGGCGGTCACGCCCAGATGCTCCAGCACGCGGAGCTGCCCTTCGGCTGTGGCCCCGCCGTGGCTTCCCATGCACGGGACAAGAAAAGGCCGCGCCCCGCGCTCCCTGAACCAGTCCACTGTCGCCCGGACGATCTGTGGCAAACCGGCTATCCCCCGGGAACCTACGCCTATGGCGACTTCCCCGTTGGGCAGGAGGCGTTCCGCCACCCCGGACGCATTCAGAGCGTCACGGACGGAACGGGGAATATCGGAGAGCCCGTCGTCCGGAATGTGGCGGGTAACCCGATGCAGAAAAGGCAGTTCGATCCCTGTGAGCAGCGAAGTCAATAAGGGCATGACATCCTCCGACTACAAAGTTCCATATTATGGAACAAAATTTCTTATAACGGAACGCAGAAGTAACTATACCCAATGGCCGGACACATGGCAACACGAAGAAAGGCGGCGGACAGGTTCGGCACAGAGTGTCTCCAATCCTGAACCTTCCGGATGATGTGCACGAGTGGAATCGGTATGGCCGGTTCTGTCCGGGAAAGCTCGGATAGCGTGCACTGGTGCGAGCAGACGTTCCGAGACTTGGCGGGGAAGGCGAACGCCGCATCTGGGGCACACGGCTAGCTTTGGGCAGGGATGCCTGCTTTTTCGGAGAACGGATGCCGGATGCGCGGCGGGGTGGACGCATCCTCCGCGCAGGAAATCGGTTTGGCGGGTCATGTCTTTTCAGGGGCGGTTGTCCACAATTAAGGAGGACGAGCATGGATCTCAAACTGCAAGGACGGGTGGTTGCGATTACGGGCGGCGCCTCCGGCATTGGCCGGAGCTGCGCGCTGCGTTACTTGGAAGAAGGCTGCCGTGTGGCGGTGTGCGGCCGGAACCGGGCCAAACTGGAGGTATTCCGGCGCCAGTGCCGCGAGGCCGGGCACGAGGTGTTGTGCGTAGAGGCGGATGTGGCGGACACGGAGGCGCTGGAGAGGTTCGCGGACACGACAGTATCTCATTTCGGACGGCTGGACGTATGGTACAACAACGCCGGAATAGGCATCTACAAGCCGCTCATGGACGTCAGCCTTGAAGAATGGGACGGGCTTATGGGGATCAACCTGCGCGGCGTGTTCGCGGGGTCACGGCTGGCCGCCGAGCGTATGCAGCAAGGAGGGGTCATCGTAAACGCCTCGTCGTTCGCGGCCCGGATGCCCGTGGCCGGGAACGGGGCGTATGCCGTATCCAAGTGGGGCGTGGAGGCGCTGACCCGCGTGCTGGCGGCGGAACTGGCGGCACGCGGCATCCGGGTTTTCGCCTACATGCCGGGCATGATCGAAACAGAGCTGACCCGGGGGCGCATTGAAGGCCACCGGGAAATGATGACCAGCCCCATCCCTCTGAACCGGCTCGGCACGCCGGAGGATCTGGCTCCGGTATTGGTGATGCTAACCTCGGATCTTGCTGGGTACGTGACGGGGTGTACCGTGGAAATCAGCGGGGGCAAGTTCTGCGTGCAGAACCCCCATTTCGCATGGGCGACGAAGAACTGATCCTGTTTTTCTCTGGGGTTGAGTTTATCTTTTTCAACAGCCCGCAAAAAAACGGGGCGACCTCCCATGCGGAACGCCCCAGTTTTTTTATGGATGTACTCCCCGAGTGCGGCGACCTGCGCGGCACTCCACCCTTGCGTTTTTTTCGGAGTGTCCTGTTACGCCTGCAACATGCCCTGAATGGCCTTGACCAGAAAGGCCGTATCCGTGCCTATGGCCGCGCCCTGATAGCCCTGTGCGAAGTACGCCCGGGCTTCCGGCATGGTATTCGCGTAGATGAACGCCAGTTTGCCGGAAGCCCGGCAAGCGGCGATCACCCGGCTGAGAGCTTCGGCGAACCGCGGAGTGGCGAACTGCGCCGGAGCGCCCAGCGCCACGGAAAGATCATACGGCCCGACAAAAATGCCGTCGATGCCGTCCAGAGCGGCGATCTCCTCAATATGTTCCAGCGCTCCGGCTGTTTCGCACTGCGGCATGAGGATCGTGCGCTGGTTCGTGGCGGTGAAATAGTCGCCTATCTGCTTCAGCTCGGGCAGGAACCCGTATTCCGCGCTCCGCGAAAAAGCGAATCCGCGCGCTCCCAGAGGGTAATATTTCGCGTATTCCACCAGCCTGCGGGCTTCTTCCACCGACTGCACGTCGGGGATGATGATGCCCCGCGCCCCGAGATCCAGCGCGTGGAGCACGGCGGCACGCGAGGAATCACGCACGCGCACAAACGCCTCCGCGCTGTGGAGTTCGATGGCGCGGATCATTTCCCCCGTGCTCTCATCAAGGAAGGGGCCATGTTCCGTATCGATGATGACATAATCCAGCCCGGACAGGCTCAGGCATTCCGCCACGGCGGGGCCGCCCAGATGGGAGAACGTGCCCACCACGCCCTCGCCGGCGGCAAGTTTCTTGTCAAAACGGCTCATCGCGCCGCCCTCTTTTCCAGCACCTCACGCATGAGGATAACGGCCCGCTGCAGGTTTTCCATGGAATTGGCATAGGACACGCGCACAAAGCCGTCGCCCATGGTGCCGAAGACATGGCCCGGAGTCATGGATACGCCCGCCTCGTCGATCATCGTGCGGCAGAAGCCGTCGCTGTCCATGCCTGTCCCGGCGATGTTCACGAAAATATAGAACGCGCCGTCCGGTTTGCGGCAGCGGCAGCCCGGCATGGCGTTCAGCGCCTCGACCATGAAGTCCCGACGGCGGCGGTATTCGGCCAGCATGTCCTTTGAGGGCCCCTCGTCGCCTTCCAGCGCGGCGATGCCCGCCGACTGGATGAACGTGGTCGGGCACGCGATATTGTAGAAGCTCAGGCGCATGATGGGGTCCATGAGCTTTACCGGGCACAGCATGTAGCCGATGCGCCAGCCGGTCATGGCGTAGTATTTGGAAAATCCGTTGAGGACGATGGTGCGCTCGCGCATCCCCGGAAGCGAGGCGATGCTGGGCGGCATGGGGCGGTCATAGGTCATGTCGGCATAGATTTCGTCGGAAAGCACCAGCAGGTTGTGGCGGATGGCAAGCTCGGCGACGGTGTCGAGCGAAGCCTGATCCAGCACGGAGCCGCAAGGGTTCGCGGGGCTGCAGATCAGGATTGCCTTGGTGCGCGGCGTGATGAGCGCCTCAAGCGTTTCCGCATCAAGCTGGAAGCCGTTCTCTTCGCGCAGCGGATAGGAAACAGGCTTGGCCTGCGCGATATGTGGGTCGGCAAAATAGATCAGATAGCCGGGATCGGGGACCAGAATTTCGTCGCCGGGGTCCAGATAGGCGAGCATGGACAGGAAGACGCCGTGGACCACGCCGGTGGACACGAGTATTTCTTCCGGCGCGTACTCGAGGCCATACCGGGTGCAGTGTCTGGACAGGGCCTTGCGGAGTTCCACGGTCCCGGCAATGGGCCCGTAATGCACTTCCTGATTGTCCAGCGCCTTTTTGCAGGCGTCTATGATGTGGGCGGGCGTGCCGAAATCCGGTTCGCCGAGTTCCAGATGGATGATGGAGCGCCCCTCCTGCTCCAGCTTGTCGGAGTAGGCGATGATGTTTCGTATGCTGGACAGCGGAGCGTTTTTCATCCGCTCGGACTGGCAAATGGCGCGGGTGGAACCGGTGGACATGCGATGCCTCGCTTGGTTGGCAAAATGTGCATGGAAAAGCTCCCCGTCCGATCCCGAACGGTTTTGGCCCATGCCTTCGGCGGGCCGCGTGCGGGGAGCCGGGCCTGGGAAGGGAGAGCCGTCAAAGCCTCCCTTCCACGGCGGACAAGCAATCAATCCACGTCAAGTTTGAGGACGCGGGCCATGTTTTTATACAGCAGGTTCGGCAGGATGCTCCTGTCGAAGGGCATGGCGACGAACAGATCCACGGCCTGCTTCAGCGGGATGTAGGGGTAGCCGCTGCCGAACAGGAACCGGTCCCGCAGGAAGCCGTTCGCCGCAGTCACGTAGTCCGCCGCGCCGGGCATGTTGTACATGTACATATCGGGGGCGAGGTACATGTTGGGACGGCATATGCAGCTGAACAGGACCTGAGGGACCCACGGGTACGACCCATGCATGTTCACGACGGCCAGCTTCGGAAAATCGCGGCAGACGCGGTCGATGTGCTCGGGGTTGCTGTAGGAGAGATCCGGCCCGTTGCCCCCGCCGCCCATCAGGAACATGGGGATGGAGCGGTCGGAGCAGTATTGATAGATGGGGTAGAGCCGGGCATCGTCGACATACATGGGGATGGTGCCGCAGCCGGGTTCCATCCCCGCGCCGCGCAGGTTCCCGTTCGCCACCGTGCGCTCGATTTCCGCAATGGCGGCAACGGGATCGCTGCCGTCCACACCGGCAATGCCCACGAAGCGGCCGGGCTGTTCGCGCACGATGTCCATGAGGTCGTCGTTGGAGACGTTGCCCATGCCGGGGCTCTGGCGTCCGGTCATCACGCCCAGCGTCACGCCCGCGTCGTCCATTTCCCGGTACAGCAGATCCGCGTCGCGCTGCTCGACGGCGGGCGACACCTTCATCAGGAAATTGCTGCTCCAGCCCTGCGTCTTTTTCGGATCGCGGTACAGGTTGCAGCGGAGGTAGTCTTTCAGCGGGGGACGCAGGCGGGCATCAATGATAGTCATAGCGGTCAAGCTCCTCTGGAGTGTTTTTCGCGGTTGGGCGGCATCGTTGGGGGGAAGGGCCGTTCCGGATATTTCTCCGGGTGGAATCCGGCAGCGGCGTGCGCCGGGAGATTGGGTCGGAGAACTACGGGTTGGACATCACCGCCCATGTTCCCGCGCGGGCTTGTTACGGGACAGTCAAATCTTGTTCCTCCGGGCGGCTATGGGGAAGCGGGAGCCCGCCCGGAGGCGCGGCCGGGAGCCGGAAAGGGGAGTCACCCGCTTCAGGCCGCGAAACTTTTCAGTTCATGTAGCCCTTTTCCTTGTAATAGCGCACCGCTCCGGGATGCAGGGGGTACACGGCGCCCTGCCATGCCTTCGCCGGATCGATGGAATTCCATGCGGGGTTGGCGAGGGCGATATCGTCCCTGCCTTCGATGATGGCCTGCGTCAGGCGGTAGGCGCTTTCCTCATCCAGATTGTCGCGCACGATGATGGCGTTGGTATCCCAAAGGGTCGTGACGTCGGGGCCGACCTTGCCCTTGTAGAACTCGGCGGGCAGGGTTCCGGCGTTGCAGCCGAGGATGGCGGCGACCTTCTTGGCGATGCCGGGTTCGATACTCAGGAACTTCAGGGGGACGCTGCCGGACACGTCGACGATGAACCACGCTTCGCCGGGGCCGATCCAGACGAACACGTCGATCTGGCCGTCCTTCACCATGTTGGCGATGTCGTCGAAGCCGTTGGTGACGACCTTTCCGCCGTTCTTCTTGATGTCGTCATAGGTGATGCCGTATTCTTTCAGGATGTTGCGGAAGATTTTTTCCGTGGAGCCGCCCGTGGAGCCGACGCCGATGTTGACGTTCTTCATGGTCTTCAGATCACGCAGATCCTTTACCGGCGAGCTGACGGGCGACACGATCTGATAGTTGATGCGGTCCCACAGGTTGGCGACCGTGGCGATGCCCTTGGGCGTGGGGGCCTTATAGGGTTCGAGGCCGGTCTTGAAGGCGTTCAGCATACTGTTTTCAGCCACCCCCATATCCGCGGCGCGGGAGGCCAGACGGGGCGCGTTGGTCGCACCGCCGCCGGGGAGCATGGTCACATCCGTTCCGGGGTTCATGTTCGTGTACGCTTTGCCGACGGCTCCCATGCCGATGTACCAGGTGCCGCTGGGGTTCGCCGCCGACACGCAGCGCAGGGACTCCGCGGACTGGGAGGGCATGGCTCCGAGCGCGAGCAGCGCGCAGGACAGAAGCACTGTTTTGAGGAAGTGGTGCATACATGTTCTCCAAAAGGTTAGAGGTGGTCAAAAAACGCCTTTCAAACAGGCGGCCGCCGTTCGGGGACGGCTCAGGCCTGATTGAGATCGGGTTGGGGAAGCGCCTTGCCACGGCGGAGGTACTGGAGCATACCGATGAAGAGTATGACGCCCAATCCGGCGAGGTCGCTGTACATTTCGGGGTAGAGCAGGGCTATGCCCGCCGCGAGCAGAAGCACACGTTCCCACAGGAAGCACCGGGCCATCAGATAGCCCTGCATACCGCCCGCCAGCGTGATGACGCCGATGAACGATGTGACGAGGGCCTGCGCGACGTGGGAGAACTCGCCCGTCAGGAGCAGGGCGGGCTGGAAGACGAAGATGAAGGGGATGATGTAGGCGACGATCCCCAGACGGAACGCCCGCCAGCCCGTCTGCATGGCGTTGGCTCCCGCGATGGATGCCCCCGCGTAGGCGGACAGGCAGACGGGAGGGGTTATCTCCGAAAGGATGGCGTAATAGAGGACGAACATGTGCGCCGACAGGGTGGGGATGCCGAGCTTCATCAGGGCCGGGGCGCCCAGCGTCGCCACGATGATGTAGGCGGGGGTGGCGGGGACGCCGGTTCCGAGGACAAAGCAGGTGAACATCAGCAGGATCAGCAGCAACAGGATGTGGAACTGCCCCAGATCGGTGATGATGCTGATGAACTTGTAGCCGATGCCCGTTATGGAAACGATGGCGACGATGATGCCCGCGCAGGCGCTGCACGTGGAGATCATGAGCGCGTTGCGCGAGGAGAGTTCCAGCGTGTGGTAAAGGCTCTTCGGCGTGAACCGGGTTTCCGCGCTGAAACAGGAGACGACGATGACCGACGCGATGGAGATGAACGCGGAGGAAATGACGCTCCGCCCCGATACGAGCAGGCCGATCAGCACGATGATGGGCAGGATGTGGTAGGTGCGCCGCAGCACGCTGCGCGGATCGGGGATCTGGTCGGCGGGGATGATGCCGATGTTCTTGTTGACCGCTTCAAAGTGGATCATCATGAGCAGCGAGAAGTAGTACAGCAGGGAAGGGAGCAGGGCGGCCTTGGCGACGGCCAGATAGCCGGCCCCGGTCACGTCCGCCATGACGAACGCCGTCGCGCCCATGATGGGGGGCATGAGCTGCCCGCCGGTGGAAGAGACCGCTTCCACGGCCCCGGCGAACGAAGGCGTGTAGCCCACGCGCTTCATGAGCGGGATGGTGAACGTCCCGGTGCTGTACACGTTGGCGACCGCGCTCCCGGAAATGGAGCCGAACAGCGCGGAAGCGAAAATCGAAACCTTGGCGGGCCCGCCCTTGGAGCGCCGGGTCAGCACGCAGGCGAGATCCAGAAAGACCTGCCCCAATCCCGCCCGCTGGAGGAAGCACCCGAACATGACGAAGGCGAAGATCATGGTGGAGGACACCGCCAGCGGAATGCCGTACAGCCCTTCGGTCACGAGATACAGCTGTTCGCAGAGCATTTTGTAGGTGACGCCGTCGTGCCGGAGGATGCCGGGCAGATACTGCCCGCCAAGGCCGTAGGCAAGGAACGCGCTCGCCACGATGACCAGCGGCAGCCCCGCCACCCGGCGCGTCGCTTCCAGCACGAGCAGGACGGCGGCGGTCGCACAGACGGTTTCCGCGTCCGACACGGGATCCACATACCGGATGCGTTCCATGTAGTAGTCGATGTCGGAGGCGAGGAAATACGCGGTGGCGAAGGCCCCGCAGATCAGGACCAGATCCAGTGCCAGCCAGCCGGGGTGTTCCCGCTCGCCTTCCTGAAGCTTTTTTGGGGGGAAGTAGAGGAAGACCAGAGCGAGCACGATCCCCAGATGGATGGTGCGCAGCAACTGGGAGTCGATGATCCCGAACCCGGCGGTAAAATAGATCTGGAAGATGGCCAGACCGACAGCGATAACGCTGGTAATGCCCTTCAGTGAGTCTCGTGAAATCATGGTTCCCTCGTGCGATCTGAAGTGAGATTCTTTTCAAACAGCATGGTGCCGGTGCGGAGAACAGGGTGTTTCTTCAACTCGGGGGGAGCATCCCCCTTCAACGGATGCCAGTGCCGCAACGCTCCGGGATGCCGCGTGCCCCTTCGCCGCATTCCGGATGGGGCATCCCTAGAGGCATGGCGGAAACGTCTTTTCCGGGAACGGCGGACTACTCGGCAATGGTGTTTCCCGCGACGAATCCTTCGTAGATGGCCTTGACGTAATCTTTGGGGCCGGTCGCGTCGCCGCTCACGAGGAACGGGATGCCCCGCGCCTCGAGAGCGGGCCTCAGCCCCTGATTGGCGCGCGCGCCCACGGCAAGGATGATGGTGTCCAGCCGGTCCACGACTTCGGTCTGCCCCTGACGCTCGAGCGTGATGCTTTCCGGCGTCACAGCGGTTACTTTCGCATTGGTGATCTGGTGCAGGGACGGGGTCTGCCCGAAGGCGTGAAGCAGGCAGATGCGTGCGTCCTGCGGCAAATCAACGGCGATGCCGTCCCGCATTTCGATGAGGTACACCTCCCTGTCCTCTTCCTCGACGAGCAGGTGCGCGGTTTCCGCACCGATGGCCCCGCCGCCGATGATGCCGACGCGGCGACCGACCGGGGCTCTGCCCTCCAGAACGTCGTCGACCAGTACGGCCCCGCCGCCGGACAGCCCCTGAATGGGCGGGACAAAGGGGACGGAACCCGTGGCGAGGATGACCGCGTCGGGTTTCCGGCCGTCCAGTTCCGCTTCGGTGACGGCGGCATTCAGATGGATGTCCACGCCCAGCTTGCGGATTTCGCGCTCCAGATAGTCGCAGGCCTCGCCGTAACGAGCCTTGTGCGGCGGCACGGCGGCCAGACGCAGACGCCCGCCCAGCCGGGGCCTGTCGTCCCACAGTTCCACGCGGTGCCCGCGCAGCGCCGCGACCCGGGCGGCCTCCATGCCGCTGGGCCCGCCGCCGATCACCATGATCCGGCGGGCTTCCCGGGCGGGGCGGATGGCGAAGGCGTCCAGCGTCTCCCGGCCCGTGCGGACATTCAGGGCGCACTTGACCTGCCGATCCTCGGCGGAACGGTCGTGGCAGCCCTTGTTGCACGCGATGCAATGGATGATGTCGTCGAGGCGGCCCTCCCTGAGCTTGTCGGGATAGTCCGGATCGGCAATGAGCGTCCTGCCGATACACAGGATGTCGGCCTTGCCGGATTCCAGCGCGTGCAGCTGGATTTCGGGCCTGTCGATCTGGCCCGCCGCCATGACGGGAATCCGCACGGCTTCGCGGACGTTTTCCGCAAGATAGAGGTTCACGCCGTGCTTGTGGTACATGTTGGATACCGTGCGCACATACGGATACATCCCGGCGGAGACACTCAGCGCGGCAACGCCCAGCGACTCAAGGTACCGTGCGATGCGGACGGAAAGCTCCATGTCGATGCCGCCCTCGCGCAGTTCGTCCCCGACGATGCGGCAGGTGATGGGGTAGTCCTCGCCCACAAGCTGGCGGGCGCGGTCGATGATTTCCGTGACGAAGCGCATCCGGGCATGGAAACCGCCGCCGTAGCGGTCGCTCCGCTGATTGGTGAGCGGCGACATGAACGCGCAGATCAGATACCCGTGCGCGCAGTGCAGCTCGCAGGCGTCAAAGCCCGCTTCCTTGGCGCGGCGCACGGCCTGCGCGTAATATTCGACATACTGTTCGACCTCGCGGGTTTCCAGCACCCGGGGCGCGTCGTATTCCGCCTTGAATACGGAATGGGTTTCCGGCTCGAAATAGGACGGCGCGACGGGCTGAAAACCGGATGTCCGGGCATTGGTTTCCCGTCCGGCATGGTGCAGCTGCGCGGCGATGAGGCAATCGTGGCGGTGCACGGCCTCGGTGAGCCGGCGAAGGCCGGGGATGCAGGCGTCGTCATGAATAAAAATCTGTCCGCCGAAGTTGCCGTCCGGCCAGATGCAGAGGGAACCGACGATGATCATCGACACCCCGCCTCTCGCGCGGCGTTCGGTATAGGCGATTTCCGCGTCGCTGACGGAACCGTCTTCGGTCATGTGCACCGACATGGGCGCCATGACGAACCGGTTTTTGAGGCGGAGGGGGCCGACGGAAATGGGCTGGAACAATGGAGTGTAGTTCATGGGGGCGGCTCTCGGAAAAAGGGGGTGAGCGGGGTTCCCCGCGCTGCTGCGAGGGGTTCGCGCCGGGGGATTGCCGGGGCGGACGAGCCCGTCCCGGCGGTTCCGCAGGCATCACGCCGTGAAACGGGACTTACAGCGCGTATGCGGCGGCCAATCCCTGATGCATGGCGTCCAGAATCTTGCCGGGCGCAACGCAGTCGCCGATGGCCTTGTAGGGCAGCCGCATGTGCTCCAGTTCACGGGCCAGCATCTTTTCAGGCCGATAGCCGACGCTGATCGCCGTGGTGTCGAACGGCTCCAGCCATTCCTCAACGCCGTAGGCGTCCCGGATGCGGATCCGTCCGGTATTGGCGGTTTCCATGATTTCCATGCCGGTCAGCAGCGTGACGCCGTAGCGCTCAAGCCGGGGCATCAAAGTGTGGCGGGCGCGCCATTCCATGTCCTGCGCCACTTCCGGGCGCATTTCGAGGATGGTCACCGCGTGCCCGCGCTCGCCGAGGAAGTCGGCCAGCTCGCAGCCGATCATGCCGCCCCCGATGATCAGCACCCGATGTCCGGGCTTGATCGCTTCCAGCAGGATGTGTTCCGCCGTGGTCATGTTGGGCAGCTCGGCGGCGAAGCGCGGGATCACCGGGCGCGAACCCGTCGCCAGCAGGGTCATGTCGAACGCCTGCGCCTGAAGCATCCGGCCCGTGACGGTCACGCCGCAGCGGATGTCCACGCCGAGCGCGTCCAGCTCATGGCGGAAGTAGCGCACAAGCTCCATCAGGCTGTCCTTGAACGGGGGCCGCGACGCGGGGTGGAGCAGGCCGCCGATGTCTTCGCCGCGCTCGAACAGCGTCACGCTGTGCCCGCGCTGCGCGGCGGTCAGCGCCGCCTGCAGTCCAGCCGGTCCAGCGCCGACCACGGCGACCTTGAGGGCCTTGTCCGCCTTGACGCCCAGAGGGTACTTCCCCTCATAGCCCGCGCGCGGATTGATGGCGCAGGTGATGTCGAGCAGCTTGCCGGTGTGCCCGGTGCAGCCTTCGTTGCAGCCAAGGCAGACCCTCGCGGAATCCAGACGGTTTTCGGCATACTTGTTGATCAGTTCCGGCTCGGCGATGAGGGCGCGCCCGAAAGCGACCATATCGGCCTTGCCGTCGCGGATGACCTGATCCGCAATGGCCGGATGCACATACCGCCCGACGGAAATGACCGGAACGCGGTTCCGGACGGCCTCCTTGACCTGCCTCGCGGCATCGGAAAGCCACGCTTCAGGCGTACAGGAGGGCGGAGAGATGAGGTGCTTGGTTTCGCCGATGCCCGCCGAAATATGGAGCGCGTCGACCCCGGCGTCGACCAGCGGATTGACGAGTTGCAGCGTTTCTTCAAGCGTCATGCCGCCGGGAAGCCCGTCGTCGGCATTGTGCCGGTAAGAGATGGGAAAGTCGTCGCCAACCGCCTTGCGGATGGCCCGGATGACCGCGAGAGGCATACGCAGGCGGTTTTCCAGGCTTCCCCCGTAGGCGTCCTCCCGATGGTTCGTCAGCGGGGATACGAACTGGCTGATCAGGTAGCCGTGCGCGCCGTGGATCTCCAGCATGTCGAAACCGGCCTCCCGGACGCGGCGGGCGACCTGCGCGTGGGCGTCAATGATGTATTCGATATCCTCGACATCCAGCACCACGCTTTCGGCATGGCTGCAGAAGCGCGGCACATACGAAACCATGGGCGTGGCGAACCCGGAAATGGCCGGATTGACGCATCGCCCGCCGTGGATGAGCTGCAACGAAGCCCGCGCGCCGTGCGCTTTGATGGCTTTCGCCAGCTTGGAAAGCCCCTTGATCTTGCTGTCGTCCGCCGCGCTGATGCCCCGGATGAAGGCGGTCCCGCGCGGCTCCACGGCGGTTCCTTCGATGCTCACCAAGCCGACGCCGCCCTTGGCGCGCTCCGCGTAATAGTGGATCAATCGTTCGGTGACGTCGCCGCCCTTGGTGGCGAAGTTGGTCAGCATGGACGGCATGACGGCACGGTTGCGGACAACCAGCGTATTGATCGTGATGGGACTCAACAGACCTGATGTTGACATGATGTCTCCCGAATAGGTGGCGTCGGTGCGTCAGCACGGCGGACGCGAACGGTACGCGCCGGACACGCCGCAACGCCGTTGTATGAAATGAAAAAAGGACGAAGGCTTTGGTGTTTCACCGGGGACGGATGCCCGGGGGAGGCGGCTTGGGGCCGGCGGCGCCATCCCCAAGGAAAGGGGCATCCCATGCGCATGAGAACAGCAAGGACCGCGCCAAAACGGCCATTTGTGCCTTTTGGCTCAAATAACGTGCTCTTTCACGGCGTTATAAAAACAGCCCCAAAAGACAACAGACCATGTCTTGTAGGATAATCGGACATGAATGATCGGACATGTCCGATCATGGGACATCGGCTTGTCTCCTATGGACAAATCGGCTACGCTTTTCCCCGGCGGGATGGGCTGAAACGGCGCCCCGTGGCGCGCCGCCGATGCCGTCCGGCGGAAAAGGCCCGCCGGGCGCGGGATGTTCCGATTGAGCCGAGAGGGAATCCTATGGAAAACGCGGCGCCGGACAGCATGTTCGTCCAATGGCAGCGCTTCATGGCGGGGCAGGAGGTTGATCGGCGGATCGTCAAGCCGATGGTGTACGACTCGTGGGTCCGTTCCCGTGCCTACGGCGTCCGGCATGACCGGCGTCCCGAAGGCCGCGTGAACGACGCGCGCCTTGCCGAACTGCTCGCCGCGAACAGCGAATTCATCGAAAGCTCCAAAGTCATCATGGCGAAGCTCTTCACCGCCGTGGAGGACGCGAACAGTGTTATTTCCCTGACGGACAGCCAGGGCGTGGTGCTGCATACGCATGTCCACAGCAACAGGGGGCATCTCCTTCCCGGCCATATGCCGGGCTTCATTTTTTCCGAGCGCATCTGCGGGACCAACGGCATCGGAACCTGCCTGCACTGCGCGGCCCCTGTGGAGCTGGTCGGCGCGGAACACTACTGCGCCCACGATCATGTCTGGTATTGTTCCGCCGCGCCCATTTTCGATTCCAAGGCCAATCTCCTCGGCGTCTTCAACATTTCCATCTCGCGCGAAAGTTTCCACCACCATACACGCGGCATGGTGGAGGCCGCCGCCCACGCCATCACCGAACAGGTCTGCCTGCGCGAACTGCTGAGCGAACAGGCCGCGATCATGGAGCTGCTGGACGAAGGGCTGATCGTGGTGAACCACGAAGGGCTCCTGAAATCCATCAGCCAGAAGGCCTGCGCCATTCTGGGCATCCCCTCGCCGCAGGGTTCCGTCCACATCAGCCAGATCATCCCCGCCGCCGACATGCTGCACACGGCGCTGAACCGGCAAGTCGGCTTCCACGATCAGGAAGTGCTGCTCGATCTGCCGCAGGGGACCACGTCATGCCTGATCTCCGCCGCACCGACGCCGCAGAAGGGGGTGGTCTTCACGCTGCGGGAAGGGAAACGGATGCGCGAGCTGGCGACGCGGGCACTGGGCGCCAAGGCGACGTATACGTTCGATCGGATCATCGGCGAATCGGACTTGCTCAAGGAGACGATCCGGCAGGGCAAGCTCGCGGCGCACAGCGACATCACGACGCTCATCATCGGCGAATCCGGCACGGGCAAGGAATTGTTCGCCCAGGCCATACACAACGCGAGCAGCCGCGCCAACCAGCCCTTCGTCGTGGTCAACTGCGGCGCCCTGCCGCGCAATCTCGTGCAATCGGAACTGTTCGGCTATGACGAGGGCGCGTTCACGGGTGCGAGCCGCCAGGGAAAACCCGGCAAATTCGAACTGGCCGACGGCGGCACCGTCTTTCTTGACGAGATAGGGGAAATGCCGCTTGAGGCGCAGGTCAGCCTGCTGCGGCTGCTGCAAAACCGCGAGGTCACCCGCGTGGGCGGAAAGAGCGCACGGCGGATCAATATCCGCGTTATCGCCGCGACAAACCGCAATCTGGAAGAAGCCGTGCGGCAGAATGTGTTCCGGCACGACCTGTATTACCGGCTGAATGCGTTTCTCCTGAGCATTCCGCCCCTTGCCGCCCGGCACGGCGACGTGGAGCTTCTGGCGAATCATTTCCTGCACAAGTTTTCGGCGGCGCTCGGCAAGCACGTGCAGGCCATCAATGCCGAAGCGCGGGACCTGCTCTACCGGTACCCGTGGCCCGGCAACGTCCGCGAACTGGAAAACGCCATCGAGCGCGCCGTGAACGTCTGCGGCGGGCAAGAACTGATGCCGTGCGATTTCCCCTCGGCCATGCTTGAGCATGAGGCCGTCTCCGGCCCCGGCCGGAAAAACGGCTGGCTGTGGGCGCAGGAAACCGAAACCATCCGGAAGGCGATCCGCGAAACCAACGGGAATTTGCGGCAGGCCGCGATCCTCCTCGGCATTTCGCGCAGTACCCTGTATTTGAAGATAAAAAAATCCAACCTGAGCCGCGAGGAGCTTCTCGGCCCCTCCCCTGACTGAAGACAATCCCCGCCCTCGGTGCCTGTGCGCCATGATTGGCCCTTGTAACGTGTCCGGAGGGTAACATCAGCCGGGCACGCTGCAAGGGCCGGTTTTCCTGCCGCTCCGTTTTGCCGCCGCCGCTTGAGCATCGCGTTCGTCCCGGGCCGGGGATGGGTATCCCGCAGGCGGGCGATGGCGCATCGGAAGATGGCGAGGTTGATGCGCCGCATCGGGAAAGCTCAAGGGCTGGCGGGAGTTCCGCAGGGGATAAGGCCCGGCGGCTTCCCCTTTCGCGTGCCCGGCCCTGTTCCCCTTTAAGAGCGTCTGGTCCCCCAAAAGGCGCCTCCCTAAAAATTTCTTCACAATTTTTTACAAAAAACCCATACGCGCTTTACACTCGTACGCTATCTTCCCTTCAACAGGCATCTTGCATTGACTCATAATCCTTCGGAGTTTCATCATGAAAAAGCTTATGTCCTTTGTGTGCGCGGCCCTGTTCGCCTTTTCGTTTTGCGCGGTTATGCCTTCCAATGCGTTCAGCGCCGATCCCAACCGGCAGGAAGTGGAAAATCGTTTCGAGCTGAACAGCGCCACCGCCGAGGAGCTGGCCGGGACCGGCGCGGTTTCCCTTGAGGTTGCCAAGAAGATCGTCGAACTGCGCGATCAGCTCGGTTCGTTCCAGAGCTACGACGATCTCAACGAACTGGAACTCCCCAAGGATCAGATGGACAAGCTGCGTTGGAACACCACCATTCAGGGCATCGCCAGCGACTGCAACTGCTAGGGCGGGTGATCTGTAAAACGGCATGGAGGGAGGTCGGGGAGGGGGGACTTTTTTGAAGAAAGGGGCGAGCGTTCCTCTTTCCCTTCCCCGAACCTGCCTGCGCGGAGCCCCTCCCTTCCCAAAGGCTTTCGGTGCCGTCGAATCCCTGCTCACAGCCTTTTCCACCCCAGATCTTTGGAAGAAGCCACGTTATGGAAATGCCACGGCCTCCGGCGGTGCGGGCGGCCTATCCGCCGCTGGCCGGGTTCCGCCCGGTGCGGGCCTCCTCAGGCCGTTTTCGGGGAACCGCTTCATGGCCCGATGCGCGGGGCGCTTCCCGGAGGCCTGCACATAATGTTGCCGACAGGGAACATGCGGCGACGCGAACACTTTTATCCGAGAGGGGCATCCCATGCCTGACAGCTATTCCAGACGCCATTTCCTGAAATTGAGCGCGGCCCTGCTGGCTGGCGGCGCGGCGATCGCCGCGGCACCCGACGCGCGGGGCATGGGCTTTTCCGGAGTCCCGGACGTCGGCCCCGTGACCGAGATGAAAGGGTACTGTCCGTTCTGTCAGGTACGCTGCACCTACCGGGCGCGGGTGTCCGGCGGCAAGGTGCTGAGCCTCACCGGGGAAAAGGACAATTACTGGACCGGCGGGGCCATGTGCCCCAAGGGGATGTCCATCGTCGAGCTGATAGGGAGCCCTTACCGCATTACCGAACCCATGCGGCGCAAGGAAAACGGCGAGTGGGAGCGCGTCACCTACGCGCAGGCCGTGGACATGGTCGCGGAACGCATGGCCGAGGTCATCAAAAAACACGGCAAGGCCGCCGCCAACCGCGTCGGCATGACCATGCCCCTGTGGGACTGCCGCGAGAGCGAGATCGCCGCGCTCATGACCCTGCGCATCGCGGGCAGCGTGCACGCCATGCCTCCGGGCGAATCGTGCGTGTCCAGCGCCTCCAACATGCTCGGGATGATGATCGGCGTGAACTGCGGCTCCACCAAGGTGGACGAGCTGCTCAACACGAAAACCATCGTCCTGTGGGGGGCCAACGTCTGCGATCTCTATCCCCCGTACAGCCGCTGGCTGGAAATGGCCCGCGAAAAGGGCGTGAAGATCGTCTATCTCGATCCGCGCCGGACCAGGACGAGCCTGCTTGCCGACATACAGCTGCGCCCCCTGCCGGGCACGGACGGCGTTCTGGCCATCGGCGCGATCCGGTACATGCTGGAGACGGGCGCCTATGACGAGGAGCGGGCCAGGTTCCAGATCGAGGGATTCGACGAGCTGGCCGCCGAAACCGAGAGCTTTACCGTGGAGAAGGTCGCCTCCGTCACCGGGCTGAACCCGGAAGCGATCACGGCCTTTTACGGGACGCTGGCCCAGAGCCCGCGCACCGTGGTCTGGCTCGGCGGCTCGCTGTCCCGCTACTCCAACGGGATCATCGGCCTGCGGGCCATCATCCTGTTGCAGGCGCTGTGCGACAACCTCATCGGGGAAGGGAAGGGCATTCTCACCTTCCAGAGCGGCAAGCCCGAAGGGGACGAAGAGTTCGTCGATCATTTCTTCGGCGAGACGAAAACGCCCAAGATGAATTTCCGCCGCCTGCGCAATGCGATGGAAAAGGGGACGCTGGACATCCTGTTCCTGAACTCCAGCTACCGCCGCTATCCAGACAGCAAGGGCGTGCGCAAGGCCATCGACAAGGTGCCCTTCGTCGTGCACTGCGGGTTCTTCCTGACCGAGGAGACCGAAGCGGCGGATCTGTTCGTGCCCGCCACCTTCGGCCCGGAAAGCCAGGGGTCGGGCTACGGCAACGAGCAGCAGGTGGTCTGGCGCGAGAAGATGGTGCAGGCCCCCGGCTCCTGCGCCCCGTCATGGCAGTTCTACCGCGATGTGGGCCGCAAGCTCGATCCCGGGCGCTACCCGGACTTCAAGGACCCGGAGGATCTCTACCGCCGCTTCTCGGCGCTTGTCCCTTCATGGAAGGGGATGACCCTAGAACGCCTGCGGGAATCCCCCGACGGCCTGGTCTGGCCCCTCTATTCATTGGAGGACAAGGAACGGACGGGCAGCGTGTTCGCGGAAGGGAAACTGCTCACGCCGTCCGGCAAGATGAAGGCGGTGGATACCCTCTTCGGGCGCTTCCCCCAGTGGGACTATCCCAAGGGCAGCCCGCTGGGCAAGGGCCGCTCCGACGACTTTCCGCTGGTCCTCACTCAGGGCAAGCAGCTGTGGCACTGGCAGCAGACGCTGACCAACTTTTCCAAGGCCGTCGCGCAGTTCTCGAACGGGCGTTTCATCTGCCTGCACCCCGAGACGGCGCAGGGGCTCGGACTGACGCAAGGGGACCGGGTCATGCTGGAGACGTCCGTGGGCGGCATCGAAGGCTGGGTGGACATTACGGAAAACGTCCTGCCCGGAACCATCTTCACGCCGTCGAACTGCAACGCCACCACGCCGCTGCCGGAGAACCGGAGCGAGCACATCAGCAGCATCCTCCCCAATTACTGGGACCGCATTTCCTGCCAGCACAACGGCGTAGGCTGCCGGCTGCGCAAGCTGGGGTGAGGGCGTCCATGACGGCGTGAAAACCGGCGGGGGGACCGCCGCATCCCGTGGAGAATCCGATGTCCCGTTATATCATGGCGATAGACGCCAACAAATGTATCAACTGCAAGGCCTGCGTTCTGGCCTGCCAGCAGCGTAACGGCACGCCGTACGGCCACTCCCGCAACTGGGTCCGCGAGACGCCGGACAAGCTTTCTCTGCTCGGGACGGCCTATCAGCCCGGCGCGTGTATGCACTGCGACCATCCCCTGTGCGTGGAGGCGTGCCCGACCCACGCGACCTACAAGGCCGACGACGGAAGCGTGGGCATCGATCCCGAACGCTGCATCGGCTGCGGCGGGTGCATCGAAGCCTGTCCCTACGGCGCGCGCTACAAGCATCCGGTGACCGGAAGGGTGGACAAGTGCGACTACTGCCGCCGCGCCACGCCGGGGCAGGTTCCGGCCTGCGTGCAGGTGTGCCCCGTCCGCTGCCGCGTCTTCGGGGATGCGGACAACCCGGACGATCCCGTGGCCCGGGCGCTCGCGGGCAACCGGCACGTGTATGTGGTCCCTCCCGACTTCGACGCGAAACCCACGCTCGCCTATCTGAACGGCACGACGCCCACGGACTGGCCGCGCAGGAAGGACGTGCCCCCGGCGCTGGCCGCCATCGGGCCGCTGTCCTCCGTGGTCAAGGCCTTCGGCGGCCTGGCCCTGTTCGGGGTCATCGGCGTGTTCGTCAAACAGTTGTTCTGGCCTTCCGACTCCGGCAAGCCGTCCGACAAAGGAGACCGGCCATGATCAGACGCCATTCGGCCACCGCCATTTTCATGCATTGGTACAACGCGGCCTGCTGGCTGCTCCTGCTGTTCACGGGGTTCGCCCTGCTGGAGAATCCGCTCATGCAGCCGGTGGGGGACTGGTGGAGCTCCTTGTGGACCGGGGCGTTCGGCGCGCTGGGGCTGCTCAGGCTGCACGTCGTCGTGGGTATGGCGTGGATCGTCCTGTATGCCGTCTACCTGCTCATCCGGGCGCGGGCGGAGGCCCTGCCGTTCCTGAAGGAAATCACCGATCTGCACATCGGTTCCGATCTGGTGTGGTGCCTGCGGAAAGGCTTGTGGCTGGTGCTCGGGGAACGGCTCATGCGCCGCCTCGGGCTCGATCCCGAACTTCCCCCGCAAGGCTTTTACAACGCCGGGCAGAAGCTCGTGGCGATCATCGCCGTCCTGTGCAGCCTTGGGCTCGCCCTGACCGGGCTGATCCTCGTGTTCGCCTCCGGCAGGCCGGGGACGGAGGGGCTCCTGCAGATCTGCCTGCTCGCGCATTTCTGCTGCGCCGGGCTGATGGCTGTTTTCCTGCCCGTGCACATCTACATGGCGGCCTTCGCACCCGGAGAGGCCCCGGCGCTGCGGTCCATGTTCACCGGATACGTGCCGCTGGAGCACATCAGGCACCACAACCCGCTGTGGTTCCGCAAGCTGGCGGAATCGGAAAAGGAATAAGGCCCGTTTCTTTTGAAACGGCAGGGAGGCATTGGGGAAGGGGGACCCTTCTGGAGACTATGCTTTTCCCTCCCCAAACCCGCCGATGCGGACATTCCTCACTTTTCAAAGGCGTTTGTGTTGATTGAATCCCTGTTCCCGGCGTTCCCTGAAACGGGTTTTCCTTTGAGGGGCCGTTCAACCGGGAAACTAACCGTGCTGGCGGGGCGCACCGTCCGGGAATCCTCCGGCGCTGCGAAACCCGTTGCCCTCTCATTCCACCCGCCGATCCCCGAGAACGGCGGCGCGTATTGCCGGAACCATTCCTGATGAGGAGCTTATGAACCGTTTGAGCGCCGCCATCCTGCTGTTCGCCGTGCTGTTTTGCCTTCCCCTATCCGCCGGGGCGGGGGAACCGCTGGCGGCGGTTTCCGAATCCGAGCTTGCCCGCATCGTCCATGAAGGCGACGGCAGGCCGCTTGTGCTTGTCTATTGGGCGTCGTGGTGCGGCCCCTGCCGCCATTTCCGGGAAAAGCTGGAAAAGATCCGGGCCGGATACCCCGAGAGCGAGCTGCGTATGCTCGCCGTTTCGCTGGACAGGGACCCCGGAATGGCTGCGTCCTGCCTTGCCCGGAGCCCGTTGCCGTATCCGGCCCGGATCGGGGATGCGGAGCTGATCAAAGCCCGCTCGGGAATGCCCGTGCCCACGACCATCCTGTACCGCCGGGACGGGAGCGTGGAGCGCGAGCTTGTGGGCGACGTTTCGGAAAAGCGGCTGGGGCATTACGTGGGGCGGATCGTGCGCCGCTGAGTGCCGGGAGGCATCGCGTTTCCGGCGGGATGGGAAGAAATGTGTTCCCGCGCGTCCCCGGCTCCCTTTTGAGAAGGCAACCGTCCGGAAAAATTGACAGCCGTTGGAGGAACGCTCTATAACATGAGAAAGCGCCGGATTGCACAAGCCTCCCGGCGCGGGGACATCCGGGGACGGCCCCGGCAAGAGCGGGCGGCGGTTGGACGTCGGAAGGAGCGGGGACATGGATGGTTATGCGGGAAAGGGGCATCAGGTGCTGCTCATCGATGACGACAGCGAATTTTGCGAGCTGATGGCGGATTACCTCGACGTGCACTCGTTCGCCGTTTCCTCCGTGCACACGGGGACGGCGGGGATCGAGGCCGCCAGACGTCAGGAATACGACGTCATCCTGCTGGACATGCTGCTGCCGGATATTTCGGGGATTGAGGTGCTGCGGCACCTGCGCACGGAAACGCGCGCGCCGGTCGTCATCCTGTCCGCCCACAACGAGGAGACGGACCGCATCGTCACCCTTGAGCTCGGCGCGGACGACTATGTGCCGAAAACCTTCTCCGCGCGGGAACTGCTCGCCCGCATCCGGGTTGTCCTGCGGCGCATGGAAAACGCCGGGCTTCCGGAAGGCTCGGACAGGCAGGACGGTATGCTCTGTATGCACGGGCTGTGCATGAATCCCCAGACCCTGAAAGTCACGCTGAACAACGAGCCGAGATCGGAAGAGCACACGTC
>ERZ506905.199-NODE-199-length-31550-cov-6.53196_pt1 | contig 31550 bp, 24 predicted proteins | sample MGYA00513175_ERZ506905 | MGnify/ENA metagenome assembly ERZ506905
GGGCTGATCGAGGACCGTTTCGCACCCATCATCACCCAGAAAGCGCAGCAGCACCACTGCGAGGTGGTCAAGACGCTCTTTGCCCCGGATGACGCGGATCTCATCGTTCAGGGCGTGCGCGACCTGCTTGACGCCGGGGCGGACTTCATCGTCACCACGGCGGGCATGTCCGTCGATCCCGACGACCTCACCCGCAAGGGCCTCACCGAGGCGGGGCTTACGGACACCCTCTACGGCGTGCCCGCGCTGCCCGGGACCATGACCCTCATCGGCCGCATCGGCGGCGCGCAGATCATCGGCGTGCCCGCGTGTGCGCTGTTCTTCAAGACCACCGTTTTCGACATCATCCTGCCCCGTATGCTCGCCGGGGTGCCCATCACCCGCCTCGATCTCGCCAAGATAGGCAACGGCGGCCTGTGCATGGAATGCAAAGTCTGCACGTTCCCCAAGTGCCCCTTCGGGAAAGTCTGATATACGGCCCAAAAGTATGAAGGGAAGCCTTTCTTCGGAAAGCGCTTCCTTTTTTTATGCGAACAGAGCGTCGGCGTTGCTGCAGTAGCGGTCCAGATCCGCGTCGCCGAGTTCCGCCTTTTCCTGGAGGTGCATCATGGCGTCGCCCGGATCGTACAGCGGGTAATCGCTGCCGAACAAGATGCGATCCTGCGGATGCTTGTGGAGGATGGCCTTGAGAAGATCGGGCTGGATGAACGGGGTACAGCTTGAAGTATCCAGCCACACGTCGCGCCCCACGAGCGCCTTGAGGGAGTGTTCCCACTGATGATACCCGCCGAGATGCCCGGCGATGCAGCGGAGGCGCGGGAAACGATCCAACAGCGCCGCCAGCTTGTACGGGCAGGAAGGATTCTTTTCCGGCGGCACGTTGTCCCCGATATGGAACAGGAAGATGAAATCGTCCTGTGCGGCCTCGAACATGGGCAGGAGCCGGGGATCGTCCAGCCAGAAATGCTGGAAATCGGGATGGAGCTTGAGCCCGCGTATGCCCGCCGCCTTCAGGCGTTCCAGCTGGCTCTCCCACGCTTCGTAACCGGGGTGCAGAGTGCCGAAAGCCGTCACTTCGGGGTGCTCGCGCTGGAGCGTGACGGCGTAGTCATTGGCCGGGACGACCTGCCCCGGCGTGGTGGCCGCGCACAGCACCACACAGCGGCCTATGCCGGAACGCTTTTCCCGCAGCAGCAGATCGGCGATGGTCCCTTCGCCCACGCAGTCGAGCTGATAGGCTTCGTTAAGATGTTCCACCGCATGGCGGGCGATTTTCGGGTGAAAAGCGTGCGTATGAATGTCTGTAAACATGATCCTGTCCGAAGGCTGATTCAGGGAAAAAGGCCCGCGTTCTTCCGCGGGCGCAGTTCCTGAACATACGTCCGGCGCGGCCCGTTGTCCACAGGCCGCGCCGGACGGCCTATACCCCGAACAGCCGTTTCACCGCGCCAAGCTGCGTATCGTCGAGCGCGCCGCCGTATCCCCGGGAAACGGGCTCCAGCCCGCCGAACTTGGCGGCGACGGCGGCCTTGATGGTCGTCACGAAGTCGTCGCCTATCGTATAGATGGACGAAAGCCGCCCGATTTCCCTGTGCGCCGCGCACAGATCCTCGAACTGCCCCGAGCGGAACGCCGTTTTCGCCTGCGTAAACAACTCGGGGACCACGTTGTTCAGCCCGGACAGCACACCGTCCCCGCCGTTCATCAGGTTGGGGATGAAATACTCGTCGAACCCGCACAGCACCGAAAAGTCCTCGCGCACCTCGGCCACGGCCCGCACGATGGCCCGCGTATGCGAGGCGCAGTCCACCGTATCCTTCACCCCCATGAACCGGGGGAACCGGGCGGCGAGCTTGGCGATCAGGCCCGCGTCCACGTCGCACCCCGTGCGCGCCGGGAAATTGTAGATGAGCCACTCGCCCTCGAAACGCCCGCCCAACGTATCGAAATACGCCTCAAGCTGGCGCGGGGTCTGGGCGAAATAGTAGTGCGGCAAGGCCATGACCGCTTCATAGCCTTCCGAATAGGCAGCATCCGCCAGACGCGTCATGTCTTCCATGCAGGTGCCGGACACGTTGGCGATCAGCGGCAAGTGGGTCATGGTCCGCGCCGCATGGATCAGGCTGACCCGCTCGTCCATGCTCAGGGCCGTGAACTCCCCGATGCTCCCCATCAGCAGGACGCCGTCGGTCCCGGCTTCCGACAGCCGGGAAAAATGCTTTTCCAGCGCGGCAAGATCAAGCTTCCCGTCCGCGTCAAACGGCGTGATCGAAGGGCACCACGCTCCCGTATATTTTTTCTTGTTTTCCGGCATGATTCGCTCCTTTGACCGCACTGTTGCACGAAGAGGGTGTTTCCAAAGCTTTCGGCTGATGGGGAGCGAGCGGCCGCGCAATCCCCCCATGCATGGGACGGCGCGGCGCGTCCGCGAAAACGGACAACTCCCCATCAGGCGAAAGCTTTGGAAACGGGAGGGGAAAGTCCCCTCCTCCCTGTCATTCCTTTACCAGCCGCCCATATGCCGCACCGTACAGGACGACGCAGACGAAGCAGCACAGCGGCAGGAGAAACGCCGCCGCGGTGTGCGTGTAGTCCGCGATCAGCCCCATAAAATACGGCATGATCGCCCCGCCCACGATAGCCATGATCATGTACGAGCCGCCGAGCTTCTTGCGGGTCCCGAGGTTCTTGGTCCCCATCGCAAAAATGGTCGGGAACATGATGGAAATGAAGAAGAACACCGCGATGAGGGCGATGACCGACACGTATTCGACGGCCGTGAACACCACCCCCGTCAGGATCACGCATACGACGCCGTACACCGCGAGCAGTTTCGCGGGCGCGATTTTGGTCATGATGCCCGTGCTCACGAAACGGCCTATTAGCAGGCAGAGCATGGCGATGGACAGGAAGAACGCGCCTTGCTGCGCCGTGCCGCCGGGCCAGCACTCGATGTACAGGTTGATGAAGAACGCCCCGATGCCGACCTGCGCCGCCACATAGAGGAACTGCGCCGCCACCCCGGCGACGAATTCCTTATGGGCCAGCAGGGAATGTTTCATCATGGCCGCCTCGTCCGCCTCCTCGTTGCTCCGCAAATCGGGCAGTTCGGCCTTGGCGAACAAAATGACCAGCAGGATCACCACGCAGGCGATGCCCACATAGGTCATCCTGACGGCATCAAGCCCGCCTCCGCCGCTGGCCTCGTCGCCGCCGAAGAACAGCAGCCCCCCGAGCAGCGGCCCGGTGAATTGCCCAAGCCCGTTAAAGGACTGGGAAAGGTTCAGGCGGGTTTCGGCGGTTTCCGTGGAACCCAGCGCCGATGAATAGGAGTTGGCCGCCGTTTCCAGACATCCGAGCCCGAGCGCGATGACGAACAGGGCGAACAGGAAGAACGCGAAGCTTGCGACGCCCGCCGCCGGGACGAACAGCAAGGCCCCGATTGCGTACAGGCTCAGGCCGCACAGGATGCCCGCCTTGTAGCCTTTCCATTCCATGAACAGTCCGGCGGGGATCGCCACAACGAAATAAGCCCCGAAATACGCGGCCTGAATGAGCCCGGACTGGGCCTTGGACACGTTGAGCGTCACCTGAAAATGCTTGTTCAGCACGTCGATGAGCCCGTAGGACAGGCCCCACATGAAAAACAGCGTGGTGACGAGGATAAACGCCTTGCGGTATTGGGGACTGGTTATCTGGCTCACGGCGAACCTCCCTCAGCGGGCCGTCAAGGTACGGTCGAGATGCGTGTAGCCGCCGTCCACCACAACCCACTGGCCCGTGGTATGCGACGACAGCGGCGAAAGCAGGAACACCGCCATGTCCGCCAGTTCCTCCACCGTGGTCATCCGGTGCCCCAAGGGGATGTTGCGGACGATGGTTTCCAGCTTTTCCGCCGGGCGGGGGAATGTGTTCACCCACCGTTCATAGAGCGGGGTCCAGACCTCGGCGGGGACCACGGCGTTCACCCGGATGCCGTCCTTGAGATAGGATGCGGCCCATTCGCGCGTCAGGGACAAAATGGCCCCCTTGGCGGCGGTGTAGCCGCTGGTTCCGCCCTGCCCCGTGAGCGCGGTCTTGGAGCTGACGTTGAGGATGCTCCCCTTGCTCTTTTTCAATTCCCCGATGCAGTAGTGCGCCATCGTGTAGTAATGGACGAGGTTGCGCTCAAGCGAAACCCGGAATGCCTCCACCCCGGTTTCGAGGCTGACGTTGTCATTGCCCCCGGCGCAATTGATCAGGCCGTCGATACGCCCGTACATGGACACGGCTTCCTGAACGGCGTCCGCGCAGGCTTGCTCATCGGTCAATTCGATTTGGATGAAATGCATGAGCGGCTGGAGCGCCCGCACTTCGGCCCGGAAACTCTTTTGCAGCGGGCTGCGCCCCAGAATCACCGGAATCGCGCCCTCACGGGCCAGCGCAACGGATATGCCGCCGCCGATGCCGGAACCGCCGCCGGTCACGAGATACACTTTGTCCTTTATCCGCAAATCCATGACATGCTCCTGCGTTTAGAGATTGCCGATGCCGTACACGCGGCAGGCGTTGCCGCCCCATACGGCATCCCGCTCCGTCTCGGAGAGGGACGCCATGGCCTTCCCGGCCAGCCCGCACACCTGATCGTACGTTCCGGACAGCAGGCAAACGGGCCAGTCCGAACCGAACAGCAGCCGGGAGGGCCCGAAACATTCCAGAGCCGCGTCGAGGTATGGGAGCAAATCCCGCTCGTCCCAGCCGTGCCAATGGGCTTCAGTGATCAGTCCGGACAGCTTGCAGCTTACATGCTCCTGCGCCGCGAGCGGGGCGATGCGCCTGGCCCACTCCGCCGCGCTCTCATGCCGGACATCCGGCTTGCCGAGGTGATCCAGCACGAGCGGCCCCAGATCGTGCCGCCCGCAGAAGGCAATGGCGGCGGGCAGATCTTTCGCGTGGACCAGGACCTCGTAGACCTTGCCCCCCCGCTGGAGCGTTTCCACGCCACGGTTGAACCGCCCATCTTCCAGAAACGCCGAAGGAGACGGCTCGTCCTGCACCTGATGGCGGTATCCCTTGAGCACGGAGGACGAGGCCCGAGCCTCAAGCCGGGCTTCCAGATCGCCGGCCCGAAGATCGATCCAGCCCACGACCCCCAGAATCCACGGATTCGACGACGCCAGCCCGAGCAGGAAGTCCGTCTCCGCCTCCGAAGCCCGGGCCTGCACCGTCACCGAACCGCCGATGTGCCGGATGTCCAGTTCAAACCGCAGCTCGGCGGGCAGGAAGTCCCGTTTCAGGACGGCCATATCATCGCCGATCCAGCCGTATGCGGCCGGATCGAACCGCCAGAAATGCTGATGCGCGTCCACGCGCCATACCGTACTCATCGTCTTCCTCCTTCACAGGCCCCAGCGAAGCAGCCTTGTATGGGATCCCGGCCCCGTTTCATGCGGCGGCCCCGCCAACGGCAACGGCCTCAAAGAAGAGGGGAACTCTTTCCGGAAGAGAGAGGCCCGTGTGGAGATCCCGTTCTCCGGAATGGCACCCCCTCCCCAGCCTTTCCGCCCGCTACAGCGACACCTCGCGCTTCCAGAACAGGAAATCATGCTGCCCGAGCCGATCGGCCTTGGTGGAGTACCGCCCGCTGGCGGTGTCGAGCACCTTTTCGAGCAACCGGTCAGCCGCCGCCGCAATGGGTTCCCCGTCAATGATCGGGCCGCAGTCAAAATCGATCAGGTCGCTGAGCCGTTCCGCCACCGCCGTATTGGTCGCCACCTTGATCACGGGCACAATGGGATTTCCGGTGGGCGTCCCCAGGCCGGTGGAGAACAGCACCACGGTCACGCCCGCGGCCACGAGCCCGGTCACGGCTTCCACGTCGTTGCCCGGCGTACAGACGAGGGACAGCCCGGCGTCCGGCATGGGTTCCGCGTAATCGAGCACGGCGCTGATCGGGGCCTTGCCGCCCTTCTTCGCCGCGCCAGCCGACTTGATGGCATCGGTGATCAGCCCGTCGTGGATGTTCCCGGGGCTGGGGTTGTCGGAGATGGAAGCCCCGCAAGCGTTGGCGGCTGCCTCATAACGGCGCATCAGCTCAAGGAAGCGCGCCTTGTCTTCCTTACGGATGCAGCGGGAAATCATGTTGGCTTCCACGCCGCACAGCTCGGGGAATTCCGCCAGAGCGGACCCGCCGCCGAGCGTCACCACGCGATCCGAAACTTCCCCGATGACAGGATTGGCCGAAATGCCGGAAAAGCCGTCCGAGCCGCCGCACTTCACTCCAAGCTTGAGTTTCGAGAGCGGCACGGGGCGGCGCTCCACCAGATCGGCGTTCTTGAAATGCGCCAGCGTTTTGCGGACCGCCTCTTCCATCATCTTGACTTCGCTGGACCAGTCCTGTTGCCGCAGCAGGATGCAGGGCTTGTCGAAACCAAGGTTCCGCTCCCGCAGCGCCTCCTGAAACAGCCCGATCTGCGCCTTCTCGCAGCCAAGGCTGAACACGGTGAGCCCCGCCACGTTGGGATGGTCCGCGTAGGCGGCCAGCATCCGGCACAGGGTCCACGCATCCTGAGCCGTACCGCCGCACCCGCCGTTATGGGTGATGGCCCGGATGCCGTCGATGTGCGGGAAAGGCCGGGGCGCGGGCGCGCAGCCCGTGCCGCCCACCAGCGACCGCGCGAAGTCCGCCAGATGGTCCCCCGCGTACCCGAGCGTCCGTTCCAGCGCGTCACGCAACTTCAGAGCGTTGCGGTTCTCACAGAACACCAGCGGGATGATGAGCCAATAGTTCGCGGTCCCCACACGCCCGTCGGGGCGGATCACGCCGTCAAACGTGCGGTTCGCCCAGCGGGAGACGTCCGGGGCCTTCCACATGTACGGAACGGCGTCGCTCAGGTCGACTTCCGCCGCGTAGTGGACCACGTTGTCCACGGTGATACGCTCGCCGGACTGGAGCGGGGCGACGGCCTTGCCCACGGGCACGCCGTACAGCGTAACGATGCCTCCCACAGCCACGGGTTCCCGGGTAAACTTATGCTTGGCGGGGACATCCGTAACCAACTGGATACGTTGCCCGTCGTTTTCGATGATGTCGCCTTGAGCCAGATCGCGCAGAGCCACAATCAGATTGTCTTTCGGATCGATACGGAGGATTTTCTGCATAGCCGAATCCTTTGGACGGGGACCCCGCCCGGCATGGCCCACGGACATTCCGCGCGGCGCGCACAAAAAAAGGAAAGCCGAACGGTACGCCCGACTTTCCATTTATAATTCGCTGAAATAAAAGATAAATGATTATATGAACGCGCTAACGCGCCGCGCGCTGAGAAATATCCCCGCGCCGAAGGGCCGCGAAACGGCCGCCTCCCTTGGGGGAGAAAACGCGGGGCAGGGTTTTACAGGGAACAGCTCCCACCGCCCGTGGTGAAGATGGACAGAGGCCTTTCCGTATAGATACGGAAACTGCCCGTGGGATCATAGTCGATGAACACCGCGCCCACCTGATCCATCAGCGCCTTTTCCATGCAAAAATGAAATTCCCCGACATCCTCGGTCACGTCGCCTTCTTCCGGCTCATCCAGAGCCAGTTCAAAGTTGGTGCTGTGTCAGCCGCTGGAACCCTTTTCGATGCGGATCGTACGAGCCGCGTTACGCCCCCGGAACGTCCGCAGATCGTCGAGGACAGAATCGGATAGAGTGATCATAGGTATCGCCTCACTGTTGGATTGATGCCGGAACGGCCCGGCGGGGACCTTCCGGTTGCATCGCCAGCATATACGGAATGCGCCCCGTTGGAAAGAAGCGGGCTGAGGGCAGGGAACCCCGCCTCGGCAGCCGGGTGCAAGCCGGAAGAAACGTTTCATCACCCTACCCGGCTCTTTTTCAGCAAAAAACGGTGTCCCCTTCCCGCCGACGCAGGTTCCGGCTTTACCCATCATCCGCGAACGGCTCCACGGGCACGCTGCGCCGCCCACATCCGTCCATGCGCAACAAGGCGACGCGACGCCCTCCGCCTCCCCTTCCGCAATGTCTCTAGGAGACTTCACCTCCGCTCTGGGATACCATCATCCAAGAAGAACCGGATCAGGAGGACAGCAATGAAACAACACGCCATAACGCTGGCACACGGCACCTATACGGAATTGAAAGACACGGAAGGCGCCAAGGGAACGGAAGACAAGCTGCTCTGGCTGGACATTCAGGGAACCAGCGAGGAGCTGACCCATTTTCTCAAGGAGCGGCAAATCCCGCCGTTCCTGAGGCGGCGCGTCCTGTCTTCGCAACGGTTCCCGTCGGTATTTTCAGGGAACGACTATGTGCTCCTCAGCGTCCCGGCCCGCAAAACATGGGTGCAGAAACGGTCCGTCTCCATCACGTTCATCCTGTTCGCGCAGGAGGTCATCACCCTCTGCCGTGACGAAGGCTACAATTTCGACGGGGAACGCAAACAGCTCGCGGAAGGCGACACCGCCAGCATCCGTTCCGCCTCGGACCTGCTCATCGCCCTGCTCGACAGCCTTGTGGAAACGAATATCTGCAACTTCATCGAAGCCCGCTCCCAGACCGAGAACCTTTCCCTGCATGTGGACAACGCCTCGGGCAAAATCTCCGAGCAGACCATCCTCGACACCCGCCGCCAGATCAACCACCTGGTCAACCAGTTCGAGGATTTCTTCTATGGCCTTGCCGATCTGCACGCGCTCACGCCCCACGCCATGCTCTCCGACGCCGTGCGCGAAAAGCTCCGGGACATCCGGGACGCCCAAAACCACCTCGCCAAGAATACGCTCCGGCTGGTGACGCGGCTTTCCGAGCTGCTCCAGCACTGCCAGTTCGTACTCCAGCAACAAACCGACCAACGCCTGCGCCAACTCACGGTCCTCTCCGCGATCTTCATGCCGCTCACGCTGATCACCGGCGTTTATGGGATGAATTTCGCCTATATGCCCGAAACGGGCTGGCGATACGGCTATTATGCCACGCTGGCGGGCATGGTCTGGCTCGCCATTTTCCTGTGGATTACCCTCAAACGGAAAGGCTGGTTCCGGTAAGGCCCGCTGGCGGAATCCGCCCTCGGAGCCGCCTCCGTCTGACGCGGGATAGTACGGAAATCAACGTGAAGCAAAGGCCAGCATGAGCGCAAGGCCCAGAAAGATGCATCCGGCAATACGGTTCATAAGCATTTGCGCGCGATCGGAACGGTTGAACCATGTCGCCATCCTGCCCCCGAGCGCGGCGATGGCCGTAAAGACGATGAGGCAGGCCAGCTCATACAGACCGCCGAGCGACAGGATCTGGAGCGTCGGGTGGCCGCGTTCCGGCTCCACGAACTGCGGCAGCACCGCAAGGCAGAACAGCGTCACCTTGGGGTTGGTGATGTTGGAGAGGAACCCCCGCCGGTAAAGCGTGCCGTATCCGGGGAACAAAGACTGTGTGAGGAAGGCCCGGAACACCCCGGACCGGAAGGATTGCCACGCGAGGTACAGCAGATAGGCCGCTCCGAGGAACTTCAACGCCGTGAACGCGGCCTCCGAGGTCTGGAACAGGACGGCCACGCCGAGCGCGACGGCCAGCGTGTGCCCGAGCAGCCCGGTCATAAGGCCAAGCGTCGTGAGCACACCAGCCCGCATCCCGTACAATGAGGACTGCGTCAGCACGATGATGACGTCCGGCCCCGGCGTCATAGCCATCAGCAATGATGCCACAAAAAACGCACACGTCGTTTCGAAAGAAAGCATACGACCTCCGCAGGCGTTGCTCTACCGGAAAGCCCGAGGAGTTTCAATCAAAGGGAGAAGCGCCGCAGGGCCCCCGTTTCAAACACGAGGCACGGACGCGCCTCTCCCTTCCGCCTCTTCCGAAGCGTCCACAAAAGATCGTACGGCAAACAGCCGGGGGTACGTTCCCCCGCCCATCGGCACAGAGCAAAACATTCCCACATGCGGCCTTACAAAACCGCCCACCCGCCATATCCTGGGGCCGTGAATCATCCCTCCAATGAGCCGGAGGCGTTGCTCTTCATCAAAAAGTCACGTTCGAACACGCCCGGAGGCACGGGCTTCCCGAACAAGAACCCCTGTATAAAATCAAGCCCCATCAGCCGCACGCGGTCGAATTCCTCCTCGCGCTCGACGCCCTCCAGACAGACCTGGATGTTCACGTCATGACAGAGCGCCACCACAAAATGGATGAACGTGGCGTCGAACTGGCTGGTCAGGATGTCGCGGACAAAAGTCCTGTCGATCTTGACCACATCCGCGGGGGAATTCTTGAGCATACCGAGCGAAGAATAGCCCGTGCCGAAATCATCCATCGCGATACGGATGCCGAGGTTTCGGATGCTCTCGAACACAGCCCTGATACGGGCATTTTCACGAATCATGCAGCTTTCCGTAAATTCAACCGTCAGATTCGCGGGGGACAGATCCAGCCGCTTCAACGTGTCGTTGATAAACGGAACCATGCTGTTTGAAACGACTTGCAAGTATGAAAGATTGATACTGATTTTAAGATCAGGACGGCTCTTCGTCCATGCCTTGCACTGTGCTGCGGCCTCCCGGAACACCCACCTGCCGAAGGGGATGATGAGACCGCTCTGCTCCAACAGGGGGATAAACTCGCCGGGGGACACGGAGCCGTATTTCGTGCACGTCCAGCGGGCCAGCGCTTCCGCGCCCACCACATGCCGCGTATCCACGGCTATCTGCGGCTGGTAGACAAGCTCAAACCCTTCGAACTGCCGCTCGATGCTCTCGCGCAGCAATTCCACCAACTCCAGCGAACGCATTTCCTGTTCGAGGATGGCGCGGCTGAAAAAGACGATCCGGTTCCTGCCGAGCTTTTTGGCGTACTTCAGCGAATGGCTGGCATACTCCGACAATTCCGTATAGCCTGAGGCGTCCTCGGGATAGCTCGCGCTGCCCGCCGAGATGGTGCAAAAATACTTCTTGCCGTCGTATTCCTGCTGGGAACGGAAACTTTCCGAAAGGGAGCGGTACAGCTCCATCATTTCAAACCGTTCCCCGCTCACCGTGATGCCGAATTCGTCACCGTCCAAACGGTATACCGAGGCCGAAAGCGGGAGCATCCCCTGAATCCGCTGGCCGATCACGCGCAGGATCTCATCCCCGAAGCTCTTGCCATACAATTCGTTGATATGCTTGAAGCCATCCAGACCGAGGACGAGCAGATGCAGGGGATGCTCGGGCCGCTTCTCCAGCATGGACTCGATGTCCTCTTCGAATTTCAGCTTGTTGAACAGCCCGGTCACGTGATCGATTTTGTTCTTCTGGCCCAGATTGGTGATGAACCCGGCGAACAGGCTCGGCTCACCGTCCTCATCACGCTCCAGATAGCCCCGGCAGCGGACCCAGATCCACTCGCCCTTACGGTTTTTCGCCCGGTATTCGACGCAATGGAAATCGGACCGCCCGTCAGCGATGACCTGATTGGCCTCCATGAAGGCGGCCTTGTCGTCCGGGTGGACCTTGCTTCCCCAGACGGCGGCGGCATTTTCCACGATGGACTGCGGGAGGCCGAACTCCTCCACCATCGACGGCGAGTAACGGAATATTCCGGTCTTCATGTTGGAGACGAAGACATAGGAATCGGTGCTTTTCACCAGCGCGTTGTACAGGCGCAGCGAATCGTACTCAAGAGCTTCCGGGGGAATATCCCCACCACCCACTTGCTTCTCGTGAAGCCGCCGTTCCGCTTCGCGGATATGGGCGCGTTTCTTTTGCTCATACATGCTTTCGTCGGCTTTTGAGAGCACCTCGGTCACCGTCATCCCACACCCCGGCATCACCTTGAAACAGCCGAAACTGAACTCCAGCGAATAGGGGAGACGGAGCTGCTCCCTCCGTGCCTTCAGCCGTTCCAGCACGCCCGTTACCAGCCCGTCCACGACGTGGCGATTGGTATCGTGGAACAGGACGACGAACTCGTCCCCGCTGAGCCGGAAGCACATGTCCGGCGCGTGCAAGCTCCGCTGCATCTCCTGCGCGATGGTGCGCAATGCGCGGTCGCCTTCCACATGGCCGTATAGATCGTTGATTTCCTTGAGCCTGTCCAAATCGAACATCCCTACGATCAAGGAAGCCTCTTCCCTGTCGAGGCGTACCAGCGCGTCGGCAAGCGCGGCCTTCCCCGCCCTGCGGTTCAAAAGCCCGGTCAGTTCGTCGTAGTTCGCCTCCTTGTGCAGGCGGAGGGAATCCGTAATATCCACAGACTGTTGCAAGTGTACGAGGGAACCGTCCGTCCAGCGCATCAGGCTGTCGCTGTTGTCATAGATCCGCCCCGTCAGCGTGTTCCGCTCCTCCCACCGAAAGACCTGATTCTGATTCGCGTCGGCCATGAGCCTGTCCACAGGACAGAACGGGCAGCGCCCGTTCATCCCGGATTGCAGCACCTGCCAGCAGATACCCCCCTCAGGATGTTCGAGCTTAAAAACATCCTTCATGAATTTATTCATATACAGGATGGCGTCCGTGTGGGGATCGGTGACGTACAAACCGACTTTCACCTGATCCATCGCCGCATTGAGCACGCCGATATGAAACGATTGCTGTTCGCAATGTGCTTTTCCCGCGAAGAAAAACCCGAGCATGGCGCACACAAGCCGTAAAAAATCCTGCTCCCGATCCAGCCACTCCGTTTCTCCGGACTCCCTGCCGACAAGCAGCAAGCCGAGCGCATCGGCGTCGCAAGCAATGGGCAGCGCCAGCCAGCTGAACTTTCCGGCCGTTTCCTCCGGGAACAACGCGGCGAGCGCCTCCTCCGAAAACGGGGTATCAAACGTCTTGGGGAACTCTTTTCCGTTAACGGCACGGAGCATCAACGCTTCGGGCAGATGCTGCGCCCCGCTCCAGCACGCCGTCTCGCACACGCCTTTTTTCCCTTCCATGCGGACGATCGCCAGCGCATCCAAGGGCAGGATGCCGCCGAGCGCCCGGACAAAAAAAGGCAACAGTTCCTGAAGGGGTTTGCCGTACTGGAAAAACGGCCTGGCGCTCTCCAAAAATGCGAATACGGCTGTACACATCTGTTCCATGCTCTATACCTTGTTGTTATCTTCTCGGTGCAGCGGTCAGCTTCCCTCCCCTGAGAAATCGGCACGCTCATCCGACGGGGCTCCGCGCTGGTACGGGTTTCTTACACCGTTATTCTACGTGTTCAAAAATCATTAGTCTAGCCGGAAAAGTTGTTTTGTTACGATATGTCATGGACGCCATGCAAGAAGCTTCCGGATGCCGCCTTTCCCCGCAACACGGACACCGTTCTCCTCTTGCATGTCATCCCTCCGGAGGAAGCGTTACCCGGAAAAGCGTTGAGGACGATATCGTTGCTACATGGAGGCGCAAGAAATGCTCGTATCAACCCCTCCTAACAGTCCAACATCTCTTTGTTTTTACAAAGAGAAACGGAGTGCCTCAAACAGAGGCAGCGAAGGGGAACTGAAAGGAGACTGTCAGTCTTTTTTTCATGTAAAAGAACGGAATGAACCCCATCCAGTAATGTAAATACATTTTGCAATTCATACAATGCGCAACATGTAGGAATGTCGACATATAACAGTCAACGCGACACAAGCGCTGTAAGCCAATAAAGGGATGCCTTCCGAAGAATCCGCACCTGTTTTTCACCGCACGGAAAAACGAAACAGTTTTTTTGATGCCGCATACGTTTCTTTTTCGTATATTACGAGAATATTTTTTCCTCTTTTGCAATACGCTGTCTACCTGAAGCATTGTTTCCGCGCTTTTTCCGTATTCAAAACGCTAAAAAACTTTTTATAACGTTTTCGAAATATCAGAAACCGTTTTTTTGAGAATCCGTCTGTAAGCAACCCACAATTTGTGCGATCCGATGAGAGAACATCCCTTTCCCGTGAGAACGGCGTTTCAACATCTCATTGACAATCATTCCTGACGAGATTACCGATTGTTCCAAACAGTACAAAGTCGGCAGACACAAGAACACGGGATACGGAATATGTACGCCAGCCAAAGAAACAGCCTCTCACCCACATGGCACATGCTGCTCATGGGCCTGATGAGTGTTATCCTGTTCTTTGGCGGATTGCTTACGTCCAATGATCACCCCGTGCCCATCGTCGACAACCTCCCCAACGAAGGCTTGTTGCGTCCCACGTCATTGCTGCCGTGGGAGTCCGTTGAGCTGTCTGAAACGCGCCTCTTGTTCCGGCATGAGGAAATGCAGGAGGTCAAGAGCCCGCAGCGCCTGAACCAGCCCACACCGAGCAATCTTCTGGCGCGCCATCACGGTTTCCAGGCGTTCGCGTCGGCCGTGCCCACGCCCGCCTTTGCCGAACGGATTCACCCCGCCTACGAAAAGGCCTTCCTCCCCTATGCGGGATGGGACGGCCCCGTCTCCTTCGCCCTGCCCCCTCCCCTGCTCGCCTGACCGCGACGCGACGTCTCCCAGACCGGCCGATCTTCCCGCCGTCTCTTGCTGACGGGCGAACTCCTCTGAAAGGGAGTTTCTCCCCACCTGCGCCTCAAAAGAGGTATCAGGCCCCGGCAAAACAACGACGGACAGGCGGCTCCATGCCCCCGTTTTGCCCGACGCCACGCCGCGCCTATGCGCCCTCCGTGACTGTTTGATCCTGCAAACAGGTCTCGGGGTGCGGACAGCGATCGAGGAGCTCTTCCCACAACAAAAAGCAACACCGATCCATATGCCGCGGGCGAGGGGCCCGCGGGACGCATCCCGACGGATGCAACAGGGGATACCGTTTCCCTTGAATTCATATATGAGGACCGCTCCTGAGCGATGCCGGACGGCACACGGGAGAGGGGTTAGAGGATACGATCGCGGCGGACGCCCGATCGCCGTATGTGCCACCTTCACCAACAGAGGTTTCGTATGAACGCTCTTACGGTGGTTTTCGCAGCCTTGTGTATCTTTGCGATAGGGTATCGTTTTTACGGCCTGTTCATTGCAAACAAGGTGCTGAACCTGAATGACGCCCGTGTGACGCCGGCCGTCAAGTACTCCGACGGCCACGATTACGTGGATACCAACAAGTACGTGCTCTTCGGGCACCATTTCGCCGCCATCGCCGCCGCCGGCCCCCTGCTCGGCCCCGTGCTGGCCGCCCAGTTCGGCTACATGCCCGGCCTGCTCTGGATTCTCATCGGCTGCGTGCTCGCGGGCGGCGTGCACGATATGGTCGTGCTGTTCGCCTCGGTGCGGCACCGGGGGCAGAGCCTCGCCTACATCGCCTCGCAGGAAATCGACAAGACGACCGGCTCCATAGCGGCGTGGGCCGTGCTTGCCATCCTCCTGCTGACGCTGGCGGGCCTGTCCATCGCCGTGGTCAACGCCATGCACAACAGCCTGTGGTCCACCTACACCGTGGCCGCGACCATCCCGATCGCCATCATCATGGGCCTGTACATGCAGATCTGGCGCAAGGGCGATGTGCTCGGCGCGTCCATCATCGGCGTGGTCCTGCTTGCCCTGTGCATCCTGACCGGACCTTACGTCGCCGCCCATCCTGAAACCTTCGGCTGGCTCGACATCGACAAGAAGCCCATGTCCATCCTGATCCCGGTGTACGGCTTCGCCGCGTCGGTCCTGCCCGTGTGGATGCTGCTCCTGCCGCGCGACTACCTGTCCACCTTCCTGAAGATCGGCACCATCGGCGCGCTGGCCCTCGGCATCGTGTTCGTCATGCCCGACTTCAACATGCCCGCGTTCACCGAATTCACCAAGGGCGGCGGCCCCATCGTCGGCGGCCCGGTGATTCCGTTCATCTTCATCACCATCGCCTGCGGCGCGCTCTCCGGCTTCCACGCCACCATCGGCACGGGCACCACGCCCAAGATGATCGGCAAGGAACGCGACGTGCTGTTCGTCGGCTACGGCGCCATGCTCGTTGAAGGCTTCGTGGCCATCATGGCCCTGATCGCCGCCTGCGTGCTCGTACCCGCCGACTACTTCGCCATCAACGCCCCGGCCGACAAGTTCGCGGCACTCGGCATGTCCGTCGTCGACCTGCCCACGCTGGAAAAGGAAGTGGCCGAAAGCCTGATGCACCGCCCCGGCGGTTCCGTTTCCCTCGCCGTGGGCATGGCCCACATCTTCGGCCAGATCCCGTGGATGTCCCACCTCATGAGCTACTGGTACCACTTCGCCATCATGTTTGAAGCGGTATTCATCCTGACCGCCGTGGATGCCGGCACCCGCGTTGGCCGTTTCTTCCTGCAGGAAATGATCGGCAAGGTCATCCCCAAGTTCGGCGACAAGAACTGGTGGCCCGGCATCGTCGTGACCAGCTTCCTGTTCACGGGCGCGTGGGGCTATCTCGTCTACACCGGCGACATTTCCAGCATCTGGCCCCTGTTCGGCATCAGCAACCAGCTCCTCGCCTCGGTGACGCTGCTCATCGGCACGACCATGCTGCTGCGCATGAACAAGACCAAGTACGCATGGATCACCGCCGCTCCCGGCATCTTCATGACCTTCATCACCTTCTGGGCGGGCATCTGGCTGATCATGTACCAGTACATTCCCACCCAGAAGTACCTGCTTGCCTCGCTGAGCGTGCTGGTCATGGTCATGATGGGCTTCGTCATCATCGGTACGCTGCGCCGCTGGTCCGTCCTGTTGAAGGAAACCAAGATCGTGCGTGACCCCTATGGCGATGAAGTGAAGGAAATCGTACAAGAATAGAGAGATCCGGAGAAGGAACCTTCTCCCCAAAGGGGCCGGTTCCTTCTCCCCACCCTCTCCAAAGCATTTCGTAGAATAGAGCAGCAGCGCGGCGTACAACCCGCCGTGCGGAGAGATCCCCAAAAAATCCCTCGTGGCATTTACGTCACGAGGGATTTTTGTGCAGCAGACACGAGCACGCGGAAGGCCTCCCGCGAAGGGTGGGGACGTCCCTTCCCGAGGACGCCGGAATCCGGAAGCGGCAAGCTATTCCTTCATATTGGTCATATACCTGTTCCAGAGGCGGACAGCCGCGGTCTTGGACACGGACCACTGGGTCGGGGCCTTCTCGCAGGGGCATTCCACACGCCACAAATCCGCTGTCCGTCCTTCTGGCCTGCACGAAACCAAGTGGGGTTTTTCGTTCTTGCAGTGGGAACAGGGAAGCATTTCCAAAAGTTCGTCTTGTTCAACCATAAAAACGGCTCCTCATCAGACCTTTCTTCCGTCCGAGAGCGCCCGGAAAAGAAGAAGCAGTAACCTCCCCTAAAATAGCTATGAACGGAAGGCCTGTCCAGAGACGGAAGGCGCACAGGGAAAGGCGCCCGCAACATTTCCGTTACGGGCGCCTCATTCCGGCGGCCAATGGGCTCCGGGGGCACTGTCGTCACTCGAATCAGTGCAGCATTTTCTTGAGCGCGGCGGCGGCCTGCGCCACGGCGGCGCGTGTCGGCGTCGTTTCCGCAAGGGCGTTCAGCATCATAAAATCATGATGCGTATTGTTGTAACGCACGCAGGCCACATGCACGCCGGCCTCGATCAGCTTGCGGGCGTAGGCCTCGCCCTCATCGCGCAGCACATCGTTTTCCGCCGTGATGATCATGGCCGGGGGAAGCCCGGCGAGCTGTTCCGGCGTGGCCCTCAACGGGGAGGCGGTGATCTCGCCGCGGCGGCGCGCATCCGGGGCATAGGCATCCCAGAACCATTTCATGGCTTCGCGGGTCAGCCAAGGGCCCTCGGCGAAGGCATGGTACGATTCCGTATCGAAGTTGGCATCCGTCACCGGGTACAACAGAAGCTGGAACGCAATCTCCGGCCCTTTCCGCTCCTTGGCGAGCAGCGTCATCACCGTGGCCATATTGCCGCCCACGCTGTCCCCCGCCACGGCGATCCGGCTCGGATCCAAACCGTAGGCGTCGGCATGTTCAATAATATAGAGCATAGCGGCATAAGCCTGTTCGAGAGGTACGGGATATTGGGCCTCGGGCGACGGCGTGTAGTTCGGATAGACCACGGCGGCCTTGGCTCCTTTGGCAAGCTCGCGCACCAGACGATCATGCGTATCCTTGTCCCCCAGGATCCAGCCGCCGCCGTGGAAGTAAAAAACGATCGGCAGCTTTCCGCCCGCCCCTTCGGGCCGGATGAACCGAGTTGGGACTTTACCCGTGGGCCCTACGGGCAAATCTTCGTCATGCATGTCCATCGCGAGTTTCTTGATCGGTTTGCCCTGCGCGTCCGCCAGAATCCTCCGGGCGGCCTGGGGCGGAAGGGTATACAGAGGAGGATTGTTTTCAGCGGTGATGGCGTCGACAAACGCTTTTGTCGCCTTCGTCAGATGAGGCGAACGGGAAGATGCTGCGGGCATAAGGGACTCCTTGTAGGGAATGGTAAAAAAGGTGTTGTCCAGCCCCTCCTCGTAGAAATAAACAATATGCTATTCGGAGGGTTACGCGCAGAGTAGTGCCCAGCGGCATAGACGGCAATGAGAAGCGTGCCGGGAAGCGGATCAAGATTTTCTTTTCGCAAAAATAGGGGATTTCAGACGATGCGGCAAAAATACTGCTTGTAAAGTGCTGCTTCTTGCCCTTGGCAATACGTAACGATCATATCCGTTCCGTCCGACATGCCATCCATGCCATTTATCGCATTCCATGTTATTTGCAGAAAAATGTTAAATAAAACGGAACACTCTATTCTTTATTCCGCCTTGATCTGATGAGAAGGTGGACATACAATAAAAAAGATTTTTCAAACAATAGAAGGCATCCGCCTTTCACAGCTAGGAAAAACAGATGATTGCTCTACGCTGGCATGTGCTGCGACTTCCTCTCCTGTTGAGCTTGCTCTGGTGCCTTCTGCTCTTCGCGCTTTTTCAATGGACCGTGCAGCGTGAAGATGAAAATGCCACAGAACTGGCGCAGATCCAGACCCGAACCCTCTTTTCCAGCATCGTGAATACACGCGGCTGGAATGCCGACCGGGGCGGCGTCTGGGCCACCGAACAGCCCAATTGCCAGCCCAACCCGTGGCTTCCCGAAGATCAGCGCACGCTCCTCACCGCGGACGGGCGGCGGCTTGTCAGGTTCAATCCCGCCTATATGACCCGGCAAATCGCTGAACGCTTCCAGTCCAAGACGATGAACTTCCATATTTGCGGCTTGTCCCCCAAACGCCCGCAAAACCGCCCCGACCAATGGGAAACGAGTGCCCTGCTCGACTTCAATGCGGGAAAGACCGAGCGTTTTCAGCTTGTTCCGGGACGGAGGGGGGCGTATTACCGTTATATGGCACCGCTGCGGGCGGAGGAAAGCTGTCTGCAATGCCATCAGAGAAACAAAACCGGGGATGTGCTCGGCGGCATCAGTGTATCCATTTCCGCCTTTCCCATCCTTGCTTCGGTTGAGCAACGCAACAGTATGGTTGGGCTGACATTCGGCTTGATCGGGTTTATCGGCGTGCTCGGCATCGGCGGAGCCACGTTCCAAATCAACCGCAAAAAAGAGCAGGCCGAGGAAGCCAATCAGGCCAAAAGCGTTTTCTTGTCACGCATGTCCCATGATATCCGCACGCCCATGAGCGCCATCATAGGCCTGACCGCAATCGCCAAAAAGAACGCCGGCGATCCTGAACGCCTCAACGAATGCATAGATAAAATAGCCCTCGCCTCCCAGTTCCAGCTTTCCTTGGTCAATGACATCCTTGATGTTTCCAAAATCGAAAGCGGCAAGATGCAATTGGCCTCAGAACCATTTGATCTTTCTGGGATCATTGACGATGTGACGCTGTTCACTTCCAGCAGCGCCACAGCCAAGGGCATTGTTTTCGAAACGTCCGTCGATCCCCGCATCGGACGGATGTATGTCGGCGATCCCATGCGGCTCAAGCAGATACTGATGAACCTTTTGTCCAACGCCCTTAAATTCGTGGATGAAAACGGGAAAGTTACCCTCCGCGTCGAATCGTTACGGCGTACGGGGCGGCAGGAGGCTGTGCGCTTCATCGTCTCAGACAACGGGATCGGCATGAGCAATGCCTTCCAGAAACGGATGTTCCTCCCCTTCGAGCAAGATGCCGCCCCCCGGCGGAAAAGCTCGGGGAGCGGGCTGGGGCTTGCCATTATCGGCAACCTGACTGCTTTGATGGGAGGCTCCATCGCTGTGGACAGCGAACTGGGCAAGGGAACGCGCTTCACCGTGGATATCCCTCTGGAGCGCACCGAAACGACAGAAAAAAACGAGACCGCCGGAGGAAACGCGGAGGAACGCTGCCTTTTCCGTGGAGAGACGCTCCTCCTTGCCGAAGATGACGGATTGAATGCTGAAGTCCTTGAAAATCTGCTTGGCTACATAAACCTGAGGGTCGTCCACGCCGAGAACGGCAAGGTGGCCGTGGACCTGTTTGAGCGTTCCGCTCCGGGAGAATACGCCGCGATCCTCATGGATATACAAATGCCGATCATGGATGGCCTTGACGCGGCCCGGACCATCCGTGCGCTGCCCCGTGAAGACGCCGCCAGCATCCCCATTTTCGCACTGTCCGCCAGCGTCTTTACGGAAGACGTCGAGCGCTCCCTGTGTTCCGGTATGAACGGGCATTTGGGCAAGCCTGTGGACATCGATCAGATCTGTTCCATGCTCCAGACGTGGCTGTACCCGCAACAAACGGATACCCAGGAACAAGCTTAGCGCCGACGGTTTTTTCCGCTATGAACGGGCAGGCTTCCCGCCTCAAAGGGGGCCGTTTCTCTGTGCGGTTCCTGTGGGGAACAGCCCAAGAGCCTTCCCCTATGAGAGCACATTCACATGCAGCAGGTTCCATAATGAATCAGGCAGCGTTCCGTACGCCGCCATGCGCTGGCGGATATGTAATGCCCTCCCGTACATGCGGGTTCCAATCCCGTACCCTCCGGCTACGCGAGAGGCTTTCACGTTCCGGTGCTCCGCTCTCTTTTTTCAAATCGCCTTTATTTGCAGCCCCCAATCCATACCTGCCGCCTCGCGGTGTGTGGAACGCTGTATTTCTGCGTACCCAAACGGATTAGAACTGGCAGGATCTTCTCGCGGGATTGCATGTCTTTTTGTTCACAAAATATTTTTATTATAAATATCAGCATAATATGAAATACTAATTCCAATCCCCATACAGCCGGCACGGCAGATCAAAAAAAGTTTCCAATTCGTAAATGATTTTTGTCGAATGTATACAAAAAGATACCTCACTTTATTCATATGATTTGATTGATAATCCGTATGCCTTATACCCCTTATGGTGAAGCGCCGAGATTGCTTTTATACCTCTCAGAATGAGTACGTTAAAGCTCCTAACCTATGCATATGCCTGCCAAAGCCCATTGACACCCACTCGGGAAACGTGCTCTCTTGTTCTCACAGGAACAAAGTCCTTTGAGGCACAGGCGTCCATAGTCCCCATACAGCCCAACCGTTCAGGCGTCTTCTGAACAAGGGAATGATGTATGCGATACGCTTCCGAAAGACTCTCGCTTTTCCGCACGGTGTTCGTGCAGGTCGCCGCGTTGCTCCTGTTCGCGGCGGGCGGGATGTTGCTCGCGGCAGCGGAAAGGGAACTGAACGTACGCCCCACCCACCATGCGGAAATGGCTCCCGCCGCCGAGTTGCTGGACAACCGGCTGCCCGCTGTGCTCAAAGGCCGGACGGACGAGCTCCCAGCGCCTGCCGAGAAATCGTTTCAGAAGAAGACCCGCGGTTCTCAGCCGCCCTTTGCCCTGAGCGGGCTTTCCCCCATGCTTCAGCCGGAACGTCCTGTCCGGCTCAGTGAAGCCGTCTCGGCCCTCCTCCCCTCTTGGCGCGGCCTCGTCGCCTTTCCCCTGCCTCCCCCCGCGTCCGTCTAGCGGACCGGGAACGGCCTTTCGTCTCCTCTTGGGGGCCGTTCCCTCCACGCGCCTTGTTTTCCCATGTCGATTCCGGTCCGGATGTACCGTTCCGCCCGACGGGCTTTTCCGCAAAGCCTCCGTCTCTCGGCGTTCGTCCCCTCGCCTCAGGCTGGCCGCCTGGCGGAAGAACGCGGTACGTCCCGGATGCCCCGCATCCACACTGTGACGCATTACGACAGGAAACAGCCATGAAGATCAAGTCTCTTCTCGGAACGCTCGCGCTCTCCCTCGGTCTGCTCGCCTCCCCCGCCGCGGCGGAAAAGTTCGTCGTCGGCTTCCAGCCCTACGACACCATCTCCTATCAGGCCATCGTCAACGCCGAACTGGGGCTCTGGAAGAAGTATACCCCCGCCGGTACGGAAATCGAATTCCAGCCCGCCCTGCAAGGCACCGTCGTCGCCAACAACATGCTGGCGAACAAGGCGCAGGTCGGCTACATGAGCGTCATGCCCGCCACCATCCTCTGCTCCAAGCCGAAGCAGGCGGAAATCAAGATGGTCGCCACCCTCGGCATGTCCAAGGGCACCCGCTGCTCGCTCGTCGTGGTCCGCAAGGACGCCCCCGAATTCAAGAGCAACGAAGAAGTCGCCCGCTGGCTCGACGGCAAGATCATCGCCGCCCCCAAGGGCAGCGCGTCCGACCAGTACCTCCGCCGTTTCTTTGAAAAGTATAACGTGAAGCCGGGCGAATACCTGAACCAGTCCATCGAAGTCATCGCCACCAACTTCCGCATCGGCAAGATCGACGCCGCCTCCCTGTGGGAGCCCACCCTGTCCCGTATCGCCACCGACGTAGGCGAAGGCACCGCCCGCATCGTGGCCGACGGCAGCGCCTGCGACAACCCCGACCTCGGCATCCTGAACATGCGCGCCGACTTCGTGAAGAACCACCGTGACGTGGCCAAGGGCTACCTGCGCGCCGAACTCGAAGCACAGCGCTACATGCTCGATCCCGCCAACTGGGAAAACGTCATCAACATGGTTTCCAAGTACGCCACCGGCATCCCGAAGAACGTACTGTGGTACTCCATCTACGGCCTCGTCCCCTCCGACGGCACCGATCCCGTCCGCGAATGGAAGAACTTCTATTTCGGCGACCGCGAACGCGCCAACATCGTTGAAGTCGCGCCCTTCCTCTTCAAGTCCAAGATCATCAGCATGGAAAAGCTCCCCGACGGCACCGTCGACGACTCGCTCGCCCGCGAAGTCTTCAAGGAAGCCGGATACGCTCCCGCCAGCCCCGACGCCGCCCTCGGCGTGATCAAGGGTGCCAAGGCGGCCGACTGCCCCTTCAAGAACTAACCGGTCCCAGCGGTTCCGTTCCCCGCCGGAGCGGAACCGCAACGAAAACCGTTTGCGGCGGGCCCTCCCCTGAGGGCCGCGTCTCAGCCCCTGCGCCTCAAACGGTTTCCCAAAGCTGAACCCACCCCAACCCCGAGGGGAAACCCATGAGCCAAGCCATCATGCAACGCCAGACGACCAAAGGCCCAAGCGCCTGGGAAGTGACGCTGGCGAATACGAAACTCTGGCTGAAGAGTCCGACCCCGTACCTGAACGCGCTCGGTCTGGTGGCCTTCGTACTCTTCTGGTACCTGACGACGGAATATTTCCAGCTGCCCTATTTTGAAAAGCTCCCCGGCCCCGTGGCCAGCTTCCAGGAATGGATCTCCAAAGACCCCGTCTACGGGATCTCCATCTATACCGGCGACTATTACGCCCACATCGGCATCAGCGTCTGGCGCGTGTTCCAGGCCTTCATGCTCGCCACGCTCCTCGGCGTGCCCACCGGCCTGTTCATGGGCTGGAACAAGACGTTCAAGGACTACTCCTTCCCGCTGCTCGAAACCCTGCGCCCCATCCCCATGCTGGCATGGGTCCCGCTGGCGATCCTGATGTGGCCCGGCCGTGAGGCGTCCATCGTGTTCCTGACGTTCCTCGGCTCCTACTTCGCCACGGTGCTCAACACGCTGCTCGGCGTGGAGTCCATCGACGAATCCTATTTCCGCGCGGCCCGCGCCCTCGGCGCACGGCCCCGCGACGTGTTCTTCAAGGTCATCCTGCCCGGCGCCATGCCGTTCATCTTCACCGGCCTCCAGATCAGCATGGGGTACGCGTGGTTCTCGCTGGTCGCGGGCGAAATGCTCGCGGGCGAATACGGCCTCGGCTACCTCATTTGGAACTCGTTCATGCTGGTGCAATACCCCGTGATCATCATCGCCATGATCACGCTCGGCGTCATCGGCTCGTTGAGCAGCTTGCTCATCCGTATGATAGGCAACCGCCTCATGCAGTGGAAGGTCAGGGAGGAAGTACGATGAGCGGCAACGAAACGCCCACGCGCGGGCACATCCAGATCAACAACGTCAGCAAGATATACGATCCCGACGGCGCCAAGGTCCTTGCCGTGGACCGCTGCACCATGGACATCGCCCCCGGCGAGTTCTGCGTGGTCGTCGGCCCTTCGGGGTGCGGCAAAACAACCCTCCTGAACGCCATCGCGGGCTTCCACAGCATCAGCAGCGGGGAAATCCTCCTCGACGGCGAAGTGCTCTGCTCCGCCGACAAGCAGGCGCAGCCCGGCTCCGACCGTATCGTGGTCTTCCAGAACGGCGCGCTGTTCCCGTGGTTCACCGTGCTGGAGAACGTCACCTTCGGGCCCATCGTCCAGAAGGCCATGAGCAAGGAAGAGGCGGAGGGCAAGGCCATGGAGATGCTCGGCCAGATGGGCCTCATGGGCATCGAAAACAACTACCCGAGCGAAATCTCCTCAGGCATGCGCCGCCGCGTGGAAATCGCCCGGGCCATGATGAACAACCCCCGCGTGCTCCTGCTCGACGAGCCGTTCCGGGCCATGGACGCCCTGACCAAGACCGTCGTACACCAGTTCCTGCTTCAGGTGTACGATAGGAGCAAGACCACCGTGTTCTTCATCACCCACGACCTTGAAGAGGCCATCTTCCTTGGGAGCAAGGTCTACATCATGACCACCCGCCCCGCGACCATCAAAAAGATCCTCGACGTGGACATCCCCCGCCCCCGCGACTTCCGCGTGCTGTCCTCGCCGACCTACACGCGGCTGAAGGAAGAATGCATCTCCGCCGTCCATGAGGAAGCCCTCAAGGCCTTCAAGGCCGGCGAACGGGAAATGTAACCGAAGGAGACACCATGTCGTCGATCAAAAAGAGCCTGTGCAGCGCAACCGCGCGGCGCGGCATCATCTCCATCATCGTGTTCACCGTCGTTTGGGAAATCTGCACCCGCCTGCACGTGCCGATCATCGGCAACGTCCCCGCGCCCTCGTCCGTCATCGGCTCCATGGGCAAGCAGCTTACCGAAGCCTTCTACTGGATCTCGTGGCGCGACAGCATGATGCGCATCGTGGGCGGCTTCGTCCTCGCGCAGGTCATCGGCATCCCTCTGGGCCTGCTCCTCGGGGCCAGCAAGGCGGCGCACAACCTCATCTATCCGGTGTTCGAAATCATGCGCCCGGTTCCGCCGCTGGCGTGGGTTCCGGTCGCGGTCATCTTCTGGCCCACCCCTGAAATGAGTATGGTCTTCGTGACCTTCCTCGGGGCGTTCTTCATCGTCGTGATCAACATCGTGGACGGGGTGCGCAGCATCGACGCCCGCTACCTGCGGGCGGCCCGCTCCCTCGGTTCCTCGCGTTCCGACATGTTCTGGCACATCCTGCTCCCCGGCAGCCTTCCGAGCATCGTCGTCGGCATGACCGTCGGCATGGGCGTGACGTGGGCCGTCGTGGTCGCCGCCGAAATGATCGCCAGCCGCACCGGCCTCGGCTACCTGACGTGGAGCGCCTACGTTGCGGGCGAATTCCCGGTCATCATCATCGGCATGATGAGCATCGGCATCGCCGGATACGTTTGTTCGGCCATTATCCGCTTCGCGGGCACTCGCATGACCCCGTGGCTGCGTACCTTCTAAGGAGAGGCGACCATGAGCGACATCGGTATGGGATACGGCGAAATGCAGGTCGCCAACCTCTGCAAGGGCTACGGCATCGGCCCCCTGCACAAGGAAGTCATCAAGGATTGCTCCTTCACGCTGGAAAAAAGCAAGCTCACCGTCCTCATCGGGCCGTCGGGCTGCGGCAAGTCGGCGCTTATCAACATGCTGGCGGGCTATGAGACGCCCGACGCGGGCAGCATCCTCATCGACGGGGAAAAAGTTTCCGGCCCCGGCCCCGACCGTCTGGTCGTGTTTCAGGAAACCGCACTGTTCCCGTGGATGACCGTGTTCGAAAACGTCAGCTACGGCCCCCGCGTGCGCGGCGAGCTGAGCGGCAAGGACCTCGAAAACACGACCATGAAGCTGCTGGAAATGGTCGGTCTCGAGGATTTCCGCAGCAAGTACCCCTCGCAGCTCTCGGGTGGTATGCAGCGCCGCGCCGAACTGGTCCGCGCCATGATCAACCAGCCGAAGGTCATGATGATGGACGAACCCTTCCGCGGTCTGGACGCCATGACCCGCGCCCTCATGCAGGAATACTACGTGCGCCTTTTTGAGGAGCACCGGGGGACCAACCTGTTCGTCACCTCCGAGCTGGAGGAAGGCATTTTCCTCGCCGACCGTCTGGTCGTGCTGACGAACCAGCCTTGCCAGGTCAAGAAGGTCATGGACGTCAACCTGCCCCGCCCGCGCACCTTCGACATGATGGCCATGCCCGAATACGTGGACATCAAGCGTGAAGTCCTGGAACTGCTGCACGACGAAGCCATGAAGTCCTTCGCCACGGGAGCGGTCAACGCGGCGGATTTTCTCGAAGCCTACTCCCAGCTCGGGCAGGATCAGGCCCAGCCCCGCATGGGCGACCACAAGTAACGCAACGGCGGCCAAACCGAAAAAGGCGGGGAATCCCCGCCTTTTTCAGTTCTGATGGCCAGACACGACAAAACCCGTCCCACATGCTCGGGAACGGGCTGCTTCGTGTCGGCGCACCCTATGTGGCGCTACGCGTCTTTCGGCTGAATGGGGTATTTGGTCATAAATCCGGTAACGGTGGCGATGGCCACCAGCGTCCCGTCCGAATCGGTGATGCGGACGTCGTAGGTCCCCAGATTCCGGCCTGAGCGGATCTTGCGGGCTTCGCCGCGCAGGGGGCCGATGCGCCCCGGCTCGAGGTAGGAAATGTTCGTCTGGGCGTTGACGCAATAGAGCCCGGCGGCATTGGAAACCGTGGCGAACGTCATGTCCACCAGCGCGAAAATGGCTCCGCCGTGCGCGTGGCCCATGCCGTTGCGGTGGCGCTCGTCCAGCGGCATGATCGCCACGCCATGCTCAGGCCCGACTTCGAGGAGCTCGATCCCCATATGCCGGGCGAACGGATCATGATGGTTGAAATGGTAACGGACTTCTTCGTAAGACGGCATCCTGCCCTCCTGATGCGTGTGCGGCGGCCTTCGCGGGACGCCGGAAAGCGTTGTTTGTAGGGCTGCGGAGCGCCTCTCCAGGCGTACGCGCAACCGTCAGCATACGAACATTTTTTCCCTGAAAACGCCAGCCCCCGCGCGGTGCTGCCCAGCCTTCCCCTTTTCCTCCCCCCGTCCCCATATATCCAGATCGATTTTGCCGGATCACACCGCAGCCTTTCTCTTTTTCAGCGGATCAACATCCTTTTCAGGGGCCGCACGCGATCATGCCTTACATGCGGATTACCCCGTATGTATGAGCGCCGGTTCAGGGCTGTATGACGTCCTTGCCATTTTTTTATCATGTCATTTGTAGACAAGTTTATATAAATCTGATATATCTATAATAACAAAAATACTCCGTTACACCGCATAATTATACATTAATATTCATAATTAGCTTAAAATACTATAAAAATATACATACTTTTCATAATTATGTATATTTTATAGATAATTATACTCAATTTTTTTGTTTTTATTTATACAAAAATATCAATTTTGATTCATATATATTATTACATATTGAAATTACATGAAATATGTCAAAAAATTAACATTTTTTTCGTTCACAAACAACCCGCCGCCCTTTATTTGCGGCGGTTCCTCTGGGAGGTGATACATCAAAAAAATGATCCAACGGTGAGTCGCAAGCCTCTAACCCCTTACATTAAGGAAGAGAAACTCGATGAAATGCCCAAAGATCCTGTCCCTGCTGCTTATGATCCTGCTCTTGTCGACCGGCTATGCCTCCGCTGCCCCGAGCCAGACCCTGAAAATCGCCGCTGGCGATCCCGAAGATTCCGAAATGGGCGTGGTCGGCAACGCCTTTAAGGAATACATCGAAGAAAAGACGAAAGGTGACGTCGAGATCCAGTGCTTCTACAGCGGCTCTCTCGGCGACGAAAGCGAATGCCTCCGCAACGTGCAGAAAGGCACGCTGCCCATGGCGATGGCCGGCATAGCCAACCTCGTGCCTTTCGAGAAAAAACTCGGCCTGCTGACCCTGCCCTACCTGTTTTCCAACATCGACGAAGTGGTAACGGGTACCAACAGCGCTCCTGCGGAATTGTTGAACAGCTATGCCACAAAATCCGGATTCCGCATCCTTACGTGGACCTATACGGACTTCCGCTACATCTCCAATGCCAAGCGCCCCATCACCAAGATGGCCGACATGCAGGGCCTGAAGTTCCGCGTGCCCCAGAGCGCCGTGCTGATCGCCGCCTATAAGGCCTTCGGCGGCAGCCCGACCCCCATCTCCTGGGCCGAAACCTTCACCGCCCTTCAGCAAGGCGTCGTGGACGGACAGTGCTACGGCTACATCGGCTTCAAGGCCAATAAGTTCAATGAAGCCAACCAGAAATATCTCACCGAAGTCCATTACACCTATCAGCTCCAGCCTCTGGTCATCAGCGAGCGCGTCTTCAAGAAGATGACCCCAGAAATGCAGAAGCTGTTGATAGATGCGGGCAAATACGCGCAGGAAAAAGTGCTCAAATACCAGATCGAGCAGGCTGACGCGGCCAAGAAGTACCTCATCGACAACGGCCTCCAAGTCTCACAGCTGGAAGACGAAGACGTGTGGAAAAAGGCCGCGATGGAAAAGGTCTGGCCTGAAATGGCCGACTTCGTAGGCGGCAAGGAAACCATCAACGCCTACCTGAAGGCCTGCGGCAAGCCCCTCTGGAAGTAACCCCTTCCATCCGGACCCGCTGAGCCCAGGCCCTCCGGGCTCTTTCCCTCTCCGGACGGGGAAACGGGGCATCCTATCCCTGTACGGGAAAAATTTTTCCATTGAGCCCCACACATGAAAACGCCTCCCGCCCCTGAACCCGGGTGGGAGGCGTTTTCACGCTGGTGTAACGGGAAAGAGGCTGTCCGCATTGCGTTTCTGTTGCCGTTTCACCCGGTTCCGGGTAAAAATGCCGGAAAGCCGGGTGAAATGGAATCGCCGCATCCGAAAGCCCTCTGCGGAAACGCCGCAAAAGCCTTCTTCCCATGTCTTCGGAGGATTACTTGAGCCCCTTGAGGAAGCGGTCCGAGACGGCTTCGGGCGTGGCGTGCCGATGCGCCGTGTCGGGATTCATCTTCTCGGAAAAGGCCGCGATCTCGGCCAGCCATGCCTTCAGCGGGCTTTCCCCACCTTCCCCGAACAGGGCAAGCTGCTCTTCCAGAGAAAAAACGGGATGCTCCCGCAGTTCGGCAACGGCGTCGGCCTCGGAAAATTTTTTGCCCATCCACGCCTCCGCGAAGCGGACATAGGCTGGAGCCAGTGCTTCCGGGCCCTGCGCCTTGATCTCGTCCACAACGCGCAGGTAAACCCTTAAAAATGCACGTACGGCGTCCGGATTCCTTTCCGTGAACGCGCGATCCGCGACAAGGAGCACGGGTTGCGTTGCACCGCAATCCTGCGAATGCGCCGCAACTTTGAACCCGAGCGTTTCGGCTTCACGGGTGAACGGCGACCAGACGGCGAGGATATCGCCGTACCCGTTCTTGAACGCGCCGAGGGCGGGTGTCGGTTCCAGTTCCTCGATCTTGACGTCCTTCTCCTCAAGCCCGAGCGCGGCGAGCCATTTGTCGAGCAGATAGCGGGCCGACGTTTTTTTGGGGCACAGGATAAGCTTGCCCTTGACGGATTCGGGCGTCCCGAAGACATTCGGGAAGTCGGGATTGAATCCTTTTTCCGCAAGGATCGGGCTTTCGGGGCGGGTCAGGATCATGTTGGCCGAAGATTCGTCGTTGGCGATGGCAATCACTTCCACCTGATCGCTCATGGTGGCCTGCATGGCGGGAACCGCCCCGCAGCCGGCGATGGCCCAGTCGTAGGCCCTGACGTTTTCGATGAGGCTCTTGCCGGAATCGAACCGGAGCATGATGATGTCCAATCCGGCTTCCTTGTCCCAGCCTTTTTCCTTTGCGTACCATGTCAAAAACGCCTCGTGCTCGCCAAGCCATGCCGTACGGAGGGTTTCGGACAGGGAGGGCGACGACTGAAACAGGCTGCCGAAAAGCGCGCATACTGCAAACAGTGTCTTGAATCGCATAACAGGTTCCTTTGTGTTGAATGTTATAAACCGGGCTCAGGCCCGGATGCCGCCCGTCCATAAGCAAAAAGCGTTCCTACCCCTCACATCCCGGCGCCGGGGAACGAGGCAGAGCGCACGGGGAAAAGAGATGCTCCCGCAGTACGAATTTCAAATGACCCTCATCGCGCCCTACAAGGGCCTCGATGCCCGGATTTTCAGGCAGGTCGCCAAAGATCTGCGCTGCCGCATCAAATTCATGGATCTGGCCTTCGACGAGGCCATCGAAGCGGCGAAACGCCTCTCCCCGGATACCTGCGACGTCGTCCTCAGCCGCGGCGTCACCGTGGACGTCGTCAAACAGAATTCCTCCATACCCGTCGTGCCCATCGACTTCTCCGCATGGGATCTCCTGCAGGCGCTCCAGCCCTATGCGGGGCATGTCCGCAACGTCGCGTTCTTTCGGTACTCCACCCCGCTGCCCGGTCTTTCCAGCGTGGAAAAAGCCCTTGGCATGAGAATCAAGGAACACCTCTACGGCTCCAAAAACGAGATGCACCTCCGGCTCATCCAGCTGGACCCCGCCGACGTGGAGCTCTTCGTCGCACGCGGGACGCTCGTATGCCAATGGGCCACCGCAGCGGGTTTCCCCACGCTAGAGATCATCGACGGCGAAATATCCGCCAAGCGGACGCTCCTTGAGGCGGTCAACGTCGCCCGCGCCCGCCGGTCCGAACGCCAGCGCACCGCGCGCTTCGGCGCCATCCTCGACGCCATCGACGAGGGCATCGTGGTGTACGACGCACAGGGCAAAGTGAACCTCATCACCCCCTCGGCGGAATCCCTCCTCAACTGCGCGAAAAAAGAAGCCATCGGGGAACACATCCGGACCGTTATGCCCGGCGTCTTCTCTCCTGACACGCTGGCGGGCGATAAGGTGGAGCATGGGCGCGTCCACGACATCCGGGGGACCACCCTCGTCATCAACCGCGTGCCCATCCTTTTTCAAGGGCAGAATGTGGGGACGGTCTGCTCCATATCCGACGCCCGGCGTATCTACAAAGCGGAGGCAAAGCTCCGCAACAAATTAAAATCAAAAGGGTTTACCACGCGCTACTCGTTTGGGGACATCCGTACCCGTTCCCCGCACGTACGGCATCTCAAAGAGCTTGGCGTACTCTACGCCTCCACGGACGCCAACCTGCTCATCTGCGGGGAATCCGGCACGGGCAAGGAACTGTTAGATCGG
>ERZ506905.202-NODE-202-length-31179-cov-5.13392_pt1 | contig 31179 bp, 20 predicted proteins | sample MGYA00513175_ERZ506905 | MGnify/ENA metagenome assembly ERZ506905
TTCCCTACACGACGCTCTTCCGATCTGCGTCATCGCCGTGGCCCACAAGACGAATCCGATGGTCGCCGGAGCGTTTTCTGTGGCGGACGAGTCGGACATGGTGCTCATCGGGTATCTCGCCTTCCTCGATCCCCCGAAGGATTCCGCGGCGGCTGCCGTTGCCGCGCTGAAGGAGTACGGCGTCGCGGTCAAGGTGCTGACCGGGGACAACGACGCGGTGACGCGCAGCGTGTGCGATCAGGTAGGGTTGCGGTCCCATTCCCTGCTGCTCGGTTCGGATGTGGAGGCGATGGATGACGCGGAATTACGCGCGGCGGCGGAGCGTACGGACATTTTCGCCAAGCTGACCCCGCAGCAAAAAGCGCGCATTGTGACGTGTCTGCGCGAGAGCGGGCATACCGTGGGCTTCATGGGCGACGGCATCAATGACGCCGCGGCGATGAAGGCTTCGGACGTGGGGATTTCGGTGGACTCCGCCGTGGACATCGCCCGCGAATCCGCCGACATCATCCTGTTGGAAAAGGATCTGATGGTGCTGGAGCAGGGCGCGATCGAGGGCCGCAGGATCTATGCCAACATCATCAAGTACATCAAGATGACGGCAAGTTCCAACTTCGGCAACATGTTCTCGGTATTGGCGGCGAGCGCGTTTCTGCCGTTTCTGCCGCTGGCCCCGCTGCAGATCCTCGTGCTGAACCTCATCTACGACATTTCGTGCACGGCCATGCCGTGGGACAACGTCGATGCGGATTTCCTGAAGCAGCCGAAAACATGGGACGCCTCATCGATCAGCCGGTTTATGATCTGGTTCGGGCCCGCCAGTTCGGTATTCGACATCACGACGTTCGTTCTGCTGTATACCTACATTTGCCCGCTGGTGTTCGGGGGGGCGTATGAGACGCTGGGCGCGGGAATGCAGGTCGCGTTCGTGGGCCTCTTTCAGGCCGGGTGGTTCGTGGAATCGCTGTGGACGCAGACGCTGGTACTCCATATGCTGCGTACGCCCAAGGTTCCGTTCCTGCGCAGCCGGGCCTCGTGGCAGGTGACGGGGCTGACTTCGCTCGGGATTCTGGCGGGAACGTGCATCCCGTTTACGACAGTCGGCGGGGCTCTCGACATGATGCCGCTTCCGGGCGCGTTCTTCCCGTGGCTGTTCGCCACGCTTGCGGCCTACATGCTGCTGACGACAATCCTTAAAGGCATCTTCATCAAAAAGTACGGTGAACTGCTGTAAGCAAAAACGGCTGACGGTGCGGAGAAATCCCCGCCTCAGCCGGAACGAACTCCCTCCGCGCCGCCTCCCCACCAGTCAAAAGTCTTGGGAAGGAGAGAGGAGGGGCCGGGGGAGGGGAGGACGGTCGGATGGCGGCCCAAAGTGGCCGTGCCCGTTGGCGAGCCTTCGAGACTTGCGGGCATCGATAGCAACGCTGGAAAGCCCTTCTCCAGAAGGGTTTCCTCTCCCCTCCCCCGGTATATTCATTCCTCCAGCTTTTCAGACAATAGGCGCCCCGTTTTCAAGACAGGGGCAAAGCGTGAAATGCGTGTGGAAGGTCTTCTTGATCAGCTTTTGGCTACGCCCGATCTCTTCGATTTCGATGGGGCAGACCTCGGAAGCACGAAGGCACAGCTCCAGTTCCCCGTCCGGCGTGCGCCCGAAACGGGCCGAACGGATGATCTGGCGGTGGCTTTTGTCCATGCGCTCCGCAAGGGTCAGGAACAGGGACAGCAGGCGTACCTCTTCCCGGATGCCTTCATCAAGCTGGAGGAACAGCGGGATTTTCTTGGAGGGCCGCTTGCGGTGGAAGAACGCCAGCGCCGCTATAAGCTCGATTTCGCGTTCCGTGAAACCGAGCAGTTCCGTGTTGCGGATCAGATAGTGGCTGTGCGCGTTGTGGTTCGCAAAGGAAATGAAGATCCCGATGTCGTGCAGCAGGGCGGCATAGTACAGCAGCTCGCGCGATACGGGCGGGGCGTCGTGCAGCCCGATGGCCCGCGCGCTGTCGAACAGCTCAAGGGCCAGCTTGGCGATGTGCCGGGAATGTTTTTCCTCGAAGCGGCAGAACCGTGCCAGCTGGAGGACGCTTTCCTCGCGGGCGGAGAGGCGGGAACCGGCCTTCTGCGGATGCGTCCGCATGAGGTAGTCGACGAGGATGCCGTTTTGCAGGTTGCGGTTGCTGATGGTCACGCTCTCGAATCCCTGCTCCTCCATGATGGTCTGGAGGATGGCCGCGCCCGCGATGATCACGTCGGCCCGGTTGGGATTGATGCCCGGAACGGATTTGCGCTCCTCAAGGGTGCGGGAACACAGTTCCTTGACCGCGCGGCGTAGGCCGTCATAGCTGAGGACATGCTTGGAAGCCGTGGAGGGTTTGCCCGTGCGCGCGGCGTCCTGCTGCTCCAGTGCGGCGGCGATTTCCGCGAGGTTCTGGGCCGTGCCTGAGCTGGCGACGGCTTCGGGGATCTCGAAACCCGCGATGCGCTGGAAGGAGTGCAGGGCCTCGTTGCGGACGTAACGTTGCAGCGCCGCGTAGGTATAGGCGGAAACAGGCCCTTTGTTGTCCTCAAAAAACAGGTTGGTCAGGCGCACGCAGCCGAGCTTGAGCGAATCGAGGTTCGCATAGGACTGGGAATCGCCCACGATGAGCTCGGTGCTGCCGCCGCCGATGTCGATGAACAGACGGAGGCTTTTGCTCTGCTCCAGCCCGCTGGAAACCCCGAGATAGATGAGGCGTGCCTCTTCGCGGCCCGAGACGACCGTGAAGTCGATCCCGGTCTTTTCCTGCACGCGGCGGATGAATTCGGGGCCGTTGACGGCGTCGCGTACGGCCGCCGTGGCGATGGCGATGATTTCCGTCGTCTCATAGACCGCGCACATTTCCGCCAGCCCGCGCAGCACCGCGATGGTGCGGGCCATCGTCTCTTCCTGAAGGCGGTTGTGGGTGAACCCGCCTTCGCCGAGCCGGACCATGTGCTTGACCTGATTCAGAATCGTCGTGGAGCCGTCCGAATGGACGCGGACGAGCAGCAGGCGCACCGAGTTGCTGCCGAGATCGATGATGCCGATGGCTTTTTCCGTCCGCTCTAGTTCTCCTGACATACGCATTCCAGCTCCCGTCCGAAGACGTGCATGAACAGATCGCCCTTTTTGATGACGCGTTCCATTTCTGCGGAGCAGTCTCCGGAGCACTGGACGGCGATGATAACCTTATGTTTCTTGACGGCGACGGCAAGGTTCCCGACGACTCCCGTGTGGGTGTAATCGAGCGCGTCCGCGATGCGGAGCAGGGACGCCGCCTTGCGCAGCGCTTTCCGGTCGCTTTTTTTCAGGGCGTCGAAGCGGGCGTGCCGGCGCGAGGGCCACGCCTTGCGGTGGTAGCGGGCGAGCAGGGCGACCCACGGGCGATCGTCCTCGTGGATGTTCAGGCTGAGATCTTCCTCAATGAGGCGCATACTGATTTTATGATGCCCCTTGCGGCCTTCGGCGAACCCGATGTCGTGCAGCTGCGCCGCGAGGTGGAGCCTGTGCCCCCAGACGTCGTCGAGCCCGTGGAGTTCGGCGAGATCCTGAAACAGGGTCGCCGCGATGGCGGCCACACGCTGCCCGTGCGTCAGCGAATCGGCCATAACCGGCGATTCGGGCATGACCGCCGTGGTGAGGGGCGTCTCTTCGGCGAGCTCAGCCGCTTCGGCGGCGGGGGCGGCGGAGCAGGTTTCCGGGCACGGTTCGGAGCAGGGGGCGGACAATGCCGGAGCGGGGTCATAGGCTTCCGGGGCGGCGGTTACGAGTTCCGCCACGGCTGCGGGTTCCGGGGCGGATTCCTGTACCGGTTCGGGCTGGGCCCTTTGGGGCTTCTTGCGGGCGGGCCTCGGCTTGGGCTGCGATTCTCCGGCGGGAGCGGTTTTCGCCGTTCTGGCGGGGCGTTTCGCCGGGGTCGCTTGGGGTTCGGCCTGCGGTTCCTGCAACTGGTCTTCCGTATGCATGGTCATGGTTTTTCCTTTTGAGCGTTTGAGGATCAGACACACTCCCGGCTGCGGCGCATCATGATTTCCTGTGCGTTGACGGGTTCTTCTCCCTTGCCGGGCTTGATGCGGCAATAGGTGCCGTCTTCCTGAAGGTGCCACGTCTGCTGATTGTCGCGGAGGTGTGTTTCCAAAATATCGTTGCGCAGGCACGCCCGCAATCCGGGATCGAGGATAGGGACAAGCACTTCAATGCGCCGATCAAGGTTACGGGGCATGATGTCGGCGCTGCCGATATAGAGGCGGCCTTCCCCATTGGCGTTGAACCAGTAGACGCGGGTGTGCTCCAGGAAACGCCCGACGATGGACGTCACCTCGATGTTGTCGCTGATGCCCTTCACGCCGGGGCGCAGGCAACAGATGCCGCGCACCTGAAGCCGGACGCGCACGCCCTCCATGGAAGCCCTGTACAGGGCCCGGATAACGTGTTTATCCACCAGCTGGTTGCATTTGAAAATGATTTCGCCGTTTCCGTTTTGTTGGTGCAGGGCCGTTTCGCGCTGGATCATATCCAGCAGGGAGCGGCGCATGGACAGCGGGGAGACGAGCAGCTCCCTGTATTGCTCGCGGTGGGCGTATCCGGTCATGACATTGAAGAGATCGGTGACGTCCGCGCAGATGTTCGGGTTGGCGGTGATCAGCCCCATGTCGGTGTACATCTTGGCGGTGGAGGGGTTGTAGTTTCCTGTGCCGATGTGCACGTAGCGGGAAACCCCCTCCGGTTCGCGCCGTACCACGAGACAGAGCTTGGCGTGTATCTTCATGCCGACGAGCCCGTAGACCACGTTGACGCCCGCCTTCTCCATCTCTTCGGCCCACGTGATGTTGCGTTCCTCATCGAAACGGGCTTTCAGCTCGACCACGGCGGTGACCTGTTTGCCGCAGCGGCGGGCTTCAATGAGGGCTTTCACGATGGGCGAAGCGTTGCCCACGCGGTAGAGCGTCTGTTTGATGGCGATGACGCCGGGGTCCTCGCTGGAGCGGCGGATGAAATCCAGAACCGGGGTGAAACTGTCGTAGGGATGGAAGAGGAAAACATCCCTGCTCTGGATGTGCGCGTAGATGTCGCCTTCCTGAAACACGCTCGGCGTGCGCCCGTAAAAGGGGGATTCTTTCAAGCCCGGCCTGTCCACGCCGTAAAGGGCCATGAGTTCGGAAAAGGCCAGCGGCCCCTTGACCCGGTAAATCTGGAACGGCTGCATCCCCAGCCGCTCGGTCAGGAACGCGCTGAGTTCCTTGGCCGTGCCGTGGGCTATCTCAAGGCGCACCACGTCGCCGAAGCGCCGCTGTTCCACCAGATCCTTGACGGCTTCCAGCAGATCGTCGGCTTCGTCCTCCTCGATCTCCACGTCGGTATTGCGCGTGATGCGGAACAGCCCGGCGTTGACGACAGTGTTGCCGGGGAACAGCGCGCCGAGGTATTCGGCGATCAGATCTTCCAGCAGGATGATGTCGCTGTCACGGACGTTGGCGTTGAAGCCGAGCGAGGCATAGGTTTTGGCCTCCTTGTTCCGGGGGATGAAGACGAAGCGGGAGATGTTGTTGGGGCACTTCAGGCGGGCGAACCGGGTCACGCCGTCACGGCTGCGCAGCTGGATGATGAAGTTGAGGCTGGTATTGGAAATCGTGGGGAAGGGGTGGCCCGGATCGATGGCCTGCGGGGTCAGGATGGGGTAGATTTCGTTCCTGAAGTAGCCGTCGAGGAACTTGCGCTGCTTTTCCGAGAGGTCCGCATAGCGCATCAGGCGTACGCCCTTGTCGTGCAGCTGCGGGGCCAGCCGCTTGCGCCAATGCTCCTGGGCGCGGGAAACCAGAATGAGCACCTTGCGCCGGATTTCGGCGAGTTGTTTGGCGGGCGTCATGCGGTCCGGCGACGAGGACACGGCCCCGCTGCGGTACTGGCGATAGATGTTCGCCACCCGGACCATAAAGAATTCATCGAGGTTGTTGTAGAAGATGGAGAGGAATTTAAGCTGCTCAAGGAGCGGAAGACCGGCATCCGTGGCTTCGTCGAGCACTTTCGCATCGAAGTCCAGCCAATTGATTTCCCGGTTCAGGTACAGGTTGGGGCAGGCCAGTTCACTGATTTCCTCTGTGGCGCACAGTTGCTCCGGGTACCCTTCGGAATCTTTGGAAACCACGTTCGCTCCTCCTTCGCATGACGGCATGGATGCAGGTCTTGTAGCAGGCGGGCCTTGGAAGTATGTTACAGTAGTATGACGATTGTGTGAAAAAAGTCCAGAGTATAAGAAGGTTGAAAAATATCAGTCGATTCCGACACGGCTGATGGGCTTTTTTCTCCACTTCGGCAAGAAGTTGCTGAAGAGAGGAGGGGAAAGGGCGCCAAACGGCGGCGGGACCTCTTTCGGCAATCCGGAACCCCTTGCCGAAAGAGGGGATTCGTGGGATGGTTAAAGAATATGTTTGTCTGCCTGAAGAACTTTTCCCCGCATGAGTGCGCTTGAGGAATGACGATGCAGCGACTGATACGGCACGGAGAACGAAGGACGTTCGACACCGGCGTCTTGCGGGAAGGCGGGAACTGCCGGAGCGTTTTGTACGCCCTCGGCGTCTTGCTGGTCTGTCTGCTGGGGAGTTATCTTTTCCTCTTCCGTCTGGAACACGTCCGTGTGCTTCAGGAACGGGAAAAAGCCCGGTACGTCGTCGACAGCTACGCCACGAAGATCCAATACGTCGTCGCCAACGCCTTTTCGAGCGCCTATCTGGTGGAAGCCCTGCTGCGGCAGGGGGAGGGCCGGATCTCGGAGTTCTATTCCTACGCCGAAGAGTTGGTGAAGATGCACCCGAGCACCATCAACATCAATCTGGCCCCCGGCGGCGTCGTTACCAAAGTATATCCGTTTGAGCGCAACAAGAAGGCCATCGGGCACGATTTGTTCGCCAACCCCGAGCGTTCCCGCGAGGCGCTGCTGGCGCGTGATTCGGGCAAGGCCACCATTGCCGGTCCGTTCAATCTGATTCAGGGCGGCTACGCGATGGCGGTCAGGCTTCCCGTGTTCATGGGCGAGCCGGAAGGGGATATCCCGGCGCAGGAGAAGTTCTGGGGGCTCATCTGCGTGACCTTTGCTTTTCCGGACGTGCTGGATCCGGTGAAACTCGAATACCTCGACAAGCAGAACTACATGTACCAGCTTTCCCGCATCCACCCCGATACGGGGGACCGGATCGTGCTGTTGCGTTCCGCCGAAACGTTGATCGAGCCCGTGGAAAGGAAGGTGCACCTGCCCAATGCGGACTGGATCCTGAGCGTGACGCCCAAGGGCGGGTGGAACTGGAGCATCCGGTACGCTTCTTTCGGCATCGCCACCTTTATCAGCATCCTGTTCTCATGCGTGGTGGGTTTGGCCGTGGATCTTGCCCACCAAAAGAAGCGGCTGGAGTTGATGTCGGAGCACGATCCCCTGACGGGGCTTCCCAACCGCCGTGTCTTGTTCCGTGAACTGGAGAAGGCGATGGAGGCGAAGCGGCCCTTTGCGCTCTGTTACATGGATCTGGACGACTTCAAGCAGGTCAACGATACGTACGGCCATGATTGCGGCGACCAGCTGCTGAACGGGTTCGCGGAACGGCTCCAGAGCGCCCTGTCGACGGCGGGCACGCTGATCCGGCTGGGCGGCGACGAGTTCATCGCTATCCTGTACGGCGTCAGCGATCGGTGCATTGCCGGGGAGCGGTTCCGCCGTATGCTGGAAGCCATCGGAAGCGAGCCCTACCATCTTGAAGGCATAGACCTGAACCCCGCCGTGAGTATGGGACTGGCGCTGTACCCCTCCGAGGCCGATTCCTTGGAAGCGCTGATGCGGCTGGCCGATGCCGACATGTACGAACACAAGAAGCGCCGCCGTTGCCGGAACGGGACTGAAACGTCCCCTTCGGCTGATGGGGCGTCGTGTGCTGCGGGCGTGTAAGTCTACTGTATTGTAGCTGTGAAGAATAATAAGATTTCTGGTGTACCCTTGATTTTCGGCCTAAAATGATTATTACAGAAGTAGGAAGCTATAGCTTAATCATGGTAGTATCCTACGTTCGTCAGTAGTCTTCTTTCCCAAACGGGCTCCTCCGTTTCAGGGAGGTAAGCATACCGAAAGTTGAAGCGATCGGCCGTAGAAGCACTCCGGCTGGCCAGCCCGTTCCGGGTGGCCCCTCCCGCCGCTTCAATTCCTCCCTCCGTCTGTGCCACCGTGCACAGGGCGCTTGCTTATCGTCAACCATCTCTAAAGAGACCTCGTTAACCCTGTCCGCAGGGTGCTCTTGCCTTGTCGCTTTTTACGGGTGTGTTTCCCCTTTTGCCGTGAAGGAGTGGACATGAAGTTTCGTTTCGATAAGCCCACGTGCCAGAATATCAGAAAATCCCTGAGGAAAGAATGGATCGAAACCAACGGCCTCGGTGATTACGCTTCCAGCTCGCTCATCTGCTGCAATACGCGGAAGTATCACGGTCTGCTCGTGGCCGATCTGGAAAGCCCGGCGGGGCGGCATGTATTGCTGTCGTCTCTTGAGGAATCGTTGCTTGTGGGCGGGCGGGAACTGTGTTTTTCCTGCCGTAAGCATCCCGGCGTCTTTTATCCGCGCGGGAATGAGCATCTTGAGGAAATGGACGCCGGAGAATGGCCGGTGTTCCGTTACCGTTTCGGAGAGGTGACGCTCACGCGGGAATTGATGCTGATTCCCGGACACCGCTTGCTGCTCGTCAGGTATGAGGTGCGCGGCACCGCTCCCGACACGCCTCCGGTGGTTTTGCGCGTGAAGCCCTTGCTCGCCTTTCGCAATGCCCATGACCTCACCCGCGCGAATCCCGCGCTGCGTCCCGAAACGCTTTCGGCCCCCTCCGGGATCTGCCTGAGGCCGTATGAGGCATTGCCGCCCCTGTTCATGCAGGTGGAGGGCGGCTTCATCTTCAACGCCGCTCCCGACTGGTGCTTCAATGTGGAGTATTTGGTGGAGCGGGAGCGCGGCTTTGCTTATCAGGAAGATCTGTTTCAGCCGGGCCAGTTCGAGATCAGGCTTGTTCCCGGCAAACCAGTGTTCCTCACCGCTTCGACGGAGGCGCTCCAGACGGAGCACGGGCACAACGTCATCGGCGAGATCTGGCGGCGGGAAGTCGAACGCCGCATGGGGTTGGCGGCCTCCTCGGAGAGTCTGGAAGGCCATCTTGCCCGGGAAGGGGAGCGCTTTCTTGTCCGGAGGCCCGATGGAGGCCTTGCCGTGACGGCGGGCTACCACTGGTTCGGATCGTGGGGGCGGGATACGCTTATCGCGCTGCCCGGCCTGACCTTCTATGCCGGAAGGCCCGAAGAGGGCACGGACGTGCTGCTCGGCCTCGGTTCCGCCGTCAGGGACGGGCTCATCCCCAACGTCTTCTCCGCCGACGGCAACCACGCCTACAACTCGGCGGACGCCTCCCTCTGGTATGTCTGGGCCGTGCAGCAGATGCTCAAGGCGCTGCCGGATCGGAAGGGTTTGATCCGTGAACGGTGCTGGCCGGTCATCAAGAACATCATTGAACACTACGGCGGCGGCAAGGTTCCTTTTGTGGCGCCGGACGCCGAGGGGTTCCTTTCCGTAGGGAACCCCGGAACCCAGCTCACATGGATGGATGCCGTCGCCAACGGTCGCCCGGTGACCCCGCGCCACGGTCAGCCCGTGGAAATCAGCGCCTTGTGGTACAACGCGCTGGCCTTCGCGGACAGCCTCGCCAAAGCGTTCGGCGAACCGGAGTGGCGGCGGACGAAGCAGCTGGACGCCATGCGTTCCGTCTTTTTCAAGCGGTATTGGGTCACGGACGAGCGGGGCGACTACCTCGCGGACGTGTGGCGCGACGGCGGCGTGGAAACGTGCGTGCGCCCCAACCAGCTTTTCGCCCTTTCGCTTCCCTATCCGGTTCTGGACGAGGAGAGGTATGCCAGCGTGCTTTCCCGCGTGCGACGGTGCCTGCTTACGCCGTACGGCTTGCGGACGCTGGCACCGAGCGCGCCCGGTTATCGTCCTCTGTATGAAGGCGGCCCCGCCGAACGCGATGAGGCCTACCATCAGGGCACGGTCTGGCCGTGGCTGTTGGGGGCGTACGGGGAAGCCGTATTGCGGGCGGCATGGGACGTGCCCGGCTCGGTACGGGAGCTGCTGCGGACCATACGGCCCTTGTTCGCCCAGCACCTCGGCGACGCGGGGATCGGGTCCGTTTCGGAAATTTTTGACGGCGATCCCCCCCATCTTCCCAACGGCTGCATCGCTCAGGCTTGGAGCGTCGCCGAATGCCTGCGTTTGCTGTACCTGCTTAAAGAGGCCGCTCCCGGCATATATGCCGAGTGGGAGGCCAACGCCCGGAAAGGAGGGAACTGATGCGCGTTCTGATGTTCGGCTGGGAATTTCCGCCCTACAAGAGCGGCGGCCTTGGGACGGCGTGTTACGGCATGAGCCGGGCTCTGGCGAAGAAAGGTACGGAAATCCTGTTCGTCCTGCCGCAGACCCCCTCGAACGCCCCGGTGCGGGTGGGGGAACGCCTGTCGCTGTGCTCGGCATCCGGCACGCGGGTGGAACGGACGGCCCGGAACCTCAGGATCAATGAGGAAGTGCGGGAATTGTGGCGCGAAAAGCTGCACATCGAGCACGTGGACTCGTTGCTGCTCCCTTACGACACGCCGGAAAGCTACGACGAGCGGCGGCGTGAGCTGGAACGTCTCCAGTCGGTGAAACGGAACGCGGACGGTTTTTCTTCGACGCAGGAAACGATCCTGCGTCTGCACGGCGGCTACGGCCCGGATCTCATGAGCGAGGTCTATCGCTACGCTTGCGCGGCGGTGGCCATTGCCCGGAAGGCGCGTTTCGACGTCATCCACGTCCACGACTGGATGACCTATCCGGCGGGCATCCTTGTCCGCAAGCTGACGGGAAAGCCGCTTGTGGCGCATATCCACGCGCTGGAGCACGACCGGAGCGGCGACAATATGAACCGGGACGTGGCGGGCATCGAGCGAGCGGGCCTTGAGGCGGCGGATCGCGTGGTGGCGGTGAGCCATTACACCAAGCGTCTGGTCATGCGGCAGTACGGAATTCCGGGGGACAAGATCAAGGTCGTGCACAACGCCGTTTCCCGCAGCGAGGCGGATCGCGTCTATGCCGTGCCGGAACGCTGCGCGCACGAGAAGCGGGTCCTGTTCATGGGTCGCGTCACGTTCCAGAAGGGGCCGGACTACTTTGTGGAGGCCGCCAAGCTGGTGCTCGGCCGCATCCCGGATGTACGGTTCGTCATGGCGGGCAGCGGGGACATGCTGCCGAACATGGTCCGCCGGGTGGCGCAACTGCGCATCGGCAGCCATTTCCATTTTACCGGCTTCCTCAAGGATGAGGAAGTGGACCGCATGTACGCGATGAGCGATCTCTACGTCATGCCGAGCGTCTCGGAACCGTTCGGCATCGCGCCCCTTGAGGCCATGGCTTATGACGTGCCGGTGCTCATTTCCCGCCAGTCCGGCGTCGCCGAAGTGGTGCGGAACGCGATCAAGGTCGATTTTTGGGACATCCGGGAAATGGCGAACAAGATCTGCGCGATCCTGTCGTACCCGTTTCTCGCCGCCGAGGAAGTCAGGAATTGCCGCGAGGAGCTCAAGACCATCCGCTGGGAAAACGTGGCCGATCGCCTGAATGCCATTTACGCGCAACTTGTTTCCGGGGGAAAATGATATGTCGGCTCTCTGCTTCTACTTTCAGGTCCACCAGCCGTACAGGCTGCGGCACTACACCTTTTTCGACATCGGCGTGGACTCCTTTTACGAGGACGAGGACGCGAACTGCGGCATCATGCTGAAGGTGGCCCGCAAATGCTACCTGCCCATGAACGCGCTTCTGTTCAAGCTGATCCGCAAATACGACGGCAGGTTCAAGGTCAGTTTCTCCATTTCCGGAACGGCGCTCGATCAGTTCGAGGCCTACGCGCCGGAAGTCATCCAGAGCTTCCGGGAACTGGTGGCCACCGGATGCGTGGAGCTGCTTTCCGAGACGTACAACCATTCGCTGGCGTTTCTGTATTCCCCGGAGGAGTTCCGGGAACAGGTCGCCCTGCACGACGAGCGGATCGAAGCGCTCTTCGGCGTAACGCCCCGTGTCTTCCGCAATACGGAACTGATCTACAACAACGATCTGGCGGGCGCCGTGGAAGCGATGGGCTACAAGGCCGTGCTTGCCGAGGGTGCGGATCACGTGCTCGGCTGGCGCAGCCCGAACTTCGTCTACCGCCCGGCGGGGTGCGATCGCCTCAAGCTTCTGCTCAAGAATTACCGCCTCTCGGACGACATCGCCTTCCGGTTCTCGAACCACCAATGGCCCGAATTTCCGCTTACGGCGGACAAGTTTTCCGAGTGGGCGCACGCCGCCAACGCCTCCGGGGATCTCATCAATCTGTTCATGGATTACGAGACGTTCGGGGAGCATCAATGGGAATCCACCGGCATTTTCGCCTTTATGGAAGCCTTGCCCGAGGTTATGCTGCGGACGCCCGGTTTCGCGTTCATCACGCCTTCGGAAGCGGCGGCCCGGTTCGAGCCGGTGGCGTGCCTCGACGTGCCGCATTTTATGTCGTGGGCGGACGCCGAGCGCGATCTCACCGCATGGCTCGGCAACGACATGCAGAACGACGCCATCGAATCCGTCTATCGTCTGGAGAAGGCGGTCAAGGCCACGGGCGATCCCGGCGTGCTCCGCACATGGCGGCGTCTGCAGACCTCCGACCATTTTTACTACATGTCCACGAAGTGGTTCTCGGACGGCGACGTGCACAGCTATTTCAACCCCTACGGCACGCCGTACGACGCCTACATCAATTATATGAATGTGCTCGCCGATTTCAGGCTTACGCTTGAGGCGGCGTCCCCCCTTGACCCCGGAACGAAAAGCGCCGTCCTGAAAAGCGCCTGAGGGCGCTTGGGCTTGCCGGGGAACCCCGGAAGCCAGCCGTGGCGGCGCGGGAGCAGAACCGTATGCAGTATGATATGTCCCGCACCACGCTCTTTGAAGTCAGTTGGGAAGTCTGCAACAAAGTGGGCGGCATTTACGCCGTCGTGAGCAGCAAGGCTCTGGAGGCCGCCGCTCTTTTCGGAGACAACTACTATCTGTTGGGCCCGGATCTGGGCAACAACGCGGAATTCGAGGAAACGGACGAAGCCTGCTGGCAGGAGCTGCGCGCGATCACGGCGCGGCGGAATCTGGCCTGCCGCTTCGGGCGCTGGGATATTCCGGGGCGGCCCAAGGTCATCCTTGTCGGCTATCGGGATCGGTTCAATCAGGGGCAGCTTTTGTTTTCCCTGTGGAACCGTTACGGCATTGATTCCATTTCCGGCGGGTGGGATTATGTGGAGCCCGTCATGTTCAGTACCGCGTGCGGCGAGGTGATCGAGGCGGCGTGCCAGACGCTTGCCGTGCCCGCGTCCGGCCCGGTGCTTGCGCATTTCCACGAATGGATGTGCGGCGGGGGCCTCTTGTACCTGAAGGAGCGCGCGCCCAAGCTCGGCACGGTCTTTACGACGCACGCGACCATGCTCGGCCGGTCGATGGCGGGGTCCGGGTTCGACATCTACAAGCAGATGAACCAGATCAACCCCAAAATGGAAGCCGGGGCCTACAACATCACCGCCAAATGCTCGATGGAAACGGCGTCGGCGCGGGAAGCCGACTGCTTTACCACGGTGAGCCGCATCACGGCGGACGAGGCCACGGTCTTTCTGGGCCGTTCCCCGGACGTGGTGACGCCCAACGGCCTCGACATGCGGGTCATCCCCGACTACAGCGCCGAACGGGATGTTCCGGCCGGGGCGCGGGCCAAACTCCTTGGCGCGGCGGGACGCCTTCTGCGGCGCGAGCTTGCGCCGGATACCCGGATCTTCATCATTTCCGGGCGGTATGAATACCACAACAAGGGCGTGGACGTGTTCCTCGACGCGCTGGCGGGCGTGAACGAGGCGCTGCGCCAGTCCCAGACCAACGTGCTCGCCTTGTGCGCCGTCATGGGCGGGCACAGCGGGGTCAATCCCGATGCCGTGGGCGGCGATCCTTCCAAAATCTCCGATCAGGGGCCGTACTGGATCAGCAGCCACCACGTATACAACCAGCCGCAGGACCCCATCCTGAACGCCTGCAAGCGGCTCGGTCTGGACAACAGGCCGGAAAACCATGTGCAGGTCATTTTTGATCCCGCTTTGCTGGACGGCAACGACGGCTTCCTGAATATGCCGTACGAGGAAGTGCTGGCGGCCTGCGATCTGGGCGTTTTCCCCTCGTGGTACGAGCCGTGGGGCTACACGCCGCAGGAAAGCGCCGCGCACGCCGTCCCCACCGTGACCACGGACCTGTCGGGCTTCGGCCTGTGGGTGCGGGACACGCAGGGGCAGGAGCAGGGCGTTACGATCCTGCACCGCCAGCAGACTTCGTATGAGGGTACGGTAGCGGCCTTGCGGGGCGTTTTGCTGGACTACGCTGCCCTGCCGTCGGCGCAGCTCGACGAGCGGCGCACGGCCGTCCGCTCGTTGTCCGGCGCGTGTTCGTGGGAGCGGTTTTTCCCCCACTATATTCAGGCGTATACGCAGGCATTGGACAAGGCCGTGGAGCGCGGGGCGCTTCGTGACGCGCCGAGCAGCGCATCCCTGACGCGGGTGCTTGAGGCGACGATGTCCACGACGCCGACCCTGCACGCCTTTACCGCCGTCACCGCGCTGCCGGAGCCCATCGGGCGGCTGCGCGAGCTGGCCCATAACCTGTGGTGGAGCTGGCATCCCGAATGCCATCAGCTGTTTTCCGCGCTCAACCCGGCGGAGTGGGAACGCAGCGGACACAATCCCGTGTCGGTCATCGAAAAGGCGACCAAGGCCCGTTTGCTCATCGTGGCGCATGACCAGTCCTACCTGCGGCTGTATAAGTCCACAATGGAGGCCTTTGACGCCTATATGGGCGTTTCCGCAAAGGACTTCGGCGCGTTGTCGCCGGAGCGCCCGGCGGCCTATTTCTCGACGGAGTACGGCTTGAGCGAGTGCCTGCCGATCTATTCGGGCGGGCTCGGCGTCCTGTCCGGCGATCACCTGAAATCGGCAAGCGATCTGAACATCCCTCTCGTGGGCGTGGGCTTGCTGTACCGGAGCGGATATTTCCGGCAGCAGATCGACAGGGATGGGCGGCAGATCGCCCAGTATCCCGAAAACGATTTCGCCACCTTGCCGCTGGAGCTGGTCAAGGATGAGGGCGGAGCGCCGCTTGAGGTGCTGTTGCAGCTTCCGGGGCGGCGTCTCCATGCGCAGATCTGGCTGGTGCGCGTGGGGCGGGTCAAGCTGTATCTGTTGGACACAGACACGCCCAGCAATACCGCCGACGATCGCAAGATCACCGCCCGGCTGTACGAGGCGGACAGGGATTGCCGCCTCCGTCAGGAAATCCTGCTCGGCATGGGCGGGGTCCAGCTCATGCGCGCCCTCGGCATCAGGCCCTCCGTGTATCATATGAACGAGGGGCATTCCGCGTTCCTCATCCTTGAGCGTATCCGCCTGCTTATGCAGGAGCGGGGGCTCTCCTTCTCCGAAGCGGGGGAACTCGTGCGCGGAAGCAGCCTGTTTACGACGCATACGCCCGTGGACGCGGGGAACGAGCGTTTCGGGCTGGAACGGATGGAGCCGTACTTCCTGCCGTATGCCCAGAGCATCGGCCTGCCGTGGCCGGAATTCGTGCGGATGGGGCGGTTTGAAGGGAGCGAGCGCAATGTTTTCGAAATGACGGTGCTGGCTTTGAATTACTCGTTCCGGGCCAACGGCGTGAGCGCCCTGCACGGATACGTTTCCCGCCATATGTGGCAGGAAGGCTGGAAGGGCGTGCCCAAGGCGGAGATCCCCATCCGGTACGTCACCAACGGCGTCCATGTGCCGTCGTATACGGGGGCGCCCATGCGGGCGTTGCTGGATAATGTGCTTGGCCCCGGCTGGCAGGAGCAGAGCCCGGATTCGTCCATCTGGAGCAAGATAGACGAAATCCCGGACGAGGGCCTCTGGGCGGTGCGGCAGCTCCAGAAGAAGCAGCTTTTGGATTATCTCCGGGCTTCGCTGCCGGAATTTTTCAAGAAGTTTGCCATTCCCTACGAAAAGCAGAAGGAAATGGCGGCCCGTCTTACGCCGTCTTCTCTGGTCATCGGTTTTGCCCGGCGGTTTGCGCCGTACAAGCGGGCGACGCTGCTCTTCGCGGATTTGGATCGTCTGGCCCGCATCGTGGGCAATGCGGAGCGCCCGGTGATCTTCGTCTTCTCCGGCAAGGCCCATCCCGCCGACACGCAGGGCATCGACATGCTGCAGGAAGTGATCCGCCACATGCTCGACCCCCGCTTCTTCGGAAAGATATTTTTCATAGAGGATTACAACCTTGCGGTGTCGCGGCTCATGGTTCAGGGCTGCGACGTGTGGCTCAACACTCCCCGCCGTCCCTACGAGGCCTGTGGGACCAGCGGCCAGAAGGTGCCCGTCAACGCGGGGGTCAACCTCAGCATCTCCGACGGCTGGTGGTGCGAAGGGTACAACGGCGAGAACGGCTGGACCATCGGGCCCGCCGTCACCCGTGAATATCTGTGCGGGGAACAGAGCGATTATGACGACGCCGGGTTCCTGTACGCCCTTCTGGAAGAAAAGATCGTGCCGCTGTATTTCGAGCGCAATTTCGAAGGGATGCCCCACGACTGGCTTCTGACGGTCAGGCAGTCCATGCAGTCCTTGATTGCGCGGTTCAGCTCCAACCGGATGGTGCGGGAGTATCTCAACGACTACTACATCCCGGCGGCGCAGCGGTATGCGGAACTGCGCGACAAGCACAACGCCCTCACCAAGCGCCTCGCCCGGTGGAAGCAGGACGTCAACGCCCGCTTCAGCTCCCTTCGGATCGAGCAGATCCGTATTGAAGGGCTTAAGGGTGAGGAACTGATGGGCACCCAGCCCATGCAGGTACAGATCGGCGTCCTGCCCGGCGGGATGAAGCCCGAGGAGCTGCTCGTCCAGCTCGTGGCCGGACCGGGCGACGGCAACGGTTTTACGGACACTCCGGACGTCGTGGATATGGCGCGCACGGAGGAGAGCACGGCGGACAGGCTTGTGTACGCCTGCGCCTACAGTCCGTCCCGGAGCGGGCCGCATGTCTACGGCGTGCGAGTGCTTCCCGTCACACCGGGGCTGGCCTCGCCGCTGGAGACGCGGCTGGTCCTGTGGGGATAAACCGGATCTCTTCGGAACTCCCCTCAGTTCCGTAGGCGCATTGAATGCCCCGGGGCTTGTGTACGCCACCGGGGCACGGTAAAAGCGAATGGCGGCTCAGGAGTTCTTCGGGGCCGCCATTTGCGTTTTGCCGGAAAAAGGGCTTTCGGCGGTGCTGTTCCGTGAAGACGGTTTTTCTGGCGCGTTTCATGCAACGAAAAAACGCGAGGGGAGAGCCTGCAACATTTTTGGCAGTGCCGCCGATTTGGGGTTGTGCCGCATCAAGTGGGGCTGGGTTCACGGTTTTTTGGGAAAAGCGAAGGACGCTGAAAGGGGAATCTATGAGTTTGGAAACGTATCAGAATATGATGGCTGAATTGGGGCGCGCCTGCGGGTTTTCCCTGCCCGTCGACGACACGGGCTACACCAGCCTGGAAGTCGACGGCTCACTGATCTGCAACATCCAGTACATCGAGCCTGCGGACGCCGCCTACATCTACTTTGAAATCGGCAGGATTGTGGCCGGAGGCGAAGGAAAGGTCGCCCCGGAACTGCTGGCCGGGAATCTCTTCGGGCTGGGCACCGGCGGAGGCGTGCTCGCCATGGAGCCGGAATCACGGAAGGTTATGTACAGCTATCAATGCGGGTTGACTGAGCTGAGCCATGAACGGTTTCTGGATATTATGGATTCCGTCATGCGGCAGGCGGAATATTGGGCCAATCGTTTGGGGGAACTCAACCGGGAGGCCGTGGGAACCGGGGCGCCCGCCCCCGCCGAAATGCTGTTTCGGGTGTAACCGGCCGTTTCCGGATGCAAACCGGACCGCCGCAACAATCAGGATGACTCTATGCCTCAGCTGCAAGCGTTCAATACGTTATCTTACGGTTCCTCCAGCCGGGTCGTTCTGGATTCGGACTCACAGCTCGGCGTCTCCGCTCAGTCGGGCAGAGGCCTGAGCCGTGCCGACAAGGCTGATCAGAACCTCATGACCCGGCAGGTTTTGCTCAACGCTCTGGGCAGGCAGTTCGGGGTGGGGGTGGCGGAACGGTTCCTTTCTCAGCTTTCCACAACCAAGGCCCTGTCCAGCCGGGAAATCCGAGGCATCATCGCTAAGGCCGGGGAGCTCAGCTCCCACGACAAGAAAGCCAATCTGGAGACGAACCGGACGCGCCTTTTGAGCGTTTTCGCAGGGCGTTCGGACATGAGGAATCCGGCGTTCCGGGATCGGCGCGCTGTGAACGAAGTGGCCGGGCGTCTGCTTGCGAACGAGCCCGCGGCCAAAACGTCCCGCTTGTCCGATTCGGACCTGATGCGGCTCTCTGATGAGCTGCAAACGGCAGTGCAGGGCATCGCCGATGAAAGGGCGCTGGGCGTGCGGGATGCGGGCCGGATTTGGGGCAGATTTGATGTGGAGGATCGGAGCAAGGCCGGGGAGCTTCGTCCCGGGGACATCATCAACGGCTACGAATTTGTGGAATTGAAACAAAAGGGCGTGGAGCCGGGGTTTGTCGGCCTGAAAGCCTTCACGGATGAGCATATGGCGCAGATGCGCGCGCCGGGAACCCCCCTTCATCAGACGGCGGACGCGTTTCTGGAGCACTGCTTGTCCGGAAATGCCGGGCCGTTCCGGGGGCTCCCGGATCTGAATCCAGCCGTCGCCGTGTTGCGTTCTTTGGCGCAGGACGTCAAAAGGGAAACGTTCCCGGCTCTCGGCGAAGCGGATTTTCCAAATCCTGAAATGAGAGCACAGTTTAAGGAAGCACTCTTGAACGATCCCGGATGTCTGGCTCAAGTAAAGACCGCGTTGCGCGGCTGCATTCCGGAATTTTCCACCCGGCACTATGTCAAGCTGGATTACAACGAATCCGATCGGAACATTTTGGGGAACGTGCGCATCCCTAGACGTACGGCCAAAAGCGGCGCTCATCGCTTTTTTACCGCGCATACCCGCAATGAAGCCAATTTCAACGCCATTAAGGAAGTTTTGGCCAGCGACCTCATGCGGGCGATGGGCATCGAGTCGCAAAAGGCGAAACTGGTGCGCAGCGAATATACCGACGGCAAGATGAAGCTGCTCATCGATGCCGAGCACATGAGCCAAACCGGGGCTGACGGGCAGGTCCAGTCCTTCAGGGATTTCGCGGGGCACATCGTGGACGGCTTTCTGGTGCGGGACGATGGCCGGGGCAGAAGCGACACGAGTATGGCGCAGCTGGGGCGCAACAAGATCCTCATGCTTGCCTTGTCCGACCGCGACGCCCTCGGCTCGCGCGGCGACAACAAGGGACGTATGGGCAATACTTTTGCCGCCATTGATCCCGGGCACTCATTGGAAGAGTTTATGGATGCGAGGAACATCCGCTCCGATTTTTCCTTCTCCGAGCCTGGTCGGTTCAGCAAATTCAAGAACTACACGGTGTTTGACGATTGCGCCTACATGGAAAAGATGGAGGGCGTGCGGCAGTTGAAGGAGATGCGCGATTCCGGCGGGGACTTGAAGGTTTTCTCCAGCTATATCGGATGGCTTCGTGGAGAGGAGGAACGGGTTGCCGGGGATCCCGGTCTTGGCGAGAACGAAAAGAGAGACCAGATCGCCGATTTTCGGAAGCTGAGGCATCAGGTAGAAACGATGCGTGATGCCTTCATCGCCCGGCGCGATTATATTCTGAACGATGTGTTCGGCGAACGGCTTCCTTTCCTTGACGACAATCCGCCCATTCTGGAGAACCTGAGCAATCTGGAAAAGCTGACCTCCCGGACCACGCGGACGTCCCCGCACGGAACGGTTCAGTTGGAGCATCTGCAAGTGGTGGAAGGTGGCCGCCAGCAGTGGCATATCCAGCGTGACGGCGGGGGCGGCTATATCTTCCAGGCCGTCTCTGGGGACCCTGCCAAGGCCCGGGCCACGGTGAACGATCTGCTCAGGGCAAGCAACCTTCCGTTCAAGGCCGACGGTGACGCCGCCACAGCCTATCTGCATGTTCCGGCTTCGCAGGTGCAGGCTTTCGCCGCGGCGATGAGCGAGGCGAACGTCATCGCATATAAGGAAGGGCATCGGTAGAGAGTAAGATATGTTTTGCGACATGAGGAGGCTGTTTCCGGACAGCCTCCTTTTTGTTTTGCCGAAAAAGGGAGGGGGGAAGAGAGAAAAAATGTAGTTATTGATCTTGACTTTCATTTTCATATGCGGCAGATCTATCTCCAACAGAACGGAATGGAGGAACGCTATGAGTTGGTTATCTCAGACAGCGAGCGCGGAACCCGCGTTGGACGTTGCGTCGCCTGTTTCACGGGCTGTTCACGGCATATGGGAGGCGGATGAACTGTTCAAATGTCCGCTTGTCGGCATGGGGATCACGCTTGCCGAACAGAAGCATCTCTTGAAGAAAATGTCGCTTCCGGCGGTTGAACTGACGCCGTTTGAAATCCACGAGCTGTTCGTCAATGCCGCCGCTACGGAAAACCCCCTGTCCCGGAAGATGAGCCAGCTGCTCCGCCGGAAGTACGAGCGTGAGGCCGCCCCGTTGCGGCTTTTGAGTGAAGAGGATTTTCTCGCGCAGTGGAAGAAGGCGTTCTCCGCCGGCCAGTATGTGGGCTTTTTGTGGGCGGCGGCCACACGCGGGCTTTCGGATGAAGCCCGTCGCACGGTCTACGGCGCGGTCCACATGGCCATGCACGGCATTGCGGAGGAACAGACGCGCATCCGGCGGTTTATCGCTGAACTGGAACGCAAGAACGAGCAGCAGGCCAACCGCATCCGGCTGTTGAAGGAGCGCGAAGCGGCTTCGCGCGGCGGCATGGATCAGGCGGAAGAGGGCAGGCGTGCGCTTGCGCAGGAAAACGCTGCGCTCCGGGACGAACGCAACCGCCTGAAAGCCGAACTGGACGCCATGTATGAGGCGTCCACGGCGCTGTGGGAAATCAGGGGCCCGGAACTTGAAGCGGAAAACGAGAACCTGCGGGAGGCGCTTGCGTCGTTGACGCAGCGTTTCGAGGGCCAGCGCGAACTGGTCAATTCGCTGCTCAAGCAGGGAAGGGCTCGCTTTGAGCAGGGGAACTTGCCTGGCATGGCGGCTGATTCCTGCGGGACCTGTTGCGGCAGAGACTGCGACGAGAGTTGTCCTTCGTTCGATCTGTGCAGCAAGCGGGTGCTCATCGTCGGCGGCGTCGAGCGCATGGAGTCGTTGTATCGCGAATTTATTGAAGGGGGCGGCGGCGTCCTCGATTATCACAACGGCTCGCTGCAGGGCGGCACGCGCCAGCTTGAGCGGAGCCTCAGGCGCGCGGACATCATCCTCTGCCCCGTGAACTGCAACAGCCACGGCGCCTGCATCAAAGTCAAAAATCTGGCGAAGAAACACAACAAGACATTTTATATGTTGCCGAACGGGAGCCTGAGCACCATTTCCCGTCTTTTGGGGAGCGAATCCGCACGGCAAGAAGGAGAACGTGCATGAGCACCGATTTTCAGATGAACTACCATCACAACAAGGACAACCTGCACGTGAAGATGCAGGGCATTTTTGACGGCAACTCCGCCCACGAACTGCTGAATCTCTTTCTGAGGGAGTACAGGTGCGGCGGCAGGGTGTTCGTCGATACGGCGGGGGTAAGCGAAGTGTTGCCGTTCGGCAGCAAGGTGTTGCAGGCCCGGTTGTGCCAGACGCCCGTTCCGGCGTCGCAGTTGTTCTTCAAGGGCGAAAACGGATTCAACATGGCGCCCTCCGGGAGCCGTGTGCTTATCGTACCGCCCCGCAAGAAGAAAAGCGGATGCTGCGGAAAATGCGCGCACTGCACATGCCACGGGGGACACGGGCATGAGCATGGGCACGGGCACGGAGGATGCGCATGTCGTGGCGAACGCAATCACGATCATTAACTTTTTTTCAAGTGGAGCTTTTTCATGAGTAATGTGCTTATCGTTTACGGGTCCACCACCGGCAACACGGCGGATATTGCCGAATACCTCGGCGGGCGTCTGCGGGCTGCGGGGCATGCCGTCGATGTACGGGATGCCGCCGTCGTTTCCCCGGATGGCCTGTGCGAAGGCCGGGATGTCGCGCTGTTCGGGTGCTCCGCGTGGGGGACCGATGAAGTCGAGCTGCAGACGGATTTCGAGCCGTTGTTCGAAGCCTTTGATCGTATTGGCGTCAAGGGCGTCAAGACCGCGTGCTTTGCGAGTGGGGACAGCTCCTTTGAGCATTTTTGCGGGGCGGTGGATGTGATTGAGGCGCGTTTGAGCGAACTCGGCGGCATTCAGATTCTGGAAGGCTTGAAGCTCGACGGCAATCTCTCGTCGAACGAGAGCGACGTGGAAGATTGGGCCAACCGGCTGCTGGCGGCTCTTTAACCATATTTTTTTATGCGAATATATTGAAAATGAAATTCAATCATAATAGACTGCGGGCGGTATAGGCACTCCGTAGCCGTTATGCCTGAAGCGCGGGCCGGAGTGCAGGGCCCGCGCTTCAATACATCTTGAACCGTTATGTAAGGGTGAGGTATGTCAGGCGGACAAGTCCATATTGATCCGGAGACGGTGTTCACGCGCTTCCTACGCGGAAAAGGTTGTCACAACACGCAGCAGCGGCGAGCCATCGTTTCCGTGTTTTTTCAGGAAGAGGGGCACCTGACCATTGACGATCTGTACGGCCGGGTTCAGCGACAGGATCCGACGGTGGGGCAGTCCACGGTATACCGCACGATGAAGCTGCTGTGTGAGGCCGGGCTTGCCAAGGAAGTTTCTTTCGGCGGGGGCGTCGTCCGGTATGAGCAGGCCAGCGACTGGCACCACGATCATCTCATCTGCGAGCGCTGCGGCAAGAGCATTGAGGTCGTCGATCCTCAGATCGAAGCCCTGCAGGAGCGCCTTGTCCGCCAATACGGGTTTACGCCTACGCAACACAGGCTGTATCTGTACGGCGTCTGTCCGGACTGCCTCGCTGGGCAATCTCCTTCAAAATAGGCTGTAATAAAAAGCATTCCGCCTTTTGGCAAAAACGGTTGACAGGCCGGGGCGGACTGTGTACATCTGCGGCCATAAAGTTTGATTAATAAAACTTAATGTTGTTAAATGTACTTTTGATGAGAACCCGGAGGGGTCATGACTGAAATCCGATTGGAAAAAAGCCTTCCGTCCGAGCAGGAGCGGGTAGGGCAGCCAAGCGTCCCGGCTGAGGGGCTCGAACGCTACTTCGCTAGGGAGGGCGTCGATCCTCTGCCGTACGCGTTTGAAGGCAAGATCGCCGTCCACCCCGGCCTCGGCGGTGCGGGCGTGGAAAAACAGGATTTTGAGGCGACGCTGGAGCCTTTGCTGGCGGAGCCGAGGACGGGAAAGACCGTGGCGTACATCCATGTGCCGTTTTGCGAGACGCACTGCCTGTACTGCGGTTTCTACAACAAGGCATACCGCGAAGACGAAAGCCGGATCTACGCCGACGCGCTCATTCAGGAGCTGCGCCTGTGGCGGGGCCGCCCCGGACAGGATGCCGGGCCGGTACATGCCGTGTACATGGGCGGAGGCACGCCCACGGCGCTGCAGGCGGACGATCTCCGGCGCATCTTGAAGGAAGTCCGCGCCGTGCTGCCGCTCGCCAACGATTGCGAGATCACGGTGGAAGGGCGTCTGTCGAATTTCGGCCCGGACAAGATGGAAGCGTGCTTCGAGGGCGGGGCAAACCGTTTTTCACTCGGGGTGCAGAGCTTTGACACGGAGATCCGGCAGGCGATGGGCCGCGTGTCCGATCGCGACACGCTGATTCGGCAGCTCCAGCTTTTGCAGAGCTATGATCAGGCCGCCGTCATCGTGGACCTCATCTACGGCTTCCCCATGCAGACGATGGACCGCTGGCTGGCGGACATCGCCACGGCCCAGTCGCTCAAGCTCGACGGTGCGGACTGCTACCAGCTCAACGTGTACCGGAACACTCCGCTCGCCAAGGCCATTGAGAGCGGACGCCTTCCCGCCGGGGCGGACGTCCCCATGCAGTCGGCCATGTTCGCCGCAGGGGTGAAGGCCATGCAGAAAGGGTTTTACCGCCGCCTCTCGATCAGCCACTGGGCGCGGACGTCGCGGGAACGCAACCTGTACAATCTGTATGTCAAAGGCCGCGCCCACTGTCTGGCGTTCGGTCCCGGCGCGGGCGGCAATCTGGACGGGTTCTTCTATCTGAACCAGTCGGACTACCGCGCGTGGCAGGAAGAAGTCCGGGCCGGACGCAAGCCCATCGCCATGCTGTTCCGCCCGTTCCCGCAGGGCAAACTGTTCAAGGCCATCGCCGAGGGGATGGAGCAGGGCTGGCTGGACATGCCGGGGCTGGAAGCGGCTTACGGCATCCCGTTGGGCGAGGTATGGAAACCCGTGCTTGAGCAATGGGAACGGGCGGGTCTTGTCGAACGGGACGGGGCCTTCATCGTGCTTACGCTCGCCGGGCAGTTCTGGCAGGTGAACCTTTCACAACTGTTGCTTGATTATCTCAAGCGTTCTTTGGAGGCCTGATGTTTGTAAGGAAGATGCTGGCCCGCGCTTTGCCGTTGACGGCGCTGGGCCTGGCGGCGTGGTGCCCCGCCTATGCCGTGGAGGAGCCGGTCAAGGCGGACGACGTGTACGTGACCGCCACGAGGGTGGAGAAGGAATTGCAGGACGTTCCCATGAGCGTTTCCGTCATGACGAGCGAGGACATCAAGCGTTCTCCCGCCCGGACCATCGGCGAGCTTTTGCAGGACGTGCCGGGCGTGGAAATCAGGAATTCCGGCGGGCAGGGCTTTAAGCGCATATCCATCCGCGGCGAGAATCCCAACCGCGTGCTGATCCTCATCGACGGGCAGAAGCTCGTGGAAAACAAGTCGATGGACGGCACGCCCCTGTTGATCGATCCCTCCAACGTGGAGCGCGTGGAAGTCATCAAGGGCCCCGCGTCCGTGCTCTACGGATCGGAAGCCATCGGCGGCGTGGTCAACATCATCACCAAGAAAGGCGGGGACAAGCCGATTCAGGGTGAGGCGTCCGTGGCCTATAACGGCGCGTCCAACGGTTTTGCCGAATCCCTGTCGGCTTTCGGCGGGATGAACGGATTCAAGTACCGCGTGTCCGGCTCATACAGCGATCAGGGGAACCTGCGCACGCCTGACGGCGAAGCGCCGAACACCTCCTTCCGCCAGAAGGAAGGCAGCGCGTTCCTGAGCTACGATTTTTCCGACAAGTTCACGGTCGGCGGCGGGCTGGACAGCTTCAAGGGTTCCATCCATTCCGGGAGCATGGAGCCCGGCTATGAGAATTTCGCCGTGGACGTCCCCAAGTGGCAGCGCGATAAGGTTTATGCCTTCGCCGAAGCCAAAAACGTGACGCCGTGGCTTCCCCGTGTGCGCTTCGACGCATTCTGGCAGAAGAATGAAAAGGAAATGACCAACGACGTGAACACGGACCCGGCCATCACGAAAATGCCGCTGGTCGTCACCAACAATGCGGACAACCGGAACAAGCAGATCGGTTCCTCGCTGCAGATGGACTGGGCCATCGGCGACAACCATTATCTGATCACCGGATACGACATCAGCTATGATACGCTGAAGGCTGATACGAGGGCTTCGGCTTCCACTTCCGTGGAGCGTATCCTTGCCACCGGCATCTTGGCCAGTGCGCCCCCCTTCGCGCAACAGATCGCGGCGGCGTCCATGGCGAAGAGCATCCCGTACACTTCCACGGCCTACCACGAGGGCGACATGCTGACGAACGCCCTGTATGCCCAGATGGAATCGACCTTGCCCGCCGACTTCACGCTGAGCTATGGGGTACGGTATACGTGGGTCCAGTCCGAGATGAAACATGCCGAAGGAAGCAAGACCAATTCCAAGGGCACGGTCCCGTATGACGTGGGTACGGAGAGCTCCTCGAACAATTCCCGGCCGGTCTTCAATGTGGGCCTTATGTGGTCGGGCATCCCGGATCTGACGCTGCGGGCTACGTTCGCGCAGGGATTCCGCGTCCCTTCGCTGCAGGAAAAGTATGTGATGTCGGCGATGGGAGGCGGGACGATCCTGCCGAACCCCGGCCTCAAGCCGGAGACCTCGAACAGCTATGAAATCGGGGCGCGGTATGTCCATGACGGCCTGTCCGTAGACGTCGCGGCCTTCTATTCCGACGCGGACGACTACATCTATAACCCCACCATTGACGCGGACACCGACACTTCGCGCTACATCAACGTTTCGTCGGCGAAGACCCACGGGGTGGAGCTGGCCGCGAGCTATGATTTCGAATGCGGCCTCACGCCGTACGCTTCCGCGACATGGATGCGGCGCAAGTTCGACTACGGCACGCTGACCACATGGAAAACCGGCGTACCCGAATGGTCGGGCAGGGCAGGTATACGCTTCAAGCACGCCCTGAGCGAAACCGTGGACTTCAACGCCGACATCTACGGGCGGTTCTCCTCAAATTCCGTCGAGAAGACCGAAAGCGAGACGACCCATTACAACAACTGGCAGACGGCGAACGTGGCTTTCGGTTTCGAGTTCGGCGACGAAAAGCAGTATACCGTGGCCGCCGAAGTCCTGAACCTCTTCGACAAGCGGTACCGTCAGGACGACAGCATTTTGGAACCCGGCCTGCACGCCAACATCAAGGTCGGCATGAGATTCTGATTTCAGAGGAAGTCTGTACTTCAGTATTGAAATTGAATTTCATTTATATTATCAAAAAACTCCTCCCGCGCTGCACGGCGGCGGACGCCCACGGTAATCCCGTGCGGCGTCGGGGAGGAGGGGAAGGAACACGGATGCCGTCACAGGTCTTCAACCGTCATTACTGGAGTGCGCGGGAACTCGTCGTCCTCGGCGTTTTCTCGGCCGCCGCCAAGCTTTCCACCCTGCTGGTCGCGCTGGTGGGGGGAGGGATGAACCCGGTGAGCCTGCTCGCCAAGAACCTCATTTTCACCACGCTGCTCGTGGTCATGCTCTATAAGGTACGCAAGCCGGGGACGCTGGCCCTGTTCGTGCTCGTGAACATGCTCATCAGTATGCTTCTGCTCGGCGGCAGCGTGACGCTCCTCCCGGCCATGCTGCTGGCGGCGGGCTGCGCTGAGGCGGCGATGGCCTGCTCCGGAGGGATGCGGAAGCCGTGGGCGCCCGTGCTCGGCGTCGCGGTGTACGATCTCACGTCGAAAGTTTTTTCGCTGGGCGTTTCGTGGCTGTTCATGCGCGAGAGTCCGGCCTTGTTGTATGTCATCGTTCCCATTGTGGTCATCGGCTACGTGGGATCGCTGTGTGGGCTTTTCTCCGGCGTCCGCGCCGTCCGGGAGCTGCGTCATGCAGGCATTGTCCGTAACTAAGGGTTCCGGCTGTGGCGGCGGGCTGCACGCGGCGGATACGCGGGCGAAGATGTTCGTCAGCCTGCTGGCGTCCGTGGCTACGGTGGCCCTGTCCGGGGTCGAGCCGCAGATGGTGCTTTTCGGCATGTCGCTGGTGTATGCCCTCGGGATGCGGCAGTTCCGCATACTGCTGATCGGGTATGCGGTCCTTGTGGGCATGTCGCTGCTGGCCATGGGGTGCGCGTTCGGGATGAGCCTGCTGATCCCGTCCATGCCCGCGTTTTCGGCGGTGTCGCTGGTGGTGCCGTTCCTGCGCATGGCGACGATGCTGAACGTGATCCTGCCGCTGGCCTTTTCCTGCCGGGTGCAGAGCCTGCTGACCGCCCTGAAGAGTTTGCGCCTGCCGTTCTGCCTGTATCTCCCGGCTGCGGTGATGATCCGTTTCATCCCCACGTTTTTGCATGACGTCAAACAGGTTTCGGAAACGCTTCGGATACGCGGCTGGCGCATGACCCCGTGGAACGCCTTCCGCCATCCCGTGCTGCTGATCCGGCTGGTGTTCACGCCGCTGCTGTTCCGTTCGCTGAAGACGTCGGAAGAGCTCGGCATCGCCGCCGAACTTAAGGGCCTCGGCTACGGCGAAGGGATGCGCCCTTACCGGAAACTGGTCTGGAAGGCATCCGACACATGGCTTTTGGTCGCGGCCTGCCTCGTGGCGGTTGCGGCGGTGCTGTGCCAACATGCCGTGGGATGGGCCCCGCTGGAAGGAGGGATGCGCTGATGATCCGCTTTGAACGTGTGACCTACACGTACCCGTTCCAGACGTGCCCGGCGGTTTCGGATATTTCGTTTTCGGTGCGGCCCGGCGAACTGGTGCTGTGCACCGGGGCCAGCGGCTGCGGCAAGTCCACGCTGATGCGCCTCGCCAACGGCCTGTGCCCCCACTATTTTCAGGGGACGCTGGAAGGCCGTGTCCTGATCGGCGGCGAGCCGACGGACGCCCGGCCCATCAACGTCATTGCGCGGGAGGTCGGAACGCTCTTTCAAGATCCCGAACAGCAGTTCTTCGCCCTGAATGTCGAGGACGAGCTGGCGTTCGCCCATGAATGGCAGGGCGTTTCGCCCGAAGCCATCGCCGCCAAAATCGATGAGGCGGCGCGGGCCTTCCGGCTCGGGCCGATCCTGTCCTCCTCCATCCACGAACTGTCCGAGGGGCAGAAGCAGAAGGTCGGGTTGGCCTCCATCCTCTCGCAGGGGCCGAGGGCCCTTATCCTTGATGAGCCGAGCGCCAATCTCGATCCCGAAGCTACCGAGGATCTGGCCCGCAAGCTCGCCGAACTCAAAGCGCGGGGCATGGCGATCCTTGTGGTGGATCATCGGCTGTACTGGCTGGAAGGCATAGCGGATCGCGTGCTTGTCATGCAGGAAGGCCGGATTGCGGAGCGGGGCGGCTTTGACCTGCTGTACGACGACGCCCTGCGCGGACGGTGCGGGCTGCGCGCCGCCCGGGTGGACGATCCCCGCCGCACGTTGCCGGACTGCGCGGCGGAACTGCTGGAGCCGGGCGAAGGCGGGCTGGCCGTTTCCGGCCTGCGGTTCGCGTACCCCGGCAAACCGGCCCTGTTCGACGGCGTGGACGTGTCGATCCCGGCGGGCGTGACCGCGCTCATCGGGGACAACGGCACGGGCAAGACCACGCTCGCCCGCCTGCTTACCGGCCTGAACGCCGCGCAGGAAGGGCGGTTCGCCATCGCGGGGCAGCCGGTCCCGGCATCGAAACTGCTTTCCAGAGTGGGCATTGTGCTCCAGAACGCTGATCACCAGCTTCATATGAAGACGGTACGGCAGGAACTTGAAGTCAGCCTGTCGCTGGCGGGGTGCGGTGCGGACGATGTGCCCGGCCTGCTGTCGCTGTTCGCGCTGGAAGGGCTTGCGGAACGTCACCCGCAATCGCTTTCCGGCGGCGAAAAGCAGAGGCTTGTGATCGCCTGCGCCTTTGCCAAGCGCCCGGACGTGCTCATCCTCGACGAGCCCACCAGCGGCCTTGACGGGCGCAACATGCGCCGCATCGCCGACGCGCTGGAGCTGCTGGCCGGCAGGGGGGCCTGCGTCCTTGTGATCACCCATGATCTTGAACTGATGGGGTTGTCCTGCGCCCGGGCGTTGCGGCTGCCTCTTTCATAGCGAGTGTGTGCGGAGGGAATGCTGCGGATCGGAAGGGAAACCTTTCGGAGAACGGCACCCGCATGAGTCATCTTTTCCGGGGCGTCTCGAACAGGCGAAGCGCCGTTGGAATGGGAATAAACGGAAACCAAACGGGAGAACGAATTATGACGGCATCGTGTTGCCAGACGACGGAAACGCTGGGCGAGTCCATCGCCGCGGCCCTGCGGGAAAAGAAGCCGGTGATGCTGGCAAGCCTTGCGGAACGCTTCGGCGTTTCGGAACTGGAAGTCGCCAGAGCCCTGCCGGACGAGGCGCGGGCCTTCGCGGGCAAGGACGCCTTCGATACGGTCTGGCAGGCCTTGGCCTCATGGGAAAACGCCACCTTTATCATGGCGCATCTGGGCTCCGTCATCGAAATCAAGGGAAAGATACCGGAAGGCAGGCACGGGCACGGCTATTTCAACCTGTCCGGCGGCAGCGGACTCGGCGGACATCTCAAGATCGATGATCTCGGTCACATCTGTTTCCTGTCTTTACCCTTTATGGGATTGGAAAGCCATTCCGTGCAGTTTTTCAACGCGGCGGGCACGGTCCTGTTCTCCGTATACGTGGGCCGCGAAAACCGTCAACTCATCCCGGCCGCGCGCGAGTCGTTCTTCGCGCTGCGCGAGGCCGTGGGCGCAAAGGAACCGTCATGAAAGCTCTTGTCGTCTATTCGTCCCGGACCGGGAACACCCGGAAAATCGCTGAAGCCATCGCCGCCGTTCTTCCCGGCTGTGAGATCCATCCTGTGGAGTCCGCGCCCGCGCCCGAGGGCTACGATTTGGTTGCCGTGGGCTACTGGGTGGACAAGGGGATGCCCGACGCGCAGGCCAAGGCCTATCTGGAAACGGTACGGGACGCGAATGTGGCTTTGTTCGGCACGCTGGGCGCATGGCCGGATTCCGATCACGCCAGAGACTGCATCGCGCAGGGCGAAGCGCTGGTGAACGCTCCGGAACGCCGGAACAGGGTGATCGGCACGTATCTGTGTCAGGGCAAGGTCGATCCGAAGATCGTCGCCATGATGCAGAAAATGGCGTCCGACGTGCACCCCATGACGCCCGAACGCAAGGCGCGCCTTGAGGAAGCGGCCAAACATCCCGACGAAGCCGACTGCCTCCGGGCGCAGGAAGCCTTCAGGGGATTCGCGGAACAGGTGGCCTGACGGGCCAGAAGGATCAACGGGGCTTCGGCCCCGAAACCGGAAGGGCGGCTCTGCCGCCCATACGTCGTGTTCAGGAAACGCTCATGAATCTTGCCTCAATCTATGCGTCCATAGGCCCGTCCGGCGTCGCGTTGGTTTTTGTCGGTTGTGCGGGATTGTACCTCGCGCTGCGGAACCTTCTGTATCTGCATTTCGTCTGGCGCGACTTCAAGCGGGACTTTCTCGACATCGAGCAGATCGGAAGAGCACACGTCT
>ERZ506905.203-NODE-203-length-31141-cov-42.9325_pt1 | contig 31141 bp, 30 predicted proteins | sample MGYA00513175_ERZ506905 | MGnify/ENA metagenome assembly ERZ506905
CTCTTACTATCATATCTCCTGATGCTTTTGATGATGAGTATGGAGATCTTGGATCCAATGGAGTTTCCTCTGTAAAAAATCTATCTCCATAAGTTTTTAAGTTATCTCTTCCTTCTACTACTTTTTTTACACTTTCATCTAAATGTAACTCTCTAGCTTCTATATAATCTCTACTTAATGAACCATATACCTCATCAGTTGAGATTTGAATATATTTTTTCCCTTCTTTGTAAATAGGATATCCATTCTCATCTTTTCCTATTGTCCAACTATCCTTTGATACTTCTAATAGATTTTGTGTTCCTAAGATATTTGTCTCTAAAAATACTCTTGGTCCTAAGATACTTCTATCCACATGAGATTCAGCAGCAAAGTTTACTACATAATCTATATCATATCTTGAGAAGATATTTTCTACTAACTCTTTATTTCCAATATCTCCCTTTACAAACTCTATTTTTCCTTCTGCTATCTCATCTTTTAAGCTATCTTTATTTCCTGCATAAGTAAGTTTATCTAAAACTATAATTTGAATATCCTTACCATATTTTTCAAGCATATATTTTACAAAGTTTACCCCTATAAATCCCGCTGCTCCTGTGACTAAATATGTTTTCATATATTAATTCTCCTCAACTATATCCACTAAATATTTCCCATACTCTGTTTTTAGTAAAAGTTCTGCTAATTTCAATACTTCTTCTCTTGTTATCCAACCATTTCTATATGCTATTTCCTCTATACAGGCTACATAATTTCCCTGCCTTTCTTGTATAGTTTCTATAAAATTAGAGGCTTGTAAAAGATTTTTATGTGTTCCTGTATCTAACCAAGCAAATCCTCTTCCTAATAGATTTACTTTTAACGTTTTTTCTTCTAAATATAATCTATTTAGATCCGTTATTTCTAATTCTCCTCTTTTACTTGGTTTTACACTCTTAGCCTTCTCTACTACACTATTATCATAAAAATACAATCCAGGTACTGCATATTTTGATTTTGGATTTTCTGGTTTTTCCTCTAAAGATACAACATTTCTATCTTTATCAAATTCTACTACCCCATATGCTCTAGGATCTTTTACTAGATAACCAAATATCTCTGCTCCCTTTTCTAATTTTGCTGCTTTTCTTAATATAGGTGAAAAAGCTTGTCCAAAGAAAATATTATCTCCTAAAACTAAAGCTACATTATCATTACCTATAAAGTCCTCTCCTATGATAAAAGCTTCTACCAATCCATTTGGTTTTTCCTGTACCTTATACTCTATTTTCATACCAAGTTCACTACCATCTTTTAATAATTCTTGGAAACAATTTAAATCTCTAGGAGTAGAGATTATAAGTACTTCTCTTATCCCTGCTAACATAAGTACAGAAAGAGGATAATATACCATTGGTTTATCATATATTGGTAATATCTGTTTTGATACACTTCTTGTAAGTGGATATAACCTTGTTCCACTTCCTCCTGCTAATATTATTCCTTTCATTATTTTTTCTCCCTTAATAATTGAACTTTATTATTATTTTGTTCTTCAACCATACTCCTAATTTCTTTTTCATATTTATAACTTTTTTCCTTAAAAGTCTCTTTTGTTCTTCCTAATAATAATTCTATAAAATAATTTTTGTATTCACCATATCTCTTTTCATTTAATTCATTTCCATATAAATTAACTATTATTTCTCTAGTCACAATCAAATAAATTAAAGCTATAAAAATTATTCCAACTCTCTTTTTATTATATTTTATTTTATAATTAAAAATTGTTGTACTTCCCACAAATGATATAGATATCGCAAATCCTACAATAAAATACTCTTTTACTCTATATAAAATTGGTAATTGATTCTGAAAATAAAATATTACAATATAAATTATTGCCATATTTTTTATATAGTTTTTTTGTTTTTTAGCATCAGAAAAAAATATAAAATATAAATATAAAATCATTATTCCTAAACTATAAATATTTCCTAATAAACTTCTTGAAACACTCATCCCATAACGTAACTTTGTGAAATAACTACTAAATCTTTCTATACTAGGAATAAAATTTGATATTATTTCTAAGCTAATTGGAACTATCTTTAAAAAAATAGGAAAAAGTATAATCAAAAATACAACTTTTTTTAATGATAGATTTATTTTATCTAAAAAATATATTCCTATTCCTAAAATAGCACTATTATGAAACTGCATAGCTAATATCACATATAACAAATATTTTATTATATTTTTTTCTTCAATATATCTATAACCTAAAGTTATAATTGAAACTGCTAAGAGTTGTCTAATTGTTGGTTCTAAAGAAGCTCCTAATATATATTTCCCCACAATAAGATATACAAACAAATATATATTATTTGATCTTTTTTCTCCTATTTTTAATATACAAATAATACAAAAGCTTAAAAGCATTCCCATAAATATTTCATAATTAAATCCTAATTTATTACCAATTAAATTCAATAATATATATCCTCTTTCTTCTCGAAATGGATTATTATATAAAATCTCTTTAAAATCATAAGGAATTATTCTAATATCATATATTCTTTGATAATTTGTCCAATCTATTCCCATCTGATAATTAAATGCCAATATAAAAACTATAGCTCCTAATATAAGAAGATTTATTTTTTTATATTTTTTTACTTCTCCTATTAATGATTTATAAAATAAAACTATAAATCCTATCAAATATACCAAAATTTCACTTCCTTATTTCAATATAATATCACAAATTTTATCTACTACTTCTAATTCTAAATCAGCATACATCGGTAAACATAATACTCTATCTGAAATATATTTAGCTACTGGAGTATTTTTTGAACTATATTTATCTCTATAACACTCATAATCATTTATTAATGGATAAAAATACTTTCTTGCAATTATATTTTCCTGTCCTAATTTATCAAATATATCATCTCTAGTATATTTGTAGTTATCAAATACTACTGGAAAATATGCATAATTAGATTTAACTCCCTCTTGAATAGGAGATAGTTTTATTCCTTCTACATTTTCCAATCTATTTCTATATCTTTCTACTACAGCTTTTCTTTTTAAAATTTCAGTGTCTACATGACGTAAATTACATATTCCCATAGCTGCCTGAAATTCATTCATTTTAGCATTTCCACCAATATATTCAACTGACTCTGGACCTGTTATTCCAAAGTTTTTTAAATCATTTAATTTTTTCTTTAAACTAATATCACCATAAGTTACAGCTCCACCCTCTATTGTATTATATACTTTTGTAGCATGAAAACTAAACATTGAAGCATCTCCAAAACTAGCTACTCCTCTTCCATCTTTTTCTACTCCAAAAGTATGGGCTGCATCATATATAACTTTTAAATTATGTTTTTTAGCTATTCTTTCAATCTCTTCTACATTACAAAGATTTCCATATACATGAACTGGAACTATTGCACAAGTTCTCTCTGTAATCAATGCTTCAATCTTAGTCACATCTATAGTGTAGTCATTTGAATTAATATCACAAAATACTGGAGTTAGTCCATTTCTTACTATCGCATGTGTTGTTGATGAAAAACTAAATGGTGTAGTTATAACTTCTGCTCCTTTTTCAAAGTCAAAAGCCGCAATAATACACTCTAAAGCTAAATGTCCATTTGTAAATAAAGTTATATTTGACACTTTTAAATAATTTCCTAAATCTTTTTCTAATTGTTTATGTTTAACCCCCATATTTGTTAAAAAATGAGAATCCCATAATTCTTTTATCTCTTCACAATACTCTTCAAAATTAGGTACTGAAGATTGTGTTACTAGTATTTGTTTATTCATTTTTTTATCTTCCCCCTATTTATCTTACATTTTTACTTGCAATTAATTTAGTTTCTATAATATTATCAGAATAAGTTTTTATATTAATATTACTTGTCTCTAATTTACATACTGTATTTTTTTCTATATTTCTCTTTATAACAGTTCCTGCACCTATTATACATTTTTCTTTTATATGGACTTGATCGAAAACTAAAGCATTTAATCCTATAAAAGTTTGTGCTCCTATAATGCATTTTCCTCCTATTGTTACTTTAGAACCAGTGAATACAAAATCTTCTATTATTGAGTCGTGCAACACAAATGTTTGAGAGGATAATATTACTCCAGTTTTTAATATCGAATTAGTATCTAATATAACATAGTCTTGTACCCAACAATTTTCTCCTAAAATTTTTCCTCTAATAATAGATGTTGGTGATATTAAGTTTGCTAATTTATATCCATACTTTTTTAATTTTATAAATAAATTTTTTCTATCTTTATTTAAATTATTCCAAAGTACAGCAATAAAAAGCTCTATTTCTTCTTTTTTATATATTTTTTCTAACTCTTCAAAAGAATACACTGGTAAATTACAAAATTTATCTTCTTTTTTATACTCTTTATCTACTACAAACCCTACAACTTCATATAAATTATATTGCTTTACAAAATCATATATTCTTCTTGCTGTACTACCAGTACCTACAATTATTAATTTTTTCATTTTTAATACCTCTTATTCTAAATTAGTATAAATTCATCTAACATTTTATTTATTTCTTCTTTAGAATTAAACATCATCACATCTAAAATAGATAATCCTTCTTCAAATTTTTCTTTTTTCTGATCATATTTTCTTAAATTTATTTTTTGGAAAAATAAATTTATCCCAGCCTTTTCATATTTTTCTCTTGAAAAAAAATCTATTCCTCCAGGCGGATTCCAATATTCTGTTACTTCTGGAATAGCTTTACAAATATTTAAAGCCCATTCATCCGGAGCATTTGCTTTTTTTATTTCTAAATTCATTTCTGAAAAAATTTCTATTGAAGTCTTTATATCTAAGTATTTACAAATTTCTTTCAGTAAATCTCTATTTAATTCAACTATACTTGTATATTCTTTTTCAAAAACTTTATTTAAAATTTCTAAAGTTTTATAATAATAAGGAGCTATTTTTTTATAGTGTTGAATTTGAGCCAAAATTGTACTTTTCCACTTTTCTGAATTTTTAATTTTTATATCTTTTATTAAAGTATTTATTTCTTTTTTTTCTAAAGGAACTTTTATATATTGCCATCCTCCAGTTTGTTTCAAAATTCTATTTCTTTCTATCCATCCATGCCTTATAAACTGAACTGTATCAAACAATATAAATTTATCTGTATGTTTTATTAAGCTTAAATAACCTATATAAGGCAAAAAATATGGCTGCATTATACCTACTTTCACTTCTAACCTCTCTTTCTATTTTTCACTATATTTAATAAATACATAAAATTTTCATTCTTAGTTACGTAAGATAAACCTGCATATATCATTCCTCCAAATATTATTTGAAGTAATATAGTTAATATATTATTATATTCTAATAAGTGTATTAAAAATACTACACTTCCCATTATTATAGAAATAAATATTGATGGAGTAATATCCTTTATTTGTTCTATATAACTATAATTCAATAATTTTTTATTAGGATAAGAATTTATAAACGAACTAATAATCCCACTAAAAACTGTTCCTATAGCCATTACATATGGACTATATCTTGAAGTTACTATTATAATACTTACTCCAATAATCTTCTTTATTATTTCAAGCTTTAAAAATATATCACTTCTTCCTATTGCATTTATTGCTTGTAAATTAGCAGTATGTATAGGCCATAAAGCATATGATAAACAAAAAATTCTTAAATATGGAACACAAGGAAGCCATCTCTCTGTTAACACTAGTTTTATCATTGGTTCTGATATAACTATAAGTCCTATCATTGCGGGAAAAACTATATAGGAACTCATCATTATTGCTCTTCTCATAATTTCTTTTACTCTTACTTTATCATGTTGTACAGAAGCTAAAGCTGGAAATATTACCGATTGAATTGATCCATTAAAGTTACTTACTATAACTTTTGGAAATTGATCTCCTCTATTATAATAACCAAGCATAGCAGGAGAATATACTTTCCCAACTATTAAATTTACTAATTCTCTATAAACAGTATCAATCAAAGATGAACATAATAATTTTCCGCCAAAAGAAAATAATTTTTTTACTTTTTTTATTGAAAAAAGTAACTTTGGTCGCCATTTTACTGTAAACCACAATATAATACATATAGAAAATTGATTCATTAATTGTTGATAAACTAAAGACCATACTCCAAATCCTCTATAAGCTAATATAATTCCTAATATTCCTGAAATAATAATAGCTCCTAAACTACTAGAAAACAATCTTTTAAACTCCATATTCCTTGAAACAATAGCATTTTGAATAGAATTAAAGGTATTTAAAAATAATACTAATCCCATTGCTCTTACTATTGAAGTTAGTTCTAATATTTTATAAAAATTTGCTATAGTTGGAGCAAAAATCCAAAGGATTGCATACATTATTGTAGCAATAAATAAACTTATATAAAATACCGATGAAATATCTTCTTCATCTATATCTTTTTTTTGTATAAGAGCAGTATTAAAACCACTTTGAACAAAGACTGTTAAAATAGCTATAAATACTGTAATTAATGCTACTGTTCCATAATCTTTAGGCGTTAGTAATCTAGCTAAAAATAATTGAAGTATAAACTGTACTCCTTGAGTCCCTCCTCTTTCTAGAAACTTCCAAATAAGAGAAGAAAAAATTTTTGCTTTTAAAGTATTCACTTTTTTCTCCTTTTAATCACAATTAAAAATATCTTCCCATAATTTTTTTCTATACTCATTTGAATACCTTGTTTTTAATAACTTTTCTTTATTCCCATAAGCATTATTTTTTACAAAAGATTCAAAAGATTCATTTTTTATTTTAAAAGTTGAATTTAGAATTAAGCCAATATCTTCTACTAAAAAACTCCAACTTGATATATCATCTCTAAGATAAATCTTTTTTTCAAAATAACTTAACATCATTATATTTCCAAGTCCTTGTTGGCGTTGATGATTAAACACCAATATATCAATATCTTTCAAATAATTCCAATACTTATCCCTACTCATAAAATCAAAGATTCCAACAAATTTATTTCCAAATATTTTTTTTCCATATTCATTAACTTTTTGACCATAAACTTTATCTCCATATGAAAGAACTGCATATATTTTTATTTTTTTATCTTTAAACTTTGAAAGTAAATCAATAATTTCAAAATGATTATTGCTTGGATCAGCAGAATTCCCAATTTGAATATAAATTTCATCTTTAATTTTTGGCTTTAACTTATCAAGTTCATTATAATCATCATTTGCTGGATAAATAGCTAAATTATATTTCCCTTTTACATTATAGTATTTCTTAGCAATTTTATAATCTTCAGTAACCAATGTACTTACATAACCTATATTCCTTTTTACATAATCCTCAATATAATACCAAATTTTATATTTTAAACCTTTTTTTCTCTTTTCATAACAATATAAGTCTCCTCCCCAAATAATCCAGTTTGATTTTTTTAGATATTTTCTAAATAAAAAGAGAAATAATATTAATTTAGGACTAAATAATCCATGAAAAAAAATATTTTTAACATTTTTTGCTTCTTTCAACAAAGTTAAAATATTTAATATAAAATTAATAAAAAAATAAATTGTTTTAAAAGGAAAATATATGTTTTGCTTAATTGTAATATTTTCATCAATTAAATATTCTTCAATATTTTTATCTTTAAAAAAAAATAAAAATTTATGTTCTTTTTTATTAAAATTCTTATTTATAAATTTTATATATTCTATTGAAATAATACTAGGATTACATATATGTAAATACTTCATTAATTTCTACCACCTAATTTCATTTTTCATCTCAATGCTACTAAATCTTTTTAACTCATCAAACTTAACAGGCAATCCTGTCAACTGCGACTTATATGCTGCCAATATTATTTTTACTGCATTCATTCCAGATACTCCACTTACTAGTGGTTCTCTGTTTTCTTCTAAAGCTTCAACAAAATCTTTATATAATGCTCTATGTCCGAACCCATATACAGAATTAGGATCTCCACAATCTATATTTAGATAATCCTCTTCATTATCTCCCTTCACTCTCCAAGTATTAACTTTATTAACTGCCATCCCCCCTATAACTACTGTTCCCTTTTCTCCAGTTATAGTTAAAGTTTCTTCAAGATTTTTAGGATAGATAATAGCACTTCCCTCTATTGTTCCTATCTTTCCAGACTTATATCTAATAACTATTACTCCATAATCTTCTGCTTCTATATTTCTAATATAGTTAGATGTTTGAGCATAAACTGTATCTATCTCATCATCCATCATCCAGTTTAATAAATCTATATTGTGAATGCATTGATTCATAAGTGTTCCACCATCTAAAGCCCATGTTCCTCTCCAAGGTGCTTGTAAATAATAATTATCATCTCTTGTCCAAAGTATTCTAGCCATTCCATTAAATATTTTTCCCATTCTTTTTTCTTTAATAGCTTTCTTTAATAATTGAATAGGATAGTTAAATCTATTTTGATGACTAGCTGCTAATTTTAATCCTTTTTCCTTAGCTTTATCTACTAATTTTTGAGCTCCCTCTATTGACATAGCTAATGGTTTTTCTATTATTGTGTGAATATTATTTTCAAGACAGTATAATCCTATCTCTTCATGATAACCGCTTTCAGTGGAGATAATAGCTATATCTATTTTTTCTTTTGCTATCATCTCTTTATAATCTGTATATTTTTTTATATCTCTTTTCTCATTTAACTTTTTATTATATGTTTCTTCCGTTTTGAACATTTTATCTTCTACAATATCACAAAGAGCTACTAACTCCATTTTATTAGTATTTTCAGCAACTCCTTCTGATATCTTATGAGATATTCTTCCACATCCTATTATTACTACTCTATACATCTTTATTCTCCTATTAATTTCAATAAATACTTAAATATTTTTAAAAATTTACCATGAGATATAGCAAAATTTCCTGTTACAGTTTCATTATCTTCTATATTTTTAGTTACAACTGCTCCCATACTAACTTTAGAATTTTCTCCCAAAGTTAAGCCATTTTTTATTGTACAATTAGGCCCTAAATAACCATTTTTGCCTACTTTTACTCTTCCACAAACTATAACTCCAGCTGTAATAAAAGTATTTTCTCCTATTTTAGAATCATGAGCAATATGGACTAAATTATATATTTTACTATTTTTTCCTATTATAGTTTTATCAAATACACCTTTATCTATTACACAATTATTTTGTATAACTACGTTTTCTTCTATAATAAGTTCTCCAATTGATTCAACTTTTATTATCTCTTTTCCAAATTTAGAATATTGAAATCCATCTGCTCCTAAAACTGTTCCTGACTTTATAATACTTCCTGACTTTATAGTTACATTTGAATAAATAGTAACTCCATCTTCTATTATTACATTATCTTCTATTACTATATTATTTTTTCCAATATTAGCTTTTTCTGAAATAATAGCCTTTAATGATATCTTATTTTCTTTCTTTTTATAATAAAAATTTTCTTGGGCTAATTTATTATGAAGTAAAAAAAACTCTTTCTTAGGATTATCAACTACTAAAATTCCATAATCAGTATCTAATAATTCTTTAGCTATTTCTTCAGTTGTAATAATACCTACTATTGTTTTATTTTGCTCTATCTCTTTTAAATATTTAATATCATTTAAAAAAGTTAAAACCCTCTTATTTTCATATTTTTCAGCAGTAAGCCCTAACCAATTGAAATCCATATCTTTTAAAACTTTACCAATACTAATCTTAGATAATTTCATATTTTATCCTTTCAAATAATCATAAATTGAATTACTTATTACTTCACTTGCCTTTCCACTACCAAACTCTATTAAAATATCTTCTAATTCAACTTTTTTTCCTAATTCTTCTTTTAATTTTTTTTCTTCTAAATCTTTCCAAACATATATTGCTTCTATACTTTCTAGCTCCTTCCAAGGAGTGTCTTCATAAATATTTATGCATTTTTTTCCTAAAAAACAAGCTTCTTTTTGTAATCCACCTGAATCTGTTAATACTCCATTTGAATATTTAATATATTTCATTAATTTCTCATATCCTAATGGTTCTCTAAAATCTATATTTTTATATTCATCGATATTCAAATTAAACTCTTTCATTTTATTCCTAGTTCTTGGATGTGCTAAAAATACTACTTTTTTATCTAAATTATTTAATATATCTAATATTTTCTTTAATCTATCTTTACTATCTACATTATCTGGTCTATGTAATGTTAATATATAGTAATTTTCTTTTTCTAAATCATTCTCTTTAAAAAATTTCTCTTCTACATTAAATTTATCCTGTAAAGATAATAATCTATCTAGCATTACATCTCCAGAATTTATTCCTCTTTCTTCTAACCCTTCTCTTACCAGTTCTTTCATTCCTCTTGAAGTTGGAGTAAAAATTAAAGTAGATATATTATCTGTTAGTATTCTATTTATTTCTTCTGGATTTGTTAAATGTAATCTTACTCCACCTTCAACATGAAATACAGGAATATATAATTTAGAACTAGCTATCGCTCCTGCTAATGTAGAATTTGTATCTCCATATAGTAAAACTCCATCTGGTTTTTCTAACAATAAAGTTTTCTCTATTTCTATTATCATTTTCCCAGTTTGTTCTCCATGATTTCCTGAACCTATATGTAAATTATATTTAGGTTTTTCTATATTTAGTTCTTTAAAAAAAATATCTGACATATTCTCATCATAATGCTGCCCTGTATGAATGTATATTTCTTCTATTTCTTTCTCTTTTAATTTTTGACTTACTATTGAAGATTTAATAAACTGTGGCCTTGCTCCAACAATTGTTATTATTTTCATCTTTCTTATAACTCCTCTAATAATTTTTTCTTATATCTTCTGAATTTAACTATATTCTCTAGTGTATCAGCTTGTTCATTTGTTAAAATTATATTATCTCCAACTGATTTTACAACTATTGTTGACATTCCTAAAGTTATATTTTCTCCTAATTCAATACCATTTTTTACTGATGAATTTATTCCAATCCAGCTATTTTCCCCTATCTTAGTACTTCCACCAATTACTGACCCAGCAACAACCATAACTCCTTTTGATATAATTACATTATGAGCTATATGTACATGGTCATCTATTTTAGCATAATTATGTACTTGAGTTACTTCTATAGTTCCACTACATACTGTTGTTAATGCCCCTATTTCTACATTATTTCCTATTTTTACTCCACCAATATGAGGTATTCTAAAAGTTCTTCCCTCTTCATCTTTTTCTATTCCAAATCCTTCTCCACCTATAACAGAGTTTTCTCTAATATAACAATTTTCTCCTATCTCTACATTATCTCCTATTTTTACTCCACTTCTTATTAAAGTATTTTTCCCTATTTTTACATTATTTCCTATTTTTACAAATGGCTCTATTATCACTCCTTCCCCTATTTCAACGTTCTCTCCATAATAATATCCATCTTTAAAAAATATCTTCTCTTCTTTCTTATTTTTCTTTAAAATTTCTGTTAGTAAAAGTGCATATCTTAATCTTGGATTTTGATCATAAATAACTAGATTATTTTCTTTTAACTTTTCAGCATCTAACCCTTCTAAAATTATTAAAATAGAATTTTTAATATCTTTCAGTTTTTCTAACAATTCTTGCGAATTTTTCTTTAAAAATAAGATTGTATTATTTTTAGGATTTCCTATTGTAGAAGCATTATAAATTTCAAAATTATAATTTTTATCTATTTCTCTAACATCAACAACAAATTTTTTATCTATATTCATTTAATTTCTCCCTAGGAATTATTTGCTCAAAATCTCTAATATTATCTTCTAAACTTTCGTATCTCTCTTTGAGTGCTAGCTTTAAAAATTCTTTTAACTTTTCTTCTATGCTTTCTATTTTTTCACTATACCAAAATGGATGAGTTAAAATATGAAGTTGGTTATACTTATCACTTTCAACTATTTCTTCAACATTTTCTCTCCAATTCATTCTAGAGTCAGAAATATACTTAAAATCATTAAAAAATTTCTTTTGATAAGAATTTATTACATTAGGAATTTCTAAATCCATCTCTAAAAAATCTTTTGATGGTCTATGCATAGAAACCACATCTATTTTTTCTTCTAAAATTCTAGATAATATATCTAATTCATGACTTACATATTTAATATAATCTTCTTTTGATTTTAAATTATATTTTTTCTCATCAAAGTGAAGTCCTATTTTACCGCCTAGTCGTCTAATCTCTTTTAAAATTTTTAATGACTTTTCTGAATTGATATTATAAAAATCTGTACTTAATAATACAAAATAGTAAGCTGAAACTCCCAAAACATTCTCTAATTTTGCTATCTCTAAAGCCTTATTTAGTGATGTATCTATATCATGCCTTAGTATAACTACTTTATTTTCATCTATATAATTATTATAATTACAAAATTTATAATCTTTATCTTTCAATTGTTTTATTAATTTTTCATAAGCTAAATATGTAAATTCCATTACTCATTACCTACTTTTTTAAAATCTCAACTATATATTTTCTCTCTTCTTCTGTCATCTCTGGATCTACTGGTATTGCTAATGTTCTTGTTGATAGATATTCAGCATTAGGTAAATCTCCTAGCTTATATCCCAAGTTTTTATACACTTTCTGTAGATGTAAAGGAACTGGATAATATACTCCATATCCTATTCCAGCTTCATCTAATTTTTTAGTTAATTCTTCTCTATTTTCACTTTGAACAATATACATATGATATACATTCTTATTCTCTTCATCTAACTTCATTAACTTTAAATCTGTATCTTTTAACTTTTCATCAAAGTATTTAGCATTTTCTATTCTTTGATTATTCCATCTATCTAAATAATCTAACTTTACACTTAATATTCCAGCATGTATCTCATCTAATCTTGAGTTATGTCCTACTAAGTAGTTATAGTATTTTTTAGGATTATATACAGTATCATTAGTACAATTATCCTCTTCTACTTCCTCTTTAATATTATTTAATAAATTAAAAGCTACTTCACCATTTACTCCACTGCCATGAGCTTTTAATGCTCTACATATAGAAGCTATCTCATCACTATTTGTAGTAATAAGTCCTCCATCTCCATACGTTCCTAGATTCTTTGTAGGGAAGAAAGAGAAACAAGCTATATCTCCTAATCCACCTACCATTTTATCTCTATACTTTGCTCCTATTGCTTGACAAGCATCTTCTATTACATATAGATTATGCTTCTTTGCTATCTCATTTATCTTATCCATATCTGCTGGAGTTCCAAAGATATGAACTGGTATTATAGCCTTTGTTTTTTCTGTTATAGCTTCCTCTAGCTTATTTATATCTATATTAAAGTCATCTAAACTTACATCTACAAATACTGGCTTAGCTCCTATTACTGATATAGCTTCTGCTGTTGCAAAAAAAGTAAATGGAGTAGTTATTACTTCATCTCCCTCTTTTATTCCTAAAGCTTCTAAAGCTATAACTAAAGCATCTGTTCCGTTAGCTACTCCTATTACATGTTTTACATCTAAATACTTAGCTAATTTACCTTCTAACTCTTTAGTATATGGTCCATTAATATATGCTCCACTTTGTAGAATATTTGAAATAACTTTTTCTATATCATCTTTTAAATAAGTATATTGTCTTTTTAAATTTAGTAATGGAATATTCATATCTGCCTCCTATAATCTCCAATAATCATATCCTTTTTCAGCTTCTACTTTATCAAATATAGATTTTACATCTATTAAAAGTGGTTGAGCATATACTGGGTTAAAATATTTTCTTAACTCTTCTGGTTTCATCTCTCTATACTCTTTATGTCCTACTGCTACTATTACAGCATCCATATTTTTTATATGGTCTTCATCTTCTAAGATTACTCCATACTCTTTTTTTGCTTCTAACTTATCAGCCATAGGGTCTATTACATGTACATTAGCCCCATACTCTTTTAATTCAAGAATAATATCATTTACTTTTGAATTTCTTAAGTCTGGACAATTCTCTTTAAATGTAAGTCCCATAACTAATATATCTGCACCTTTTACTCTAATGTTAGCCCCAATTAATTTTTTAATAGTTTTCTCTGCAACAAATTTTGCCATACCATCATTTATTCTTCTTCCTGATAATATTACTTGTGCATGATAATCTAATTCGGCAGCTTTATTAGCTAAATAGTATGGATCTACCCCTATACAATGTCCACCTACTAATCCAGGTCTATAAGGTAAAAAATTCCATTTTGTTCCTGCTGCTTGTAAAACTTCAAGGGTATCTATTCCTATTCTGTCAAATATCATAGCTAATTCATTTACAAAAGCTATATTTATATCTCTTTGAGAGTTTTCTATTACCTTAGCCGCTTCTGCTACTTTTATAGATGAAGCCTTATGTATTCCTGCTTTAATAATACTTCCATAAACCTCAGCTATTATATCTGAACTTTCTTTATCCATTCCAGAAGTTATCTTTACTATTGTAGTAAGTGTATTTTGTTTGTCAGCTGGATTTATTCTCTCTGGAGAATATCCTATTTTAAAATCCTCTCCACATTTCATTCCAGATTCTTTTTCTAATATAGGTAAACATACCTCTTCTGTTGCTCCTGGATAAACAGTAGACTCATATACTACTATTGCTCCTTTAGATAAATTTCTACCAACTATTGTAGATGAACCTTCTAACGGTCTTAAATCTGGCATTTTATTTTCTAATACTGGTGTTGGTACTGCTATTATTATAAATTTAGCTTCCTTTATCTTAGTTTCATCATTTGTAAAAACTATATTAGGACATTTTTGTACTCTTTCATCTCCCACTTCATTTGTAGGATCCTCTCCATTTAAATATTTTTCTATCTTCTCTTTATTAATATCAAATCCTATTACTTGAAAGCCATTCTCAGCAAATGTAACTGCTAATGGAAGTCCTACATATCCAAGTCCTACTACTGCTATTTTCTCTTTTCCTTCAAGATAATCTTTTAACATTTCTAATCCCTCTTTCTTAAATATTATCTATTACTTTTTTCATCTGTTTATCCCAACTTAAATTATCCTCAGCATATTTTCTAATCTCTTCTGGGGTAACTTTTAAATTTTTATACCATTCAATAATCTTTTCTATATCTAATAAGGATTCATCATTGGATACTTGATAATAAAATGATAAATCCTTAGAAAAACTTGTATCATCATACCCTACCACAAATGGTAATCCCTTCGCACAATACTCTCTCATCTTTAAAGTTGAACCTTTTTCTAATCCACTTCTATAAAATCCTAAACTTCCTAAAGCAATATCAGAATTATTATATATTTCATCTAATTCTTCTCCAGATTTAAATCCATAAAATGTAACCATATCCTGTAATTCTATATTATTTTCTACTATTTTCTTTAATTTAGGAGTTTCTGTCCCTTCTCCAACTATATGAAATCTTATTTCTTCTTTTCCACCACTTTTTATATATTGTAATAGAGAATATAGAACTCTATCTATTCCATGCCAAAAGTGACATTGTGATACACTTATAAAATTTATTCCCTTATGCTCTTTTTTTTCTACCAACTTCACTTCTTCTAGGTCTATTCCATTTTCTATACTTATACATGGAATATTAAAAATTTCTTTATCTTCAGAGAAAGTTATAATTTTATCAACATATAAATTCAATTTCTTTCTATATATCTTATCAATCCATACTAAAAATTTTACTAAAATACTACTATTATTTTTTATTTCTTTATCATAAGGATAAGTTGGTATTTCTAACAATATTCTTAAATCTTGTTTTTTCAAAAATCTCAACCAATTTATACTCATTGGGGTACACTTAAAGTTTCTTATATATATTACATCAGTATTTTTATAGTACTCTTCCTTCTTCAATTTTATGAGTATTTTTACTAAATTTATTCTTCTTAATATTTTATTGATAAAATCTTTCTTAAATTTATATTTAGATACTTTTTCTTCTCCAAAATAGAAATTTTCTTTTTCTATTCTAGCCTCTATTACTTTACTTCTTGTTAATTTTTCTAATGCTTTTACTTGAGCTTTTATCTTTTTTCTCACTCCTAAGATTTCTTCTGGTATTAAACTAAAAAATATTATTTTCATTTCTCACACCTTTTTACTTAGTCTAATTTTATTCTCTTTTATGTATTATCTTATTTTTTAATTTTTCTTGAATATCTATACTTAATTATCTTATACAACATTTCCATAATTTTTTTCTATATCTATTTTCTAATGGAACTAAAAAGATAATGACTAGCTAATTCTAATAACTACTATTATTTCATTAGAATCAGAAAACCTCATTCTTTTATATTTACTGTCTTTTATAAAGCTCTTTTAATAACTTTCACTCTAATCTATCTGGTATAATTGAACATAACTTATAAAGATTACTCATAAAATTTTATCCTAAATATTATTTCTTTATTATTTATTTTTCAATTATATTTAATAAATCATGTGTTCTTACTAGACCTACTAATTTATTAGCATCTACTACGGGTAAAACAGTTATTTGACTTGGTCTATTTTCCATAAGCTCTAAAGCATCTATTGCCATACTTTTTGAATCTGTCTTAGTGAAATTTCTTGTCATTATATCTTTAGCTTTATATGTAAAAAACTCCAACTCTTTAGCTAAGGCTCTTCTAATATCCCCCTCAGTTATAATTCCTACCATTAGATCCCCATTCATAACACATACTGCTCCTAAACTCTTTTCAGTCATAGTGAGTATTACATTTTTTATTGGACTTTCCTTATCACAAAGTGGTATCTCTTCACCTTTTTTCATTATATCTCCAACTCTCATAAGAAGTCTTTTTCCTAAACTTCCTCCAGGATGGTATACAGCAAAATTTTCAGGTCTAAAGTCTCTTCTTTTAATTAAAGTAGCTGCTAAAGCATCCCCCATTACTAGAGTACTTGTTGTTGAAGACATAGGTGCTAAATTCAATGGGCAAGCTTCCCTAGTAACGCCTATATTTAAAACATAATCAGCTGCTCTCCCTAATCTTGAATTTCTATTTCCTGTCATAGCTACAACTTTAGCTCCAATTTTCTCAATAGATGGCAATAGAGAAACTATTTCATCACTATTTCCACTATTTGAAATAGCTAAGACAACATCGTTTGAAGAGATCATTCCTAGATCTCCATGTAACCCTTCAGCAGAATTCATAAATATAGCTGATGTTCCTGTAGAAGCTAAGGTAGCTGCAATCTTCTTTCCAATAAGTCCAGATTTTCCAATTCCAGTTACTACTACCTTCCCTTTTGAATTTAAAATTAATTCCACTACTTTTATAAACTCACCATCTAAAAGTTTTTTTACTCTTTCTAACTCCTCTATCTCTGCATCAAATATACTTCTTGCATAATCCACTTCATTAAATTCCATAACTCTCCCCTATCTTCCCTTTACTAAATCATCTATTTTAATAGCTACTTTTAATATCTCCTCTAAATCATCTAAAAACAGCATATTTGGTCCATCAGATTTAGCCTCATTTGGATTTGGATGTACCTCAGCAAATATAGCATCTACTCCTATTGCAAGTCCTGCTCTCATAAGTGGGAATACATACTCTCTATCCCCAGATGTAGCAGTTCCAAGTCCTCCTGGTCTTTGCACAGCATGAGTTACATCAAATACCACTGGATATCCAAACTTTCTCATCTCCATAAATGATCTCATATCTACTACCATATTGTTATATCCAAAAGTACTTCCTCTTTCACAAAGTAGTATATTTCTATTATTACTCTCTTCCATTTTAGTTACAACATTTTTCATATCCCAAGGAGCTAAAAACTGTCCCTTTTTAATGTTTACTGGTAATCCTGTTTCTGCAGCTGCTAAAAGTAAATCTGTTTGTCTACATAAAAAAGCTGGTATTTGTAAAATATCCACTACTTCAGCAGCTTTTTTACACTGCCAAGTTTCGTGTACATCAGTTATCACAGGAACATTGTATCTCTCTTTAACTTTTTTTAATATCTCTAATCCCTTTTCAAGTCCTGGTCCTCTAAAAGAGTGAATAGATGATCTATTTGCTTTATCAAAAGAAGCTTTAAAGATATACTGTATTCCTAGTCTATCACAGATATCCTTTATTCTTCCAGCTATGTCCATCACTAACTCTTCTGACTCTATTACACATGGTCCAGCTATTAGAGCAAATCTCTTATTTCCTCCAATTTCTACTTTATCTCTTAATTTTATAATACTTACTTTATCTATCATTTTTACCTCTTTTTTATTTAATTTCTATACTTATATATTTACTCATAATAGTTACTGTTTCTAATATTTTTTCATTTTCTAAATGTTTTACTAAAGCAATTCTTTTAAAATTTTTCCTTATAGTAGGAGTAGTATATAAAACACTTGAAAAATGACTAACTATATTTTTAGGATTTAATGAATAGTGTAATACTTGATATGGAATATTTTGATACCTATCATCTAAAAGTTTGACATTTGGTAAGCATAAAATATTTTTATACTTTTCTTTATTATCTCTTGGATGTAATTTTATTAAATATTTACTGTCTGAATTTATAAATTTTTGAATAGCTTCTAATTCTAATCTATTTTTTACAATCTTATCTTCTGTTAATGGTTGAGTCAATATTAAATAGTCTATATCTTTATACTCAATATCTATTTTTATTTTTTCTATATTTCTAAATAAAATGTAACTTAAATCAATGTATTCAATTTTAGAATTATATTTTTTTAATTCGGTTGGAAAAAATACATATGCTTTTTTTATTTTAAAATCTGTAAGAATTTCATCAGCACCATCAAGAAAAAAAATTTTTTGAAGAATATATGTTTTTAATTTTTTTCTAACTTTCATTACTTTATAAAATAGTGTTCCACCTTCTTCAAAATAAATTAATTCATTATATTCTATTCTTGATAATATTAATCTTATGAAGATATCTATATCACTTGGAATAAAAATTTTTTCAGAAAAATAATTCAATTTTTTAACATAAAAATAAGTTTTTATAAAGCTCATTAATTTTGAAAAATAAGTTTCTTCTAAAGATGAAAAATCTATAATTTCTATATTATATTCTTCTTTCTCTAATCGTTTTATATCATCTTGTAATTTCTTACTTATAAATATTAGTATTTGTTTTTTTTCAAGTTTTAATTCAAGTATCAAGGATTTAATAACTATTAATTGAAAAGAAGTTATTACAAAAAAAATATGTTTAATCTCTTTTCTATCTATCTTTTTTCTTAATGCTTTTTTATACACTAATTTTCTTAAAGCATTTGGTAATACTCTTACTATATTTTTTAAAGTAATATTTCTTAAAAATTCAATTTTATTAATTAAACCTATTTCTAAAAATTTTCTTTGAAGTTCATATTCAGCTTTTATATATTTCCAACCACCTCTTCTTTTATAAGTTTCATCATTTACTCTAAAATGTATAAGTGGCTCTAGTATATTTTTAAATTTGAACCCCTTTGCTAACATTCTTCCCCAAAGATATGAATCTTCATTTAAAAATATTTCTTGATAATTTCCAGCTGCTAATACACTACTTTTCTTTAAAATTACACTTGGGTGATTAACTGGATCTCTTAATTTCATATATCTTTTCATATCTATATCATTTGATGGACAATCTTTTATACAGATAATATTATCTGTATTTCCTAAAAATTCACTCATATAACTTCCTAAAACATCAACATCAGGATTTTCTTTTAAATATAAAAATTGCTTTTCAAATCTTTCAGGATAAGCAATATCATCTGTATCCATTCTTGCAATATACTCATATGAACAATTCTCAACTCCAATTTTTAAAGCATTTCCTAAACCCATATTTTTTTCCAAAGAAATTACTTTAAAAATACTATCTCCAATCTTATTTTTTAATTTTTTTATTACCTCATATAGTTCATCTGTTAACTTCCCATCTTCAATCAATACAATTTCTTTAGGTTTTAATGTTTGATTAAAATATATACTTTCTATTGCTTGTTCTAAATATTCTGGTCTTTCTTTCCAATAAACAGACAATAAAACTGAAAAATCTCCCGACATTACAATACCTCTTTCAAACACTTAGTTATATATATTACATCCTCTTCACTTACAAAATCATGAAATGGCATAGATATCTCTGTACTATACATAGCATATGCTTTTGGATAATCTTTTATTTTAAATCCTAAATTCTTATAAGCTGTTAATAATGGTAGAGGCTGAAAATGTACATTTGTAGCTATTCCTTTTTCAGCTAACTTTTGAATTACTTCATTTCTTTTCTTTTCAGTTATTCCTTTTAATCTAAGAGCATATAAATGTCTTGAGCTTACTTTATCCTCTGTTCTAAATTCTGGAAGTATTAATCCTTTAATATCTCCTAAATATTTTTTATACCAACCATCTATTAAATCTTTTTTAGCTAATATTTCACTATCATATCTTCTTAACTGAGCAAGTCCAATAGCTGCATTTATATCTGTCATATTACATTTATATCCTGGCATAGCTATATCATATTTCCAAGCTCCTGCTTTCATCTTTGATAATGCATCTTTGTTTTGTCCATGAAGAGCTAGTAACATAAACTCTTTATATAATTGTTCATTATCAAAAACTTCATTTTTTTTCCAAGTAATAGCTCCTCCCTCTGCTGTTGTTAAATTTTTTACAGCATGAAATGAATATGAAGTAAAATCTGCTACACTTCCTACTTTCTTTCCTTTATACATTCCACCAAAAGAGTGTGCTGCATCTGCTAATACTAATATTCTTCCTAATTTTTCTTGATAACTTCCTTTTTTAGGATTAAATTTATCCTTATTTCTTTCCACTATCTCAAAAATCTCATCATAATCTGCTGGCATACCACCAATATCTACTGGAATTATTACCTTTGTTCTCTCTGTTATTGCTTCTTCTATTTTTTTAGGATCAATATTAAATTCTCCTGGTTTCACATCTACTAACACTGGAGTAGCTCCACAATGTAGTATTACACTTGCAGAAGCTGTATATGTATAAGCTGATGTAATAACCTCATCTCCTGGTCCTATATCAAATAATCTTAAAACTAACTCCATAGCAGCAGTAGCTGAGTTTAAACAGACAGTTTTTTCTGAATTACAATATTTACTTATCTCTTCCTCAAATAATTTTGTTTTAGGTCCTGTAGTTATCCAACCAGATTTTAAAGTATCTACTACTTCATCTATCTCCTTTTGTGTAATATCTGGTGGTGAAAATAATATTCTTCTCTCCTCCATAATAATCCTCCTTATAGTTCCTTTGGCTCTAACTTAACAAGCCCTAATATTTTTAATATAGTTAAAATTATTAATTTTATATCTGTTACTATTCCTATCTCTTTTATATATTTTTTATTAAGCTCTATCTTATATGGCATTATCTTTTTTATATAAAACTCTTCTGGATCCTCTGCTTCTCCTAAAAGTTCGCTTTCATTAGAAAAATATATTGAAGCATAGTCAGTAATTCCTGCTGGCACTTTTAATATCTCTTTTTGCTCCTCAGTATATAGTTCTACATATTTAGGAACCTCTGGTCTTGGGCCTACTAAGCTCATCTCTCCTTTTAAAACATTAAATAGTTGTGGTAACTCATCTAATTTAATTTTTCTTAAAATATGACCTATTCCTGTTATTCTACTATCATTACCTACAGTTATCTGCTTATTTCCTTCACTATTTTCTCTCATAGTTCTAAACTTATATATTTTAAATAATCTTCCATTTTTAGTAACTCTTACTTGCTTAAACAGTACTGGTCCCTTAGAAGTTAGTTTTATCAAAATACTAACTATAACTATTAAAGGAAATAGTACTATTATTCCACCAAAGGAAGCTACTATATCAAATAATCTCTTTAAAAACATTCTTCTCTCCCATCTGAACTATATCTTACTTCCTTATACGACACTACCAATTCTTTCATTACCCCTTTAATCTCCTCTACATCTGGGTTATGTATGCACTCTTCAAGTTTTGTAAAGAACTTAGTAATATCTACATTTCCATCTTCTATCTTAGTTATAAATATCTTTTTGTTATCTGTCTTTATTGCTGAATTTACATCATATAGTAACTCTTCAAAAAGTTTCTCCCCTGGTCTTAGTCCTACCACGTCTATACCTACATTAGCATTGGATAGTTTTATCATCCTCTTAGCTAAATCATATATTCTCACTGGTTTACCCATATCCAGTATAAATATCTCTCCACCATTACCTAAGCTTCCAGCCTCTATTACAAGTTGGGCTGCCTCTGGTATAGTCATAAAATATCTAGTTATATCTCTATGAGTTAGTGTTAGGTTTTTTCCTTCCTCAATAAGTTTTTTAAATATTGGTATTACAGAACCATTGCTTCCCAGTACATTTCCAAATCTTACAGCCATAAACTTAGTATTTTTTGATACCTTGTTCATATGCTCAATAACCAATTCACAAGCTCTTTTACTTGCCCCCATTAAGTTTGTAGGGTTTACTGCCTTATCTGTAGAGATAAGTACCATTCTCTCTACTCCATATTTATCAGCACACTCTGCTACCTTTTTAGTTCCAAATATATTATTTTTTATAGCTTCCTCTGGATTATGTTCCATTAGAGGTACATGCTTATGGGCAGCAGCATGGAATACCACATTTGGTCTATACTTATTAAATAGGAAATCTACCTTCTCTTCCTCTCTTATATTACAAATCTCAGATACCAAATCTAAATTAGGATATCTTCTCTTTAGCTCTAGCTCTAAAAAATATATATCATTTTCATTTACATCTATAGTTACTAATTTTTTAGGGTTAAATTTAGCTATCTGTCTTGAAAGCTCCGAACCTATACTTCCAGCTCCCCCTGTTACAAACACTACTTTGTTTTCTATAAGTCCTCTTATACTTCCATCATTTATTACTACCTCATCTCTTCCTAACAAGTCCTCTATCCTTACACTTCTAATCTGACTAGATAGTGGCTTATTATCTATCATCTCTGAGATTCCAGGTACTGTCTTTATACTTATACCCTCTATTCCTTGCAGTCTATCCACTACTCTTCCTAGCTCTGTACCATTCATTGATGGTATAGCTATAAGGATCTCCTCTATCTTTTCATTTCTTATTACCTTATCAAAGCTCTCCTTATTTCCTAGTACTGGAATATTGTATATAGATGTTCCTATCTTTTTAGAGTCATCATCTATAAAGCCTATCAAATCATATGGAAAGTTTGGATTTACTAGATACTCTCTTGCTAACATAGCTCCAGCTTCTCCAGCTCCATATATTATTGTTCTCTTCTGTTTAGAAATAATTTTCTTATGTTTTCCATAATATCTTTTTAATCTAAAGATATATCTACATAAAAGTTGTATTGACACTGATAATATATATGCCATCACTATTGTAGTTATTGGAAAGCTCTTATCTTCATTTATTAACATAATTACTACAAATGCCACTGCTGTTACTAAATTTAGTACCAATAGGTTTAGCACATCAAATATATTTGTATAGCTCCAGCTTCTATCACTCATTTTTATGTATATATACCCTATTAAAAATATAGCCAAATAAGTAGCTATATATTCTGCTCTTAATTCATATATGACAAAAAAATCATATTTTAGTATAAAGGCTAGAATAATACCAAATATGATTCCCAATGAGTCTAAAAACACCTTTACAAAGTTTCTCTTATTTATCCAGTTATATGCAGGAAGATTATTGTTTCTCTCATATACCCTTTTAAAAACTTTAAAAAGTAACATCTGAATAAGTGAAAATCCTAAGAAAGCTGTAAAAATAGATATATCTTTATAGAAAAAGAGAAATATTACAAATATCATAATATTTACAAGAATAGAATGTGTCTTTGGTTTTTTAGAAAAATCTAAGTTATCTGTCAAATGATAAAAAAACAGTAGCAAGGCAAAAAGTCCATATGCTGCTGTGTTCATACTAAATCCTGTAATCATAAACATTGTCTGATAGGTTATAAAAAGTAGTGCCGAATAAAAAATCTTGATATTCATAATGTTCTCCTAAAAATTTTTTGTTCTTATATATTTTACTACTTTTCTTAATAATGTCAATAGAACAAAAATTATTTTTTAATTTTATTTAAAAGAGGATGCAAATTTAGCATCCTCTTTTTTCTACTTTAGATAATATAGTTTTATTATTTTTTTATTTTCATCTATACTATAATTTAGTTCTTTTCTTTTATCTAACTCTTTTTTTATCTCTTCTATGTCCTCATTAGAAGATATATTCATTTCCACAGTTGCATATGTAAGCTTATAGCTCTCTACTGTATCTATCACTATCTTCAATTGATCTACTATATATCCTACTTTTTTATGAGGAGAGCCCTCCTCTCTCTTAGGAGAGAAAAGGGCTCTGAAAAAATTAGCTATTTTCTTTAGCAGTTTCATCTGTATCAACTTCTTTTATATTTTCATTTTTTTCTATCTCTTTCACTATATCTCTATAAAGTAATGGTCTATTTCTAAATTCATCCATTATCCTTTCTATTCCTTCAGGATTTTCTTGCTCCTCAAACTTCATTTTAATTCCAATAGTGTTGGCTGTTCTTCCTTTTCCACTATCACTAGTTGTAGGAGCAAGAGTTACTTCAAAACTAGTTCTATCTGCATATCTAGCTTCATCTTCTTTAGATATTCCATCTTTTTCTTTGACTTTTCCTTCATCAATTCTGACATTTAAATTTATTTCTATCTCTTTAAGTCTCAATCCTTTAGGTTCTGTCATAGCTAACATAGGAATAGCTGCTTCTTTAGTTTCACTTATTTTAAAATTAAACATCAAAGGATTTCCATTGTCATCAAAATACTTTCCTATTGATTCTAGATAATGAGTATTAAGTATCTGCTGTGCTGCATTAGCTGAATAAAGTAATCCTCTTGTTATATCTGAAAGAGATTGATCATTTTGAGATTTTCTAAATCTCCAAGGATAACACTTCAACATCTATTTTCCCCCTTTTAAGCTGCTACTTCCTCTTTATTCATTCCATTTACTATAGATTCTGGATTTTTAGGAGCTTCCTCTCCTTCTGTAATAGCTCCTTTTTTAGTTACATCCTCAGTTATAGCATCTATTATTCTCATAAGAGTTTCTGGGGTCTCCTGCTTTCTTGCTTCTACATGGAAAGTATACTTAGATCTAGTATCTGATTTTCTTGTTTGCTCAGATTTATGAGATACGCTACCACTAAATTTTACTCCCCAGAAACCACCACTTACCTCTGCTCCTGCTGTAGTAGAAGATGTAGATGTATCACTTGTATTAATCTCCATCTCAAAATCAATAGTTACCAATTCCATAGATAAATTAGGAATTCCTGTCATTGCTATAAATGGAGCTGAAATTGTTTTTTTAACCATTTTTCCATTTTCATTAGCTTCATAGTTAAAATACACATTTTTTACCTGTCCATTTTCATCTAGTGCTACCTCTTTTATATAGTTATACATAGATGCACTAAGTTGCTTCTGTGCATCTACCACTGCTACTAGTGGACTTGCTACTAAAGATTCTATTGGTATAGCTTTTAATTGATCTCCTGTAAATGTACTCATAATATTTCCTCCTTATATTTTATTTTCTCTAGAGATACCCTTAAGATACTCTCTTTTTTTCTATATACCTAATCTGAATATTTTTCCTTTTCATATTCCTCTTCAAATAGCTTTGAAAAATTTTCAAAAAAGTTTAATTCTAGATGATGACAAATTTCTATAAATTGTTTTAGATTTAACTCTGTTTGACAACTCTCATAGCAACTAATTGTTTTCTGTGTCACCCCTAGAAGTTTAGCAAATTCTTTTTGTGTATATCTACTTTTTCTTCTTTCTTTTATATGCTTTATCACTTTTACATAACATTCATCATATATCATAAGCCATTTACTCACTCCTTATACCCCCTAAAAATATTTATATATTTTTGATATTTTATCTTTATTTATATAAATATACATAAAAGGTATATTTTAGTTGTAACCTAAATATACTAACTTTGTATATTTAATACTATCTCCTAAAATGAATTATCTCTAGAGAAATAAACTTTAAATATTTTAGGAGGTAACTTATGGAAAAATTATTTAGAACCCATGATATAAAAAATACTATTGATTGTAAGCTAGTTATGAATATTCTTGCTTTAAATGAAATCTCTGGAAATGAAAAAGTTATTACTAAATTTTCCTTTGCAGGTGGAATCTCTGGTTATTCCTTTGGAAGATCTCAATTTGATATAAAACATAACCCTAGTTCCCGTGATTTTTTAATAAAAAAATGTGGTTTTACTCAAAATGAAATAGATAGACTCTTAGTTCTAGATAAAGATATTAGTGATTTGAATGAAAAGTTAGCAAAATATAGAAAGGAGATAGATGAGTATGATATGAGACATGTGCAGGAGATGATTGATCATGTAAGTTCTTTAGATGGTATTCCTGATATTTCTTTAAAAACCTTTGTACATCTTGTAGATTATCATAATCAGTTTTCACTTTCTAAAAATGGAAAGTTTCATACTTGGATAAAAAATAGAAAATCTTTAACTGCTGAAGATATATTAGAATTTAAACTTCATCAAACCAAATGGGGTAGAGAACAACCTCAAGATGTAAAAAGGAGATGGCTAAATATTGAGAAAAATTGGAAAGAGGTATAGTTTTCTATTCTATCTTTTTCTTTTTCTATCTTTTTTTTTCATAACTAAAGCTGGTTTTACTCTTTATAATCAAAAAAAAGTTGTAGAAAAAGAGAGTAGTAGGCATATAGATGTTATTGAAAGAAGATTTAAATATTATCTTTTAAATCTTCCCTGGGAAAAAACTTCTAAGTCAAACACTACTCCTCAAATTACTGAAAATTCCTTATTTCTTTTCAAAAAAGAAAAAGATGAATATTATCAATGTGAGGTTAAAAACTATCAGTTAATTTTTAAACTTATTTTTGAAAGTATATCTACCAATCAATATATCTATCCATTTATAATAGCTGATGATGGGAGATATATTTACCATCCTAATCCTAGCTTATTTGGAAAAACTCTTTTTTCAGAAGCAAGAGACGACAAAAGTAGAGAATTATATAATATAGCTAAATTACTAATTGAAAAAAAGCCACAAAAATATATTGGTAGACTTCAAGATAATAAGATGACAAAACAAAAATCTCGTATTGAATATCGTGCTTTTAAAGAGTATCAACTATATCTAGGCATTGTTTCAGTAGATGAAAGTTCCTATTTCATTACAATAAAAGATATAAGAAAGGATATGTATCTATTTTTTATAGCTCTATCAAGTGCTCTACTTCTAGCAATAAAAAAAGAGAATGGTATCAAGAAAGTAATTTTTATAAGTTCTATCCAATTTTGTATACTCCTCTCCCTTATTGCTGTGATAAATTATTCAAATAGTAAAGAAGATATGGGCAAATTTACTCCAATCTCTTCCTATAATGATCTATTTAAGTTTTTGAATAAACATAAACTTTCTAGAGAGGGAGATATCTATATACAAGTACAAGATTTAGATTTTTTATCTAATGATAATGTCAGAATTTCTGGATTAATAGAATACTACAAAAATGAATTTGAGAGAGTTTACTTCCCTGACTCTACAGATTATTCAGAGTCTATATTGAAGGATAAAAATGACATTATTACTAAAAAATTTTCATTTACTATATCTGAAGATTTTTTATATTACAAGTATCCACTTGAAAGCAATATTATTTCTATCAAAATGACAACTTGGAATGATGAAAAAACAACAGTCCTAACTCCTAATTTTTCCAGATATGCAGATAAGTTGCTTATTTCGTCTAAATGGGGGCTTGCTAAGAATTTAAGTATAAGTGACTGGAATGTTCTTGGAACTTTCTTTTCCTATGAGGAAGTAGAAAATAATAACTATAATCTTACCTTTAATATCTATGTAAAGAGAAATATATTAGCTCCTTTTATCTCAAATTTACTCCCATTCTTTGTGATAATTGGACTATTACTTGTACTAATACTATTAATTCCAAAGGATAAAGAAAAACTAAATATAGACTTTTTTTTAGGCTCAATATCTGGACTTTTTTTTACAATACTTATTTCACAAAATTCTTTGAGAGAAGATATATCTACTGGTGAGATACTATATTTAGATTATTTCTACTTTTTTCTATATTTCATTTTGATATTTACTATCATTCTTATATTTTTATATAAAATTAATTCTCTTAATTACCTAATTGTTAAAAAATTTAAATATTATTTTAGTTATGTAGTCTTTTTAGTACTTACTGCAATTACTTTTTTTAATTTTCCACTAGGATAGTATAAAAGAGGATAGACTTCCCTATCCTCTTCCCTTATACAACTAAATTATTCCCTAAAGAGAGTTTCTCCTTAATAAAAATTTTTCCCTAGCTTCCAATCAATATTCTACTATTTTTACCAAAAATCTTTTTAAACAGCAACACTATTATTGTAGATAGTATAATAGTAACTACTCCTAATCCTAAACTTTCTAACATATCCATTCCATTATGATATCTCTCCCAAAACATTAAGATAAAATAATTGTGTATAAAAAATATTCCAAAGCTACAATCTGCTAATATACTTAAAGATTTTTTTATTATCTTTCCTAAACTATTCTCTACTTTTTCCAATTTCATAAAAACTCCTAAAAAGAAAAGGCAGATAAAAAATTTTTCTGGAGCTACTAAATCTATTCCTTTTATTTCAAAAATACTTTTCTGCATAGTTTCTAAAATATTATATCTTACTTGTAATGCTAAAGTTATTCCCCATAAAATTCCAAGATATAATATATTTTTCTCTAATATATCTCTTGCTCTCTCTTTATTCATAGATATATATATTCCTAAGCAATAAAATGGAGAGAAATATATAAAAGCTTGAAAAATATTTATTGTAAGATCTCTAATAGGTCTTTGAATTATCATGCTTATAATCAATAATAAAAAAACAATTATCCTCTGTCTTCTATCTTCTAACTCTATAAATTTGATAAATATAGGTGAAGCTATAAATAATAACATAGCAAAGGGAATATACCAAGTAGCAGTAAGAGCATTCCCTGATAAATAGTAAAGTAATGTATATAGAACTATAGAGTACAATACTGAAGATACTACCTTAGTTCTTTCTCAAGATAATGTTATTACAAATAATGATAATATTTTTGCTGGATATCAATATACTAAACTAAGTTATCTAAACGGAAGTAAAAATGATATCAATTCCTTTGTTATTGGTTACTCTTTAAATCATAAATTTGAAAATGATTTTGGGTATAATCTAGGAATAAATGGTATCTATAGTAACAATAAATTAGATAGAAATGAAGCTGAAGGATTAGGTAAATCAGCAAGTTTTGATTCATATAGTATATCTTTAAAAAATGAGATATATAGAGATATAAAAGTTCAAGAAAATACTAATCTTAATCTAGCTGCTGGTCTAAGAACTACTTACTTTGGACATGATGATATAAAAGAAAAAAATGGAAATGGATTTAATGATGCTTATGTTGATAGCTCTACAAATTTCTCTAATGAGATATATCTTAAAGGCAGTGCTGAACATGACATAAGATTTAATGAGAAATTTGCTGCTAAAATAGGAGCAAATGTTGGATATAATAAAGAACTTATGAATGTTGATGATTGGAGAGATAAATTTACTATTTTAGATGTTGAAAAAGAGTATGCTAGACCTGTTGAAAAACATAGTGCTGGAGTAGCAAATGCTGGTTTCCATCTGACTTTAGATTTTGTTGATAAAGTAGAAACTACTCTTGCTTATACTGTTGATTCCACTGGAGAAGGTATAACTACTGGTAGACTAACTTACAAATTCTAATATTTTTAAAATATAATTCAACCAAAGAGAGAGATAACTAATATCTCTCTTTTTTACATTATATATTTCTCAGTAACATACTATTTACATTTAGTATCAAATATATGAATAATATCTATTACCTAGATTAGGCATAGCACTAATCTCACTTATTATTACTCAATAGAAACTTCTTTATTTTTAGCTAATATATTATATATGGAATTTGATTTTTTTAATTTTAAAACACCAAAAGATATTCAATTAGAAATTTCTAAAAATGTAAGACTTAGAAGAAAAAAGATGAAGAAGCTTTAGCTATTGCAAATAATATAAAAAAATAGTTGAAAAAAATTTGAATATTTTTTTGAAAAAGAATTCTGATACTATCTAATTTCTTATTGACTTTTTTACTATAAGTGCTATAATTATACAATCAAATATGCTGTTTTTTTAATAATGAATTACTAAAAAAATAATACAAATAAAAAATATAGTTTAAAAGGGAGGAAAGATTATGAGTTTATTAGTTTCTTTTATTTTAGTACTTGCAGCTCTAGTTATAGGAGAGATAATTTCTACAAAAACAAAAGCTATCATTCCATCAGTTTTTATAACTGCAGTACTTTTTTTAGTGGGATATTGGACAATATTTCCAGCAGATATCATTGCTAAGGCAGGATTTTCCACAAATATAATTTATCTATCTATGTATTTTTTGATAACTCATATGGGTACTATGCTCAGTGTTAGAGAGTTAATTGCACAATGGAAAACACTAGTTATATCTATATTTGGAATCTGTGGCATCTGTATTGGTACTCTTTTACTAGGACAACTTTTCTTTTCTTGGGATATGCTAGTAGTTGCTACTCCGCCACTTACTGGAGGAGTTGTTGCATCTATAATTATGTCTGAAGCTGCAAAAGCAAAAGGATTAGAAACATTAGCTGTACTAGCTGTAGGTATGTATGTTATGCAAGGATTTGCTGGATATCCACTTACTGCTATTACTGTGAACCTCTCCCACTTAAAATTACTTTGTAATTTTTGAAGTGGGAGCTTCTTCTTGGGAAGTAGTTGCTTTTGTTAGCCAACTATA
>ERZ506905.212-NODE-212-length-30330-cov-52.6423_pt1 | contig 30330 bp, 28 predicted proteins | sample MGYA00513175_ERZ506905 | MGnify/ENA metagenome assembly ERZ506905
TGTTCTCGGCAGTTGGTAGATACGCCCTTCCTTATCAAGAGCTTATATAACCTAAGAAATAATACCAAAAAAGAACTACCTTGTCAAGGGGCATTTTTCTTCCTGGTTCACACACTCTTTTGCTTCTTATTTAAACATGTGGTATAATGAAACATACAGGGAGTTTTTGTGCATTTGCTCCAAAGCAAACAGCACGAAGGCCTCCCTTTTTTAGTAGTTTTTTGAAAAAGGAGTTTTATCATGCGTATTTCATTAGCCGGGCATTTTTCTTATACACGACTAATCAGATTCGTACTACCCCCTATTCTTATGATGATTTGTACGTCCATCTATGGTGTGGTAGATGGATTCTTTGTATCTAATTACATTGGCAAGCTTCCCTTTGCCGCTGTCAATCTGGTAATGCCGGTAAACCTGCTGGCTGTGGCCATTGGCTATATGATTGGCGAAGGCGGCAATGCATTGATTTCTAAAACCTTAGGTGAGGGCAATACCAAGCTGGCCAATGAATATTTCTCCCTGCTTGTACTTGTTTCTGCTATTATGGGAGCTATACTTTCCCTGCTGGGAGTATCCTTAATACTGCGGATTGCCGCAGCCTTGGGAGCTACCTCAGAACTGCTGCCTCTCTGTGTTGCCTATGGCCACATTCTCTTTGCTGCCCAGATTTTCTACGTACTGCAAAATGTGTTCCAAAGTTTTTTTATTGCTGCGGGCAAGCCTGTAATGAGTCTCAAGGTTTCTATTTTAGCTGGTATTACCAATGCACTTTTGGATTATCTCTTTATTGTGGTATTCCAATGGGGACTGGTAGGAGCCGCCTTAGCTACTGCCATCGGCCAGATTGTAGGTACTATGGTGCCCATTATTTACTTTATCCGCAAAAATAGCAGTATGCTAAGACTCGTTCGGCCAGTTTGGTATGGCTGGGCGGTATGGCATACCTTTACCAATGGTTGCTCTGAAATGGCCTCTGTTATGTCGGGAGCCATGATTAATGCTATTTACAATTTACAGCTGATTTCCATTGCTGGTGAGGATGGTTTGGCTGCCTATGGTGCGATTATGTACGTAAACTTTGTTTTTACCTCTATTTTCCTAGGTTATGCCTCGGCTAGCGCTCCTCTTATCAGCTTCCAATATGGGGCCAAAAATCACAAAGAATTACGGAATCTGGTAAAAAAAAGCATTATTCTTATGTTTGGCTCTGGCTTTTTGATTACCATCCTTTCCCAGTTGGCTGCTGCCCCTATGCTATGGCTATTCGTAGGCTACGATGAGGAATTATTCCAGATGACTGTAGATGGTTTCCGTCTTTTTGCGTTAGCATTCTTGCTGATGGGCTTCAATATCTTTGGCTCTGGCCTTTTCACAGCCCTTAACAACGGACCTATTTCCGCCACTGTTTCTTTAATCCGCATTTTTGGCTTTGAGCTAATATGTCTCATGGTATTACCAATTTATTTTGGTTTAATCGGCATCTGGAGCTCCATCTTTATAGCTGAAATACTGGCCACGATTGTTACAGCTGGCTTTATTATAGCCAAGCAAAAACAGTATAATTACTAAACTATGTCATCCCCAGTTTATGAGTTTTTTCATTAACTGGGGATTTTGGCACAATAAAATGACGCCGGAGCTCCGACGTCATACATTTCATTCTTTATTTTTCTATATTTTTTGTAAAATGACTCTTGAACTCCTCAGTAGCCACATAGTGCTTGATGAAATCCAAAAATCTTTTATCCATATCACTGAGCTGTTTATTGCGTCCCCAGTAAAGGCAGATATTAACCTTGAGAGGTGGTGTCAGCTGTCGACGCACAAAGATGGTTTCCTCATTGGTAACAAAATCTGGCAGCACGGAGATACCCAATCTATTGCCCACCAGCTGTTTAATGGTTTTCAGCTGGGTGGTACACAGAAGAATATCCGGTATATAACCCCTTTCCACACACCGCTCATATACATGCTGATACTGATAAGTATTAGATTGCTGCATGATAAAGTGTTCATTCTTCAAATCATCAAAACTGATATCTGCCTTGCGGGCCAAGGGCAGCTCAGGGCTGACACAAAGACTCATATTGTCTGTCATAATCAGCATCTGATTATCCTTAGTATCACCTCGGCTGGAAAAGATAATACCGAAGTCCAGCTCACCTGAATCCGCCTTTTCCATTACCTCTGTAGAATCTCCATATTCTCGCACATCCAGATTCATATCAGGGTACATAGCCTTGAAGCTGGTGAAAAGATCTGGGAAGAGATAGGCCTCTACCATAGGAGGAATACCAAAATGCACTGTTCCCTGCTTTTCCAGTTGAAAGCGTTCCATATCCCTGTAGGTATCCTCTACTGATTTCATGATCTGTTCCGCATGAAGCAGAAATGCCTTGCCCTCATTGGTAAGGGTAACATGCTTTTGCCGCCTATCTATCAAGGTCAGCTTCAGCTCCGTTTCCAAGGACTTGATAGCCTTGGTAACGGAAGGCTGGGAAACATGCAGTTCTTCCGCCGTGCGGGTAAAATTTTTCAGGCGGCTCAGAGTACAAAAATACTCCAATTGTCTAAAATCCATATTGCAAACACTCCATATTGCTACATTACCAGCAAGGAAAACGTGGTATTGTGAAAAGCATTTCTTCCCTTGCGGCTATTTTTAGTTTTTATAGGACAGGCCTCGCCATAAGCATATAAGCCTGACATCTCCATCCCATCTGGTATCATATCCACATAGGCAAGGCTTTCATCATGTATAGCATTGGTATAGCTCATAAGTCTGGAGGCACAGGAGGTAACCATCAGAGTATGATAGCTTTGAGGATTATTCTTTGCAATACCTTCTAGGCAATCATGGACTACACTTGCCACCGAGTCATGAATCCCCTCTACATCCAGAATCCCTACCTGCAGCTTGGCTCCTACAGGTATTTTGCCAAAAAATTTGGCTGTTCCTCTTTTCTTATCCACATGAAAAAGGTGCCGCAAGCATTGTACTTCATCTCCGGCTTCAGTTTCAAAGGAAATTTTGAAAGGAGTATTGAGGTAATCCTGAGCATTATCAAAATTAAAAACCATGCCAGCTTTAGTCAAAGCCTCCACAAAAGGCACACCATCCAGCTCTAACACCTGATTGCCTTCAGCACGGGTGACAATGCCTTCGTAATCAATAGCCGTATCCACATGAAAACCACTGGACATAACTGGTTGTATGTTACCGCTGATAGCTATAACTGCCGCACCATATTGAAATACATGACCATTACACATAAAACGACAGTCCTCCACAGCAAAATCATCTGATGCCATGGCGCCATATACTGGTACCCCCTCGGACAAGGTATCCAGAGTATCTACAAAATCGTCTCCCGCCATGTCTAAGCTTGGATTGCCATAAGTCAAAAAAAGCTTTGGCTTTTCACCTAACTGATTAACCAAGTTATGATAAACCTGGCCCATAGCCTCCTTTACATGCTCAGGCTTCAATTCTCCTGTACTATCCACAGCAAAGCGGCAATCATCAGCTGTGAAAAAATGCAGGGAAATACCCTCTCTTTTTACACCTTTCATAGTAAATATAAAGGAGGCAGTAACTCCTATAATCGGTATAGCAAATGCCTCCGTCAGCAAAGACATTAATTCTTCCAAATCAGTATCTGGATGGGCAAAAAGCAGTCCTGCACTATGCTGCTGAAAATCAAATCCCTGGCATTGCTTTTGCAGCTCTGCCACAGCCCTTTCCAGATCATCTATTTCTTCAGTAAATAATACTACTGATTTCAAAATTCTCACCTCTATTATGATTTACTGGCATTTTGCCATTGTGTCATAAGTTTCTCCAGAGTATCATAATCAAATTCCCCGCAGGCATCTTTCATTTGAGACAACAGCTTCTGTCTAGCACTGTCAAGCTGGCATCCCAGCAATTCCTGCAGCAATTCTTCCAATCTATCAAGATCATAATCCTCTAATGCTTCCTGCATTTGAACAGTTTTTTTTGACAACTGTTCCGAGGATATGGCAGATAGGTTCTGTTCTTGTTTTGGCCTAAAGATTTCCTCAGCAAATTTTTCACTAATATAGGTTAGCAGGGCACCATACTGGGCTAAAAGTCTATCGAAATTTCGATAAATATACTGATAATCTCCTGATTTACCAGCTTTTTCATGAGCCTTGGCCATTTCCGCCAACTGCTTTTGCCCAATATGAGCTGCTACAGATTTGAGCGCATGTACCTCAATGGTATATCTTGGCCAATCCTCTGCCTCCAGCAGATTCATAAACAGTTTAATCTTTTTGTGTCCCTCAGTATAAACCTGCATAAGAATATCCCGATCTACCTCATCCATTCTGCTGGTAAAAGGTTTATCCAGCTTATAAATGGTAGCCGAAGGCAGAAAACTACGCAGACATTCATCCAATGCCTTATCCCCTAGCGGCTTGGATAAATATCCCTGAAAGCCTAGCTGGAGATACTCATCCTGCACGCCAGCCACTGCATTGGCGGTAAGAGCCACCACCACGTCCTTTTCATGGCTAGGCAGTAATCTAAGCTTTTGCAAGGTTTCCACCCCGTCCATAATAGGCATCATATGGTCCATAAAGACAATGTCAAAATGCTGCTGTTTTAGCAGTTCCAAAGCCTCATAACCACTTTCGGCAGTTACTACCTGGATTCTATACGGAGACAGCATTCCCTCTGCCACCTTGAGATTTACCTTGTTATCGTCAACCACCAACACCTTGGCCTTTTCCGCAATAAAGGTATATTGGAAAAGCTTTTCCTGATTTTGGATATCCCCCTTGCCGATGGTGCCAATAGGAGTCCAATCATCTACCTGATTCACCATAGTCCAGCTAAATACGCTGCCCTGGCCATAAACACTTTTTACCCCTAAGGCACCGCCCATAGACTCACATAGACGACGGCTGATGGCCAAGCCTAAGCCAGTCCCCTCAATAGACCTGTTTCTTCGGGTATCTACTCGCTCAAAGCTGGAAAACAACTTGTCCAAATCCTGGGGTTTTATGCCAATGCCAGTATCTGCCACACTGCCATATATCTTTACTGTATTGTCATTACCAAGCCTTCTACAGCCCATGCGAAGTGTAATAGTACCCTCCTGGGTAAATTTCACCGCATTATTCAAAAGATTTACCATTATCTGCTTGATACGGATTTCATCCCCAATCAGGCCACGAGGCATTTCGGGATCAATCTGTAACACAAAAGAAACTTTGCTATCCTTTAGCTTAATGCGAATAATAGCAGCTACATCTACCAAAAGAGAAGCCAATTGGAAGGATGAATTTATCAATTCCATTTTGCCTGCCTCTATTTTTGAGAAATCCAAAATATCATTAATAATAGTCAAAAGAGAGGTAGACGCATTCTTTATGAGAATGGCATTTTCCCTGGCAAATATATCTGTAGTATCTCGAATAATAAACTCTGCCATGCCATGAATGGCATTCATAGGGGTTCTTATTTCATGAGACATATTGGCCAAAAAGCTGCTTTTGGCTTTATCAGCAGTTTCAGCTTTTTCCTTGGCAGAAATGATATCTGTAATATTCACCATAATCAGCATGAGACAGTTTTCCCCTTCCGCCATACCTTTTACTGGGTGAATATAGACATCATAGACCAATTCCTGCCTGCCCACATGCAATTTCTCAATGTAGTGAATCTCCCGCTGTTCTGTCAAAGCTATCTGACACACGGACTCCAAATGCTTGCACTCAGAATATTCCATGACACCATGAAAGACGGTAGCAATCGGCAATCCGTTATTAATTTCCTCTGTGGTGTACTGACCTACCTGATAATATCTCTCTGTAGCCAGAAGTGTCTTAAGCTGATTATCCAGCATAATGGAAATATTAGGAGAATTCTCCACAAACATTCGTGTATAGTATTCCTGACGTCCTTTTTTGGCCTCACTAAACTCCCGGAATCTATTAGACTGCTCGTTCATGGTAGAAAGGATATTATTCTCACGATGGAGACGCTTTACCTCCCGATGGGCCTTTTTTAATTCTAGGTTTAGTTGGCGAATTTCTTCCCGTATATTATCATCCATGACCTCTTCCTCAGTCTATATACTTCGTTATGGTATCCAACAGATGTGATATATCAAAGGGCTTGTGCAGCATAGCTTTTATGCCTGCCTGTCGGCCTTGCTCCTTGGTTTCTGCATCCTCATCTCCTGTCAGCATTACCACAGGAATCTTGGCCAGCCTTTCATCTCCCTGCAGTATTTGCAACAGTTGGAAGCCATCCATTTCCGGCATCATCACATCCAAAAGAATCAAATTTGCCTGATTTTCCTCCAGATACTTCAAAGCCCGCTGTCCAGATGGTACCAATATGGGTTTCCATCCCTCCTGGGATTTAATGATTTTTCCTGCCAGCTTGAGATTTACGGCACTATCATCCACGACCAAAATTTTCTTTTCTTCCATGTATATCGCCAACCCTGCTCTAAATTTATGCTCCTGCCGACTCTATTTCAGCAAGAAAGTCCTTAATTCCTTGCAATACCTTTTGGTAATATTGAGTAAACTCAATATGTTTAGCCACAAGATATGCCTGATTGCCCTCCTTGGCAGCATTTTCCAAAAGCCTAGCCTGCTGAGAAAGCTCCTCTGCCCCTATATAGGCCGCCGAACTCTTAATAGTATGCACATTCATCCTATATTGAGGCCAGTCCTGCCGTTGATAGTTCTCCTGCAAGGTTTTCAGCTTGCTTTCCTCTGCAAACTCTTTTACAAGCTCGAGATAAAACTCCTCGTCATTCATACAGCGCTTTTTACCTTGCTCGAAATTCAAAAATTCCAAGCTGGATACTAATTTATCCAGACTTTTTAATGACTTTTTTTCCCTCATTACCGTCACCATACTATACATTTATTGCTGATATGTATTAATAACCCTTCAGCTATTCCTATTACCTATAATAGCCTAAAACCATGCCATTTTCAAGGGTAATTTGCCTATTTCCAGACAAGAGAAAAGGACTGTCTCTCTAGCTTTTCCTAATGCAAATTCGATTAGAATATTAGCATTAGGAAATCACCAGGAAAACAGTCCCCATTTATTAGATTAAATTATTTGTGACCACTGCAATACGGACAGGAGCCTTCTTCCGCCCCAGTATTTTTTTCCTTGTCATGATGTCCACTGCAGGCATCACAGCCACAGCAATCATGCTTGCCCTCTACGAAATTGTGATATACATGACGGAGAGCAAAAGCCAGTAAAGCAGCTATAATCACTAACAAAACCAAAGTCTGAGCATTCATTATATAGACCTCCTATCCTTATTATTGTATCAGATAACTTAGCTAGGCACCACCTGTAATAGTATGCTAGCTTAATTATTTTAGAAGCCTAACAGGCTGCCAATCTGATATACCAGCAGGGAAACAACCCAGGCCAGCACAAACATATAAACCGCAGCAAATACCATCCACTTGAAGCCACCAGCCTCTTTCTTGATAGTACCCAAGGCAGTTACACATGGGGTGTAAAGCTGGGAGAATACCATAAAGGCAATGGCGGACAAAGGTGTAAAGGCACTGCCCATACCAGTCCCCAGCATAGCCTCAGCAGTCTCCACTGCATCCTCTGCCTCAGCAGAAATATCAGGCATACCATAGAGAATACCAATGGTAGATACTACAGACTCCTTGGCCAGAACACCGGAAAGCACGGCTGCACCAGCCTCCCAGTTGCCAAAGCCCTGGAAAACAAAAAGGGAACCAATAACAGAACCAATGGAAGCCAGGAAGCTGTCGTTCAGATCCTCAACCATACCCTCACTATTAAAGGCAGACAGGAACCAGAGAATTACACAACCCAGGAAGATAATAGTACCGGCCTTAACCAGATATCCCTTGCCCTTGTCCCAGGTTTCCAGCAGAACGGTTTTCATATCTGGCATACGATATGGAGGCAGCTCCAACAGGAAAGTGGAATTATCATCCTTGAAAGTGGTGTGAGACAAAAGCTTAGTAGAAACAATAGCCATAACCACACCTACTACATACATGGCAAATACCACATTAGCAGCATCATCAGGGAAGAACATGGCAGCAAAGAGTGCCATAATTGGCAGCTTAGCACCACAGGTCAGGAAAGGAGCAGCCATAATGGACAGCATACGATCCTTTTCCGTATCCAAGGCACGAGCACCCATAATGGAAGGAACGCCACAGCCAAAGCCCATCATCAAAGGCATAACACCCTTACCAGTCAAACCACAGCGACGCATAATAGGATCCATAATGAAGGCTACACGAGCCATATAGCCAGTTCCATCCAGGAAGCTCAAACAGAAGAACAGAATGAAAATCAGTGGTACAAAGGTAATAACGGAACCAACGCCACCGATAATGCCATCGCAAACAAGGGACTGCATCCAATCAGCTACCCCTGCATCTGCCAGAGTCTCAGAAGCCCAGCCTAGGAACTGGTCATTGACCAGCTCATCTACGAAGTCTGCAATAGGCTGACCAATCCATTCAAAGGTAATCTGGAAAACAGCATACATAATCAGCAGGAAAGCTGGAATAGCCAGAATACCGTTAGCCAGTACATGGTCAATCTTCTCAGAGGTGGTAGTACCTACATGGGAGAAAGTAACAGACTCTCTAAGAATCTCATCAATAAAGGCATAACGCAGCTCAATCAACTGCTCCTGACGAGCTTTTTCGTCGGTAACAGTGGATTCAATCTCCTTGGCCTTAGTAATATGGGCCTGCAACTTCTCACTAGGGCCATAACCTTCCATGGAAATAGAAGTAAAGACATTCAGCATATTCTTCAGGCTGCTGCCATCTCTAGCCACTGTAAGTAGTACAGGGAAGCCCAGGAAATTCTCCAGCTTTTTGACATCAATCTTGATGCCCCGCTTCTTGGCCTCATCCTGCATGTTCAGGTCAATAATCAAAGGAATGCCTTTTTCCAACAGTTGTAAGGTCAGGAATAGATTTCTCTCAATGTTAGAGGAATCCACCACATCTACAACCAAATCAGTGTGGTTTTCCATGAGGTAATCAATAACGATTCTCTCCTCTGGAGAACGGGCATTAACGCTATATGTACCTGGCAGGTCCACAATCATAATATCCTTGTCATTATGACGAACATAACCTACCTTTTTATCAACAGTTACGCCAGGCCAGTTACCAATCTTCTGACGGGCACCAGTCAGCTCATTAAAAATAGTAGACTTACCAGTATTGGGATTACCAGTAAGGGCTACGGATAAACTTCCACTCATTTGCTAAAATCTCCTTCCCAATTAGATTGCTGTTACCTGAATCTGCTCTGCATCCTTACGACGAATAGCCAAATTGTAAGAACGCAAGCCAATTGCAATAGGATCTCCCAGGGGGGCGGAACGTAGCACCTTAATTTTGGTGCCTGGCAGCATACCCATTGTCATCAGTCTTTCCTTGAGGCCGGATTCTCCAATGCTGTCTACGCGGAGAGTCATACCGGTCTTGCCATCTTTCAATGTCATAGCCAATACCTCCAATGATAATGATACATGATTTCAAAATACATTGATAACTAATCTCAAAGTACTTAAATATGATAATCTTTATCAGAATCATTGTCAATAGCAAATGAGATTTTTTCTTAAAATTTTCTAAATAAATATTTTAAACCATAACCATAGGCCATAGATTCAAACAAATATGTGCAGATATAGGCCAGCCAAATACCGTGATTACCCCATGCCGGTACAAAAGATTTCAAGCACAGACAAAAGAGCACCGCTGCCCCTATCATCATATTGCGGATATAGGTAGTATAGCCAACAGCCGTATATATCCCATAAAGCAACAGCCCCACTCCGGCGGTTAAAGAATGGATGGATAGATATATAATATACTGTCCCCCTAGTACCAACAGTTTTGGCTGGTCTGTCATTATTTCCAACAGCCACTGGCCAATCAGTAACAATAACAAGCTGCAGCCTAGGCCAAAAATCAAACAGCATTTCAAGGCGGTAATCATACTGCTTTTCAGCATAAATTTGTTTTTACTGCCCCAGCTGCGGCCAGCAAAAACACTAAGGCCATTGGCCATACCATCAAAAATAAAGGAAATAACAAAAATTAATTCCAAAAGAATAGCATTGACTGCCATATAGTCAATGCCCATTTCATTACCTGCCCTGGCAAAAAGATTGTTAATGGTTAAAAGACAGATGGTACGCAGCATCAAATCCCTTTGCATGGCTAAAAGAGGACCATACTCCTTTAGGCTCAATAACTGACGGAATAAAATATGACACAAATTAAGTCGTCGAGAAAAGGCCATCAGAATCAGTCCCAAAACAAAGCCATAGGCCTGAGCTGCCACCATAGCCAGAGCCAGCCCCTGCACCTCCCAATGGAAATACAAAATAAACAGGCCAGCCAGGACAATATTCAATAAATTCATAGAGATTTGCACCAGCATGGTTTGCCGAATCATCATCTGCCCCATAAACCAGCCTACAATAACGTAATTCCCCAGTACCAAAGGCGCACTAAGGACAGCTATATCCAAATAAGACTCCAAAAGACTGGCTTCCCTGCCTCCTATATCCATCATCCATATATAGCCATGGTAGAGCCAAGGATAGGCTCCCATAAAGCTACAGCTCAAAATCAACGCCAAGATTAAGGGCCGCAGCAAAGCCTGAGCCGCCTCCTCTACCGAGCTGCGGCCCAAAGCATGGGAGGAAAAGGTGGTAGTTGCCACCCGCAGGAAACCGAAGAGCCAATATACATTGTTAAGAAAAATCACGCCAAAGGAAATGGCAGCCACATAGGCTGTTTCCGGCATCTGTCCCATCAGTGCCGTATTGAAAGCTCCCAGTAGAGGCTGTACTGCCGAGGACAGTATAAATGGTATGGTTACTTTGAGATAATCAATGTATGTCAATTCTTCCTTTTCCATAAATCACCTATAATTTTAATATTTTACGCCATTTTACTTTTATCAATCCTCTTAATCAGCCCTGTGCCTGCCGAGGAAAGTGGCAGGCTGCATAATGATTGTCCCCCACCTGCTGCAAGGCAGGCTTCTCCCTGCGGCACTTATCCTGACAATAAGCACAGCGAGTTTGGAAAGGACAGCCTGTAGGCATATCTGCCGGATTAGGAATATTGCCCTCCAGACACTGCACTGCGTTTTTATCTCCATGCACAGGGAATACAGAACGCAAAAGAGCCTGAGTATATGGATGTACCGCCTCTTGGAGCTTGTCCCCATCCAGCTTTTCCATAATATTGCCCAGATACATCACCGTTACTCGATGAGCAAAGAGAGATACCAAGGCCAAGTCATGGCAGATAAACATAAAGGTAACGCCCTTTTCCTTCTGTAAACGGCATAACAGCTTGATAATAGTGTCCTGCACTGAAACATCCAAAGCACTGGTAGCCTCATCACAGACAATGATTTCCGGCTCCAAAGCCAAGGCTCTGGCAATAGCCACTCTCTGCCTCTGTCCACCACTCATATTATTAGGATAACGCTCCGCAAATTCTCTTGGCAAATCCACCATTTCCAAAAGGTCCCCCGCCTTGGCAGACATTTCTGATTTTTTTACCAGATTAAAATTTAATAGTGGCTCACAGATAATCTCTTTCACCTTTAGCTTGGGATTAAAGGCCGCCGATGGATTCTGAAAGACCATTTGGATATTACGGCAATTCTGTCTTTTGGCTTCCCCAGTCAACTGGGTAATATCCTGTCCCCGATAAAAGATTTTTCCACTGGTAGGAGCCTGAATATTCATTACGGACTTCATCAAGGTGGTTTTGCCACAACCGGATTCACCTACTATAGCCACAAATTCTCCCTTGCGGACATTAAGGGTTATATCGTCACAGGCGGTGAGAAATCTTCCATCTCCCAAGGGAAATTTCTTGGTAACTCCCTGAATGCTCATAATGATTTCTGCATCAGACATATCTTTCACCTCCCAACTCTGGAACGGAGGACAACAGGTGCCGGGTATAATCATCAGTCGGATGGTTAATAACCTGCTCTGCAGGCCCATAATCCCGCACCTGGCCCTGAGACATAACCATGATTTTATCAGATAGGTAAGCCGCCACACCGATATTGTGAGTAACCATAATCATGGCTGTACCAGACTGCTTTACAATATTGGACAATTCCTTTACTATCTGAGCTTGAGTAGTTACATCCAAGGCGGAAGTAGGCTCATCTGCTAAAAGCAGTTGAGGATGAAAGGTAATAGCCATGGCAATACCTACCCGCTGACGCATACCCCCAGACAGCTCAAAAATATAGGAATTCATGATATTCTCTGGATCTGGCAGATTCATTCTGGTCAGCACCTCCAAAGCCATCGCTTTAGCCTCATCCTTGGATTTATGGGCATGAGTCTGAATATACTCAATATACTGATGACCTATGGTCTGCACAGGATTCAGCATATTGCCACAATCCTGAAAGATCATGGAGATGTTTTTACCCCGCAACTTCAGCCATTCCTGATTGCTAAGATTAGTTAAATCCTGACCAGCAAAATGAATGGAGCCATTGCTAATATAACCCGTACCAGACAGCACTCCCAGAATAGCCCTGATAACCGTGGTTTTGCCACTGCCGGACTCACCTACGATGGTCAGCACCTCTCCCTTATCCAAAGAAAGACTGACATTCTTCACCAAAGGCTCTGGGGTATCGGTGTAGGAAATATCCAGATTTTTTACTTCAACTAACAAGCTCTTCCCTCCTGTATAAATACCAAAAGAGGCCGAGGCATGATGCCGCAGCCTCATAAGTTTTATTTTGCTGGCTTAATAAGATTGGTAATCCAATAATAATCTGATGGGAACATATGCACACCAGTCAAAGCCTTGTTGCTGACAATATTAGTCTGAGGATAACCCAAGAACAAAGCAGCACCGTCATTCATAATAAATTGCTGAGCCTGAATAATCAGCTGGCGACGCTTTTCCTTGTCAAACTCAACAGACAGCTGATCAAATACCTTGTCCAATTCTGGATTGCTATAGCCGGAACCATTCTGCGGATTGGAGCCATTTACATTGGTTTTCCAATACCAATTCAAGAATACCTCTGGATCACCGGTATTGGCAGTGGTAATATTGGAAATCAACAAATCATATTCGCCCTTGATGCCCATCTGGTCAATGAGATTGTAATCCACATTCTTGATGTTGACATCAATACCGATTTTCTTCATATCAGACTGAACAGCTTCTGCATACAAAGGCAACTCGGCACGGCTGTTGTACACCACAAAATCCACTTTCAAAGGCTTGCCATCCTTATCACGGATGCCATCTCCATCAGTGTCCTTCCAGCCTGCTTCATCCAACAGTTTCTTGGCGTTCTCAGGATTGTAAGCATTTGGATCCTTTAGCTGGTCGAAGCCATAGTCCATGGAAGGAGGTACAGGGGCACTGCCTGGAATAAAGGTACCCTTCAACAGAACATTGTTGTAGGTATCCCTGTCACAGCCCTGAATAAAGGCAGCACGTACCTTTGGATCTCCCAGAATACCCTTCTGATTGATACGAGCCAAAACTACACGGAGGGAAGAAATCTCATCAGTAGCGAACTTGTCGTTGTTCTTGAACAAATCAATATCGCCGGCAGCAATATTTACAGCCACATCCACCTCACCAGACTGGAGGGACATAGCTCGTGTATTAGGATCATCAATGGAAGGAATCTCTACAGTCTCAAATGGTACTTCCCCGTCCCAGTAGTATGGATTCTTCTTCATAACAGACTTTTCCTTGACAAAGGACTCTACCATATAAGGGCCGGTGCAGATAGGGCCTTCCTTGGAAAAATCGCGGCCCTCAGCCTCTGCCTTGGTGTCCACAATGATAAAGAGTGGATCTGCCAGATAGCCAGGCATATTAGGCATAGGCTTCTTGGTTTTAATAATCAGATTGTTACCTTCAGCAGTCATACTTTCATACTCAAAGAAAGTAGCTGCACGATTATTCTTGGCAAAAGCTCTCTCAATAGAAGCCTTTACATCCTTAGCGGTAAGCTCGCGGCCATTGGAGAATTTTACTCCATCACGGATTTTAAAGGTCCAAGTAAGATGGTCATCACTAATAGTCCAGCTCTCAGCCAGCCAAGGCTCTACATTCATCTTTTCATCAAACTTAGTCAGGCACTCGCCCAGACCATAACGCATAACCACCCACCCAAAGAAGTTCTGAGTTGGCTCCAGGGTATCAGCAAAATTGGTTACACCAACCTTCAGTACACCCTTGTCCACATTGGCAGAAGAATTATCCCCGCCACAACCAGCAATCAAGCCAGCGGCCAAAATACCGCAAAGGCCTACCGCCATAGATTTCCAAATTTTTTTCAAACGAAAAATCTTCATACGCACTTCTCCCATCTAAAAAATATATTTCTCCACTCTAGGACTGTCTTGGGTCCAAAACATCACGCAAAGCATCACCCCAGAGATTAAATACAGATACTACGATAAAAATTGCCAAACCAGGATAAACCATCATCAAAGGAGCTGTCTGGATATACTGACGTCCTTCGTTCAGCATTAAGCCCCATTCAGGAGTAGGTGGCTGAGCACCAAAACCCAAAAAGGACAAGCCAGCAATTTCCATCATCATGGTGCCAATATCCATAGCCCCGGTAATAACCACCATAGGCAGTACATTGGGCACAATATGACGCCAGAGAATCATGGCCGGGCGGGTACCATTAACCTGAGCTGCCACAATAAAATCATTGCTCCTAAGCTTGATAACCAAGCTACGCACCAAACGAGCATATTTGGCCCAGCTCACAGCCACCAGAGCCAAGATAGTATTGACAATACTACCGCCCATAATACCAGCAATAGCGATAGCCAGTACCACGCCTGGGAAAGACAGCATCATATCTGCAAAACGCATCAACACCATTTCCACCTTGCCACCGAAATAGCCGGAAACAATGCCCACAGTTGCCCCTAGACCAGCCGTAAGAAATACCAGACATATGGTCATAAACAAGGAAGTGGAAGTACCATAGATAAGCCGTGAGAACATATCCCGGCCCAGCTTGTCCGTCCCCAGCCAATGCTCCGCTGAAGGTGGCAAAAAAACAGCTTTCATATCGCCACTATAGGGATCCTGGGGAGCCAGCATAGGTGCCGCCAAAGCCACAAAGATAATGAGCAATACCAGCACAGTGTACAGGGCAAACAGCCGGTGAGTATTGACAAATTCCCTCATGCCTGTGCCTCCTTTCTCAGCTTAGGATCCAAGAAATTGTAGGACACATCCACTAGGAAGTTAATCAGCATATAAACGATGGAAATCCACAGCACAAAGCCTTCAATCAAAGGATAATCCCGCATGGTAATAGCCCGCACCGCCATATTGCCGATACCTGGCCAGGAGAAAACCATTTCAATAACAGCTACGCCACCCAGCAGCCAACCAATGGACATGCCTAACAGAGTAATCAAAGGCAGTACCGCATTGGGCAGAATATGCTTCCAGAGAATAACCTGTTCACTAAGGCCCCTGGCTCTAGCCCCTATCACATAATCCTGATGAAGCTCCTCCAAAATGACAGTACGCACCTGTCGGGTGTATTTGGCAGATTGGTAAATAGCCAAAGTAATGGCCGGCAGGATAATACCCTTAGCATTTATCTCTGCACTGGCTATAGGGAATAGTCCCAGCTTCAGGCCAAATACATACAGCAAAATCAAGCCAACCCAGAAACTGGGCATGGAAACTCCCACAAAGGAAAAAAACCGCACGATATAATCTACAGGCTTGTTTTGATGTACCGCTGAGAAAATTCCCAAGGGGATAGAAATCAACAAAATAAACACAATGGTAACTGCCGCTAATAGCAAAGTACCGGCGAAACCCTCAGCCAGCTTTTCTGTAACAGGCTTTTTGGCTGAATAGGATATTCCCATATCCCCCTGGATGGCATTTACAGCCCAATTGCCATATTGCACCAGAAATGGCTTGTCCAATCCCAGCTCCTTGCGAGTCTGGTCAATAGTCTCCTGAGACACAATGGTATCACCAGCCTCCAACAACATCATAGCTGGATCGCCTGGTGCCAAATAGGTCAGACTAAAGGTTAGGAAGCTGACACCTACCACGGTAATCAACATCTGCAATAGTCTTGGCAAGACCTTTTTCAACATATCTCCTCCCTCATACACATACCGCCATCTTCCTTGCAATACAAAAAACCTTCCTTACCGACTTGAAGTGCTAACTACAAATCCGCAAAGAAGGGCACAAAAATCCATAACAAATAGCTCTGTTATAAATCCCCTTCCTATCGCTCGCAGGTCAAACGGTGATTGTTAAGCAGGCAGTTCTTCTGGCTCAGGTTCATAGTCTATCTGTGCCTTCCCAAAGCATGCGCTCCAGTGACATCAAATACAGATAAACTCCCCTTACAGCGGCGGGACCGCGTCGGCTTCTACCGACTTCCCTATTAAGTCTTACGACACCTACTCCTCATATAAAATTGTACAACAAATTAAAACCGATTTTATTATATAGAAATTGATAAACAATGTCAAATATTACTTAAATTTTTTCTCCACGAATAATAGACAACAGTTCTTCCGTTTTTTCTTTGAGGAGGGTTCTATCTCCTCTGGTTTCTACATTGAGGCGTAGTACAGGCTCTGTATTGGAATGGCGCAGGTTAAACCGCCAGATGCCACAATCCACAGACAGACCATCCACATTATCAATAATCCCCATAGGACCATAAATGGACTTTACTTGCCGTATAAGCTTCTCTGCCACAGCCTGAGTTTCCACCTGAGTATTTATCTCGCCAGAGCAAGGGAACTGCGCCATAGCTTCATTAACGAGTGATGACGCTGCCAGTTTTCGTCTAGCTAACAGTTCCGTTACCAGCAGCCAAGGAATCATGCCACTATCACAGTAGCCAAAATCCCTGAAATAATGATGGGAACTCATTTCTCCCCCATATACGGCATCTACCTGACGCATTTTCTCCTTGATAAAGGAATGACCAGAACGGCAGATTACGGCTTCTCCTTTGTATTTTTCACAAATGTGCTGGGTATTCCAATATACTCTTGGATCATGAATGATGCGTTCCCTAGAGCTTTTGGCCAAAAAGGCTTCAGCCAGCAGACCTACCATATAGTAGCCCTCAATCATCATACCCTCTTCGTCAAAGAGGAAACAACGATCAAAGTCTCCATCCCAGGCTACGCCCAAATCCCCATGATATTTGCGAACCGTCTGGGCGGTAATCTCCCTATTTTCGTTAAGCATAGGATTCGGCACACCATTAGGGAAATGTCCATCTGGCTCGCAATTTATGCGTATAAATTCAAAGGGCAGGATTTTTTCCAATTCATCCACTACAGCCCCAGCACTGCCATTGCTGGCATTAACTACAATCCGCATAGGTGGCAGGCTATCTACATCCACATAGCTGCAGAGATGGGTAATATATTCTGGCATAATATTATATTTTTCTACCTTGCCTGTATGATTTTTATCTGTACTGCCATACGTTTCAGGCTCCATCTGGCACAGCTTTTCCAGCTCCTTAAGACCGGAAGCTGCAGATATAGGCTTGGCCTTGGGCCCTACCAGCTTAAAGCCATTGTATTCACCGGAGTTATGACTAGCTGTTACCATAATGCCACCTGCCAGGCCCAAATGAGCCACAGCAAAATACATCATTTCCGTACCACATTGCCCAATATCTACCACCTGACAACCAGCTTCCTGCAACCCATTTATCAGCTGCTTTTTCAAACTAGGGCTGGACAAGCGAACATCACAGCCTACTGCTATCCTTAGAGAGTCATTTTGTAGGCTATCCTTATCAGGGATTATCTGGGAAAAATATCTACCAATTCGGTAGGCAAGCTTTTCATTTACCTGAACAGGATAAACACCGCGAATATCAGCCCCGCCAAAGGCTTTGCCTACATTCTGAATAATGTGCTTTTCCTTGTCCTTGACGGAAATATCCTCTCCAAGCTGTACCTCCACCAGTTTCAGTTCCGTATCAGCAAAAACCGTGTGGCGTGTTCCGGCTGGCATGGTAATAACATCCCCAGCCTTAACATTTTTTAGCTTGTCTTCAATCAAGGTGCGACCATGACCAGATACCACAATCCATACCTCATCTCGATGATGATGATTGTGATAATTCATGGATTTGCCGGGATTGAGAGTAACCTTGATGGTCATACTCCTATCATCTGCATCCAATACCCGATAACTGCCCCAGGATTTTTCGGCAAATCTGATGCCACTGGATATTTTTTCCACAAATGGTTTGATATGAGAGGAACGCTCCTTATCAGACACCAAAATGCCTTCTGGACTGGCTGAAATAATTACATCCTGCAACCCCAGCGCTAAAACTGGAATCCCCAGCTCATTGACAATATGAACATTTTGGCAGGTATCCTCCTCCAAGGTAGCATCGCCAATGGTAGATTCTTCCATTGCCTCAGATAGAGTATTCCAAGTTCCCAAATCCTTCCATTGGCCCTTGAAGCGCATAACCTGTATATTAGGTTCTTTCTCCACCACCGCATAGTCAAAGCTGATTTTAGGAAGCTGGGCATATTTGTTGTATAAATCCTGATAATCCGTAAAATCAAGCAGTTCATGGCCACGCTTTAGTAAATATTTTAACTGAAAAGCAAAAATACCACCATTCCACAAAGCTCCCTGCTGAATATAGGCCTGGGCAACCGCTTCAGAAGGTTTTTCCTTGAAAGTTTGTACCTTACTAACAGCATTAGCATCAGCAGGAATAATATAGCCATACTTTTCGCTAGGATAAGTAGGCTCTATACCCATAAGAACAAGATTAGCCTCTCCCTTGGCGGCTTGTTTGGCCAGCTGACCAATAGCAGAAAAATAGTCCTGTTCCACATAGGGATCCACAGGACAAATTACCACTGGCTCCTCCAAAGACACCTTTTCCACATCAGCCAGATAAGCTGCCGCCAACACAATAGCAGGAAAGGTATCACGCCGACATGGCTCCACGGAAATCCCCACCTGATTGCCCAATTGATTCACAATAGAAGACACCTGGGATTTGGATGTGGCAATAGTTACCTTGGCCTCCGGCATCGCCGCCTGAATCTGCCCATAAACCCGCTGTACCATAGACTGATACTCCCCTGTATCCGTCTTGAATATCTTGATAAACTGCTTGGAACGAATATCATTGGACAAAGGCCACAGCCTTTTCCCTGAACCTCCAGAAAGCAAAACTATATGCATATGCCTGTTTTCCCCTTTTCTTTATTTTTATCCATCGTCATAAGACAAGTTGTATATACCTTATTATTTACTATAATAGCATATTAATATTTTTATCTCAATTTTATTATACTGTTTAAGTTAATATAGATCATAAAAAATGGTCACAGCCTATCATACAAGGTGTGACCATTTTTAGTATTATTCTTCTTTGCAGTTTGAAGATTATTATCTCTCGGCACGCATAGGATTTTCTAGAAAATCCTTATAGGCTAGCTTTAGACCTTCTTCTAATTCTGTGCGATATGTCCACCCCAAAGCCTTTGCCTTAGATACATCCAAAAGCTTTCTAGGTGTACCATTAGGTCTGGAGGTATCCCAATGGATTTCTCCATGATACCCAACAACGGAAGCCACCAGCTCTGTTAACTGACGAATGGTAAGCTCTTTGCCTGTACCAGCATTCACAGTTTCATTGCCACTATAATTATTCATGAGGAATACACAGAGATTTGCCAAATCATCCACATAAAGGAATTCCCTGAGAGGGCTGCCATCTCCCCAGCAAGTAACAGACTTAGCCCCAGCCAACTTGGCTTCATGGAACCTGCGAATCAAGGCTGGCACCACATGGCTATGAGTAGGATGATAATTATCATTTGGCCCATAAAGATTGGTAGGCATTACCGAAATATAATCCGTACCATATTGACGATTGAGAAATTCACAATACTTCAAGCCACTGATTTTGGCCAAGGCATAAGCCTCATTGGTTTTTTCCAACTCACTGGTCAAAAGACAGCTCTCCGGCATAGGCTGAGGGGCCATCCGAGGATAAATGCAGGAAGAGCCTAAAAACTCCAGCTTGCGACAGCCATTGCGCCAGGCTGCATGAATTACATTCATCTCCAAGAGCATATTATCATACATAAAATCCGCCAAAGCCTCTGCATTGGCTACTATGCCCCCTACCTTGGCAGCAGCCAAAAATACATACTCAGGCTTTTCCTTAGCAAAAAAACGCTCCACAGCATCCTGACGGCACAAATCCAACTCACTATGGGTTCTGGTAATAATATTGGTATAACCCTGACGCTGCAACTCTCGCACAATAGCAGAACCTACCATGCCTGTATGACCAGCCACGTAAATTTTTGCGTTCTTCTCCATCATTTTACAACGCCCTTTTCCAAATATTCCTCAAGATTGGTACGAATATGCTCCTCGGCCCGCTCTACAGCTACCTTATGCATATCGTGCTCTACCATTATCCTTACTAATTCCTCAAAGGAAGTTTTGACAGGATTCCAGCCCAACTCCTGGCGAGCCTTGGAAGGATCACCCCAGAGATTTACTACATCAGTAGGACGATAAAAATCAGGACTAACTTCCACTAATACCTTGCCGGTAGCTTTGTCAATGCCCTTTTCCTCCAAGCCTTCTCCCTTAAACTCTAATTCAATACCTGCATAGTGGAAAGCCAGCTGGCAAAATTCTCGAACGCTATGCTGGACACCAGTAGCAATAACAAAATCCTCCGGCTGGTGATGTTGGAGAATCAACCACATACATTCTACATAATCCTTGGCATAGCCCCAATCCCGCAGGCTATCCAAATTGCCTAGATACAGCTTCTCCTGTTTGCCCTGAGCAATGCGACTGGCTGCCAAGGTAATCTTGCGAGTAACAAAGGTTTCCCCCCGCCGCTCGGACTCATGATTAAATAAAATACCTGAGCAGGCAAACATACCATAAGCATCCCGGTATTCCTTGGTAATCCAAAAACCATATTGCTTGGCAACAGCATAAGGGCTGTATGGATGGAATGGGGTATTTTCATTCTGAGGCACCTCCTCCACTTTGCCATACAGCTCTGAGGTAGAAGCCTGATAAATACGACAGGTTTTGGCCAATCCACAAAGCCGCACTGCCTCCAATACTCTCAGTACACCAGTAGCATCAATATCCGCCGTAAATTCCGGCACATCAAAGCTAACCTGCACATGACTCTGAGCAGCCAAGTTGTAGATTTCATCTGGACGAACAGTGCCAATCACCGCCATAAGACTCATGGAGTCTCCCAAATCACCATAATGAAGATGAAAACGCTCCTGCCCCTCCAAATGAGCAATCCGCTCACGATAATCCACCGAGCTACGGCGAATCACCCCATGCACATCATATCCCTTATCCAGCAAAAGCTCCGCCAGATAAGAACCATCCTGCCCAGTCACACCAGTAATCAAAGCCTTCTTCATATATCACTCAACACTCCTATTAATGACAAATTACTCTAATAGATAGCAATTTACCTAATTAAATCCCATTTTATAGCAGTTCCCTTAGAAATATCTTTTGCTACTTTTCTTCCCAATAGTTCTTCATAATACTTAGGAGACAAACCTAACCCAGGTCTTATGCAACGCATATTATTATCAGTTATTACATCCCCAGCCTTCATATCTTCTACAATATACAGACTTCTTCTAAATACTACAGACTTCTTTTCTTGCTCCTGCATTTCGTAGCTGACTTCTCCCAAAGCCTCACAGGCGGTATTACATTCTCTTACAAGCTGGGCCATTTCTGCTGGTTCCATGGAAAATGCTGCGTCCACCCCGCCATCTGCTCTGGATAAAGTAAAATGCTTTTCGATAACGGTTGCCCCTAATGCCACGCTGGCCACTGCCGCTCCTATACCAAGAGTATGGTCGGATAAGCCTACATTGCATTTAAACAACTCCTTCATATGAGGAATGGTCAATAAATTTGTTCCCTCCGGTGTAGCCGGATAGCTGCTAGTGCATTTCAACAAGGTCAAATCCTGACAGCCATTTTCCTTGGCGGTACGAACCAAATCATCTAATTCGCTAATACTTGCCATACCAGTTGATACAATCATAGGCTTGCCGGTCTGGGCTACCCGCTTTATCAGTGGGATATCAATATTTTCAAAGGAAGCTATTTTATAAATAGGACAATCCAATTTCTCCAAGAAATCTACTGCCGTAAAATCAAATGGTGTGCTAAAGCAAACTATTCCTTTTTCCTTGCACCTGTCAAAAATAGCTTTATGCCATTCCCAAGGTGTATAGGCTTTCTGATACAAGCTGTACAGAGATTCTCCTTTCCACAAACTATTGGAATCCTCTATGAAGAACTCTCCGTCACTTTTATCAATAGTCATAGTATCCGCTGTATAGGTTTGCAGCTTCAAAGCATCCACGCCAGACTCCGCTGCTGCATCCACAATCTGCAAAGCTCGTTCTAATGAGTGATTATGATTACCACTCATCTCCGCTATAATAAATGGTTTTTTCAAATTCTGAAAATTAAATTTGCTCATTAATTTACATCTCCTCTATAGGAAAGATATTCTCGTTTTTCAGTAGCCATTATTCGTATTCAGCGAATACTACGACCTAGCATAAATGCTTCGCCATATGGACATCCCACGGTCAATCCGCGATATTGTGCTAGAATCTTGACGCCCTCATATGACCTAGGATGTGGATATTCTCTCATCTCTGAATTATATAATTCCAACGCCTTAATTTTTTTATTAATTTGCTTAGCAATATCCACATATACATTAGGCTGAAAAATTTTGTCTGCTGTCATCATCTGCCATTCTGTGCTGGACAAAGTTTCAAAAAACAATATCTCTCGTACTGGCTCTCCAGGCAAGGAACGACAGGCTGTAATTACCGCATCATGTGTTACACGATGATCTACATTAACATCTCCTGCATGATGGGTATAGACAACATCTGGCTGAAATTCATCTACTTCACTTTCAATCGTCTTTACAACATCCAGAAGTGTCACGCTATCCATTCTATTATCTGGGAAATTATTCATAATGAGCTTTTCCACACCTATGAAATCGGCAACTTTTTTAGCTGTTTGATGTAATTCTGATAATTCATCAGCTCGACCTACAACGTCCCTACAGCAATCTCTGCTAGTAAGACCTTCGGCCATGATAATTGTGTGAACTATATCTCCAGATTCTATATGTTTAAGAATAGCACCGCCACATCCCAACACTTCATCATCCGGATGTGCAGCTACTACTAGTATTTTTCTACTCATAAAAACCTCTCATTTACGATCTTTGCTAACAACCTTTGTGTCTATTTCTCTGCACTGCCGTAGATTTTTCACAGAGGATTAATATATTACCCTAATGCTTGATAAAAATTTTTGCATCTGCCAATATATGTCCATCCTTAAGGGAAGCCCTTGTAAATTCTATGTGCAAATTATTCTTGTCTAAAAAAGCAGGTGGATATGTATCTGCATCCAACATACGTATATAATCAAATACCTCTGACAAAGACTTCAATTTGCCTATGTCTCCCTCTGAAGGCTTGCGCCGCCGGAATACTACTGGCTCTCCCTGCTGCTTATGAAGCTGTGGTTTTTCTTTCACTATCTGAATAATCATCTCCTTGGTAAGTTCAGCAGCTCTCAAATATATTTCCTCTGCCGTTCCCCATAGAGATAAAGGTTGTTTGATATATATATCCCCTGCATCCAGCTGTGCTGTACATCTCAATGCTGACAATTTGGTTTCGTATATACCTCTCGCTATGAGATTCTGTAATGGACTGCCACCTCTACCAAAAGGCAAATCAGTCATGTGAAATATAACACAGTTCATATTTTCATATACCTCAGCAGGTATAATATAAGACCAGTGCGGAAAAAACACCCACTCTGGCTGCAGCTTATGGAGATAATCGTGTGTGATACACTCTTTATTATCTATATAGATAACATCCTTGTTTGTGCGAGTAGCAATTTCATTGATATATTTACGATGCCATTCCTTGTTGGAAACTATAATTATGCTCACTATCGCACCTCCAATAACTATTCCTCATAAATCTCCAGCCTATATTTTTTTCCAAGATATTCAAACCATGCCGGGTATTTTTTATTATCTACAACTCTTAACAAATTAAACTGCTCTTTGATAGAACAGTTTATATCTAATCTGCTATCCTTTGGCGTTCTTCTAGCATAAAAGCTTTCCTGTCCCTTTTGAGGTCTTGCCTGAGATAAGATTTCAGGATAATTGCCTACAAAGTCCAAGCACATATCAACTGTAGTCTTCCCTTGACAACTACGCAAATCTTCTACTAACTCATTACCGGCAAATACCATCTTTCTTTGCATATATATTTGTCCAGCATCAACTGACTCAGCAGCCTCAAATAAAGTTATGGGAACAATATTCTTTCCCTCCAAAATCTGCCAAGTCATAGGCGACCAGCCTTTTCCTTGGGGCAAGGCACTTTCGTGCACCACCAGATTGTGCTTGCTTCTTGCCAAAATTTCCCTGCTAACAATCCTGGAATAACTTAACATAAAGCACATATCAAAATTCATTCCAATAGGAAAATTTTCGTCTATATGCACATTATGCCCCATCTTAGTCAATTTTTTCTGCAAAACGACAACATATGGAACTATCCAAGAATCCTTATCTGTTAAAATTAAAATATTATATGTCAAATTAACACCCTTTATTGATATTTTTGATTGCTGCTATTATTGTGGACATGGTTACATTAGCAGCCTTACCAAGATAATTGATCATACCTGCTTTGCAACAATCTTCACATCCCTGTATCTGATTTTCTGCTACAGCAGTTACCAAGGCCGGCAACTCCATATATAGCCTTTCCCATGTGGTGGATCCACCTGCTCCCAGCATCAAATCTGCCTTGTTCATAAACTCTGCCATATTGTTGACTTGGCAATAATAATGGAAAAAATGATATTTACTGCATATCTTCTTTATTTTTTCTCTACGAGAATTTGATACACCTGTAATAACATCTACCGTAAAATTATAGCCTTCATCATGTAGCTGAACTAATGCTTCGATTGCCTTCCCCGTTTCGTTGGTCAAATCACTGCCACCGTAGAACACTAAGATGTTTTTGATATTTCCATCACGCTTGCGGAGATGCTTTTTTGCTTCATAAAACTCCTCTCGAAGCAATGCATGGTCCGGTCCCAAAAGCAGCTTGCAATGCTCTGGAACGAGTTCTGCATAGCGAATATCCTTATTCAAATAAAAATTCTGGTCTAGCAAAATATCACAATCATGCCTGCGGTCAGCCAAATCATCTATTACCATGATTTCCCTACAATATGGACGCAACATTAGCTCCCACTGCTCATCCAATGCATAGCTATCAACAATCAGCCTATCTACAACATCACAGCCATGTTCTTGCAAATAATGCTGTAATAGGTCTATGGTTTGTTGAGCATCTACTTCCATAGGCACCGTCAGCCACAAGCCATATCCATTCAGACTATATTTTTGATTAGCTGGCGATAATTTCAAGACCTCAAATCCCTGCTTTTCTACCACATCTATCAGATTCCCAGACAGATCACGCATCACAAAAACTACCTTGGCATTTTTTTCTTTCTTTAACCTATGGGCCAAGGTCAAACAACGCATAACATGTCCGCTGCCTATAGCTGTAGAAGCATCTGCCCTAATTACCGCCAGCATCAAATCACCTGCTCTAAAATTAATTTAATCTTTCAAATCCTGAATGGCATACTGGACCATTTAAACTATCTCTAATATCCTTACCAGATGCAAAAATTCCAGCAATCTTGCCGAATACTACATCACAGGCTTTTTTGTATTTTTCCAATACCTCATCATTATGAGCATAAGAAGCGTATACACCATTTGCAGCCAAAAAGCCTTCTTTAAGCATTTCCTGGGTAAAGTATGTCTTTAAGGCCAATCCATCCTCATATTCAAAGGCAAAATGAATTAATGGAAGAATACCAAAAATACGTATTTTTATACCATTTTTCTTGGCAGTCTCTTCCCAAATTTCCTTAACCTTAGTCCCTACATACTTTTGATGCGCATCAACATGATATTTTTCATAACATTCTATTGATTTCAATGCCGCTGCCAATGCAATTCGCTCAGTCCAAAAGGTACTGCTGATAAAGGTTTCCTGTGCAGACTGCATAACCTCTTCTCTGCCAATAACAGCAGATACTGGATATCCATTTGTCATAGCCTTAGCAAATATAGCCATATCTGGCTCAACACCTAGCACCTTGTGACTACCACCAGCACACAATCTAAAGCCAGCTGTTATTTCGTCAAATACCAAAACAATATTTTCTTCCTTTGTAATTCGACGAATTTCATTTAAGAAACCATTTTCTGGGTAGTCATTTCGGATTGGTTCCATAACAACAGCTGCTATTTCACCACGATTTTCCTCAATCAGCGCCTTAAATTCTTCAATATTGTTATAATGGAAAATCAGATTTGTTCCTGCCAATCCTCTAGGAACACCTACAGGAGCCAAGCCCTGTAGATGAACATCAGCCAATGGATCCCCTTTAACCAGATTTGCAGATAAATACCAATCATGCCATCCATGATAGCCACATACCAAAACAATGTCCTTCTTAGTATATGCGCGGGCAATTCGAGCTGCCATAGCCATAGCTTCACCGCCAGCCTTGGCATAACGCACTTTAGCTGCCCAAGGATGAAGCTCCAGAAGTTTTTCTGCCAAGTAAACTTCCTCTGGAGCATTTAAGGTACACATGCCGCCATTATCTATTGCCTGCTTGGCTGCATCATCAACTTCATCAAAGGCATATCCCAAAGCATTTGCTCCGACTCCCATTATGCTCATATCATAATAGTGATTGCCGTCCAAATCCCAAACCTCACAGCCCTTAGCCTTGCTGTAATAGGCCGGCCACTGATCTGGCAGCCACATTTCAGGTCGCTTGCTTAAAAGCTGTGTACCACCTGGAATAACCTTCTTAGCTTCATTATACAAATCCTGTCCTTTACCCATTTTTGACACTTCTTTCCTAAATTATTCGACAATATAATCCTCACGAATAGATTTTGCTAACCCTTCATTACGACCTATCGAAGAATTGATTTTTTCCAGTTGAGGGTTTAATTTCAAAAAGGCTAATATATCCTCTGTAACAAAATCATATTTTCCTTGATTGGTAAAATACTCATATATCTTCTCAATCAATTCTAAATCTGCTGGCTCGTCCAATGTCCATCTCTTATCTCCTATCCCTGAAATAGGACATTCGAAGTTTTGTAACTTATATTTATCAGCATGATTCCTGATATACAAAGTAACATGCTCTCTCTCTGAAGCCATTCGTGCATTCTGCCATGCTTCTTTTAGAACAGAAAATTTCATAATCTCAATGTCCAAACCATCTGGAAAGCTCTCCGTTAATTCAGACATATAATCTGTATCCGCTTCTAACTGTTCTATTGCTAAATCTAGATAGTTCCAATCAAATAATGGACAATCCGCGGTTATGCGAATAATATACTCAGGCTGAAGCAATCTTGCTGCCTGATAATATCTATCCAGGACATCATCCTCTGAGCCTACAAACACTCTAGTATTCAATTCGGCACACAGCTTAATAAGTGGTAAATTGTTTTTCTCAATAGAAGTAATTACCATTACCTCATCTATTTTTTTGCTTCTTTTCACACGCTCTAGTACCCATTCCAGGTCTGTCTTTCCTGAAATTTTTTTCATAACCTTGTTGGGCAAGCGACTAGAACCACATCTCGCCTGAATTAAAACTAAATATTTCAAACTTTTACTCCTTTTTTATTTCACAAACACTATAAATAGTAGGATAAAAATTTGTTGCAAATCCCTCCTTAAAATGCCCGATAGCAATCTCTTTATCTGTTGGTTTTAGAAAATCATTGCTATATGGCCGTTGTCCAATATAATACCATTGCTTATTCAATTTCTTGGCATACTCTATAGCCAACCATTGACTAATATGTCCTACAGGTTGCTTAAATAATTCCCTCTTATATGCTGCCACACTATAAGTTACATTTGTCTTAGTAGTAGAATAGAGTGATGCTCCAATTAGTTCATTCTCCTTGTTATAAAGCAATATAACAAAATCATCACTGTTCTTTAATGCTTCGCATTGAATATCCCAAGTGCCTTTACTCCGCGTTTCGCGCCCTGCTACCTCCATATGAAGCTTTCTGAATTGGCTAAACGTTGAATTTATGATATCTACATCATCATTTTTTGTTATAATTTTACTTTTCCACAACGATTTTGCTTTTTTTATGCTATATCTATTTGTTCTTCGCATTTTTTCTAATATTATATCCAATGGCAAGGATAAGTCGACAAAACATCCCATAGAAACATTTCTTACATAAGCATTATTCTCTAGAAAACACTGACTCCAAGCGCTATATCCATTCTTCATTAATACTTCCTTAACACAATACGATGAAATATTCATTTTATCACAAACACGTTCTAGTACATTTATACATTTCTTAAATATCTTTCTTCTTGCTTCTGTAGTAAGGCTATTATTAACAATTAATGGAGGTAATACTTCTAAACCATTGCTTCCCATCGTATACGTATTGACCGTTCTCCAGTATGCTAACGGCCATAAACAAACAGGCGTGCCCCCCCGAGAATTACCACTGAAATATCTGTATAATCATCATAGACTGCCTCAAAATATTTTTTTTGATATATTAAGTTGTAAAATGCATAATCTATCGGAATATAATCCCTTGCATTTTGTTCTATCTTGCACCATATACTTTTATCATCTGATAAAAAAACAACAGATAACTCATCCTTTATTACTTTGCGAACATTACTTAATAACATCTCTACCTCTTCCACAAGCTAGGCATTACTATATCAGCTTCAATATCCTTAAATTCTCTGGATATATCATCAACAATTTTCTTGGATATATCTGTCTGGAAAATGTCTATATTTTCCTTCAACTGCTCTATATTATCTACACCAAACACCAAATGACTGATAGCCTTTTCCTGTTTTACATAATTCATAGCTAATGCAATTCTGGAAATATTATACTTTTTACAAAGCTTATCAATTAGTCTAACAATCGGTTTAGCCTTAGCCAGAAAATCCGGAACCTGATTTTCCTGCATAAGAATCAATCCCTGAATAAAGGCGCTTCGAGAATGAATCTGCGTTGTGTTTCTATTAGCATCGGCTAAATCAAATACACCATTATTCTTCATTCGCTGGTCAAAAATACTGTATGGCAGCTGCATGAAGTCCACATTAGCGCGTTCTATACACTTTTTTGCCTCCTCTGGCTCATAAACCGAAACACCTACCTTACGGGCGTAGCCTTCCTTTTTCAAACGATTTAGAGTTTCAATAATGGCATCGTTATACACATATCTAGCACTATGAAGAAGATATGTATCTAAATAATCCAGATGTAATCTTGTCAAACTTTTCTCCAGATTCTGCTTCATTATTCCATAGTATTTATCCTCAGAAGCATCATCTAAAAGATTTGGTCTAAATTTGGATATAATCCATAATTTATCTCTAGCAATAGTCTTTTTTTGCAAAAAACATCCTACCACATCCTCAGCTGAGCCATAGGCATTGGCGGTATCAATTGTATTGATACCATTCTGAGTAGCAAAGTCCAACATATTTACAGCCTGCTCAACGGTAGGCTGCTTTTGTCCGGATATACCATAATCCATACCAAATTGCACAGTTCCCAAACAAAGTTCCATACCAGCGCCTCCAAAATACTATTTCAATACTTCACGCAGTGCAGCTACAATTTCATCCTGCTGTTCTTCTGTCAAATCATAATAAAGTGGCAAGGTAAATATTTCCGCATAATATTTTTCACTATTAGGGAAATCTCCCTGTTTAAAACCTAGCTTCTGATAATATGGCTGAGTGTGTACCGGAATATAATGCAAATTCAGCACAATATCACGTTTCTTCATTTCAGCAAATAGCTTTACCTTATCAATGCTAAGCTTTGTAAAATCAACTCGTATCATGTACAAATGCCAGGATGGATTAGCTTCTGGCAAAACATATGGTGTTACCACATCCATATCCTGCAACAGCTCGTTATATCTATTTACCAAATAGCGCCTGCGGGCTACAAACTCATCCAGTCTATCCA
>ERZ506905.228-NODE-228-length-28839-cov-15.2316_pt1 | contig 28839 bp, 27 predicted proteins | sample MGYA00513175_ERZ506905 | MGnify/ENA metagenome assembly ERZ506905
TAGCCAAGCGGTAAGGCAGAGGTCTGCAAAACCTTTATCCCCAGTTCGATTCTGGGCGTCGCCTCCAAATGAAAGTTAAAGAGGGTGTTGCATGTGTGAAAATCCACACATGCAGCACCCTCTTTTTACAGAAAGGACTTCCCATGCACCTGGAAACCCATTACGACCGCACCTATGCCCGCCTTACCCGGCCCTTCCGGACCCGCCCCTGGGCCATCCGGGGCTTGTTTCTTCTGAACGGGGGCCTGGTGATCCTCATGTACATCGCCTATCCCCTGCTTCTGTGGCAGCTGTGGCAGCAGGGCGGCCTGGCCGGCAACGCCGGTCTCCAGAAAGCCTTCTGGATCCCGGCCCTTTCCTTCCTGCTGCTCACCCTGGTCCGCAGCAAAATCAACCGGCCCCGGCCCTACGAGGCCTGGACCCTGCAGCCCCTGCTGCCCCGGAACAAGCAGGGAGAATCCTTCCCCAGCCGCCACGTGTTTTCCTCCACCATCATCGCCATGACCTACCTGTACTTCCAACCACCCCTGGGCCTGGCCTTCCTGGCCGTCAGCCTGGCCAGTGCAGTGGTAAGAGTCCTGGCCGGCGTCCACTATCCCAGCGATGTGGCGGCGGGAATGGGGGTGGGGGTTTTAGCCGGACTATTTTATTGGGCTATCGCATAACCCCTGGGCGCCATAGCAGGCCATCTGCTTTGTCAGCGGAGATTTTGGAGCCGGGCATATACGGATTTGTATTATGCCCAACTCCAAAATCTCCGCTTTCGCGCATCTGGCCTACTCTGACGCCCATGGAAGGAATCGGGGGGAGTTTTATCGCATATCTGGGCACATCTGCCGCGCCTGGAGGAATCCGGGAGGCCATCCGCTTTCGCGCATCTGGCTCCATCTCGTGCGCCTGGGAAAAAATCGAAAATTGCTTCATGCCGAATCCGTAGGGGCCGCAGGCCCGGCGGCCCGCCTGCACAACAGCATAATAGGACTGTACGTCCCAAAGTCCGCCCCGGGAGGGGCGGGGGACCATGCGCAGCATGGTGGTGGGGGTATCGGCAACAGCCGATATTTTGCAGGCCCCCTGGACAACAGAAGAACATGGTCCAGCAGCCGGTACAATATCCAAACCGGACAAATCTGACGTCTTTATCCACTGTCACGATGAACGATATATCTTTAAACCGGGCGTTTTTTCACACCGGGAATATGGTATAGTAGAAGTAGAAGAAAATATCATCCTCTTCCGATATCTATGGTGCTTCGGCAACACAGGACTTCCCATATAGGAAGAATGGGAGGCTGTCATTATCATTCTCGTGGGAGTCAAACAGACCTATAATCTGGAAGCTTCCATATGGGGGCGTGGATTGAAATTCGTATGGTAATCCGGCGTGGGGCTTTTGTGGGTGGATGGGTATAAGTCTCTTTGCCTTGACAGAACCCCCTACCCGCTGATGCAGGTCCTTTCCCCCTTTCAGGGGGACACAGCCCTCTGGGCGGCCGGGACGGGTTTGCCTTCGGCGAACCCCTACGGCGTTGGCATTGGAGGGACGGGGAATTTAGCGGGCCGCCCGGCGTGCGGCCCCTACGGCATCGCAAGGGTCATTCTTCCCCGCCCTTTTCCTTCATTTCCCCGGGTTTTTATGGTAAAATGAAAATTATATCCAAATACCCATTCTGTAGTGCAAAAGGAGCCTCTTTATGTCCCATACGGCCTTTTCGGAATCCCATCCCGATTCCTTCATCCATCATCACCTGAATTATTTCCTGCCCACCATCTATACCATCACCGACTGGGTGATGATCCTGCTGGCGGAATTCCTGGCGTACCACCTGCGGGGGGCTGTTACCGGGAACACCCATTTCCATATGCCCTGGCTGAACTTCTGGGTGGCCTTTCCATTGCTTTTCCTGCTGTTTTTCCGCCAGGGAGGCATCTACACCAAGCATCTTGGGTACTGGAAGCTGCTGGAGACCATTTTCCGGGCCTGTACCTATGCGGCCGGGGCCATTGTGGTCTTTGTGTACCTGTCCCATATTTCTGCCAGCACCTCCCGGCTTTTCGTGGGACTCCTCTGGATCTTTTCCATTATCCTGGTGACCCTGTTCCGGTACTTCTTCGCCCATGTGCTGAACTGGGCTGGGGTGGGGAGTGTTCCGGTGCTCCTGGTGGGGGCCGGAAAAACGGCCCGTCTGGTGCTCCAGGGCATCCGGGACGATATCGGGCTCAACTTCAATGTAATTGGTTACGTGGATGACGCCGGTCCTCAGGAAGAAAACGTGGGAAACCTGCCCTATCTGGGCACCTTTGGCCAGGTGGTGGAGGTCATCGAAAAGACCCAGGTCCAGGATGTGTGCATTGCCGTGCCCGGGATGGTTCCGGAAAAACTGAACCAGCTGATCCATGTGATCCAGCCCCATGTGCGGAATCTGTCCTTTGTCCCGGATCTGATCGGTCTACCGGTGAACGGCATCGAAGTGGATTCCCTGTTCAACGAACGGCTGATGTTCATGAGCCTGAAGAACAACCTGGCCCGGCCCTACAACCGGGTCATCAAACGGATCTTTGACCTGGTGCTGACCACCATCGGCGTGGTCCTCCTGAGCCCCATTTTCCTGCTGCTGGCCATCCTGATCAAGCTGGATTCCCGGGGCCCTGTGATTTTCGCCCACAAGCGGATCGGCAAGGGGGGCAAGCTGTTTCCCTGTTTGAAGTTCCGGACCATGTGCGTGGATGCGGATCAGAAACTGAAAGAATACCTGGCGGCCAATCCGGAAGCCCGGAAAGAATGGGAAGCGGAATTCAAGCTGAAGGATGATCCCCGGGTGACCCGGGTGGGAAAAGTGCTGCGGAAAACCAGTCTGGACGAACTGCCCCAGCTGTTCAACGTGCTCATCGGCCAGATGAGCCTGGTGGGCCCCCGGCCCATTGTCACGGCGGAGATTCCCAAATACGGGCCCTACATCAAGGACTTCTATATGGTCCATCCCGGTATCACCGGCATGTGGCAGGTGAACGGCCGCAGCGACACCACTTACGAAGAACGGGTCCAGATGGACTCCTGGTACGTCCGCAACTGGGGCGTATGGCTGGATATCATGCTGCTGTGGAGGACGTTCGGGGTGGTCCTGCAGCACAAGGGAGCATACTGAAAATGTGACGCTAACGGCGTAGGGGCTACCCGTAGGGGAGCCCGTCCCGGCCGCCCAAAGGGCAGAAATTCAGTCAAGAGCGAGAAAAGCAAAAACAAACTGTTCCATTGCAAATGCAAAGGGCCGGTCTGACTTCTTAACCAAATGGAGGGAAAAAACAATGGGCTTACTTTCAGAAAATGTCATTTCGAAATTCTATGAATTCGTCGATAAAAAAACAGGGGGCAACCTGGAATCTGATGAACAGCTGGAGGCTCTGCTCCAGGAATTCATGGAACAGTACAATATCAGTTTGGACAATGCACCCCCTTTGTCCAGAGAGACTGCCAAAAACGTGTACGACTGGCTGGAACTGTCCGGGCAGCAGAAAACGAAAAAAGCCCAGCGGGAATGCCTGGAAAAAGCCAGAGAACTGGAACCCAAGAACTTGGATGTACTCATGCAGCTCCTGCTGCTGGAAAAGAAACAGTACTGGGAATACCTTCCCGAAGTCCAGAAACTCCTGGCCCTGGGCAAAGAAGACCTGAAGCAGCGGAAACTGTACAAAGAATCCATGGGGGATTTCTACATGGTCCTGGAAACCCGTCCCTACATGCGGGTCCTGCAGTTTTATCTGACCATTCTTGCCAGCTGCTATATGATCCAGCAGGCCATTGCCGTGGCCAAGGAAATGCTCAAACTGAACAGGAACGACAATCTGGGAATCCGTTATCACCTGCTGTCTCTGTACGTGTACAGTGAAGACGAATTCAATGCCCGGAAACTGATCAAAATGTATAAAAACGAAGAAGACCGCTGCTTCTTTACCATGCCCATGGCACTCCTGAAATTCCGCCAGGGCAAATGGGATGAAGCCAAAGCCATCCTGGAAAAAGTCAAGAGCCAGTACAAAGGCTTCCAGACCTTCCTCAAAGATGCCACAGAAGGCAGGGATGCGTTCTACGATGAAGATGCCTATATGACAGATATGTACCAGCCCTTCACCCGCAGCGAACTGGTCACCATGGTACTGGATTTCAACTACCTGTGGGACAATGCCCAGGAATTCTTCCGCTGGGCCAAAACCGTCATGAGCCCGGCGAAGAAGAGAAGAGGGAAGAAAAACAGTGCAGAGTGAAGAGTGAAGAGCAGGATGGCCTGGATCGACGGCTCCATTGCGAAACCGTAGGGGCCGTCGATCCAGGCCGGGAAGGGCGGGCCTGTTGGTTCCTGTATACCATGCTGATAACCTAAAATTCCAATAGTACCTTAATGGAAAGAATCCTATCCATCATTGCAATGGCGAAGAAGGTGACTTTATGGCGCTAATACATATTTCTTTAAAAAATTTCACGGTGTTTTCTGATGGAACCATTCCCCTTGCCCCAGGTGTCAATGTGTTGATTGGAAGCAACGGAACCGGGAAAACACAGCTGTTAAAAGGAATCTATGGATGCTGTGAATCTGCTCGAATAGACAATGAAAAGAGTTTCTTTGAATGCTTCCATACAAATAGTGGTCTGTCATTGGCAAGAGATTATGATCGAAATATAGAATTCAATGTGTCGGATGATACTGGAATAGGAGAGGCTAATAAAAAAGAGAATGTTTTATTAGGAAGTCCTAATATTCGTAGAGATAGAACCGTGACAGCACTTGAGACAATAATTACAGTTCCTAAAACTGTCCGTAACGCTGTCTACCTACCAGTAAAAGACATGCTCACCCATGCCAGAGGCCTTCTGGCCATGGCCCGGAAATATCAGGATTTTCCCTTTGATAAGCCCTTGCTGGACAGCATAGAAAAATCAGAACGGTGGATTGTGAAAAAACAGCCGGAAATTTTGCAGGGGCTTCTTCACCAATTGGAAAAATGCATTGGCGGGACGATCCTTTATGAAAATGATGAATTTTATATTATCCGGAAGGATGGAAGAACAATCAGTTTTGAACTGGAAGCAGAGGGCTACAAAAAACTGGGAATCCTTTGGCAGCTGCTGATGAATGAAAGCATTGTACCTGGGACTGTTCTGCTTTGGGACGAACCAGAAAGCAATTTGAACCCAGAGTTCCTTTCCATAACAGCTGATATTTTGCTGGCTCTTTCCAGATTGGGAGTCCAGATTATCTTCAGCACACACAGCTACATCCTGGCAAAATATATAGAACTGAAAATGAACCAGGATGACAAAGTCCTGTTCCACGCCTTCTATTATGAAAGTGGTCTTGTACATTGTGAATCGACCAGAAACTTTAAAGATTTGAAGCATAATTCCATCATGAATGCCTTTGAAGTACTAATGGATGAAATATACAAGAATCAGGTAGGTGAATGATGTGTCAAGAATTTTTATGGACGAAAACCAAACCTGCCGTTTTGATTTCACGAAAGCCCGATGGGCCACTGACCAACTGAATGCCGTGTACCACAAAGCAAAATTGGACTTGTTGTCCGATGTGGATTTTCTGGTGGAAACAGAGAATGAATTCCTGTTTGTCGAATATAAAAATGCAAGTCACCCAAATGCTGTCCATAGTGATAGATTCGATTTCAGGAAAGACAAGTTAATCCATAAACTGGTTCGAAAATTTTACGACAGCTGCCACTTTTGCCACGCAATGGAATTGGGTATGAACAAAAAAATAAATTATGTAATGATTCTTGAGTTTCCCCACAGCGATGCTGCAAGCCGGAAGTACGTGAGAAATAGGGTGGCAGCATTATTGCCCTTTTTACTGCAGAAACAAAATCCGGAAATGCACAAACTCCTCCATGGAGTTGATGTTTTATCCATAGAAGAATGGAATCAAAAATATCCATTATTTTCTGCAGAAGTTTTGTAGGGGAAAGGAATCGGTCAATCCATTGCGGAACCGTAGGGGCCGCACGCCGGGCGGCCCTCTTCACTCTTTACTCTGCACTTTAATTATTACAAAGGAGAAAAATCCACCATGACAAAATACAACTACCTCATCGTCGGTGCCGGCTTGTACGGCGCCGTTTTTGCCCAACAGGCCCGGGAAGCCGGGAAGTCCGTCCTGGTCATCGACAAACGTGACCACATTGCCGGAAACGTTTATACCAAAACCGTGGAAGGCATCCATGTGCACCAGTATGGCGCCCATATCTTCCACACCAACAACCGGGAAGTCTGGGACTACGTAAACCGTTTCGCCGTGTTCAATCGTTTCACCAATTCCCCGGTAGCCAATTACCATGGGGAACTGTTTTCCCTGCCTTTCAATATGTACACCTTCAACAAGATGTGGGGAGTGGTGACCCCGGAAGAAGCAGCCGCCAAAATCGAAGAACAGAAAAAAGCGGCTGGTATCACCCATCCTCAAAACCTGGAAGAACAGGCCATTTCTCTGGTGGGCACGGACATTTACGAAAAGCTCATCAAAGGGTATACGGAAAAACAGTGGGGCCGTCCCTGCACCGAACTGCCTGCTTTCATCATCAAGCGGCTGCCGGTGCGGCTCACCTTTGACAACAACTACTTCAATGCCCTGTATCAGGGCATTCCCGTGGGCGGTTACACCAGACTGGTGGCCAATATGCTGGAAGGTATCGAAGTGCGCCTGAACGAGGATTATCTGAAGAACAAAGAAAAATGGGATGCCCTGGCGGACAAGGTGGTCTATACTGGTCCCATCGATGCTTATTTCCACTATGAATACGGTCCCCTGGAATACCGCAGCGTCCGGTTTGAAACGGAACTGCTGGACAAACCCAATTACCAGGGCGTAGCCGCCATGAACTACACCGACCGGGAAACACCCTGGACCCGGATCATCGAACACAAATGGTTCCAGTTCGGCAAAGACGACAACGGCAACGACTTGCCCAAAACCGTCATCAGCCGGGAATACAGTTCCGAATGGAAAGTAGGGGACGAACCCTACTATCCAGTAAACGATGAGAAGAACAGTGCCCTGTATCAAAAGTACAGACAGCGCGCCGCAGACGAGAAAAAGGTCCTGTTCGGTGGCCGGCTCGGAGAGTATAAGTATTACGATATGGATGCAGTCCTTGGAGTCGCACTGGCTGCGGCAAAGGAAGAATTGCGTAAGTAGTACTATTGGATTGCCCCGTTAGTTAAGAAGTCAGACCGCCACGAGGATAAAGATGTCAGACCGCTCCCTAAAGGGAGCTGAAAGAAGTCAGATGTCAGCTTGATTGGTGATAAGTAGTAGGATATTATTGCTAATCCGGACTAAAGTGAAGAATTTACGCAAATGTAACGGTTAGAGGCAGGGCCGAACTGCCCACACTACCAAGCTGACATCTCAAGGCCGAATGCCGCTCTGACATCTGACATCTTCACAAGTTGCTGAAATCTCGAGGCCGTAGGCCGAGCCTGGTATCTGACATCTAAACAAGGTGCTGACATCTCAAGGCCGAAGGCCGGCTCTGACTTCTGACATCTTGAAAAGGATGGTGAGATAATTGTTCTTCCAAAAGATGATTGTATGGGATAAAGCAAAAAAATTGACCATTGATACCTATCGACTTGTAAAATTTTTACCCAAAGAAGAATTGTACTCCTTATCTGACCAGATGCGACGCGCTGCCATTTCTATCATATCCAATATTGCAGAAGGTTCTGGTAGAGTCACGGCTCGAGAAACTCGCTATTTTTTGGGCATTGCCCGTGGATCTGTTAACGAGCTTCATGCGCAACTGATAGTCTGCCAGGAACTGGAATATCTGACTTAAGCGCAAGTCAAACCGCTGATGGCGTTGTCAGATGAAGTAAGAAGGATGCTGACGTCACTTATAGCGAAAGAGTCTTATGACTAGGATAAAGAAGTCAGACCGCCCCTGAGGGGGCTGAAAGATGTCAGATGTCAGCTTGCTCTGGATAAGAAGTCAGAGCGCTCGCTTTGCTCGCTTAAAGATGTCAGAAGTCAGCTTGTCTGGCGATAAGATGTAGGCTAGTACTACTAAATTGGACAAAAGTGAAGAATTTATGCAAAAGTAGCGGTTGGATGTAGAATTGAACTATCTGTACTACCAAGCTGACTTCTCAAGGCCCGTGAGGGTCGCTCTGACATCTGACATCTCATAAAACTACCGTATCTACAACGACATTGCTAATCGACATACGCCGTTTCAAAAGAAAGGAACGAAACCAATGGACCTCAAAATCCTCATTGCCGCCCATAAACCCTACTGGATGCCTTCCGACCCTGTTTACCTGCCTTTACAGGTGGGGGCTGAGGGGAAAAAGCTTATTCCGGGATATACGCCGGATAATACCGGGGACAACATTTCGGCGAAGAATCCCCATTACTGCGAACTGACCGGGCTGTACTGGGCCTGGAAGAATCTGGAGTGCGACTATATCGGCCTGTGCCATTACCGTAGGTACTTTGGACACCGGGTCCATACGGACGACCTGGAAAAGAAAAAGACCGCCATCTTCAGCGGTGCCGATTACGAAAAGCTGCTGGGCCAGTATGATGTGATCCTGCCCGTAAAGCGGAACTATTACATCGAAACTGTGCGCAGCCAGTACGAACACGCCCATTACAAAAAAGACCTTAACGAAGTGGAAGCCATCATTGCCGAAAAATATCCCCAATACAGCGCTGCTTTCACTACCGTCATGAACCGGCGCAAGCTGCACATCCTGAACATGTTTGCCATGAAAAAGACCCTGTTCGACCAGTACTGCAGCTGGCTGTTTGATATCCTGTTCACCCTGGAAAGCCGCATCGACATCAGCAGCTACAGCCCTTATGAAGCCCGGATCTACGGCTTCCTGTCCGAACGCCTCTTCAACGTCTGGCTGGAAAAACAGGGGCTGAAAGAAGTGGAAGTGCCCGTGGTATTTTTGGAGAGGGTGGACTGGCCGAAGAAGATTCGGGAGTTTTTGGCGAGGAAGTTTTTGGGGAAGAAGAACCAGTGAAGAGGGAAGAGTGCAGAGGGAAGAGCAGGGACGGTGAGACCATCTGACCCATTGCGATGCCGCCCGCAGGGCTGTGTCCCCCTGGCAAGGGGGAAAGGACCCGTGCTTGCACGGGTAGGGGGTCCTACTCCGAAACTTACGCACTAACCGTAGGGCCCGCATGTTGCACGGTTCCATGCGTCCCATATCACCTTTCCTTACTTGTTGCTCTCATAAAAATATACTACAATATACTTAACATTCACGCTCATAAATTTAAAAATATAAGCGTGCATAGAAAGGAAAAACCGTGGACAAGCAAAGTATCCTTTATCAATTAACAGAAAAAACCAGCGGGTATCTGCTTGTGCGGGAAGCAGTTTCTCTGGGGATTTCTCGGCCAACCATCGCATCATTCATCAAAAAACAATCCATGCAGAAAATCGCTTTCGGCATCTATAAGACCGAAGAGGCTTGGGATGATCCCTGGTTTGTATTGCAGAGCCAATATCAGGAAACTATTTTTTCAGGGGCTACTGCACTGTATCTTCATGGGCTTTTAGACCGGGAACTCTGTGTAATTACCGTTACGGTAAAAAAAGGATACAATACATTATCTTTACATAGAAAAAAGATTAAAACCTACTATACAGATCCCCAACTGTTATCTATGGGTGTGATTTCTATGGATACGCCTTTTTCTCATTACGTGAATGTTTATGATATGGATCGTTCCATCTGCGATTTAATCCAGCATAAAAATGACTTTGATATCCAAGACTTCCAAAAAGCGTTGAAAGGATATTTTCATAGTCCTTCAAAAAACATTCATCAATTGATGAAGTATGCATCGAAACTAAATATGGAACAGAAAATCCGGCATTATATGGAGGTTTTGCTATGATCCAATCTGGCGTATCCAGACCGCTCAAAGGGCAGAAAAACTGTATAGATTAGTTTTGGCGAGAAGTTGAATTTTGATAAAAGGAGAGAGATAGATGAACCAGATACCGGAAAATATGGAAGAATTAAAAAATTTCCTTATTTCTATCCATGAAAAGGAGTACGTTGAATTAAAAAGTTCATCTCAATTACCGAAATCTTTTTGGGAGACATACTCTTCATTTTCCAATACGATGGGCGGTTTGATAGTATTGGGAATCAAGGAAGGCAAACCTAAGAATGAAATAATAGGAGTAGATTCTTCAGAAAAAATAATGACAGATCTTTGGAATCTCCTATCGAATGGTAATAAGGTCAGTTATCGTACTATTGAGAACGAGGACGTCAGTATAATTTCTTTTGATTCAAAAACAGTAATTTTAATCAATGTGCGTGAAGCACCTTACAACAAGAAACCCGTATATCTTAATGGAAAAATCGAAAACTCCTATATACGAACCGGTGATGGAGACAGAAAAGCAAATTTAGATGAAATTAAAGCCATGATACGTAATGCGGCACCAGGGCTAGATTCTACTATTGCCGAAAATTATACTTTTGATGACTTGGATATGAATTCAATTGTTTCTTTTAAGGAACGTGTGACCATACGCTATCCATCAATGCATTTTGAAACAACTTCACCTAAAGATTTTCTCTTAAAAATTGGTGCTGTTACGAGAAACAGGAAAGACGATAAAATTAAAATCAAGAAAGGGACACTTTTGTTCCTTGGCAAATATAATTCAATCCGAGATATGTATCCTCACTTTCATTTAGATTTTTTCAACCGAAGAGGGGATAATCCTCGGTGGTCTGACAGGGTTGCATCAGATGATTTGAATGATGTGGAAATGAATATTTTCAATTTTTATCAAATTGTTTCAGCAAAACTCAGAAACTTGGAAGAAAATTCTTTTCAACTGGGACAGAATCAAATACGGAATCCCCAAAAGACGATAGATACATCTTTAAGAGAAGCACTTGTAAATTGTCTATCTCATGCAGATTACACTCAGCCATATCCTGGAATTAAAATAGAAACTTTTGATAGCTACTATAAGTTTATTAATCCTGGGAAAATGTTAATTCCCCCTTCTCAATTTATTGTTGGAGGAGAATCACGTATTCGCAATGAGCAAATAATGAGTTTCTTCCGGCAACTAGGTGTATCAGAAAGACAGGGATTTGGTGGCCCGCAGATTGTTCGAGAGGCAATTGAGAATGAATATAGGAATCCCGATATTGAAACTAATTTAGAAAGAACAGAACTGACAATTTGGAAAATAGATTTAGCTGATTCCTACCAGGAATTGGATGATATGCAAAAAGCAATATTCAAGACAATTATCAAGGCTATGAAACCAATAGGCTTTCCTGTGATACAGAAGAGTGTTGGTGGAACACAATATAAGGTCATGAAATCACTTAAAGGACTTATTGCAGAAAAGCATGTTGTTAAAGTTGGTGCTGGTAAGAATACCAAATATATGGTCCATATGAAATCTGATGAGCTTTTAGCACAGTTAAATATGATGATGGACAAAGTGAAAAAATCACTTCGTGAAGTGTATTTAAAATAATCGTTTGCCATCCTTTTGATAATCTTTTGAATCCTATCTATTTAATCCATGAAATCGGGATAGAGCAAGAGAAAATGCGGCTTTATTTTGATTGTCAATCGTTTGATAATCTTTTGATGGGTGGGTGATACTATCGAAATAAGTGAATAGTGCAGGGCCTTTGAAGGCTTGGAACGACGGTTCCATTGCGAGGCCGTAGGGGCTGACCCAGACCGGCGGAGCCGTGTCGCCCGGTCAGCCCGTTGGTTTTGCACGGACAATTGATTAGAATGCCGTAGGAGATGAACAAGGGGTGCCTCTGGCAAAATGTCGCCAGAGCCGCCCACTTCCTGGTTTCCGACCGTAGGAGCCGCACAACCGGCGGCACGCCTTGAGTTGCGGGGCAATCTGTTTGTCGCGGGCAAATTGACATCTTTTCCAATTCTAGTTGCCTTTTCCCCAAGCTTATTTTACAATATATATCTACAGACTTACACAACCATGTGATTTTCATTTTCAGTAGGTGAGTATAAATTTTATGACATCTCCAATTCGTATATTACAGGCTACGGTCAGTAACGACAAAGGTGGGCTGACTGGATATATTTGCCAGAACTACCGATATATTGATAAATCCAAGGTACAGTTTGATTTTCTCACTTATGAGACACAGCTGGATTTTCAGAAAGAATTCGAGAAGATGGGTGCACGATTCTATGTTGTTCCCAAACCTTCTCATTTTTTTGCATACATGAAAGCTCTGAAGCAGATCTGTAAACAGAACGAATATGGAGCCGTTCATTTTAATATTTCTTATGCCAACTTTCTTCCTTTGCTTGCGGCTAAATCGGCAGGATTTAAACGGATTATCATCCATTCCCATAGCACAGAAATCGATGATAAAAGAAAACTGGTCAGAGGCATGAAAAAATGCATCCATTATATTGGTAAGATGCTGATGCCGGTTTTGGGGACGGATTTCCTTGCCTGTTCCCAGCTTGCTGGAGAATGGATGTATCCAGCTTCTGTTCTTCATGGAGAAGAATATCATCTAGCAAAAAATGCTATCAATTTGGAGAAATATCGTTTTAATCCTGTAATCCGTAATGCAGTAAGAAAAAAGCTGGGGATTGGCGAGAAAACATTTTGTGTTGGTCATATAGGGCGTTTTTCGTATCAAAAGAACCACAGCTTTTTAATCCGTGTATTTGCGGAAGTCCATAAAAAGCAACCGGATTCCTGCTTGCTTCTGATAGGCGGGCATATGAATGGAGACGAATATTATACGGAAGCAAAAAAATTGGTGGAGCAACTCCATCTGGTAGAAGCAGTTCATTTTTTGGGGGTCCGTAAAGATGTTCCAGAGTTGTTGCAGGCAATGGATTGTTTTGTACTGCCTTCCCATTTTGAGGGATTGCCAATTGTAGGAATTGAGGCACAGGCAGCTGGCTTGCCATGTGTTGTTTCTGATTGGGTAACGCGAGAATTGGATGTTTGTGGTAATGTTCGATTTATATCGATTCATTCTGGGAGCTCAGGTTGGGTACAAGCTTTGTTGCAAAGTAGTAAGAGGGGACGCTGCGCAACGGATGGTTTAGAAAAGAATGGATATGAGATTCATTCTTCTGTATTGAAGATGATGGCATACTATCAAAATTTATAGTAAAAGTTAAATAGTATTACTAGAATGAAAGAGGATACAATGTCGGTTCTAAAAATGGGAAATTGCAATTACAAGTTGGAGAACTTCCGCTAGGCAGTAGCTTGGTGGATTCGTCCAATTTCCTCCTCGAAGATTTCATCTAGGGTTTTGTACCTCAGAATCTTCCTTGGAAGGCAGTTACACCAGGTTTCTACATCGGAAATCTGGTGATCGGTAAAGTCATCAATCAGATTACCTTTGAGAAAATGTGGTAGAATGAGAGTAGTCCATGGCGGCGGTTCTCCTGTAGAAAATTTGGTGTGGTGACTTACATTCTACCAAAGATTCTGCCAGGGCTCTTGATTTTATTCAGATGTTCAACTTCATTTTACAATTTACAATCGGCAGCATACTTTTCTTCTTAGTCATTTAAATGACAGAAAGTAGAAGGTGTATAAATGAAAGTGCTAATTGTTGATACGGTTTCTTATGCTCCTTATTTACAATATTATATAAACGCATGCAAAGAAAGAAAAACGCCTTTTGACCTTTTTCTGTGGAATCGAGATTCCAATGGCGGTTTACAGCATGAAAAAAATATTTTTACAATGAATTGTGTTTGCCCATTTGGGGGAAGTAAGCTGAAAAAGATATTTCCCATGCTGCAGTATCGGAAGGCACTTTTACAGACAATCAAGCAAAATCAATATTCTCATCTCGTGTTGATAAACACTCTGGCACCTGTAATGATTTCAAATTATGTACTAAATCATTACAAGGGAAGATATATACTGGATATCAGGGATTACACGTATGAGAAAATCCCATATTATAAAAAAATTGAAAATCAGTTGATCCAAAACTCTAATTTTACAACAATTTCATCCAGGGGATTTTTTGCATTTGTGGATGACAATCCTAAAATTATCGTGAACCATAATATCAGCAATATTGATCAGGCTGTTGAGAAACCGACTCTGGGATTAGAAAAGCCTGTTACAATTGGATTCGTTGGTTCAGTCAGATATCCGGACGAGAATATTAAACTGATAGACGCATTGAAAGGACAAGATTTTTTACTCAAGTATGTTGGCCCGGAAGTTGCCGGGTGTGATCTCCAAGGGTATTGTCGAAAACATAATATTAAAAATGTTATGTTCCAGGGAAAATTTAAGAATCATGATAAAGCAAGCATTTATAAGGGAATTGATGTCATCAATTCCCTCTATGGTGATTTTTCTTTAGAAGTTACCACAGCTATTCCAAACCGGTATTATGATTCTTTGCTTTTCAAGAAACCAATTATTGCTTCGAAGGGAACTTATTTAGGAGAATTGGTTGAAAAGAATGGAATGGGACTGGCTATAAATTTAAATGAGCCAACAATCTATACTAAACTTAACACCTATATTGAAAATTTTGATTCTGATAAATTTGTATCCATTTGTAATAAAATATTATCAGATGTATTGCGAGAGCAGAGAAAATTCCAAAATTCTATCAATGAGTTTTTGGATTTCATATAAGTGTATTCAATTTGAATGAGAGGGTAACGCTTTGAAGATTCTTATTTATGGACTGACAGATACTTATGGCGGAGTGGAAGCTTATGTAATAGACAGGCTTCCAGCTTTGCTCTGTAATCATCAAATTGATTTTGTCTTTTCATCGTTGAAAGATATCAAATATAAAAATAAAATTCCTTCCAGTGTTTCTATAAAAAGAATTGCCAAATTATCTTCTCCTATTCATTTTGTAAAGAGCCTTCATGATATTATAAAGTCTGGAAATTATGATGCAGTATATTGCAATGTACCATTTGCCAACGCTCTTCTATATTTGACTGTAAAGCTTAGCGGATGCCGCTTGATTGTTCATTCTCATAATACTAAAATCGAAGAAACTAGTAAAAAAAGAAAATATGCATTAACAATATATCATTATATAAGCAAAATTCTATTTTCTGGCTTAATTGATGAACGATATGGATGCAGTTTGAGGGCTTGTAAATGGTTATTTAACCCATATAAAGCATATAGCGTAAAGCGAAATGCTATAGATTGTAAAAAATATGAGTATGATACAGTTATACGCAATAAAGTTAGGAAAAAACTGAATATTAATCCTGGAACTTTTGTAATAGGACATGTAGGACGATTTTCATACCAGAAAAATCATCAGTTCTTGATTAAGATTTTCAATGAGATTATAAAAAAACATTCTAACTCAATTTTATTACTTGTCGGCGATGGAGAATATCGATTAGATATAGAAAAGAAATGCATTGAATTAGGAATCAGAAAAAAAGTTAAGTTCTTAGGAATAAGAAATGATGTTAACGAATTAATGCAAGCCATGGATTGCTTTCTATTACCATCTCGATTTGAAGGGCTTCCTATTGTTGGAGTTGAAGCACAGGCAGCCGGATTGCCATGCTTTTTTTCGGATTCAATAACGTCTGAAGTGAAAATCACATCAGATGTTTATTTCTTTTCTTTACAAGATTATCCTGCAGAAATTGCATTAAGAATTTTATGGACGAAGAATATGAACAGAAAAAACACTTTTCATATTCTTTCTGATGCAGGATATAATCTTTTGACTGAAATAAAACATATAAAAAGGTGTGGTAGTTGAAAATGATAAAATTAACACATAGTGACATCCAACAAGTAGAACTTAAAATTCTATTATACTTTACAAATTTTTGCAAAGAACATAATTTAAAATTTTATTTGGCTGGAGGAACTCTATTAGGTGCAATTCGTCATAAAGGTTTTATTCCTTGGGATGATGATATAGATGTCTGTATGCCTAGAGCCGATTACGAACGCTTAAATAAAATTTTTAAATCTGATGGAATCTATCAATTGACTTCTAATCAATTAGATAATTCATTTTTCCCTTATGCGAATTTAAAAAATATGGATACATGTGTTAAATCCAAATATGTAAAACAAGATTCGCAACTATGGATTGACATTTTTCCAGTTGACGGGTTACCAGAATCACTAGATGTAGTAAAGAAAATTTATAGACAATGTGATTTTTACCGTCGAATATTTCTCCTTGCAAATGCAACATTGGGAGAAGGAAAAAATACTTTTCATAAATATAGTAAATATATTATAAAGCCGTTTTCTCTTTTATATGGCAAGAGGCATTGTGTAGAGAAAATTGAACAGATTGCCCAGAAGAATTCCTATCAAGATTGTAAGTATGTAGGCATTGTTACCTGGGGCCTTTATGGTGCTGGGGAGCGTATGTTGAAAAGTGAGTTTGAAAAACAGGTCTTAGTAGAATTTGAAGGATATCAGTTTCCTGCTTTTTCTTGTTGGGATACCTATCTTCATGGTCTCTATGGTGATTATATGCAACTGCCACCAGTAGAAAAAAGACAAACTCACAATATGGAAGTATATTGGAGAGACGGAGGAAAATAGTAATGAACATAGCCATCTTAATCGCAGGCGGATCCGGAAAGCGGATGGGTCAAGATATTCCCAAGCAGTTTATCAATGTCTATGATAAACCCGTCCTACTTTATACTCTGGAAAGCTTTGAAAGACATCCGCAAATTGATGCTATTGAAGTAGTGTGTATTGATGGGTGGCATGATGTACTCCGTGCTTATGCAAGACAGTTTAATATCAGTAAGTTAAAATGGATTGTATCCGGCGGTGCTTCTGGTCAGGAGTCCATTCGAAACGGGGTCTATAATTTGGAAGGAAAGGTACAGCCAGACGATATTATTGTGATTCATGATGGTATCCGCCCTTTGGTTGATGCTTCTGTTTTGACGGATGTTTTGATTAAGGCCCAAAAGTATGGTAATGCTGTTACTTCCATGCCTTATAATGAACAGATTTTTATCATCAATCCGGATGATAGTTCCACGACCAAGCAGTATATTCCAAGGGAAACACTGCGTCGAGTTTCTACTCCTCAGGCATACCGCTTCGATCTCTTGGATGAAAAGTACCATGAAGCTTTTGAAAAAGAAATTGGTATTTATGGATCTTCCTATACCAATACCATGATGGTAGAATTGGGAGTAACTCTGCATTTTGCTGCAGGGTCTGACAAAAATATAAAACTTACTACGAAAGATGATTTGGAACTGTTTAAAGCGTACTTGAAAGCGGATAAAGATACCTGGTTGAAATGAGAGGTAAAGAAATGGATATATATGAACACCCTTTGTACAAAGAAGATGTTAAAAGGGTAGGAGAAATGGCATTGCCATGGGAAAAACTCCAAAATACATCAGTACTGATTTCAGGAGCAACTGGTTTAATTGGGTCTTTTTTGATTGATGTACTGATGTGGAGAAATATCAACGAAAACGCAAACTGCCAGATTTATGCGCTGGGAAGAAGCATCGAAAAAGCTCAGAAACGTTTTGCTTATTGTGTAGATTCTCCATTTTTTCATTTTATTTCTCATGATATTAATGTTCCGCTGCAGGGGAAAACGGATGAAAATATTGATTATGTCCTTCATCTGGCCAGTAACACTCATCCTGTGGCCTATGCAACAGATCCAATTGGAACGATTACAACGAATATCATCGGTTTAAAAAATATGCTGGATTTTAGTGTGTTGCATCATGCCAAAAGGTTTGCGTTTGCTTCCTCCAATGAAATTTATGGAGAAAACAGAGGCGACCAGGAACTTTTTGATGAGCACTATTGCGGATATATAGACTGTAATACCTTACGAGCTGGATATCCGGAAAGCAAGCGCTGTGGAGAAGCATTATGCCAGGCTTATCTAAAGCAAAAAGAATTAGACGTTGTGATTCCCCGTTTTACCCGTTCTTATGGGCCTACTATGTTGGAAAGTGATACAAAAGCAATTAGCCAATTCATTAAAAAAGCTGTTACTGGGGAAGATATTGTTTTAAAGAGCGCTGGGAATCAATATTATTCCTATACATATATGGCAGATGCCGTATCAGGACTTTTAACGGTTCTTTTATTGGGCGAAACAGGCCAGGCATATAATATTGCAGATCAGAGTTCTGATATTACATTGAAAGATTTAGCAGCAACTCTTGCAAATATTGCTGGAACAAAAGTGATTTTTGAAATTCCAGATGCTACTGAAAAAGCTGGTTATAGTAAAGCTACTAAAGCTAGGCTGAACGGATATAAATTAAAAGAATTGGGCTGGTCCCCATATTTTAATATAAAGGATGGCCTCTTCAAAACTGTAACTTTATTGAGAAATGAATAATAGTCAAGTAGTAAGGGTGTCATGATGGAAAAATCGTAATAATAAGGAAAGCCATGGATGGCTTTAATGGTGGAGAAAGAGTATGTGCCAACCTATGTAATTCATTATCTGGGGGTGCGGATATTTTTTTGGACCTACACCGCAATGCCCAGCATCTTCCTATATTGTATTTGACTCATACCGCTAAGTGAAACTTTAATTCTTTTTTCAGCATACCAGTGGATATATTGATTTAATATATCCATGAACTCTTGTATAGTTACCGTGGACCAAGAACGATTGTAAAATAATTCATTCTTGAGATGTCCGAAAAAGCCCTCACAAGCTGAGTTGTCTGGAGAACACCCCTTCTTGGACATAGAACGGATTAGACCTGAATTTTCCATTCGTTCAATCCACCCTGGCCAACGATAATGTGCACCCCGATCGGAATGCACTATTGGCCGTTCACCATTCTTTAAGGTAGTAATGGCGGTGTCCAACATGGTGTTAACAAGCTCTGCGTTGGGAGAAGTTCCTATGGTCCATGCTACAGGAAGATCGTTAAAATAATCAATGACAGGAGAAAGATAGACTTTACCATCAGGAATATGGAATTCTGTGATCTCGGTCAGCCACTTCTCATTTGGCTTTTCTGACGTGAGCATAAATCCAATACAGCTTGCCCTTTTTGGGTTTTTGTTAATTTTACTAAAGATTGTGCTTTGCGTACAATAGGGAAAATCTTCTGGATGTATTTCTCGCAGCCATTCGCCTAATACAGTGCGGCTTGGGAAGCCAAGTTTGCAAGCTGTTCTAGCAAGAAACCGCCCATGTTCATAATAGTAGTTGCTTGCCAGTTGCTTCTGTTCAGGAGAATATTTAAGCCTTCTTGAAGATTTTTTATGCAATCTTTTCGTTTCCTCAAATTCTTTATACTATGCCTTCAGAGTCTTTCGATTTTTAGGATATCCTAGTTCATGCTGGACAGACGAAAGACTATAATCATACTGAATATATAGTTTGACAGCCCTCATGCAATCATCGTATGAATACATTACGATTGAACTTCCTGATTTATACTAAATCAGGTCCAAGATTTCGTCCGCACCTCCTATCAGGGAGTTTAATAAAATGGCAAACACTTATCCGTATACAATAGTTACGTATAAACATGCAAAAACTGGGGGGAACCCTTATAAAGTTTGTTTTGCTGAAAACAGGTTGTTTACTTTTAGTTTATAAAATAAAAAATATGGTGCTGAAACGGTAAAAATATTTTCTCCTACCGTTTTGGCAGGAGAAAATATAAATGGAAAAACAAAAAGGATTGGTATCTATCATTGTACCAGCATATAAAGTCCAGGATTATTTATCAAAATGCCTGGATAGTCTAGTTTCGCAAACTTACATAAATATTGAAATTATAGTAATTGATGATGGAAGTCCGGATAATAGTTTATCTATTTGTAAACAATATGCATTAAGAGATTCACGGATACATCTCTTTACCCAAAAAAATGCTGGGGTAGCAGCGGCAAGAATGAATGGCTTCCTTCATTCACATGGAGAATGGATAATGTTTGTAGATGCGGATGATTATGTTTCCCACAATATCATAAATCTCATGCTACAGATAGAGGAGAGATACCATGTGGATATGATTTCCTGCCAATATTATGACGTTGTAGAAGGAAAAGCAATCCCTGCTTTAGTTCGTCCTGCCACTGGTTATTATGATAAGGAAAGAATTCGACAGCTTTTATCCAAAAATTTTCTTTATGATAAAAATTTAGGAATGGCAGGGATGACTGGATATCTCTGTACAAGACTTTTCAAGAGGTGCTTTGTACAAGGTGCTTTGGAGGCGGGAAGAAATCTTATTCATAGTGAAGATCAGATTGGAATTTTTAGAACCCTATATGATATAGACAGTATGTTTGTTATGAAAGAGCCATTATATTATTACGTGGCTCGAAAAGGTCAGGCAACAAGAAGTTATAATGCAGCTTATTGGAAAAATTTCGAACTATTTTTTACGAGGTTGAAACAGATTGATCAAAAAAATTATTTAAAACGGCAACTGCCTGACCGTGCCGTTCTGATTTTAAAAGATTTGATTAAGATGGAGTTTACTAACAAAAGAATTTCTATTTTTAATCGCTATTTTTCAGTCAAGAAAAATTTTTCAACTGCGTTATGTGTAATAGGAAAAGATGCAGATACATCGAAAATGGGAGTAAAGGAACGACTTCAGTTTTACCTGATAATTCATCAAAAGTTTCTTTTATATGGGATTTTTATGTTTCTTAATAGAATTTTAAAAAGCTTTTGTTATAGACGATTATAAAAAATTAGAGAAATAATTTATAGAGAGGGGAAATTATGCCTATATCATTACGAAATAAATTGTTTTTTAGTATTGTCTTATTTGTTATTTTTTCCAATATACCTCGGCCTTTGCAATTTAATTTCTTAGGGGTATTTTTAGGTAAAGATCTAAGCTTTTATCCGATCCTTGCAGGTGTGCTTTATGCTTTTTATAAAAGAGTGAGGCGGCCGATTGATAAAGAAGAAAAGGTTCTTCTTGCCTATATAATCGTTTATATTGCTGTCATGATGGTCTCCTTTTTGCACGGATTAGCAATTTATCCCTATTATGAAGCTATTTTATCTGGGCCGGTAGATCAGATTGAAAAGTTACCAGTTCTCCAGCGTATTTTGTCAAATCATGGAATACAAATAGAAACTGGGGTATTGCTGAAAGCATGGATGTTTGCCCGTCCTATTAAAAGTTTTCTGTTAGAGACTTTTTGGTATTTTGCCGTTCCTTACTTGGTTTTTAACTGGTATAGAAAAGATGCTCATGAAGGTTTTTCCATTTTAACGAAAGCGGTTTTTATATCGACTGTTTTGGTATGTAGTTATAATGTGTTAGATTTCTTTTATTTAAAGGGAAGTCCTGTTGCAGAGCAAATCTTAATTGTGCTGAACCCAATCGTTCATGACATAAAATCCAATGGAACATGGTGGCCTCCACTTTTATGGAAAGGCCAGTTGCGCTCACTTTTTGCTGAGCCTTCTTATTACGGCATTTATGCGGCATTTGCTATGCCTTTTCTGTGGTATCTGTTGGGACAAGCGCAGACTACAAAAAAGAAAAGTGTCCTTATACTTGTAATGTTCATGTTTACATATGGACTTTTTTTGACAAAGGCCAGAACTGCAAATGTACTTTTTATTGGGGAACAGATTTTATTACTGTTGTTTTCATTGTGGAAAAAACAGACAGCATTTTTAAAACGAACAATTTTTATTCTTATTGTCTCATTGATAACATTTTTGCTTGCAACGTTTTCATTAAGTTTTATGCCAGGTAGTCCTCAAGGAAAATCTATGGGGTATGGCAATAAAGGCAATACAGAAATAGCTTCTTATTTAGAAGATAATTTAGGATCTTTAGCCAGCAAGAATAAGAGAAGCAATAGGGCTCGATTTTCTATCCTAGAAGCTAGCATAGCTATAGGTAAACAATATCCTGTATTGGGCGTTGGAAAATCGTTAAGAAATGCCTATATACCTGATTATTTATCAGATGAGGGAAAATCAAACGCAGAAGTTCAATATTGGATGAAAAATCAAAGGGAAAAGGGAATCATGAAATCAGGGTTCCCTGCTTTAGGAGAATATTGTACTCGTTTCGCAGAAACAGGGATTCTTGGCTTAATGATCTATTTATTACCTTCCCTTTTTCTGGCATTTATGTTATTAAAGCGGATAAAATTGACTAACGAGCAGAGGGAATGGGAACAATATATTTTTTTCTTTATTTCTCTAGCTGGGATTATGGCTTCGGGTTTAGGTGATAATTTAAATATAACTTGCAGCTACTGGATTCTCATGGGGCTTGGTTATGCATTGATTTTATTTCCCAATAAAAAGGAACAAAATGAACGAACGTAAAATAGGAATCTTACTCAGCTATCTGAATATTGTTCTCCACGCCCTTGTTGGCTTTCTCTACGTCCCCATTCTCCTGCACTATATCGGCAAATCGGAATATGGCCTGTATCAGCTGATCGGGTCCCTGATTGCTTATTTCAGCATCATGGATTTTGGGCTGACAGCGGCGGTTACCCGATTTTATACCAAGTACAAGGCATTGAAGGACAAGGTGGGGATGGAAAATATCCTGGCCATTTCTCTGTATGGGTATGGGGGTGCCACGGCTCTTTCTCTGCTGGTGGGGATTGTCTGTTACTGGAATCTGGATGGGATTTTCGGGGCCAGTATGACGGCGGGGGAGTTACAGGAAGCCCGGCAGATGTTCCTGCTGCTGTTGTTCAACATTGCGGTGAGTCTATCTACCATGGTGTTCCGGTCGGTGATCAATGCCCATGAAAAGTTCCTGTTCCTGAAGGGTCTGGAAACGGTACAGCTGATTCTGCAGCCGGCGCTGGTGATCCTGATTCTCCAGAAGTATCCTACGGCCATGGCAGTGGCGGTGGCCCAGACGGCGCTGAATGTTGGGCTGATCCTGGCACGGATCTACTACTGTTTTGTCAGGCTGCACATTACCATCCGATTCCATTACTGGAACCAGGATCTGTTCCGTGATTTCAAGAAGCTGGCATTGAGTGTTTTCTGTGTCAGCCTCATTGACCAGGTGTTCTGGAAGACCAATCAGATCATCCTGGGGATTGTGCAGGGGACGGCGGCAGTGGCTGTGTATTCCATCGCTTCCCTGATCTATATGAATTATATGGCTTTATCCACAGCTATCTCCGGTGTCTATCTGCCCCATATTACAGAAATGGTGGCTCAGAGAAGACCAATGAGGGAGCTGTCTGCTTTATTTATCCAGATCGGCCGCTGGCAGTATTATCTGCTGGCACTGGTGGCCACCGGGTTTATGATTTTCGGCCGGCAGTTTATCCAGCTGTGGGCTGGAACAGGTTTTGAAGATTCCTATTGGATCACCATCCTGATTATCCTGCCCTTTACCATTGATCTGATCCAGAATATTGGTCTGGCCATTCTACAGGCCATGAACCGATATGACTTCCGGGCGAAGATTTATTTCCTTACCGGGGTGCTGAATCTGGTGCTGGCTATTCCCTTGGGCATGAAGTACGGCGGCATTGGATGTGCCGTGGCCACTGGATTTTCCATGCTCATGGGGAATGGTGTGGTGATGAATTATTTCTACAAAAAATATATCGGTCTGGATATTCCTCAATTCTGGAAACAGATTGGACGGATCAGTCTGAGTGTGGGGCTGTGTCTGGTTGTGGGATATGGAGTGGATCATGTGTTTCCCGGTACCGGAAAACTTGCCTTTCTTCTTAAAATCCTGGGATATACGGTGCTTTATGGAGCCGTGGTGTATTTTATGGCCATGAGCCCGGAGGAGAAGGAGAAGGTGCGAGGGATTGGGAGGAAGGTTAAGTGAGAAGTGAATGTCAACGAAAAAGTAAGTCACGTGATTGCCCAAAATTGAGCCACCCAGGGATTCCAAGGGGAAAAGAACGTGGTTAAGGGATTAGGTGGCTAAGTGGTTATGGAACCAGGCTCCTTCTTAGAGTCGGGTTAAAATCGCCAATTCCAGTCGGATCAAAACAGCCAGTGGCCGGGAAGGGCGTGCCTGCGGCGCACCCCTACAGAGTTGAGGTCGGATGGCGTTTCTTCAATCGAGTGGACGGGGATGTCGTTGAACCGACGAATGTGGGCCGGCTAAACGGCCGGTGCCATGCAATGACGTTGACCAGGCGGAGAATATCGTTGTTATCCTCAGTTCGACGGAGACGGAGTAGGGGCTACCCGCAGGGGAGCCCATCCCGGCCTCCTGTTTTTTACGTTCAAAGGCAGATGCTCAGCATCTGGTATCCAACCATGCAATGCGAATTAAAACAAAAATATTGTTTTAATTCGCATTGCGTGGTATTATTGTCTAATAAAGTACAAGTGTAAAATGGCTTTATGGTTTTAAGATGGTTGAAGGAGTTGTTGAATTCAGAAGGGAGGAAGATATATGCGTCTGCTTAAAGTCATTTTTAGAAACGAAGCTATTTTTAAGGAGGGCGTGGTTGTTGATTTTACCAATGGGAATTCTGTTCGAAAATCTCCTAATGAACCAGATACTCTTCTAAAGGCATTTAAACTGAAAACTGGTATCTATTCCCAGGTCCTTATGGGCTTTACGGGACTGAATGCCACAGGGAAAACAACGGTGTTGGAAATGCTTTCTGTTGTAGCCCAAGTTTTGTTTAGACATGAAAGCCTCAATATGCCTGCAATCCAAAGTAAATTGGTGAAAGTTGTTTCCAGTCATGTACCTTTTGAATGGGAAGTATTCTTTCTGCATAGGGGTCGTATGTATCGGCTGAAATCCGAGATTATTGAACAAATAACGGCAGAAGAACCTAACAGGGAATTAAAATTTGTGTATAAGGAAGAGATTCTGCAGGAAAAGAGCTTTTCTTCGGTTACTCGTAAAACTTTGTTTGATTTTGCAAAGAGTCAATCTTCCCTCCGCTCTCAGATATTGATGGATTCACCTTACCTTCAAGATGATGACAGTATTGCCTCAAAAATAAAGGATATAAAGGAGAACATTCATCCTCTGGGTCTTGAGACGAATATTAACGTTGCTGCATTCAGAGGAGCACCTCCTGAATTTTTTCTAAATGTTTTTGATCCCAATATCAAGAAATTGAACATTACAAAAGGGGAAGATGGTAAAGTAAAATCGGAACTGCTTTTTAAAAACCAGGAAAGAAAAGTTTATGGCGGAGATCCTTCTGGCTTGCTGTTTTTTCTTTCAGCAGGAACTATCAAAGGCTTGTCTCTTGGCCCTGTGATCTTGGGTGCGCTAAAAAGCGGCGGATATGTTTTTATTGATGAGATAGAAAACCATTTCAATAAAAAGATTGTGGAATGGTTTATGGAATTGTTTTCAGATACTCGGACCAATCCTTATGGAGCCTGTCTGGTTTTTTCTACTCATTACCCTGAGCTTTTGGATACTATGGATCGAATGGATAATATTTATATTACCAGGAGAGATAAAGAGAATTTCTGCAGCTGTGTTCGCTATAGTGATATGATCAAGAGAAATGAGCTGTCAAAGAGCAGAGTGATTCTTGAAAATGCCATTGGTGGCACAGCGCCCCGTTTCCAGGATTTGCAGGCTGCCAAAAACGTAATTGCTGATTTTGTAAGAAAGGGGGAATAGCATTGTCAGCTTTGGATCAGTACTCATATTTATTTTTCGTATGCGAAGGAAAAAATGAAGAAGCGATTGTAAAATGGCTGGCTGAAGCGGACGCAATCGATTTCCCCAAAAAGCAGTATTCCCTTGATTTCTGCAGAGCACGAACGAAAAGTACCCGACCTAAAATACTACGAGCAGCGACCCAATTTGATTATGGTGGGCCGGTTGCCATAATTTATGTTTGTGATTCTCATGGAGAGAAATGGTCAGTGGGGAAAGATTGCATGGGGAATGAAATTCCGGTAATAAAGATAGTAACAAGTCCGGAAATCGAGATTCTTCTGGTTCATAAGGCTCATTGTATTGAGAAATGGAAAAGTGCCCGGGCAAAAAATCCAAAACTCCATGTATCAGCTTTTTGCAGGCAGATGTTCAAAATGGATGTAAAAAATGGCGAAAACTTTGTACAACAGTTTTCGTCAGTTAAAGATTTCAAAAAATCTGTCTAGAATATAAAAGTGCCTCCGACAGCCGAAAATTCAAGAACGAGTTGACATGGTATGATTTGTTGAAGTAAAAAATAATGCGGAACATTTCTATTGAGAAAATAAAAGAATTTGCGCATCGGCAAGGAATTGGAATTGTAGTTGGCAGGCTGCAGCATGACGGAATGATTTCTTTCCGGACTTATAATCAGTATAAGAGCAAATAGGGAGCTTGATCGATTAAGCGGGCCATTGGGGGAGAAGGATGGCGCCTAGCCGGTTTGCGGCTCTGGGGCGGTATGTGATTACCCCGGAAGTGTTCGATATCCTGGAAGAAACCCGGCCTGGCAAAGGAGGGGAAATCCAGCTAACGGATGCCCTGCGGGTCATGGCCCATATGGGGCATGTGTATGCGTACAATTTCCAGGGGAAAAGGTATGATACCGGGGATAAATTGGGGTATTTGAAGTCTGTGGTGGAATTTGCTTTGAGAAGGGATGACCTGGGGCCGGGGTTCCGGGAGTATCTGCGGGAACTTGTTAATGTTCAGCTGTGACCACCCACGAAACAGGGATTCCGAGGGAAAAGAACGTGGTTAAGGGATTAGGTGGCTAAGTGGTTATGGAACCAGGCTCCTTCTTAGAGTCGGTTTAAAATCGCCAATTCCAGTCGGATTAAAACAGCCAGTGGCCGGGAAGGGCGTGCCTGCGGCGCACCCCTACAGCGTTGAGGTCGGGTGGCGTTTCTTCAATCGAGTGGACGAGGTTGCCGGTGAACCGGAGAACCTCATTGTTATCCTCAGTTCGACGGAGACGGCGTAGGGGCTTCCCGGGGGAGCCCGTCCCGGCCTCCGTTTTTTGTATTCAAAGGCAGATGTGGGAGCATCTGGTATTATTCTTCTACTCTTGCATATTCTGAAAAAATATGGTAAAGTAAAATTAACCTTAGAGGTAAATGAGGTGACGTGTTGGATGTCCGGTATAAGAACAAGAAATTGCAGAAGATATGCACAGATGCAGAGACAGCGCGGGCTTCTTATGGCAACGAGATGGCGCGTAAGCTTCATTTAAGAATAGATCAATTGGAGGCTGCAGATTCCATTCAAGAATTAATATTGAATCATATTGGTCGGTGCCATGGGCTGAGCGGAAATCGTCAAGGACAGTATGCCATGGATTTAGCACAGCCATATCGGTTGATTTTCAAGGAAGTGGAATCAGGAATCCAGATTGTTATGGTTATGGAAATTGTGGATTACCATTGAAGAGAAGGTGATCATTGTGTTGGAGGAAAGCAGACATTACATTGCAACGCCGCCAGGAGCTACAATAAAGGAACAGATTGTAGATCGGGGGATGACTCAAAAAGAGTTTGCTATCCGTATGGGAATGTCGGAAAAACATATCAGCAAGCTAATCAATGGCGATGTGCATTTAACGCCGGATGTGGCTGAACGGTTAGAATTGGTCCTGGGAATCCCTGCTTCTTTTTGGAATAAACTGGAAGCTATTTATCAGGAGAAACTGGTAAAGGTCAGAAGAGACACAGAGCTGGAGCAGGAAGAAAGTGTTGCAAAGAGATATCCTTATAAGGATATCTGCAGATGGCTGGGGCATGAACCTTCCCGTAAAAAAGGGCAGGAAGTCATTGACCTTTGCCGCTTCTTTGAAGTAAGTCGTTTACAGGTTTTAGAGAACCAGGCTCTAACACCTATTGCCTGCCGAAAAATGGGTGATACGGAGAAAAGCCATTATATTCTTTTATCTTTGGCTCAGCTGGCCAAACGACAAGCTCGGGACATGGACGTGGCTGCGTTTAGCAAAGAAAAAATGAAAAAGGTTATAACAGAAATTCGCAGACTCACAGCCAAGATAAGTCTGGATTTTAAAGAACAACTTATTCATGTGTTTAAAGGCTGTGGTGTGGCATTGGTTTTTTTGCCAGAAGTAAGAGGCTCCTTCCTTCATGGAATTACCTTTGAGGGAGAAAACCATAAAGTCGTCCTGGGGATTGGTTTGCGGGGCAAAGATGCAGATCGTTTCTGGTTCAGTCTCTTTCATGAAATTGCCCATATTTTGTTGGGCCATATTTATCAGGAAAAAGGCATTTCTGAAGAGGATGAAGCCAGTGCCAATGCCATGGCCGCTGATTTACTGATTCCGAGGGAGTCAATTAGAAAGTTTTATAACGAGAGATTATTTTCCATTGAAAAAATAAAGAAATTTGCTGATGAACAGGGAATTGGAGCAGGAATCGTAATTGGCAGGTTGCAGCATGACGGAATGATACCTTTTCACATGTATAATCAGTATAAGAGTAAATACGGAGTTTAATTGGATAGGAGAGTGCGGCCCACATGGGCCACACTCTGCAGGGCGTTGACCAGGCGGAGAATATCGTTGTTAGCATTAGTTCGACGGAGACGGTGTAGGGGCTTCCCGGAGGGGAGTCCGTCCCGGCCTCCGATTTTTTTGTTCAAAGGCAGATGCCCGGCATCTGGCATCCTTTGGCGTGAGACGGGAGATGCTGAGCGGGAGGCGGTGTTTGCCTATACGGGTGGCCTGACTCTGTATTGTTATTTATGGGCGATGCCTTTATTATAGAAATATCAAGATAACTGTCTTACCTCAAAAATCGCGATTTTTGAGGTAAACCTATTTTCTGACCTCAAATTTTGCGGATTTTGCGGTGTGGGATTAACGGATGTTAAGGCCGGACTATAATTGACCCAAAGGGCCGGAAAAAAATGACCCACCTCA
>ERZ506905.235-NODE-235-length-28407-cov-5.80358_pt1 | contig 28407 bp, 21 predicted proteins | sample MGYA00513175_ERZ506905 | MGnify/ENA metagenome assembly ERZ506905
AAAGACTTTCCCCTTTATTGAATCCCTCTTCACTTTTTTCCTGTGTAATATGGGACTGTCGTTTCTATCTGGCGACATATTGCAAGAGAATGTCGAAAAACACATATAAAGATGGAAGGATCGCAAAGATGTTCTTGCGGATCCTGTCAGCAATGTCTCTTTAAGCCACTTCAAAAAGACTGTACGAATTATCCAAGAAAAAGGCGACTGTTCAACAGTCGCCTTTTTCTTTCCCTCAAATATTGGGGCTAAAAAATCCGATAGATAGAGAGGAGGGGGAAGGAAACCCGTTCGGGTATCTCCGTTCTTCAAAAAAGACTCCTCCCCCTCTCCACCGAACTCATTCTTATTCTTCAACCTTACGGCGCTTTTCCCAGAGCTTCATATCCTTCATCTTCTTGCGGCGCTCGCGCTGAAGGCCTTTACAGACCAGCGGGGTATCCTTCTTGAGGCCCCACTTTTCGCGGTATTCGGCAGCGTCAAGATTATGGCTGGCGAGATGCTTACGCGTCAAAATTTTGAATGTCTTCCCGCATTCCATGCAGGTAATCGACTTTTCTTTGATGGATTTGCGGGGATCGCTCTGCACATCGGAGCTGGCAAGCTCCTCAACGCAGCCTTCACCCTCGGCAACGTTCTTGATATCGGACGAAAGACGACGCACCATGGAAATGATTTCGTCTTCCGACATGATTCGGACGCTGGCCTGTGCTTTGACAATATCCAGTGCTTCTTTCAAATGATCATCCATCAGGGATGCCTCCTCGGAACAAAGTTACTGAAAAGGTTGTGCCATGAATCCAGGAACCTCTCCTGCATTCACTCCCCCCAGAATCCCGTACGCCTTTTCCCCCGTTATCCCCTCACCCCTGAGGTGATATGGGGGCGGAAACAGCAAGGAACGAAACCGTTCCCCCGGCAAAGCACCCCTACCAGCCGGTCCACTGTCCTTGATGCCAATGCATCTCGCTTCCCTCTATTCCGTACCCAGGATCTCTGCACAACAAGCCATATCTAAAAAGATATTGTTCAGTATTGCACGAGGGGCCTATGCAATGCAACTGCTTTTCGTACCTTTTTATTATATACTTTCCATGAATGCCGTCTAAAAGGCTGCTATTCCATGCAGCCGCATCAAGAAGTACGGTGAAGAAAAGATGCTTGCCCGTTCCATCCCGCACAGGATGGAATCACAGCTTGTACGAGGAAAAACAGATCCTTTCGTTTCCTTGGATAGCCTATCCGATAGGGGACAGTAAATGATGCCTTGCATTTTTCTCAAGAACATAACGTCGGCACAGTAAGAAGATGCGGCTGGCAACCCCATAAACGGAATTCCACACAGCCCTCAAACCGGGGACAACGTACAGGAGGCATCTTAAAGGAAAATCTGCGGCGGGGCTCAGAGAACCTTTTCACTACATGAAGCCCTTGGAAAGAGCGGGATATCCACGCTCCGACAGGCTTGGGAAAGGATATTTTTCTGAAGAAACGTTTCCCCTTCCCGAATCTTTCCCTATCCTTAAAGCGTATCCTCTCTACATTATTCCCCTGCCTCGCTCAGGCAAAAGAGCGCGGATCAATGTTGTACTTCTTAACCTTGTAATTGACGATCCGGTAGCTTACCTGCAAATCGCGGGCGGCCTGCAGCATATTGCCATGCGCATGTTGCAGGGCGTCAATGAGCAGTTCCTGTTCGAAGCGCGCCACCGCGTCGTTGAACGGCAACGCCGCCCGGCTGTCCCCAGACGTCTGGAGGGATTGGGGCAAGTGAGCGGCGCGCAGGACGAGATCGTCGCAGCCTTGTACGGCGAGCTTCATGCACTGGGCCAGCTCGCCGGCATTGCCCGGCCACGGGTATTGCAAAAGAAGTTCCTGTGCCGGTGTCGAAATGCGCTCCACTGTGCGCCCCAGGGCCTCGGCGGACGCCTTGAGGAACATATCCGCCAACGGAAGGATGTCTTCAGGACGTTCGCGCAACGGAGGCAGGGTAATGGGAAACGCTGTGATACGATTGTACAAATCTTCGAGAAAGGCACCTTGGGCGACCAGATTTTCCAAATCCGCAGACGATGAGCAGATGAAACGCACGTCCACGCCTACGGGCTGCCCTCCCCCCGTGCGAACCACGGACTGCTCCTGCAAGACATGCAGGATCTGCGTTTGAATGGACAGAGAAAGCTTGTCGATGTCCTCAATGAACAACGTACTGCAATTGGCAAGCTCGAACAGCCCTTTGCGGGTCTGAACGGCACCCGGAAACGCGCCTTTGCGGTAGCCGAACAATTCGCGTTCGGCCTGTTCCTCGGTCAGCCTGTCCGCACCCGACGATTGGAGGCGCGACGCATAAAAACGCACCAGCGGCAGTTCGTTGCGCACGCTTGCCGTATGGATGAATGCCGCCACCCGGGCCTTTCCCGTACCCGGTTCGCCCCGGAGCAGGACCGGACCGCGCCCGTGCCCGGCATAGCTGGCCTGCTTCAGCGCCTCGCACATGCTCTCGGACACGGCAAGTATGCCGCCGTCCAAATCCCCGGCCACATGCGGCCTGTCCCCCCGGCGCTCGGCAAGGCGCTGCTGCCGGGCCATGTCGTCTTGCAAATACGTGGCCTGCGCCGCAATCATCCCCGCAACGACCTCAAGGAAACAGCGCTGCCGCTCCAGTTCCTCACGTGAGGCTCTCGGCGTATCGACACTCAACACGCCAATGACCTTGCGCGCCTGTTCTCGGCCCGGCTCCCAACTCATCTGCGGAGCGAGCACCGGGACGCTGAGGAAAGCCAGTGAAGACAGTTCGTCATCGGTGCGCACAAAAAATTTGCTGAGGAAAACGGGATGCCCCTTGAGGCATTCGACGATGACCGGCTTGCCCGTGACGAAAACCTGGCCGGTAACGCCCATGCCGGGCTCATACACTACCTGAGCGCTGCGGGGCGCGCCATCGGCCACGCACAGGCGCAACGTCCGCGTTTCCGGATCGAAAATGACCAGATGCGGGCGCAGAAACCCATGCCGCTCGGTAAGAAGCGAAAGCAAGGAGTTAAGCGAAGACTGGAACCCACGCTGCGGCCCCATTCCTGCGGCGATGCGTTGCAGGGTTTCCATGTACGGGACGGGATTCATCAAACCGGCAGACGACTGTTCAGACATACGAATCAAAAAAGGGACAGGCCGAGAGGCTCGTTTCAAGTCCCTTGTGCGCTATAGGGTGGCATCAATGCGAAGAGAAAAACGGAACAGTCGGCCCTCCTCATCCATAAAAAAGGCATCCGGAGGATCCGAGGCGCGTTCGCGCTTATGGCTCATGCCTCGGAAAGGGGCAAGGGGGCGCGGGCCCCCTTGTACCGGAAGCACGCCTCCGGCCCCTTTCAACAAACGGCTAAAACAACCGCGACGAGGCGAGGATTTCGCGCCCGCGCTCGGCGGCCTTGAGGTTTACGTCAACCAGCTTGGCGGGCATGAACGTACGAATGCCTTCCTCCAGCGCTTCGAACCCGAAGGGCAGGAGGCCGGAAGCGCACAGCGCGCCGAGCAGGATGTTGTTGCCGCACTGGGCGGAACCGAGTTCGATGCCCATGCTGCGGCAGGGGAGGAACCACGCGGAGGAAGCGCGATCACGCACGGCCTGTTCCACGGCGTCCAGCCCCGGAGCGACTTCGCGCCCGGCGGAGACGGACAACGGCGGGATGACGTCCGTGCTGGAAAACACCGCGCCGCCCTGCTTCAGGTAGCGCAGGCCGCGCAACGTTTCCAACGGTTCGAAACCAAGCACGATGTCGGCTTCGCCGAATCCGAGCTTGGGGCTTTTCCAGCCGCCGAGCAAAATGGTGGATTCCACAACGCCGCCGCGCTGCGCCATACCGTGGATTTCGCCGGCGACCACCTCGACGCCCTGCGCTACGGCCACGCGGGCCAGCAGCGTGGTGGCGGTAAGCGTTCCCTGGCCACCCACACCCGTCATATAAATACGAATACGATTGCTCATTTTCAGCTCCGCTTGCGGGCCCGGATAGCGGGCGTTACCTGGAGACACACCATGCAGCCGGAACACTGCGATTCATCCACGCTGACGACCGGAGCTTCGGCGGTGCCGCCGCGACGGAACGCGGGGCAAGCCAGCTCGGCCAGACACTTCAAGGCTTCCTCGCCCTGCGTGGCGACTTCGGCCACCTGCGGGCGGTTCTGCTTCAGCGTGCGGCGGGCGAACAGCATACAGGGCTCTTCCGCAATGATGACGCGGACCCCGGAACGGGCCTTCATTTCCTCAATCGTCTTCAGCGTGCCGCGCATGTTGAAGGGCTTGACCTTGGCGACGTCCGTAACGCCGATGCCGCGGACCACGCTCTCGATGTCCAGATGGTTGCAGCCCTCGCCGAGAACGGAGGTGCACACGCCGGGATTGGGCTGATGGCCGGTCATGGCGGTCGTGCCATTGTCGAGGATCACCAGCAGCACGTCGTGCTTGTTGAACACGGCGTTGGCAAGGCCGGTCATGCCGGAGTGGAAAAACGTGGAGTCGCCGATGAACCCGACCACAGGACGATCGGAAACCATGGCGAACCCGCTGCCGGCGGATACGGAAGATCCCATGCAGAACAGGAAGTCAGCGGCGCGCAAGGGAGGGACCATGCCGAGAGTATAACAGCCGATGTCGCTGGAATAGACGGCTTCGTCACCGAAAACCTTGCGGACGGCATAGTACATGGCGCGGTGCGAGCAGCCGGCGCAGAGATTCGGAGGACGTCCGGGCAGGCGAGAGACGTCGATGGCGGCGGCGCTGACGGACGCGGGTTCCTTTCCGAGCACGGCGGCCAGCGCGCGGGCCACGGCACCCGTGGAGTATTCGCCGAAAATCGTCAGGTCCGGGCCCTTGCCCACGATGGAAACGTCGATCTTGCGTTCCTGAGCGAGCGCGCGGAGATCCTGCTCAACCAGCGGCTGGAGTTCTTCAAGCACCAGCACCGTATCGCAGCTGGACATAAAGTCCGCCAGCAGGTTTTCCGGCAAGGGCCACGTGAACCCGAGCTCAAGCACCTTGACGTCCTTTTCCCAGCCGTTCTCGGCGAGCGCGTCGGCAAGGTAGGCACGGCTGATCCCGCTGGCGATGACGCCGATGCGCCCTTCCCCGGAAACCTTGTTCCACGGGGAGGCTTCGGCCTTGGCGCGGGCGTTCTCAAGGTGTTCGACGAGAACCTTATGGCGGCCCTGCGCCACGGCGGGCACGGGCACGAAACGCATGGGGTTGCGCTCAAAGGGCACGATGGGGGCCGGTTCGCCGAGCGCCCCGAAAGTGACCGGGCCGCGCAGGTGGTTGACGCGGGTGGTCGTGCGCAGCATGACCGGCTGCTGGAGTTCACGGGCCAGCAACAAGGCTTCGCGGGTCATGTCCTTGGCTTCCTGCGCCGTGGCGGGCTCGAAGCAGGGCATCCCCATAAACCGTGCGTACGTACGGTTGTCCTGTTCATCCTGGCTGGAATGGCACAACGGATCGTCGGCGCTCACCAGCACGAAACCGCCGGGAAGCCCCACATACGCTGCGGTGAACAGCGGATCGGCGGCCACGTTGACGCCCACGTGTTTCATCGTGGTCATGCTCATAGCCCCGGCAAGAGCCGCACCAGCGCCCACTTCCACAGCCACTTTCTCGTTGACGGAATACTCCATGCGGTATCTGCCGCACGAAGCGAGATAGTGGAACGTGTCCGGGATCTCGGATGAAGGGGTGCCCGGATAGCAGGTTACCACATTGATCCCTGCTTCCAACGCCCCCCGGACGATGGCCTCGTTGCCAAGAAGCAGGTGTCGCACGCCCGCTTCAGCAGCCAGTAACGGATGACTCATGAAAACCTTCCCTCGTGTTTGAAGCGCGGCGGGAACGGATCCGAACCGCACGGTTTTCCGAAAGAAACGACCCCTGCGCAAACGGGCTGAGGCCTTGCGGCAACAGCCCGTTTTCTTCCCGGCGAACCGGGAACCGACAGGGTTTACGACGGAGGCCGTTCCCCTTGATAGGCGTTAGGAGGCCATGCGCGCCTTCAGTTCGGCGATTTTGGCCTGGAAATAGCCGTTGTTCGCGGCATCCCCCAAAGAGGTGGCGATGCTTTCGTAGGCGGCGAGTGCGCGGTCGAGCTTGCCCGCGAGTTCGGCGGACATGGCCTGCCCTTCCAGAATGGCGGGGCGCAGGCTTTCGGGGGCACTCTTTTCCAGAGAGTCGAAAACGGCGAGCGCTTCGGCGTATTTGCCCTGGCGCTGGAGGAGGTCGGCCTGATTGATGGCGGCCATCATACCGATGGAGCCTTTGGGATCGGCGGCGGCGACGGCGGCATACGCGGCGGCGGCCTTCCCGTACTGTTCGAGGCCAAGGGCGGTGGTGGCGATTTCAAGCTGGACGCCGGACTTCATGGCGCTGGGAGCAGCGGGCAGGAATGTTTCCAGCGCAGCGATACGATCCGGGCCCTGCGTGCTGACAAGGATGCGGCCAAGCTCAAGATGGGCTTCGCGTTCCACACGGGTCTGATACCACTGCCAGCCGCCGACACCGGCGATGACGAGCACCAGTAAAACGATGCAGGTCACGATGATGCGGCTGTTCCGGAGCACGAAGCTCAACAGCGGCGTGGCTTCGACGGCCACTTCGGACTGGATTTCGCCCATCAGACTGCCGGGGATCTGAGGCCCGGACGGACGGAGAGGATCTGCCATGATGTCTGTACTCCTTGACTCTTCCACACTCTTTTTATGTCGGACGAGGTCCGATGCACGCAGAAACGGGCTTGCCGGAGCAAGACCAAAGACAGCAAAAGATAGGTTGGATCGACAGGAATGTCAAAAGAAATGTCCCGGCCCGGGGTTGCGGGAAGCCGCGTGGAACCTTATACATACCTGCTACAGAGAACGCCTCAACCTCCCGCGCCACGAAAAAGGAAACGCCATGACAGTTTCGATCGAACTTCAGATGGAACAGATGGGGCAGCGCGCCAAGAAGGCCGCCCGCGTGCTCTCGGCTGCCGCGCCCGCAGCCAAAACGCAGGCCCTGCGCGCGCTCGCCGCACTGCTCATCGAACGCCAGCCTGACATTCTCAAGGCCAACGCCCTCGACGTGGACGCCGCCAAGGCCGCAAACATGGACGCGCCGCGCCTCGACCGGCTCACCCTCACGCCGCGCATCATGGCGGATATGGCCGATGCCTGTCTGCATGTCGCCGAGATGGCTGATGAAGTCGGCGTCATCGAGCAACAGTGGCAGCGCCCCAACGGGCTCATGATCGGCAAGATGCGCATCCCGCTCGGGGTCATCGCCATGATTTTCGAGTCGCGCCCCAACGTCACCATCGACGCCGCCATCCTTTGCCTGAAGGCCGGAGACGCCGTGATCCTGCGCGGAGGCTCGGAGGCCATCCATTCCAACCTCGCGCTGGCCGGGCTCCTCCACGAAGCGCTGCGCAGCGCCGGGTTGCCCGAGGATGCGGCGCAGGTCGTGGAAACCACGGATCGCGCCGCCGTCGCCGCGCTCTGCAAACTTGACAAATATGTGGACGTCATGATCCCCCGGGGCGGGGAATCGCTGGTGCGCGCCGTGTGCGAAGCCGCCACCATGCCCGTGCTCAAGCACTACATGGGCGTGTGCCACCTTTATATAGATGAAGGGGCGGATCTCGACATGGCCCTGCGCCTCGCCCACAACGGCAAAGTCCAGCGCCCCGGCGTCTGCAACGCGCTTGAGTGCCTGCTGGTGCATGAGAAAGAAGCCGCCGCGTTCCTGCCGATGCTCGCCGGAAAACTCGGTGCCGACGGCGTGGAGTTCCGGGCCGACGCCCGCGCCCTGCCCCTGCTGTCCGGATCGAAGGCCGTTCCCGCGCAGCCCGGCGACTTCGGGCAGGAGTTCCATGACCTGATCCTTGCGGTCCGCATCGTGGATTCGCTGGATGACGCGCTGGATCACATCGCCAGTTACGGCTCGAACCACACTGAAGTCATTTGCACCAACAACCACGCCAACGCCACGCGCTTCCTGCGCGAGGCCGACGCCTCCCTCACCGCCGTCAACGCGTCCACCCGTTTCAACGACGGCGGGCAGCTCGGCCTTGGCGCTGAAATCGGGATCTGCACCTCCAAGCTGCATTCCTACGGTGCCATGGGCGTACGCGAGTTGACGACGACCAAATTTGTGGCCCTCGGGACGGGTCAGATCAGGGAATAAACATGACTCCGGCTCAAACCATCGGCATCCTCGGCGGGACATTCAATCCCGTGCATATCGGCCATCTCCGGCTGGCTACCGCTGTGGCAGAAGCCTTGCGGCTCAAGCATGTGGATCTCATGCCTTGCGCCGTCCCGCCCCACAAGGCCGATTCCGGTCTGCTTTCGTTCGAGATGCGTGTCTCGCTCTTGCAGGGCGCTCTGGAAACGCCCCCAAACGCCGCCCCTTCCGATGCCCGGCTTCAGGTCAGCACCCTTGAGGGCGAACTTCCGCACCCTTCCTACACATGGAACCTGATCACGGAATGGCGAAAGAGGCATACCTCTGAAAGCCCCATGTTCATCCTCGGGGGTGAGGATTTCATGCACCTGGACACATGGCACAGAGGGTTGGAGCTTCCCAACATCACCAACTTTGTCGTAGTGCCCCGCTGCCAGGCGGATGAGGAGACGTTCCGGGCAACGATAGGCCGTCACTGGCCCAAGGCCGTCATCACCGAGCCCGACGAAAACAACCTCCTCTCGGCGGCGATCACGGACGAAACATCCTGCCTCTACCTTCCGCTGCCGCATCTGGACATCAGCGCCTCGCTGCTCCGCGCCAAATGGCTTCTTGGCGAAAGCATCCGCTACCTGACCCCCGATCCGGTCATCGACATTCTGGATACCTACAAAGAAGACGTCCGCCTCTGCTGGCGCTGACATAAAAGCCTTCCCTGTGATGAGGAAGGCTTTTATGCACCAGCGGAATATTGTCTTTTTTGAACCTTTCTCTACTGAATCCCACACGGCGGCAATACGATATAAGCCGACAGGCTTATTAGCGGACAGGCTATATACACTTCCTGTATACATATGTGATCAAAATCACATACTGGCCACATCAAACTTTCCTTTCACGTTTTATATCGAATAGAACATACTCAATTACGTGATATTTAACATCTCATTCCGCTTTATCCGGGTTAAGACCGTAAACCATACGTAATTTGTTATGATTATTAAAAAACTATCACATGAGGTGTAATCATATAAACAGCTATTTCTTAATAGATAGATTATCATTATCATATAAGGAGAGCACAACTTCTTCCGTTCAAAAAAGCAAACTATATAATGATGCATAATCAAATTATAATGCATAAACGACTCATCTTATAAATATGTAATATACATAGCATAATATAAACATATAATTTATTTTTGCATCAAAATAGCCTTCATTTCATCATCCTTATGCGCTATTCTTTTTCAATCTATAGAAATATAACATGATAATTCTCAGGTATACCCTTTGCATATTCTTTTTTGAACAAGCGCACCTTTGTAACGCTTCAACAATTCCTATGGATACTGAATGCAGCCATCCCGTCAGTACATTTTTTTCCCTAAGGGTGTAAGAATGCCCATCTTCGCTGGCGCGCAGTCTCTCTCTCTCTCTCTCTCTCTCTCTCTCTCTCTCTCTCTCTCTGGTCTAGCGTAACTTCCCTCTGCAATCCGTCAGCCTCTTTGTACGGCATTCCTTTGTTTAAGGGATGCCGTTTTTTCGCTCTCCCTCCTAGAGTCAAGCGCTCTATCCATTCGTGTCAAAAGACCAGTGTGCGTGAGGCGCATCGCTGGTCTTTTTGTTACCCGAAATCCGGGAAATACGCTTTTCTGCTATCCGAATCGGGGAAAGGAACCAGCAGGAATGCGCCCGGCAATGTCAACTTTTTACAGGAGGAATGTTCATGAAAAACCGTGCAAAGAAGCAAGTTCTGTCTTTCGCGGCGGCCATGGCGATGATTCTCGGCGGCGGTATGCAATTGTATGCTGCGGACAAAATTGCCGATACCGTATACCGCAATGGTAAAATCTACACGATTACGGAAACGGTGCAAGAAGCTAAAGACGTTAAGAATGCAAAAAAGGTTGATGTTGTCGCTACGCTGAACGGCAAGATCATTTTTGTGGGTTCGGAAGCCGATGCCAAGGCTCAGGGATACCTTGATGAGAACAAGGTCAGCAAAATTGTCGACCTGCGCGGCAAAACCATGCTGCCCGGCTTCGTCGACGGGCACGGACACTTCCCCAGCCAAGGCGACAACGACCTGTTCAAGGTTAACCTGAACAGTCCTTTGCTCGGCGGTACTGTCGACACTATGGATAAGCTCGTTGCCGAACTGCACGCAAAGGCCGAAACCCTTCCCGCAGGCAGCCCCATCATCGGTTGGAACTATGACGATACGCAGCTTGCGGAACAGGTTCATCCCACACGGGCTGATCTGGACAAAGCCAGCACCACCCATCCCATTTTGGTTGTACATATTTCCGGTCATATGGCCGTGGCCAACTCCGCAGCCCTCGATAAGTATGGCGTAAACAAAAGCACCAACGTGGAAGGCGTGGTGAAAGATGCGAACGGAGAGCCCACCGGCCTGTTACTGGAAATGAAGGCCCAAGGCTTGGTGCCTCTTGCCAGTGAACTCAAGACCAACAGTGCGTTCGGTGTCGCTCGTGCGACGCAAGTATACGCCGCAGCCGGCGTCAGCACCGCGGACAGCGGCGGCACCACCGTTTCTTCGCAAGTTCCTTTGTTCCAGAAAACTCTGGCCGCCGATCAGCTCGGTGTACGTGTGCTCGTTCACCCGCTTGCCTACTATTATGCCCCCGGCCTTGGTCTTATCGGGGATGACGCCATGGGGATCAGCAACCGTAAGGCTGTAGGCTGGAAGGACACGGGAGACGGCAAATACACGGACGCCTCCGATGCACTGAAGATAGGCTACGACATGACCACACTGAAGGCATCCAAGGCCGATGTACCTTCCGGTCTGCCTGCCAACGCCTTGATGCTCGGTGCCTACAAGTTTATCTTCGACGGCTCCCCACAGGGTTATACCGCATGGATGAAGAATCCCGGCTATTATGACTGGGGCAAGTACACGGCTGAAAACAGCTTCAACAAGGCCGGCTATTTCAACGGGCTTGAAGGCACGCTGAATATGCCCGTGCCTAATCTCAAGGAAAACATCAAAATCTACCACGCAGCCGGTCAGAGCGTGGAAGTGCACACCAACGGTTCCGCCGCCGCTGAAGCCTACGTGGCGGCTCTCGAAGAGGCTGTGGCGGCCTCCCCCAACGTAACGGATACTCGTCATACCTCCATTCATGGCCAGACCATGGAACGCCAGCATGTCGAACGCCTCTCTGGTCACTATGAAAACCTTGAAGCGACCGCTGATATGTATGCTGATGCTGAGTTTGACGGCGCGTTCAAGGACGGAAAGGTTGACCTGAGCATGGGCGGCAAGCTGCCTGGCAACAACCTTGACAAGCTCATGAGGGCCCAGAACACCGTCAACTCCTACTTCAACAACCACACGTACTTCTACGGCTACCGCCATACAAACCAGTTTTTCGGTCCTGGCCGCGCCTACAACATGAGCCCGGCGGGTTGGAGCGAAGCCTATGGTCAGCGGTACACCTTCCACAACGACACCTTCGTAACGCCCATCTCTCCTCTGCGCAGCATCCAATCCGGCGTGACTCGCTTCTCAGGCGACGCCAGAGCCGCTGCTGGGCAGGAGAATATCACCGTCAACGGAACCGGCCATGACCTCAACGCAACCGTGAACTACGAAGCCAGAAAGGGCGATCCGACCACGACTCGTAAGTTCTGGACCTATGATCACCGCGTCAACCCGTTGCAGGCCATCCATGCCGTGACCATCGGCCCCGCTTATCAGAACAAGGTGGAAGATCGCATCGGCTCCATCGCCGAAGGTAAGCTGGCCGACTTTGTGATCCTTGATGAAGACATCATGGATGTGGCGGCTAAGGAACCTTTGCGCATCGCCGATATGCGCGTGGCCTCCACCATCGTGGCGGACAAGGTCGTTCACGGCGTTCTCCCCGACTCCAAGACGTTCATCAGCCAGTTCTGTGCGGCGTATGAACAGCCCACTCTGGACACCGTCGTTACCGTCCAGAGCAGCCAGATGATCGACAACGCCACGGCGGACAAGGAATATGCGGCTCTCGAACGTGGTGAAAAGCGTTTCGGCACGCTCCAGTTCACCGCTGAAGTCGCCGCCGATTCGAGTGCCATATTCCAGATGAACATGCTGGGCAACGGCGAAAAGATTAGCGCTCTCAAGCTGTACAAGCTGACTGCCAACAAGAAAAGTGAGTACACCTACGGTAGGCCTGCTCCGGACGCTTTGGGTTCCGCTTCCGGCCAGTGGTGGATCGCTTCGTTTGACAACCCCACAGTCCAGCTTCATCAGGATACCGTGCTGGAAATGGATAAGCAGTACGTGGCGTTCTTTATCATCCACGACAACGATTCCGTCTTTGACGCCGATAAGACCGATGGTGTGATCGTTGACCCTGTAACGATGGTCAGTACCTCAGGCACGCTTCCCACCAATGGCGGGACGGCTGATCCTACGTCTAATGACGATGACGGCGGAAGCAGCAGCGGCTGTACCGTCGGCTCCACGCCTTCGTATGATCTTCTGGTCCTGCTCCTCGGCATGTCGGCCGTAGCCGCTATCCGCGTCCTGCGCCGTCGCAACGAACAATAACATCTGCTGAAAAGGAGCCTCCACTCCGTGTGGGGGCTCCTCTCTCCAGTATACCCAGCAATGATTTGTTACAAGAGGAGCGACTATGAAAAACCGAACCTCGAAATATGCTTTCTGTTTTGCAGCAGCTATAGCATTGGTTCTTGGCGGAGGTATGCAGTTGCGCGCGGCTGATAAAAAGGCCGATACCGTTTACCATAACGGTACTATTTACACTGTAACGGAAGATTTCCGCAAACCGTCGCAGCTGAACACCCCCAACACGGTTGAAGTTGTCGCTACGTTGAATGGAAAGATTGTTTTCGTAGGCAGTGAGTCGGAAGCCAAAGCCCAAGGTTTCCTCAACGCCAGCAACGTGAACAAGATTGTGGATCTCAAGGGTAAAACGATGTTGCCCGGCTTTGTCGACGGTCATGGACACTTTCCCGGACAAGGTGAACTCGACCTGTTCCAAGCGAATTTGAACAGTCCGCCCATCGGCACCATGACAAGCATTAAGGATTATATCCCCGTCCTCGCCGCACTGGCCGCCCAAACGGAAGAAGGCAAAGCGGTTACGGGTAAGGGGTTCGACGATACGTTGGTGGCGGAAAAGAGTTACCCCACCAAGGAAGATCTTGACGAAGCCAGCACAAAACATCCGATTGTCATCGTTCACACATCGGACCATATCAATGCGGGGAACTCGTTGGCCTTCAAGCTGGCCGGTTTCAAACGCAGCGATATCGGTGAAGACGGCGTTTACGTGCGTGACGGCAAGCCCTACATCGGCGTCCGTACGGTGAAAAAAGCTGACGGATGGGATTTTACCGGTGTCTGCGCCGAAACCGAAGCGATGGGCCTTCTGAATGCGGCAACACAGAATAACAGCCCGGACATCACCGACAAATCCGTCCGCAGCGTTGCCCGCGCTTCACAGGTATATACCGCCGCGGGTGTGACTACCGCCGATCTGGGCGGGGCCGTGCTCGCTATGCCTACCGAATACGGTACCGTCGGCTTCGCCTTGAATCAAATCCAAGTGGCCCTCCAGCGTGGCGTGCTTGAACCCCGTGTCGTCGTCCACCCCTTCGCGTATATGGCCTATGGCCCAGCCGAAATCGGCAAAATCAACCGAATGGTTCTCGGCTGGAAGGGTGACGAGTATTCTGATCCCGGCGACTCACCCGCCAAAGGTTCCGACATAACGAGCCTCAGCCTCAAAGGCGTTTCTGCCCAGATGGGCGGCAAAGCGCCTGAAGGGTTGCCTGCCAACCGTTTTTTCATGGGTGCGTGGAAGATCATCTACGACGGTTCCAACCAGGGGTATACGGGGTACTTCAAAACCCCCGGATATTATGACCCCGAATATGGCGGGTATGAAAAGGGTTACAACGGTATGCCCAACGCCACGACTTTCTCCAAGGAAGTCCTTGAAAAGACCATCGACATCTACCATGCCGCCAACCAGTCCGTCGAAGTGCACACCAACGGAAGCTGGGCCGCCGAAGATTACGTGACCGCTCTCGAAAAGGCCGTTGCGGCTCATCCCGGAATCACGGATACCCGGGATTGCGCCATTCACGGACAGATGATGGAACGTCAGCACATCGAACGTCTTGTCGGCGACTACTCAAAGCTTGATGCTACGAAAGATATGTATACGGAGCTGAGTGGCACCGCCGTGGATCCGGCTCTCCGCGCCGCCCTTCAGGACGGGGAACTGATGAGGAAACAGAATCTCGTCAACTCCTACTTCGTCAACCACGCATTCTACTGGGGCGACCGCCACATGGAAATATTCATGGGTCCCGGCCGCGCCAAGAATATGAATCCTTGCGGCTGGAGTGCTGCCTACGATCTGCCGTTCTCCGTACACAACGACACGACGGTCACCCCTATCTCTCCGCTCCGCAGTATGCAGGATGCGATCACCCGCATTTCTTCCCCCACGCCTCTGGGCAAGGGCGGTACGCTGATCAGTGGCGAAGGCAAGGATCTCGACGCCGTTGCCATGTATCCCGAAACCAAGGACGGCACCCAGAAGGCTTTCTGGAATTATGACCAGCGGGTCAATGTGTTGCAGGCCCTCCACGCGATCACCATCGTCCCCGCATATCAGAACCACATGGAAGATAAAATCGGCTCCATCGCTCCCGAGAAGTTCGCCGACTTTACCATCCTGGATCAGGATCCTTTCAAAATCGATCCGGCCACCATCGCTTCCATGCGCGTGACGACCACCATCGTAGGCGACAAGCCGGTATACGGTGTTCTGCCCGACTCCGAAACCTTCGCCATGCAGATTGCGCCGAGCTATGACCAACCCAACGGAACAAGCGTACTCTCCTTCAACGGTACGAGCATCGACAATGCCACGGCCGATAAGGATTACGCTCCGTTGCCGAAGGGGAGCAAGCGCCTTGGTACGTTTGCGTTCACGGCTGAAACGACCGCCGGCAAGAGCGCCGTTTTCCAAATGAACTTCCTCGGCAACGGGGCCACGGTGGGTGAGCTGAGCCTGCACAAGTTGTACGCCAATAAGACCGCCCCGTATGCCTACGGTAAGCCGTCCGCCGATGAGCTGCCTACCGCTTCCGGCATGTGGTGGGTCGCCGACATCAAGGCACCGACGAAGGCTCTCGCCCCGGCAGACGTTCTGGAAATGGATCATACCTACATGGCTTTCTTTATCATCGCTGATAACGATGCCACGTTTGACATCGAGCCCGCTGACGGCGTGATCAAGGATCCGGTTTCTCTCGCCACGACGGGCCCCCTGCCCAATAACGGCAATTCCGGTTCTTCAAACGACGATGGCGGAAGCAGCAGCGGCTGTACCGTCGGCTCCACGCCTTCGTATGATCTTCTGGTCCTGTTCCTCGGCATGTCGGCCGTAGCCGCTATCCGCGTGCTGCGCCGTCGAAACGAACAATAACATCTGCTGAAAAGGAGCCTCCACTCCCGCGTGGGGGCTCCTTTCCCACTCAAGGTTTCATGGCGAATTTTTGCTACAAGGCCATTTCCGCAAAGGGTAAAACCGTACGCGGCGTGGTGGAGGCTGACACCGAACGGCAGGCCATCGCGTCCGTACGCGAAAAGGGGCTTGTACCGCTCTCCGTCGAATCCGCGTCTGCATCCGTTGCCAATCCGGGAATGCCTTCTTCCAAGAGCTCCTTCAAAAAAATCCTTGAATCGCTCCACCCCGTCCCCAAGACGGCCGTCGCCGCCATGGCCCGCCAGCTTGCCACTTTGCTGCACGCGGGCCTTCCGCTCGACGAGGCCCTTGCGAGCATCTGCGCACACGACGACGTCTCCCGGATGCAGGGCATCGTTTCCCGTCTGCGCGACCGGATCATGGCGGGAGGGGATCTCGCCGACGGGCTGGCGGAATTCCCCAATGTTTTCTCGTCGACATTCGTAACCATGGTGCGGGCGGGCGAGGCCTCCGGCACGCTGGAACTCGTGATTGAACGCTTCGCCGAGCACATCGAACAGCAGGTCGCGCTGGTGCGCAAGGTACAGGCTACGCTGGCCTACCCCATCCTTATGCTGTTCGTGGGCATCGGCGTCGTCATCTTCCTGCTGACGTTCGTGATCCCCAAGGTCACGCAGATTTTCTCGGACATGGGCCGCGCGCTTCCCGTGCCCACGCAGATCCTGTTGGCCGTCAGCGACGGCATCCGATCCGGCTGGTGGATCATCCTGCTCCTCGTCCTCTGCATCATGATCGGCGTTTGGCGGATGCGCAGGACCGAAGGAGGCAAGCGGTATGCCCACCGCCTGCTGCTGCGTCTGCCCGGCATTGCGGGCATCTACCGCCCGCTGATCGTCGGGCATATGACCCGCACCCTCGGTATGCTCCTTAAAAACGGCGTCACCCTGCTCAAGGCCCTGCATATCGTCAAATCCGTAGCGGACAACAAACTCATGGCCCAGGCCATCCAGAACATGATCGACGGCGTACAGGCGGGCCGGGATCTTTCTGAATTCATGAACGATCCGCTTGTTTTTCCGCCGTTGTCCCGCCAGATGGTCGCCGCCGGAGAACGGAGCGGACAGCTCGGCGAAATGCTGCTCTGGGTCGCCAACGACAGCGAAAACCGGGTCGCCTCGCGTCTTCAGGTCGTCACGTCCCTCATGGAACCGGTTATGATCCTCCTGCTGGGCGGCATCGTCGGCTTCGTGGTCATCGCCATCATCCTGCCCATCTTTGAGATGAGCACCCTCGCAGGCTGACCATGTCCAGACGCTTAACCACACTCTTCTCCCTCTTCTGCATCGCGCTGATCGCGTGGTTCCTTGCCCGGGCGACCTTCGCCCTACGCGAGACAGAGCTCGAAACATCCGGCTCCGCCTCCCGGCTTGCGGAAAACGCCGCTGCCGCGCCCGCGCCGCTCGCCGCCTTTGACGGCATCACCACGCGCAACCTCCTCGGGGTCTCCGTCTTCCCACCCGAGGCCCGCCGTTCCCTAAAAAGCGGTACGGATGCGGATTCCGGCGAAGAAAACGAACGCCTTTCCGCCGACGGCATCGACGCGCTGCCCGTCAGCAAGCAGGGCTGGAAACTGCTCGGGACCATCGTGAACACGGGGCCGGGCAAGGCCAGCCGCGCCGTCATTCAGGTGAACGGAGCGGAACAGCCCTACAGGGAAGGAGACACGATACAAGGGTGGAAAATCGCCCTCGTGCAGCGCCGCACCGTGGTCGTCGCCAAAGGCGGATCAAAAGAGCGGCTGCTCATGAGCGAGGACCCTATCCTTCAAAAGGAAGATACCAAACCCGACGAACAAAAGACCGTGAGCCGCGCCCGGCTGCGGGAGGAGCTCGGCGATGTCGGGTCCCTGATGCGCGCCGTCTCCGTCTCTCCGCAGACCGTGGGCGGCTATCAGGGGTTACGCATCCTCGACATGCAGTCGGGAAGCTACATAGAGGAGCTCGGACTCAGGAAAGACGACCTTCTGCTGGGGGCCAACGGCAAGCCCCTGAGGGGATTCGGCGATCTGGGCGGGCTCGGAGATTTGGCCGACAAGAGCGCCATCACGCTCGAAGTCTTGCGCAACGGGAAAAAAACCATCATCCGGTATGATGTACAAAGTTGATGCCATGTTCGATTCGTTCTGCAAAGCGGCAACGGCCCTTCGTGTCTCCATCCTGTTCCTCGCCCTGCTCTGCGCGCAGGGTTTCCCGTCCGCCGCTCCGGCGTGGGCCGAGCCAGAAAGCGGCCTGACGCTGGATTTCAAGGATGCGGACATTCATGCCCTCATCAAGTACATCAGCGAAGCCACAGGCCGGAACTTCATCACCGATCCCACGGTCAAGGGGAAGGTGACCGTCTATTCCCCGGTCAAGATTTCCCCGGATGAAGCCTTCGAAACCTTCGTTTCCATCCTGCGCGTGCAGGGGTACGCGGTGCAGAAGAGCGGCACTGCCTACAAGATCGTCCCGCTGAAAGAAGGCCTCGGGCAGGGCGAAGACGCCGCCGTGGGCCGCAAGATGGGTTCCGAGCTGGAAACCGTGGTCACGCAGATCGTACCCCTGAAAGTCGGCGTGGCCGCCGAGCTCGCCAAAATCCTTCCCTCCCTGCTCGGGAAGGATTACGCCATTTCCGCCTATACCCCCTCGAACACCCTCGCGCTGACGGCCCCGGCCCCCAACGTCGCCAAGGCCATGGCCTTCCTCGAACAGGTGGAAGCCAGCGATACGGCGGGCACCTCCGCCACGCTGGGCCTGCAATACGGCGATTCCAAGACGCTGGCCGCCACGCTCGCCAAAATCCTCAAAAGCCGGGATGAGGAGTACGCCAAAAAGGGCCGCCCCACCGTCAGCCTCGTGCTGGCCGACGAACGCACCAACAGCCTGCTCATCTACGGCGATCCCGAAGCCATCGGCATGGCGCGTGACGCGGTCGGCTCTCTGGATATCCCCACGCCCAAGGGCAAAGGCGACGTACACCTCATTTCGCTGTCCAACGCCAAGGCCGAGGATCTGGCGCAGGTCATCAACACGCTCGTGGAGCGCCAGCGCGCCGCCGGAACGGAAGATCAGAAGCCGGATACCGTGCTCTCCAAGGACATCAAGGTGGTGGCCGACAAGTCCACCAACAGCCTCGTGGTCACCGCCCGCCCGGACGAATTCGAAGCCCTCAGCAACATCGTCTCCAAGCTCGACGTGGTGCGCAAGCAGGTGTTCATCGAAGCCCTGATCATGGAAGTGAGCAGCGAGGCGTCCTTCTCCTTCGGCATCAACTGGGCCATCGGAGGCAACACCGGGGACGCCGCCATCGTCGGCGGGGTCAGCCTGAACGGGGGAGCCGTTTCCCTGAGCTCCAGCGGAGCCAACAAAACGGTATCACTGCCCGCCGGCGTGAGCATCGGGGCCATCCTGAAAGACGCCATCACCGTGGGCAACACGAGCTACAACATCCAGTCCATTCTCAATGCGGTCAGGGGCAACAGCGACGTCGACGTGCTCGCCACCCCGCAGCTCCTCACGCTCGACAATGAGGAGGCCAGCGTGGAGGTCGTGGACAACATCCCCTTCACCAAGGAGAGCACTACCCGCAACGACAACGACTTCACCACCCAGTCCATGGACTACAAGGACGTGGGCGTGAAGCTCAAAATCACCCCGCGCATCAGCGACGACGGCTCGCTCCGCCTTGAGGTGGAGCAAGAAGTCAGCCGGGTCACGCAGGGCCTCATCACCCTCACCAACGGCGACCAGCTCGTCGCCCCGACCACCCGCAAGCGCCTGGTCAAGACCACCATCCTGCTGCAGGACAGCCAGACGGCGGTCATCGGCGGCCTGCTCGACGATCAGAAGACCTACAACCAGAGCGAAGTCCCCGGGCTCGGCAGCATCCCCGGGCTCGGCTGGCTGTTCAAATCCCGCAACAAGAAGTCGACCCAGACCAACCTGTTCATCTTCATCACGCCCAAGGTCATCAGAAACGCGGCCGACTCCGCCGACCTTACCCGCGAAAAACAGCTCGTACTGCATGAAACGAGTGTGGGCCATGACGGCCTCGGCCTGCCGATCATGAGCAAGCCCAAGCTGTTGAAACCTGTTTTCGTGAACTGACGCCATGAAGACGCTCACATCATTGCTGGAACGCCTTAACCTCGATCCCGAGGTACTGGAGGCCTGCGCACGAAACGCGGAGGCTTTGGGCCTCCCGCTCGAAAGGGCGCTGTACGAGGCGGAGCGCATCAACGAAAACCAGTATCTGGAAACCGCGGCGGCGCGCCATGCCATGCCCTGTGAACTGCGGCTCGCAGCCCTCATGGACAAGGAAGGTTCCGGTTGGGCCACGGACGCCGAACGCGTCTGCAAGGTTCCTCTGCCTTGGCTCAGAAAACAGAAGGTGGTGCCCGTCCGCGACAAGGACGGCAAACTTGCGCTGGCGATCTGCCACCCGTCCGGCTGGCTTCTCGCACAAGAGCTGGGGATGCTGCTCGGCGAACGGCTTGAATACCCCGTGCTTGCCCGCGAAGACGACATCACGGACATCATCAACCGGATTTTCGGAGAGTCCACCCGCTCGGAAGGGAGCGTTTCGGACGTGCTCGGCGATTCGGTCAATGCGATCGACGAATTCAACGAAGACGCGGTGGAGGACTTGCTGGAGGACAGCAGCGAAGCCCCGTTCATCCGGCTGGTCAACATGATCCTCGCGCAGGCCGTGCGCGCCGGGGCCAGCGACATCCACATCGAACCCTACCGCGACGTTTCCCGCGTACGCTTCCGGCTGGACGGCGTGCTCTATGAACGCCATACCCTGAACAAGGCCCATCACGCCGCCGTGGTGTCGCGCATCAAGGTCATGGCGAAACTCAACATCGCGGAAAAGCGTCTGCCGCAGGACGGGCGCATCGCCATTTCCCTCGGCGGGCGTCAGGCGGGGCTGCGCGTGTCCACCCTGCCCACGTCCTTCGGCGAACGCGTGGTGCTCCGTTTGCTCGAAAAAAGCGAGCGCGTGCTTTCCCTCACCGAACTCGGGCTCAGCCGGGAAGACCTGCAGCTCATGCATTCCCTTGTGGGGATCACGCACGGCATCGTGCTGGTCACCGGCCCCACCGGCAGCGGCAAGACCACCACGCTCTATGCCGTGCTTCAGGAACTGACCGCGCCGGACAAGAACATCCTGACCATCGAAGATCCTGTTGAATACGAACTGGAAGGTGTGGGTCAGATACAGGTCAATCCCAAAATCGGGCTGACCTTCGCCGACGGGCTGCGCTCCATCGTGCGCCAGGACCCGGACGTCATCCTGATCGGCGAAATCCGCGACGCCGAAACCGCCGCCATCGCCGTGCAATCCGCACTGACCGGGCACCTCGTCTTTTCCACCCTGCACACCAACGATGCGCCCGGCGCAGTCACCCGCCTCTTCGACATGGGCGTGGAACCGTTCCTGCTCTCCTCGGTCCTGCGCGGCGTGGTGGCGCAGCGCCTCGTGCGTATGCTCTGCCCGCACTGCCGGGAGCCCTATCTCCCGGACGGGCAGGAGCTGGAAAAACTCGGGGGCGCCCGCTCCGCCTACCGGTCCGGCCAGCCGCTTTACCGGGCCAAAGGTTGCCCGGACTGTCTGGACACGGGATACCGGGGCCGTATGGCGATTTATGAAATCATGCCGGTGAGCGACGCTTTGAAACGGCTCATCGTGGATAAGGCCGACGCCAACGTGCTCGGGGCGTGCGCGCTGTCCGAAGCCATGCGCAACCTGCGGCACGACGGCATGTTGAAAGTGATCGCGGGGCTGACCTCGCTTACCGAAGTAGCGAGAGTTACCAATGAGTAGCAAAACGAACGATACGTCCCACCGCCGCGACGCGACGCCTCCGCATGAAGCCCGCAGCGAAACATATTTGCCATACGGGGCAGTCATATGATGCGGACGTTGCTGGACAGGCTGCTTTTCGCGCTTCCTTCTCCGCCTTCCCGAGCCTCGCTGGTACGGGGGGGGCTCTATCTTCTGTTCGGCCTGCTGTTGTACGGCCTGTTCCTCGGCACGCTGTACATGCGCGAGCTCAGCGTGGTCGGCCTGCGCCAATGGTGCGGGCGTCTGCCCGGCGTACAAGTGAACATGAGCCGCCCGGAGATGTCTTTCTTTCCGCCCGCGCTGGAAATCGCCGATCTGACGGTGCAGCCGCCGAACGCCTCGGAGCCGTTGGCCTTCCGCAATGTCCGGGCGGGGCTGACCGTCTTCCCGCTTGGCATAGCTCTCGACGCCGACATCGCCGGGGGCGGACTGGCTGCGACCGTAATCCCGTCCTCGCTCTGGAACCCCGAACGGCTCGCCGTGCGGTCATCCCTCTCCGGGGTCGGCATCGAGCCCTTGCTCAGGCCATTCATGGGCAAAACGTCTCTCGTGCAGATACGGAGCGGCAAGCTGGATGGTTCCGCAACCCTCGACCTGCCCCTTCTGAACGGGCGGCCCGAGCTGCTTGCAGGCGAAGGCTCATTGAACCTCTCCCTGCGCGGGGGCGTGGCGGATCTCAGCCTGCCCATGCTCAAGAGTTCCCGCTTGGACAAACTGGACGGCACAGTGGAAACCGGCTGGAAAAAGGATCGGCTGACTTTGCATCAACTCGCCGTGCGGAGCCACATGCTCGCGTGCACCGTCCAAGGGCAGATCACCCTCGTTCCACGCGATCTCCCCGCCAGCCGCATGGACGTGCAGTCCGCCCTGCGCATCCCGCTTGAACAGGTACGGGAGGAACTCATGCCGGAACGGACGCTCCAATCCCTCAAAGACAAAGGCGAAGTCCGGGTACGCATCCGGGATACCTTCCGACGTCCCTCCTTTGACGTGCAGCCCTGACCGGAGAGCATTATGATCGCCAAGGACAGCTTCATCATCCTCCAGTCCGGGACTGAGCTCACGGGCGCGTTGTGCCGCGTCGGGCTGAAAAGCCGTGAGGTTTCGTATCTGCACCGCGTCACCTGCGCCGATCTGACGCCGCAGGCCGTGGCCTCCGGCCTCCGCTCCCTGCTCGACGGGTTGGCCGCGGCGGGCCTGAAGCGGCCGGACGACGTGCGCGTGTGCCTGTCCGCCGGAACCATGCTGTTCCGGGACTGGGCCTTCCCTTTCCGCTCGCGGGCCAAGGTGGAGCAAGCGCTTTCCCTGCTGCTCGAAACCGAATTTCCCTTTGACGCCGATACCCTTTCGCACCGTGTCTGCCTGACCGGGAACGCCGCCGCGTCCGCCGGGTACAAAAGCGGCGCACAGGCAATCAGCGTATCCCTCCGAAAGGAAGAACGGGATTTATGGCTGGACGCCTTTGAAGCGGAGGGACTTTTCCCCCGTCTCGTCACCGTTGATCCGTTCCCGTTACTCACGAATCTGCCGTCCAGACAACATGGAATAGCCCTGTTCCTGTACGTCCAGCGCGAATGCTCCGCCGTGGCCCTGCTCGACAACGGCACCATCCGGCGCATCCGGGCCATCCCGGTTGGCTGGACCCCCGAAACGGACGCCGCCGGCCTCAACATCTCTTCATCCGAACAGGAAAACGCCGCTCTGCGCGGATTAGCCGACCGGCTGCGGCGCGAAACGTCCCTCGTACTGGAAGGGACGCCTTCCGTACCGGATCGCCTTCTTGCCTATGGTGAAGCCTTTCTCGGAAACGGCGCGTCCGCCCGTTTCGCCGAGGCCTTCGAGCTGCCCGTTTCCGTGCTTGGTCAAGAAATCCCCTTGGGCGGGCAGGTGGCCCGGCTGGGAGAAACCGATCCCTCCCGGCTCCTCGCGCTCTGCGTGGCAGCCATGCCGCTCCCGGCCCCGTGGCGCCCGCCCCTGTTCCCTTCGTTCCACCGTCCTCCGAAGGGAGGCCATCTTTCCAGTGAACACGGCAGGCGTTTGGCATGGGCGGCCTGCGGCGCGCTTGCCGTGGGCGCGGCCTGCCTCGCCTCCCTTTGGGCGGAAGGATACGCCGCCGGACAACAGGCCCTGCGCCATGAGGACGCCGCCCGCTCCCTGTTCCGCAAGGCGCTCCCCGACGTGCACGGCTCGTTCAACCCCGTGCAGATGGAGAGCATCCTCAAAAACCGCATTGCCGGATTGCGCGGCGGCGGGGAGAACGACGCCACATTCCCGGCCCTCCATCTGCTGCAGGACATGCACGCCGCCGTGCCGGATTCCCTCGACATCCGCCTCGACCGCCTGAGCCTCGACGCCCGCCGCTGCGGGCTCAGCGGAACAGCCGCGAGCTATGAGCAGGTCAACGCCCTGCGCGTAGCCCTGTCCGGACTCCCCGGCGTCCGCGAAGCCAAAATCCTCAGTGCAGCCAACCGTACCGGCAAGCCCGAACCGGGCACGCCGTCGGGCGCGGTCATCTTTGAAATCGAACTTGCCCTTGAGGGAGGCCAGTCATGAGCGTGTCCCGTCCTCTCCTGCTCGGCCTCGGCGGACTCGCGCTTCTCGGCGTGGTCCAATGGGTGATCCTGCCCGCCTTCGAATATCGCGCCGACAACGCCTCACGCGCCGAACGCGCCCGGCAGCGCCATCTTTCCATGCAGCTTCTGACCGACGACTACGCCCGCCTGTCCCAATCGAACGCGGCGGCCCCGGCGAAAAACCGTTCCCTGTTCAGCCTCGTCAACAAGGAGGCCGACCGCCTGTCCCTGTCCCGGCGCATCGAGGCCCTCCGCCCGGCGGCCCGCAAGGAAAACGACGGCTCCGAACGCATCGAGATGCGCCTTGCCGGCCTCTATCTGAAACAGGGTGTGCAATGGCTGCACGCGCTGGAATCGCACCCCGGCGTCCGCGTCGAAAACCTCACGTTCCGGCGATCGGCCAAAAATCTTTTGGATATGGACATGACCGTTTCCCTTTCCGGAGGCACGCAATGAACCGGGGCTTCACCCTGCTGGAAGTGCTCATCGCGCTGGCAATCCTGAGCACGGTGGCCCTGCTTGCCGTCCGCGTCAGCGGGGACAGCCTGACGCAGCTTGCGGAAACGGGATGGGAGGACGGAGTACTCCGCGCCGGAAGAGGCAAGATGATCCAGATGCTCCGGGAGTCCCCGGACAGTCTCGATCAATGGGGAACCCTGTCCCCGGAATACCCTGATGTGGAATGGCATTCAAAGCTTATCGCCCTGCGGTGCATGGAGGGCAAGCGCCTCGAATTCCGGCTTGTGGAAAACCGTGGGACGTCCTCCCGGGAGCTGCTGCTTGAATACATCCTCCCGCGATAACCCGCCACCGACGGGCATGTACGGCTTCACGCTCGTGGAACTGCTCATCGCCATGACCCTCACCGCCGTCATCGGCATGGTGCTGTTCAGCACCTACAGCATGGTCATGGACAACGGAAAAACCGTGCGCAACCGCGTCCTTGAACGCGAAAGCGAACGCGTCTTCTGGGGCATCCTCGACAATGACATCGCCGGGTTGTGCCTCATCGACGACAAACGCTCCACCCTCCCCCCGCTCTCGCGCGAGCCGATCGTCTCGTCCGACGCGTTCTACCGCCTCACCGAGACGGACAAGCCGCAGCCCTCCGACGACGAAGTGCTGCTGTCTTTCGCCACCAGTTCACATCTGGCGGACATGCCCGGCACCCCCTTGCCCGGCCCGGTATGTGTGGAATACGTCCTGCGCAACGGCAACCGTTCAGCCGCGTTCATCCGGCGCGAGCGGGCCTACTGCGGCGTGGAAGGCGACTTCCCGTGGTCCGAGCTGGTGCTTGTCCGCAATGTGAAGTCGCTTGAGGTGGCCCTCTATTCGGCCAAGACGCAATTCGTCGAGGATTGGCCTTCCCCGCTGCCTCCTGAGGCCGTGCCGGAAGCCATCCGGTTTACCCTGCACAGGGAAGAGGAAGAACAGCCGGAACTGTTTGTCGTCCCCGTTTTCCCCCGGAGGTCCCATGTGCGGAACTAGGGGAACCTTCTTCAAGGACAAACGGCGGGGCGCGGTGCTCATTCTGGTGCTGTTCGTGCTCACCGGGCTTTCCGTGCTGACCGTGGAGTTCAGCCGTGATATCCTGCTCGATCACGCCATGTCCGCATCCACTCGCTCCATCCTTGCCGCCAAACCGCTCATGGAGTCCGGCGAACGCCTCGCCACGGCGGTCCTCACCCGGAACAGCGAAGCGGGAACCCCGGATCACGTGCGGGAGGATTGGGGACTGTTCGGCCTCGGGCTGGAGCGGCTTTCCGCCGAACTGCCGGGCGCGGACCTTTCGGGCTCCATCGAGGACGAAAACAGCCGCTTTCCCATCAACGCCATTTTCTACGAACGCGAGGCCGATCGCGCCCGCGCCGAGGCATTCGCCGACATCCTCACGCGGCTGCTGGCCGGGCTCATGCGCGTGCACGGTTACGCGGGCGGGCCGGACAACGCCCTCGCGCTTGCCAAGGAGTACGTGGATTCGCTCCGTCAATGGGGCGGGCAGACGGAAACGGACCAGGACACCCTGAAATGGTATCTCACGCAGACGCCGCGCTACCTGCCGCCGGGACGCCCCTTGCTGGCACCCGAGGAAATCCTGCTCGTGCGCTGGCCTCACGTCGAACAGGAATGGGGACGGGATGTCCTGCGCGGAACGAAGGAACTGCCCGGCCTGCTGGAAACCCTGACCATCTGGACGCAGGGTCCCATGAACATGAACACGCTCCAACCCGCCGTGCTCAGCGCGCTTGTCCGCGACGAACGGAAGGCGCGGCCCTTCGTCAACGCGGTCCAGCACTACCGCGACAACCCCGACAACGATCTGGGGGAAAACTGGTATAAGGATCTGCTCTCCGCGTACGACGTCCCGGCCCTTCCCAACGGCTGCCTCGACGTGCGGAGCCGCTGGTACAGGCTCAATCTCACCGTACAGCAGGGGGCTCGGAAAAATACGCTCACTTCGGTGGGATGGGTCACACACGAATATGTCACGTGGGAATACCGGGCCGTGCATTAATGAACGCCGCCCGGCTCTGATACGCACACTTGCGCCCGACAGGAGGAGAAACATGGACAACGGACACATCCGGCAACGGAACAACGGCGGGTTCACCCTGCTGGAACTGATGATCGTCATCGTCATTCTGGGGATTCTCGGAGCCATCGTCGCCCCGAAATTCATGGACGAGCCCCACAAGGCCCGCGTGGTGCAGGCCAAGATGCAGATCGAAAACCTGTCCACGGCGGTCAAAAAATTCTATCTCGACAACGGGTTCTACCCGTCCACGGAACAGGGCCTCGAAGCGCTCGTCACCCGTCCGGCCATCGGCAAGACGCCGAAGAACTACCCGGCCAACGGCTACATCACCAAAATCCCGAAGGACCCGTGGGGCAACGATTACGTCTACACGGCGCCCGGGCAGAAAGTGCCGTTTGAAATCATGAGCCTCGGCTCCGACGGCGCGGAAGGCGGCGAAGGCGAAGCCGCCGACATCTGGGGCGAAGATGTGCCCGACCGCTGAGCGGCGGTCCGCCGGGTTCACCCTGCTTGAGCTGCTCATTGTCCTCGTGATCATGGGCGTGCTGGTAGCCGTGGGTGCGGGCGCCCTCTCCGTTGAGCGGAATCCGCTCTACACCGGAGCGCAGGCGCTCGTCACCGCGTCCTCCACGGCCCGCAGCCGGGCACTTCTGCTCAACGCGCCCGTTACGCTCGAACTCGGCCAGACATTTATGGAAATCAGCTCGGAAAACGGCGACCGCCCGCTCAGGGAAGCCTTTCCCAAGGGCATGTCCACCGCCTCGGTCGACGAACACTACCTGCTCGGCGGCTCCCAGAAGCTGCTGTTCCATCCCCTCGGCGTGGTACAGGAACACGTCGTCCATCTTCAATCCGGTCAGGATACCCTCTCGGTCTATATCCCGGCCACGGGAACGGCCCGCATCCTCGAAGGGCAGTTTTCTCTGGAACAGATTCGCAAGGAGTTCTTATGATGTCGGCTCACCGTCCCGTCCCGCAGCCCACGCCTTCCCGCCGGGCTCCCTTCCGTTTCGCAGCGGCGGCCCTTTGTGCCGCTTTCGTCCTCATGGCGGCTTCCGGCTGTACGCCCATGCGCAAACAGGGAGCCGTCCCCACCTTTCCGGCGAGCACGATGAACGACGCCGTCGAAGCCTATCAGAAGGGCGACTGCCGCGAGAGCATCCGCCGTTTCAGCGCCGCGCTGCAGCAACAGGAGCACCCGGCCCTGCTCAACGGGCTCGGCATGGCCTATCTGAGCTGCAACCAGCCTCGGAACGCCGCCCAAGCGTTTGAACGCGCCGTCTCCATCTCGCCCGGCTCCCCCGCACTGCATACCAATGCGGGCACCGCGCTGTATGCCGCCAACGATTACAAGAGCGCCGAACGGCAATTTGACGCGGCCCTGCGGATCGATCCCACCAACCCGGAAGCCCTTGTGGGCAAGGCGGGCATCCTCATTCAACGGAAGGAACCGGAGAAGGCCCTCCGGCAGCTTTCGCTGGTCAGCGGCACGGACGCGGCGTCTCCCGAAGTGCTCTACAACAAGGCGATCGCCATGTATCAGATGGGGCTCACGGACGATGCGGGCACGGATCTCGGCACCTATGCCCGTGAGCATCCCAACGACGCCGAAGCCCAGAACGCCCTCGGCGTGGTGATGTTGCGCGCCGGGAACTACGCCAGCGCGAAGGCGCATCTTGATCGGGCCATAGCCTTGCGCCCCGAGCAGGGTGAGTATTACTACAACCG